>Ga0210059_1003597_pt1 | contig 24860 bp, 14 predicted proteins | sample Ectturendosymbi2_FD_188042 | JGI IMG/M metagenome (GOLD analysis project Ga0210059, IMG submission 188042) | Ecteinascidia turbinata endosymbiont from Florida, USA - Sample 2 (SPAdes) (version 2) | ecosystem: Host-associated > Tunicates > Ascidians > Unclassified | place: Key West, Florida...
TAGCTCACCAGCCGAGGTGAGGAACCAGGGTATGCCACCGGCGCGCGCTTACCGGCATCGTGGAGGCATGCATGAGCTAGTGAAGCAGTCAGTAACCAATGCCTTCGTCCATATCGGCGCACATGTGTCGCTGTCTTAAGCAGAGCATGTAGGATCGTGCTAAGCACGTACGTACAAGGTGCAAGTAACAGACACGAGTGCAGATATGCGGCTGATATCAGGTCAAAGGTGCTATACTGAACAAATCTTCACCTATACCGCTTTCATGGCCAGCGCAGTTTAAAAATGTCCAAATTTTTAGAAATTGGCCATTAAATGGCCAATCTGGCAACCCTGCAATGTCGTGACCGCGAGGTCCCCGACACGCTTAGCGCCAAGTTCGCAGTTCGCTCCTTTGCCTGTAGAGGCAGGTTGCGAAACTTGCTAGCGGATTGTTGTACTCTTGGTCTTTATTCCGTAACAATAGCACGGCAATAAATCTTCAAATGTTCACTTTAAATTTTGGGAGTAGGCGTTTTGCCGCATGTGACCAGGGCTCCCACTGACGGTTCTTACCACACAGATCTGTTTTTTTAGCCGGCCTGTGTGTCTAGGTTATTTTGAAAAATCACGTCTTCAATCGGTTTCATATTCTCATATAATATCATTGTCAGGGTTATATACAGTGGTGTGTTTAAGGGAAAGCAAGCGAGGCACTTGCCTCGGCCCCCCCTTTGCAACTGTAATGTGTAAAGTAGCTTACCTTGCTTTCAAAGGGGCCCAACAGCAACTGAAATGTATAAGTGGGCTAGTTTGCTTTCAAAGGGGCCCCCAACAGCATTTGTAATGTGTAAATACCTTGCTTTCATGAGGCCCAAAGTAACTGTAATGCACTTTTCTTTCAAAGGGCTCCCTAACGTCACTGATTTCTAGTGCTTCATATTTGAATTTGGGAGATCGAAGCTTTCTCTGGGGTGCTAAGTGGTATCGGGATTGGAATTTTGGGCCCCCTGTGACAGCGTGGGCCCCCCCAACTGGGGGGTATGGAGTGCGGCTGATACGGCTCTGCTGACGCGGACCTGTGGCCAACGCAAATCAAAATGAACTACGCGGTTTTCAATACCCGGCCTCAATCATCATAATTCGTTCTTTGATCATCAAAAGGATGGTTAGTGTTTTTTGGTAATGTGTAGCCCAGTTTTTTAAAAGCAATTATTTAAGGCAGAGAGGGCCCAAGTTTTGAAGCTGTCTTCTGTTTCATTTGTTAGCGTTTCGTATTTTGCAAGCCAAGTTTCAATAGTTGCTGCAAGGTTCGGTTCGATAGTTGTTGCTGTTTCAGTAGTTACTGCTACTTTTCTTCTGAAGGTGAAATTTAGTTCGTAACGCAACAGTGTGCTATTTAGGCGGTCTTTTCATAGCGTTATATTTCCTCTCGTAGAGATCTGATGAGACAACTTCTTTCCCTACTTTTTTTACTGCGTTCAGGATTTACTTGACCGCCCCATTGAACATGTCATCCGAGGAAAGGAGTGTTTTGAGCTGAAACTAATTTAAACTTATTTGAGATCTTCAATCCAACAAGAGCGTGTAAGTAGTTGGGCGATTATGTCCACTGAATTCGAAATTAGCAGAGGCTTAAACTTGGACAAAATCCTGAAGAAATTTGCTGATGTTACAGCACGAAAAAAAGTTTCTCTTAGCAAAAACATTTTTTTATCGTAGGCTACCAAAGTCTAAAGCAGGGGTCTCAAACTCAAATTGCTCCGTGGGCCACATGACGACTTACAAGGTAACCCGCTGGCCGCATTATGACGCTGACGCAACAATAGCGGTACCTGAACGTAATTGTACATCTTATTTCCTGTGAAAGGCGTCATGAATTACTGGCAAATCATTTCTAGCCGTCACTACGTTCGTATTATTCAATTCTAGCCGCCTAAGGGCCTTATTCACTCGCTATCTGATCACTTTTAAACACCGGTGAGTAAACTAACGTAAATGTTATTCACTTCGTTCATTTTCATGCCCGCTTTTCCTCTAGGGAGGGTTGCGGGGGCAACATCCATAGGATTTAGAATACATCACGGTCAGCAACAGTTTGAGATAGTTCCTGCTGGCTCCACACCAAGACGGAAACCAAGCAAGGTCGGAGATGCAGTTACGCCACCTAGGCCTTGGACCAGTGTTTTTTTAAGCCGTTTTTGGGTGTCAAAATGACACCCTAAAATTTTGCAATGACACCCTAAATTCTGAAAGCCTAGATATGGTTTTGCCTTGTATTGAAGTAAACGATTTGAGGAAAGCATGTTTTCCCGCACGTGACCATTGCAACAGACGGCTGCAACGTCAAAGGACGACACAATTATTATGGCGCAGAAGTTAGAAGCGAAAATTTTAAGCTTGGTATCTGTACATTGTCATGCGCACCGCCTCGCTTCGGCCTCTTACTACACTGCCGCAGATTTTTACAGTATGGTGTACGCAACTGCGAAAGCACTTTCATGCAATTATGAAAGTGTTTTACTGTTTCACCGTTGCGATCGACTTGCCTGGCGATGCAATCATGCATCAGGCTACAATGAAAACAAAAGGTCCGTAGTTGCAGCGCCCATGCAAAACAAGGTGGTTGCCGAGTGAGGCAACAGTGAGAGTTAGGAGTGAGATTTTAGCTATTTGGGCCGCACTGAAGCAGCTGTCAGAAAATAAATGTGGTGCAATGTGTGTTGTTTTACTGCGACTTATAAAAACTAAAATTTTCAAGATGGTACTTTCTTGTTGTCAACATTGTCACTTCACCTGACAAAACTTAGCAAAGTTATTCAGGCGGGATCTTTGACTTTGCTCAAGTGAAAGCTTCCGTGGAGCTGTGCATCAATGCTCTCTGATGCCGCTGCTAAAGTCGAGAGTAAAGCTAATTCCGAAACGTTTGATAGTGAATTGGTGCAACTTGGAACTCTGGATGGTTTGGCAGACTCGTGTGTGTCAAGTGGCATGGCGTTTTGGAAGGGTGCCGAAAGATTAGCAAATTGATCGTCCCCAGACAAAAAATGGAGATAGGAGTGAATAAACCAACTACCGCGGCACCTCTTTGCTAAGCCTCCCAGGAAGAGTGTATGCCAAGATACCGCGAAAATAATTGAACCAAAGCTGGATGATACCCAGTGCGGTTTTCGTCACGGCCAACTGGCCGTACTACTACAGAGCAAATTTCCACTGTCCAGTAAACTTTCGATAAATCCTGAGAGAGCACCATAGACATGTACACATGTTTTGTCGACCTGGGAAAAGTATATGGTCGGTTCCTCGTGAAAAGCTTTTGGGGGTGTTGTGGGAGTACGGTGTTGACTGGTGCCTCTTGCTGGCCGTCAAGTAACTGTACTCCTGTTCAGAAGATTGTGTCTTTGTCGACAGAGTTAAATCACAACCGTCCAGCGTTGGTGTTGGACTCCGACAATGGTGTGGTCCGTCACCACTCCTCTACATAGTCTATATCAGGGTTTTCCGCACTACGGCCCGCGGGATAAATCCGACCTGCGAAGCCATTTCACTCGGCCTCAAAACACATTTTGCCAACAATGAAAAAATAATATATTTGCGAAAAATGTGTTGATTTGGTAGAATGTAACATATCCCGAAAAAAATCACATTACACAAGATGTCTGGCCCCCAGACTGATGTGCAATACCTTATGTGGTCCTCTCCCAAAAAATTGGAAGAGCCCTGGTTTATATGAATTGGATAGACAGTCACAGACGTGTCGACAAGGGTGTCACCGTTGGGAAAAGGATGAACCGTTCGCATTTTGCTGACGAATTGGTACTGCATGCGTGGATCTTCTCAGCATGGTCTTCAGCACGCGTTTGATCGGTTTTCTGCTGCGTGCGACCAAGCAGGAACAAAAATCAGCACTAAAAAAGATTGAGGTATTATGTCTCTTAAGACGCCCAAGGCAGTGTATTCTGCAAATGAGCAGAAATACACTGCAGCAGGTGGAGGCGTTCAAGTACCTTGGGGTGGTATTCATGAGTGACCGAAGTCGGAACAAAGGGATTGAATTGATAAAGCAAACGCAGATCTGTGTGAGCTTTAGTGCTCCGTGGTGACGAAACGGGAGCTTTCAAAAAACGCAAAGCTTTCAGTTGTTAAATCCGTTTTTATTCCGATCCTCACCTGTGGTCATGTCAAAAGAGTAAACGGCATAGATGGGATATTTGCGAAGAGTTCTAAGTGCATAGGTGTAGGAGCAGGCAAATTTTTGGGGGTGTGAAAGATTTTTGCTCAAATTTCCCCAAACTTGCTCGCGAGCGCATTGTTTCAAGTCAAAGCACTTCAAGCACCATTTTTGCCCAAATTTACGCCAAACTTGCCCAAATTTCCCCCTAATTTTCCCGAAAAGTTAGGGGAAAATTTTAGGTGCTATGTTTTAAAATCAAAGCACATACAGTGATTTTGCGAAGGTGTTCACACATTTTGCCCAAATGTCCACAGATTTTGTCCAGATTTTAAGTGATTTTGCCCGGATTTTCACCAAATCAAACGTTTTGGGGTGCACTTGCACCCCCGCCTCCTATACCAGTGTCTCGGTGTGACACTTCGTGACAAAGACCACAGGTCCGAAACCCGTAAAGCCCGAGATGTCAAGCCACTTCTCCGAATTGAGAGATCCCAGCTATGGTAGTTCGGAAATTTGTCCAGAATCTCCCAGGAGAGAACAGTGAACTAAGTCCTTCAGGCTGCAGTCTACATCCAAAGGAAAGCGACCCATAGTTCATCCAAGGACCAGGTGGAGTGACTAGATCTACCTTGCTTGGTACCATTTTGGTGAGGAGCCAGCAGAACTATCTGAGATTGCTGTTGATTGTCGGGTACTTCGAGTCCTCCTAGGGCTGCTGCCCCGCGACTAACCCCATAAAGGACACGAAAATGAGTAAATGGAGGAGTATGTACGCCTACATTAAACCTTTCTATTTATGAAAATGTCTTTTAGTTTGTTTGCCAAAAGTGAATGTCGTATAATTAAGCATATATCGACGGAAACTTGCGTTTTTGTGAAAATCTGTTAAAAATATCAGACATAGAAGAGGAAATGATGTTGACACCCTAAAGCTCCACCACGACACCCTTTCAAAAACCTTTAAAAAAACACTGACTTGGACGACATCTGGGTCGCTTTACCGTGAGTTTATCCAGCAGGGCTTATCCCACAAGTCTTTCGATGGGCATTCTGGACACATGGCCGAACTAACGTAGTTGTGTTCTCTCAATCAAGAGAAATGGCTCGACAATCAGGGCTCTGCGAATTTCACAGCTGCGCACTTTGTCACGAAGTGTCACACCAGGGGTGTAATGAGGGGGACACAATGTCCGAGGCGCCAAATCACTGGGGAGCGCCGGAAAGTCGCAACAATGTCAAAAGTTTTTCTTCAATGCAGTACATTTACCCCCAAAATACCTTAGGTTCAAACATGGAGGCGCCAAACTTGTTCCTTGCACCGGGGGCAATCTAACCTCGGTACGCCTCTTTGTCACACCGTGGACTCCGCAAAAATCCCGTCTTTGGTGCTTGCACCTGAGTTAATATTCTTTCGGTCATTACCCAAGATTCAAGACCATAGGTAAGGATCGTGACAAAGATCGATTTGAAACTGACAGCTCTGCGATGTTTGAAAGCTCGTTTTGTGGCCACAGAGCGATGAAGCGCACGCAGAACTGCGTTAGCTTTACCAATCCGTGTATCAATCGCCTGGCGCTCCGGCTTCAGTCACTCGTTAATACCACCCCTAGGCACTTGAACTTCTCCACCTGCTGCAGTGAATTGCGACTCTATTGCCGCATACGCTACCTTGGGTTTGTAGAGAGACATAATACCTCGCTATTTTAGTGCTGATTTTCATTCCGCTCGATCGCACGCAGCAGAAAACCGAGCGAGTGCATGCTGAGGACTGTTGAGAAGATGCTAGTAGTAGCAAATCGTCCGCAAAAAGTAAACGTTTGATCCTGCAGCTCCCGACTGTGACATCCTCGTCGACTCAGCTGTGGCTGTTTATCCAATTCATGTTAACCGGTGGTTCTCAACCTCGGTTCTGAGGTCCGCATTCGGTTACCAAGCACCCTTTGTACGGCCCTCACCAGTCTTTCAATAAAACGTCTAATATTTTGTGTAACAGACTTCGTTCTGCTGCAAAACAAAACGTGTCAATAGAATTGTGTTAAAAATTTTTAGTGAAGCTCTCCAACAAAATGTAGGTCTGGATTTGACTCCCATTAGCGAAAAGATAGAGAACCACTGATGTACATTACGAAAAGGAGCGGCGACAACACACATCCTTGTTGGAGTCCAACCCCAACGGTGAACGGTCGTGATTTAACTCTCCCGACGCGGACACACATTTCTGAACAGGAAAACAGTGGCTTGACGGCCACTAGCAGGCGGCCGTCAACACCGCACTCGCGCAACACTCCCCAAAGCTTTTCACAAGGAACCCGGTCGTACGCTTTCTTGAGGTCAACAAAGCATGTGAAGGCGTCTTTAGCATACTCCCAAGATTTTTCAGAATTTTTCTGGAGAGTGAAATATGGTCTGTATTGCTACGGCCAGGAATAAAACCGCACTGGGTATCATTCAGCTTTGATTCAATTATTTCGCGACTTCTTTTTTCAAGGCACTTGGCAACGAAATTTAATTATTTGAAAATTCCCGGAAAGCATCGCGGGCCGCACAAAAGGTCCTCGGTGGCCACATGCGGCCCGAGGGCCGCGTGTTTGAGACCCATGGTCTAAAGTTCGCCGATTTGGCTTGTGTGTTCTCACGTGTTATTGTTTTGCTTATAGCTTACCTATCTGTGCCATTCGGCTTTTTCATTATTCTGCAGCATTATAATACAAAGTTGCACAGTATTTTTTGTGTGATGTCCTGTTGTCACGCTTTGTCGTTTGCTGATATTTTGTAGCTAAGCTGTTATATATTTGCTGCCTGATCATATCAAGCAGCATTGCTAATTTCATTTAACACGTTGCCAAATGGCTTACCGTACCCAGCGGGAGCTACCTGGTCAGAGATGACATATTGAATGTAGTAACGCTGGATTTATTGGACGTTAGAGATGTCCGTGGAAGTCTTTGATGGAGATGTGAAACTGGGAGCAGGCTCCCAGGCCTCCTAACTTCACATCGGGCCTCGGTTTTTCACATCGCTGCTTTCTATCATTATGATTTCCCCCTCAAAATTTTCTTCATACACCACGGAGTGGGGCTCCGCAAAAGTGCTTCCAATCAGGCCCCAGACTTGCTAAGGCTAGCCTTGTTTTTGATGAACCATCACATGTCTCGATTCCGATCTCAATTGACGTATGCGTATCTCAACTCAACGTTAAAAGTTGCGGCTGCACAATCTTTGTTACCAGATATTAACATGCTTGTAACTGCCAAAAGATGTCAAGTTTCTTATGAGCCGCAGTGTTACGAATAAATAGTAAATGAAAGTATCGACTGTATCATCATGTGCAAAATTATCTGGCCCGCGTAAAGTCTAAACGCGTAAATATGGCTCACAGCACCAAATGAATTTGACACCCCTGTCTTAGAGCAAAGTCGCTACTTGGCTTCGATAGAACGTATGCTGGTGTACATCAGAAGCGTGTAAATCTAAATAATGCAATCGTAATGCCGGCCACAATGACTTATTGCTCAACTGCATCATTGGCTGCAAACAGCACACTGCAGATCGTGCTACGTATCGTCGAGATTTTCACAAGCACTTGTGCGGGAAAGTTTTACGAGCAAATGGTGGCATTGATCCAAAGTAGAAGCTTGGAACTTCACTATCAAACTTTTACAGCTTGTCAATTCCATGAAAGCAACCTTTTTATTTACTTAGAAGAACTGCTTGTGGAAGAACGTCTTGAATATCCTGAAGTGCCACCGGTTGATGTCTGCAATTTCAGGGTAAACAAACTTGCTGATAACCTTCTGAGTTTTTCATCACCATTCCCACTCGGTTCTAACCAAATTTCCATCACGGGCTGTGAGCTTTTTCTGTTGTGAGCTGCAGAAAAACAGAGTCGTCTCCTATTAGGGCAGCGCTTTTCAAACTTTTTTTATGTTACGGCACACTAATACATTCTGAATTTGGCTGCGGCACACACTTTATGAAATCGGAAACCTACTTTTCACAAACCTTGCGAAAACCAACTTTTCACAAGATTTGCAGCATAAGGTTTTGTCAAAGCATAAAACTTTCGCGGCACGCTTCAGCCTCTTCAGCGGCACACCAGTGTGCCCCGGCACACAGTTTGGGAAACACTGTTTAGGGCGTGCATTCCCACACTACCGAGGCAATTTCTTTGGGCTGTTCCTTTTCAAAGTGCACGGAAATATCTTTCCACCATCTGCATCTAAAAACTCAAAATCAGCCCTGTTTGATGAAGGATTCTGCGAAATCCTTTTGTCGTGATTTTTAGCCCAAAACAGACGCTGAGCTCCTTTTCTCTTTGTGCCTTGTTTCATTCCAGATGCGTTCTAGTTCCGGTGTTGAATTTGCCAGCATTGTCTTTCTTTTGTGGTGTCTCTTCTTTTGTATTTCTTTTATGATGACCTGAATTCTAAAGCAAAATCCAAAGTGAAAATGCAAAAATTCCTCAAGACTGCAATTCAAAACATCTAAAAACAATTTTTAACTTGACAAAAATTGAACCATCTAAACCGCACCAAACGTTAGCTTTGGGTATCCTCTGAACTTTCTTGCTGTGCCAAATCTTTCGCTGCATTCAGTTTCATCGGAAGCGTCTGAAGCTTAATTTATGAACTAGACCAGTGGTTACCAACCGGAGAGGAATTCCTCCCCAAGGAGGAATTACACGAATTCAGAGGAGGAATTTCAACTTTACACTATAGTTGAGTTACTCATTTGTTGTAAGTGTTGCACTTCTTTTTTGAGGTGACAATGGCTCTTTCAATTAGTTATATCACTTTATATCTGTAAGATATTTAGCAGATTATCACACGTTTTTGTAGAAGAACTTTAGTGCAATTATTTGACAACAAATAAGCTTGTCCCACTTTTATTAACCAAGTTACTGTCGTCAACAAAGACTATTGTTCCAATTGTAGTTACTAGCCTACGAACCCGAAGAGGGGAGTAATGAAAAGTTCCAACATGAGCAAAAGGAGGAATGCATTAAAAAAGGTTGGGAACCACTGAACTACACTGTGGCAATCCTGTTTGCTCAGTTAATTTGGAAGAAAAGGCAATCATTATCAGAGAAAGTATTTGGGTCATGTTGTCGATACACACGTTGCTTCTGGACTACGAAGAGGCAGTGATATGTTTCGATTAATAAAACGTACAAGCCATCCTTTTCCAGAAGCCTTTTTTCTGCCCACGATGAAGGAATTGGCAAAAAATACCTTTTGACAATTGAAATGCTAATTGTCCTGTTTAAAATGCAGTAAGCCCAGGGATGTAGTGCTAACAAAAAGGTATGGGAACGCATTCAAAAAATCGCCATTTTAAAACAGTTTCCAACTCATTTTGAAGGAAAATGGGAATATGAAGTGGGAACGCCGTTCCCACGCGTTCCCGCCCCACTACACCCCTGAGTAAGCCTATGGAACATTTTTGATGAAGTTTTCAGATACTCTACTAAACTTGCTTCCTGCTTACTATAGTGAACATTTAACTGTGGGTAATGTCGGGACTCATGGAACAGCTGGAATCTATACCGTATTTTGAAACGTAGCGCTGACGCGTACATTTTGAAATTCGTAACAAACGCTAGTACCGCGCAAGACACTACTGACTTTTGAGGCAATTTCGACAAAACATTCGAAAAAGATCACTCATGGTTTTATGAAAGCTTGTCAAAAAGCAAAAAAGTGCTTCCTCTGAGCAGTTAGCCTCATGAGATTCGGTTCGGAGTGTTCTTTTGTGCTTGGAAATGCATGATAAATGCCAGTACTGTAGAGTAGTTTAAAAATCATTTGCGAACTTCCAGTTGCTACTATCCCATTGCACTTCTACTCTACCAGCGTCTAAATTGATTGACAAAATGCTGCTGGAAAATGAGAAGACAGGTCCTTCAAATACGCAACAACTTTATAAGACGGAAACAAAGCATCTTTGGAAGACTGAACAAAATATTACTTGAACTCCTGGTTCTGACTCCGTTGAACCACTGCGAAGTTGTTGCAAAGTTAAACGTTTTACAGTACCAGCTGAAATACGAAAACCATTCATTCCAAAGCATGTTTATATCACAATAAAGCAAACGTCAGCTTTGAAAAAATAGCTGCTACTCTACACTAAAACTTAAAATTTACGTACAGCCCAAAAACCTATATGCGACACTGAAACTTAGCTACGACACCATCATCTCTAACTCACAACTACAACGACTGCTAATTGTTTAAGAGCATAAGACTATCTATTGAAACGAATCCTTTCACAGCCCAGAAACAGACACGTGATTCAATTTAAAACAGTGATTCTTAACTTGGTCCAGGTGGACCACCGGTAGTCCACAGAGAGTTTCATAAATCCTTGATTAAACGTTGCCGAAAATTGTATCTTTGCTCTACAGTAGTTGTTCATGAGGTGTCAGCATAGCAAGGTGGTCCATCGGATATTTTTTTGAAAGATGGTCCATGGGCCAAGGAAGGTTGAGAACCATTGGCCTAAAACAGTGTTTCTCAAACGTTTTTGTTCCATAACCCCCTTTTCACTCTCGACACATCGTTGTTGCCACCCAAGCCTTATAAAGCAAATACAAGGTAGTATTTTTAAAGAATTTTATTTAAAGAAATCGGCACATGGTCCCCAGTTCCGTGTGATGGATGTGTTTGGCGGCCTTCACAAAACTTCGATATATTGGGAGACATTTTAGTGAGGTACAGTCGTAGATCACCTTGCTCATGAATCAACAAGCGGTTTCATTGCTCTGAGAGCATTAATGTCACAACCGAAGTTAACTCAGTGATCTTTAACTGAAGTTCGCTCTTATAATGAAAACCAAGGCCAAAGAAAAAGATGTAAACGATATTTTTCAGACGTTTCGGTAACACCTGCTACCATAATCAGTGCATTTGCAAATACATCTTTTTTATGGCCGTTATTTTCATTATAAGGCTACTGAGCACTTCTACTTTTCGTGTACCGAAGTTAACTCAGTGATCGATTAGTGGTAGTGGTTGAGCGTTTTCGCCCCTTTGTGTTGTTTCGTCCCCCCTTGTCTTATAAAATCACCACTTTGAGAACCACTGGTCTAAAATATGCTTAGATCAAATTCTCTCTGGTAGCCGAAAATTTCTCCTGATACCTGCAATTTCCTGTGAATTTTTTTAGAGTTATAATTACGCTTCTTTATTCAAAAATGTGCAAAACCTTGCGTTAGCCGTAAAAATGATCCAAAGGTCTTGCTGTAGTGTGCAGCGTTTAAGATACCTGTACCAAACAACACTGAACCACGAACCCACTTCAGCCATAATGAAAGTTACTAAACGTTAATCATCGAGACAATAATGCAAATGTTACAGACTTGCGACAGTCAGCAGCACATCAACGATTCTGCTCAAAGTGTGTGTATTAATCGTGTACAACACGAATGTCTTCCCGTTTTTCGTCAGACAAAAAACTGCACAACTAATCATCAACTTCAAACAGAAGAATGTAGCTCAACGACTGCTGAGAAGCATCCTCCTGAATCACAATGCCTATCTTCGTGTCCCTTTCGGCAGGTTTGTAAATCCATTCGTACTCGCAAGGCGATTGTGCTGCGTTTAGCGTGGATTCCAGAGGTGTTGCTTCGTTCACCAGCAGCATGACATTTGGATATGGCCTTACATCGTATTGCCCCGACGCTCTTTTGGAAAAAGAACCTAGCGTCAGTTTGAAAAGAATTTTCTCACCCCGCTTTAAAACATGGTTGAGCGGCGAGTGCAGTTCAATCCTGCTGGTCGTCCACAGAGCAAATTGCATTGGAAACTGACTTTTTCGCGCAGCTGGTTTCTTAACGTGAAACAGCGCGTAATAAAATGGTGCCAGCTGGCCGCTTTGATCTTCCTGCGCTTCTCCGAATAAGATTAACCTGTAGTAACCTGTATCAGGAAATCGTAGTCGAAGAGTTGAACTCGTTAATGTGGCTTTGCATACAATGGCGTATGCGTCGCGATCGACAGGTCGGGCACCGTATTCGTTTAAGCCGATCAGCTTGGGTTTGATTTGAAAAGGACGCTTGTGTTCCAACTCCATATGATAGTCGCCACTTCCTGCGTATTTCCGATAAGGAGAACGTAATTTTTCTTCGTGTTCTGGTGAAGCACTTGTAGAAGCTGGCGTTGAAAATCGCACAGACGTGATGGAAAGGTCGTTGTATTTTTCCCAAACCGGGCCCCACATGCGTGTGGGCGACTGGGGCCAAGGATATAGAGTCTGTTTTGATTTTCTGCATGTCACAAAAGCAATAAAAACTGCAGGAACTTGCTCAAACTGTCCCAAAGGTGCTGCATATACTTTTACCAGCAGTACCATTCTATCTACGATGTTCGTAGGAGTTCGGACCGCCACTGTAGAAAAATTTCCATCAGTTCGCAACATAACAAAATCATCGTACGCTGCAGAGCTTGACATCAAGCTAGCAGACCAAAGAAGTGGGTGATTGTGACGAAACGTAATACTGTACTCTCCCAGGGCACTGCTCTTTAGCCAATGTGCACCCTCACAAGAACTCGGCGAATAGGAATGTATTGATATCTCTAGATCGTTGTAACAAGGTTGCACAGGCCCCAATCGCCCACCTTTGACCTCCGGGTATGGGTCAGTTGCAGCGTCTTCTGAAAGCTTTCGGGAGCAAATCAGGTAATGGCAAAATGCTTTCAAAACTTCGTCATCAGTGGCATGCGCGCTTGAGTAAAGCGTCAGGGAGAAATTGCCGTTACGCGGAGCCCTCACATACAGGATTAACCTGCTTTCCATCTCTGCGTCAACAATGGTGTGGATTACATGGCCGTTGTACATCACCGAGTCCGTATCTCGCAGCTCACGCGAAAAGGAAAAGTCGTCCGGGTTGCGTTTCGCGAGCATGACAATAGCGACCTCTCCACGTTCGTCGCATTCCGCAAAAGGTCCGGCGTGGGTAACAGGCTTCACGCCGATTTCACGCATTCTTGGGTTAGGACCGTAACTGGAGTCGATCAATGGAAAGGGCGGCTTCAACAAGCGATTCGACTCTTTGACTCTGGCACAATTGATCTGGTAAGTGCACAAATTGGTGAAGTGGTTGTCAAGGCTGAACTTCGTCGAAAGGCCGAAAACTTTGAGAAGGTATCGTTCCGGCCTGGGCAAGAATATTTCGAAGACCTGAAGAAAAGAAATGCACACCGTGATTGATTGAAAAAAAGTGCTGCAGAAGCAGACTTTTGTGTTTGTGCTTTGCTTGTACAGTAAATTGAGATGAAACTTGCAAAATTCACTCACACACCTATCGGAAAAGGCTAAATTCATAATGTAAACCATTGCATATAGTGAGCTGTTAATAAATGGAACGTGAGCAGTTAAGAAACGGAGCGGTTGAGTCAATGGATTGGCAAGTGCGGGTTTTGCTGTCGAAAATGTGGAAACGCTTTTGCTTGAATCTGAAGCAACAAGCAACTTTCGTTCTTTATTAAAAATTTTGCACATAAAACAAATCTTCAAAAATTTCACCTGCCACCCCTTTACTTCAAACAAAGAGTTATTTCTAAAATTGAACACGAAAATTTAGCCACCAACGTCCACAAGTTTAATTTGAGGTTCTTTTATGCTATCTTACATCTAAAACTAATGTAAGTACCACAGATTCGATCAAATCTTGCCTCTTCGCTCGTCGTCGAATAATGAAAAATGTACTGTTGCAGGTGTGCAACATTGCTATAGCGCGTTGGAGAGTGGCGAAGCAGAAGCTCAGCGTTAAACTTGGCATCGTCGCGAGCAAGTGGTGGCACTTTTAGTTTGACTTCAACGTAACCGCAATCGTCGGATTCAATTAACCCGCTTTGATGGTTGGCATGAGATAATTGAAGCTTGAAGAATAGAGCCCATTGCTTGGGAAACCTCTGTCAATCAAACAAATCTGTAAGGTCGTTATTTACTTGTTAAGCTTAAATTTTTCAATTACTTCAATCTCGAGCAAAACATACGATTCTACACCTTGTACGATCACTACAGTCTGAAAAATGACGATTAGGTCTGCAAATAAATTGTAAATTTGACAAACACCATTTACAATGCGGCGTTTTGAAAAGATTCAAAATTAACAGAATCATTTGATGCATGAGGAATTGCTTTTATTGAAGTTTCTCTTTATTGAAGTCACGTAGTGAGTTGCCACTGCACGTGAGAATCAATGACAAATGAAAGAACTATTGCATGACCACCCTGCATTTCAGTTTCTGCTAGAAGAAAAGTTTCATACATTTCGCTAAGATAGGATAGCTTAAATTAATGCAATGCAATGACAGTAGTTTTTTATTTCGAAGTAAGCTATGCCTAGAATGCGGTCTACTCTTTCACAGAGACCATAGCAAACGTAGTAAACAACTCGCTGTAGTTATGAAACCAATAGAACTAGCAGCTCAGTGGATTCAAATCCCACCAACGTGCAGCTTTGATGACATTTGCGGGCGCAAGCAAGCACGTAGTTTTTTCAAGTTAAACTTAAAATTTTTTCTGCCATCAAATTGTAGAAAGTTGTTTAAATTACTTTCATATTACAACTATCACCGATGACAGCATGCAGAAAATTTAGGATTTGAACAACTGACACCAAGAAAGCGACACATCATGCAAATCTTTGATTTCCTCATTCTAAGCGTGTTACCCAACTCTCCATTTCAGCAAGCAAATAATTTGCAAAGCAACACGTGGAAAAATGAGAATAAAAACAAAAAAATGTTTTTCAAAATTGCAAAACCTTACATCATCAGGTACAGCATACAGGTAGGTTCTATTGCTTTTTGAAACAAAAAGTTTTGGTCAGTGTGTCTTTCTGTAAATTTATGAATGGTCAGAAACACAAATATTACCTTGGTTTAGCATATTTTTTAGACAAAACCATAAACGTTTATATACATGAATAACATTTGTGCCACGAGTGAATTATTTTCTTCAGAGTTGCATCATGAAACGAAAAAATACACACTGAAGAAAAGTACAAGAAATCCTTCAAAAATCACTTTCGGGTGTGGTATTTGCCGCTGCATTCTGCTTACATCAAAAACAGAAAAAGTTGGGATAATTTTTATTAATTTATTAGTGAATGTACTGTGATTATTGTCATCCATTAGCTTTTGTAATTTTGGCAGATATTGATATTTTAACATGCTGCTGTGATACCGATATTACTATGTACTTATTAACAATTCCCAGCAATGAAACAAATATTGAACCATAAAAAAAGGGTTTCCACGTTGTACGTGAGGATTAATATTTTCATCACAGGTTACTGTAACTGGTTCAACTAAGTTTTGTGAAAGAACGCTTTTATTAGCTATTATGGAGATCAAATGAAATGTTCATCAATCTGGAATGCAAGAATCGTTGCAGTAAAAACATGTTGCACAAACAAGTCAAATGAAAACATTCATGCATCTGTCTCCAAAATGATGGGTTAAGGTTTCATGCATTTTTTTCAAAGTAAAAGATATTCATGCATCTGTTTCCAAAAACGAATATTAAATTTTTGTCTTGTTTGATCTGAAACTCGTTACCCAAACAACCAATAATTCTCGGTACAGGTACAGCTGTTTGAGCACGCGCCACGAAAGCTGGTCGGCTGGGTTAGATTCCCGGTCGCGTCATAACAAAAACTTGGTACTTGCGGCCTGTCTATAGCCTCGTGCTCGGCGTTGAATTGGTGCAAGGAAACGGTTCACGCGAGGTGCTGCTGTTGACTCGCCTCCAGTGAAGCACTGATTGCGAAAGCAGCCGCGTGGACGGCGCAAGCAAGCGGAAATTGCTGCCGCAAAGCACTCGTGACACTCCCAACGAAATACAAAAGTGGGTACAACGAAACTGAAGCGAAGTGTCATAAAAATGCGTTATGAGTCGGAGGTATTTCCGCAATTAGCATGGCACTAGTTTAGGAGAAACAACGGAAAGGAGAAAAAATCAAAAGCAAGGAAAATTTGTGCAGTACACAACTAGGCTGGAGATCTAATTACCTCGAACTGGCGGAGAGTAACTGGTGTTGGGAGGAGCTGCCATTCTGGTTCGTCTGGAAAATGTGTATTTATTAGTTCGTCAGGATCAGTAAGGAAATAATGTTCCTCGTACTCATATTCCGTTCTCCAAGCTGCTTCGTCAGCATCTTCCTCTTCTATGCATAATTTGATGTAGAAAAGACGCTGTTAATATTTGCTTTAAAAAGCAGCTAAAAGCGCCAAATGGATGCATCTTAACAGCTGACAAGTATTGTTTAAAACAGCTGACAAGGGTTGTTTAAATTTCTGAAGATTACTCAGCGATGGAGAATCGACAGTTATGCTTGTGATAAAAGCTAAAAGTATAGATTATAAAACTTGCATTTATGATTGTTACAGTTTTTGAAATTTCAGTTTTGACCAACATTTTTGCACAATCTTGTAGCAACCAGAAACAAAGTGATAAAACATTACTTTTTCGAAGATAAGCATCCCTCAAGCACTAACGCCTTATTCTTCGTGAATTCACCGTCAGGATCCGATGAGCGAGGATCCGTGCGAAATCTTAAGTCGCATCTCAAGTAAATATCCTGATTCTAACATATGCGTGTAGTTATCAGTGCAATCTGAAACACTGTACTTGATCACTTTTTATTGAAAGTGAAGACTACGTCAATAGCAAAAGATGCGATACAATGTCACTGCATGCAGTATGTTTAGACAGTCACCCTCATGAATCAATACCAAATGTCTACTTGTTGTGTAAGAAAATCTGGTACTCCTAAAAAAAAGCTTGCTAATCTCTCATGAAACCAGGTTGTTAAATTCTCAAAACATTGATCGTTTTATGAAGCTTTACGCCTTAGCCTCATGGGAGCATGCTCATCATGTTTACTAAATCTCATGTTTTCAAAATTGTATGTAACTTGATTCACGTCGATGGACGTAACATGAAAAGGCAATACTACAATAACCATGCATTAAAACATACTGCGTTCACAACTCAAATACATTAATCATTTAGGTTTTCTTAATTTTTACGCGTTAAGTCGACTCTACTTCACAGAAGAGTTTGCAGAACAGTATTGCGCTCTTGATATTGCTTGCATTTCATGCAGGATGGTGCAAAACCCGTTTTCCAAAACATTCACGGAGTGAGTTGGTCCAAGGTTACCTTCTCCAGAACGACTTTCGGTGACAAGTGGACAAGCCTTGAATTTGAAGAAGCCCATTAACTCACTCCCGGAAATAAGCCTTGAGCTTACTGCATACAGCGGTAAAAGCTTCCTGCGAGGAGAAAAAAAATGTACCTGTGACATGCCGCGCTCCCCAGTGAGTGTCGATCAACCTCCACTCCCCATCTATCAAAACTGCATTCCACGATCCCCGGAAGGCGTCGGTGTCAAGCTTGAACTTGTGATCAGGACAATAACCCACTCCTTTAATAAAGCCTTCGATCACCTTTCCGTACAAGCCGGCTGCGCTGTCAACGAAGAAATCGATAACGCTAATAAGCGCACCTATATCTGCTCGCCTTGCTATGGTAATGCTCAAAAATATTTTAGACAGCCATAATATCATTCTTGTACGTGTTTGAAGCACTTTAGCTATACTTAACATAAGAATCTGAGAAAATGTGCAGATTAATAGCAATGCTTGGGAATGTCATGATATGGTGGAAATTGCACATTACAAACAGCTTAATCTGGTGTTGACATAATTTTGCTGGAACCAATGAATGTGAACGATCACATTTGCCCAACTGCAACAAAATAATAAAGCGCAGATTTGCGATCACAAAAAGGCACACTTAATCAAGCGCATGTTTCTCTAGTATGGTGATTTCTATGTAAGCAACAACCACTTACGAATTTTCAATTGTCGTCATTTTAATATTCCTTTTTAAAGCTATATTAGTGCGACTTTTTTATAGAAGTTTTCAACATCATTCTTAAAGAAATACTTCCCCAAATCCCCATTTAGACTTGTATAGATTGATCAACTGACTGGCTTTCTCCACACGTCCCTTTATATTTTTAAATCATCCTGAGTCATTCAATCTTTTCTTTTCAGAGCGTACAGTCTGCATGCTGAATATTCTGTAACGCTTCTGTACCCTGTTTATAAGGTACCTAATTTCAAGCGCTATAGCTGTAGATGCGCACACTTGTATAAAAGCTTGTTTTGTTGGGAGAATCTGCACAAATTATTGCACATTGTCCGAAACGATTAGCATGAAATGATTTCATGAAATATAGGGTATATCTTTTCACATTCTTTCAACAAAGATAAGCAAACACAAATGCATTTTGGAAAAAAGCAAGGAAAACAGTTAACCTGTTTAAGAACTCTTTATTTCAAGACAGCAAAAACATAATGCATTGTTAAATGCTGCAGGAAACTCCTTGCAAAAATGCCTCAGACAAACCTGCACAAACGCATGAAGAGCTCAGCATACGACTTTTCGTTCTCTTTAATAGCTTTTAAATATCCAAGTGGTGTGTCCTCCATTAAATCATGTGGAAAATTAATAGAATTTAGATTTTGTGCCGTTATCCAATGAAACAAAATGCGAGCCTGTTAAAAATAAATCCAAAAATAGAAATTTTTAATGCACACACGTGCAGCAAATTTCTGCAAAACTAAAATTGCAAAAACCAAATCTTTCCTATAATCTTTTTTCTGTTGAACTTTATGATTTTTTCAGTTTAAGAAACACAATAAGCATATGTTACTACACAAACATTTTCGACAAAATTGATTTTTGTAGCACCGTTTGCAACTGCCGAAATGCCTCACTTTTTCCAGATCAGAAAGGTCTGCCACGAGGAGCTTGTCCATGAGTGTGGAGAAAGACATGTAGACGGAACTCATTTTGACGGCGTGAGACTCGAGGTCATAAAAAAGAGCTGTGTTGCCTTCTCTGTATAAAACAACGTATAATGGAAAAACACACTTTTTAATCATTTTGATTTCTTAGTAGGTTGTCTGTTGTCGGACAACATGTAAACGTTTTTCTACTTAGTAAAAGATTAAATTAGTGTTTAAAATATGACAAAAAGTGGACGTTCAAGGTATTGATAAAAAGCCACTAATCAAAATTTCAAAGTAGTCTAAATTTATCGGGGCACATACTTATAAACCATGTTATGTGCTGGTGCTTTGTGCTAAGCATTAAATGTGCTGTTAATGAATACAATTCAATTAATTCCAAGGTGCAGCAGATTTTGAGCTGCAAAACCTTTTAAATTACACATAATCGTATGCAGTCAAGGGTGCAGCAGATTTAAAAGATGCACATAGCCCTGTGCAAGTAAACGTGCTGCGATTTTTGAGCTGTTAAGACCTTACAAACGTTTCAAAATGATCACATTTTAGCCTTTCAAAAATGGTATTAATTTTATTATGGTTCCATGGAGTCGCTTTTGTATTGGTATGAATTGCAATTACCATAAAAACAAGAAATGCTTTTTAGAGCTAAACACATAAATATATGTAGCCTGAAGATATACCGTCCGTAAACTTCGTCCTTCCGCGTTGTTGGACATGTTGGTTTAGGCAATTCAGAGGGGAGGACATCAGCCTGAAAGTGATGTGAAGCTTCCGCAAGTTCCTGGAATATTTACAAAAGAAATTAACAAGTCATTTGGAAAGTACAAACAAATATCGGTGGAAACTTCTCTATTCCGGCCTTGAGTCAGAATAGTTTGCCCAGGATGGAGTGGGGATGTTCGTAAGCCTGGTGAGATTAAAGATATTATTCAAGAAAGGCAAGTAACATACAAGACGTAGCTTCAGAACAAGCTGAACCTTCTTTGCATGGCCTGCACGCTGAGGCGTTAAGTCCGCAGCCCTCACGGTGAAAATGTCCAAAATGACATCTTGGGAAAATTTCGGGCGTAAACCGAAAGTTCCAATTACCGGAAAGCCGACAAAGTATTCTGGCAAACCATTTAGCATCTTCACGGCAAAAAGTCTACTGTTGCTAGATCCGCCAAAGAACGAACTGCGGGTGCCTTGCTCAGGAATGAAGAGGACGTCATTGGCAAATGAGGAGAATATTTCAAAGATCATTCAAACGCAGTGACTCTCACACCATCGGACATACAAGAAGTAGGCTACATTTGGGGAAGATGATACCATCACTGCCACCAAGTCTTCCTAGCAGTCAAAACATTGAAGGCTGGGAAGGCTGCAAGTTTTGATGAAATCCCACCTGAAGTGCTCAAAGCCTTCAACAGTGGAGTTCTTTGACTGACTCATGTGTGCCAAAGAATGTGGTGTTCTGGAAGCACACGAAACATTGGCCAGCTAGGTTGTTCATTTCCATACACAGGAAGGGAGACAGGAGATAATGCCTTAACTAGAGGGATCTCTCTCCTTAGTCTCGCAGAAAACTTGTTTTCTAAGTGCCTTCACAAAAGATGCCGTGAAATAATTGCACCAAAGCTGAAGGATACCCACTACCCAGTGCAGACTTTGTCCCGGCCTCAGCACCATAGACTAAATTTTCACTCTCCAGAAACTGAGAAATCTTGGGAGTATACAAAGGATGTCTACACATGTTTTGTCGACATCATGAAAGCATACGACCTGGTCCTTCGAGAAAAGCTTTGATAGGTATTGCGGGAGTAGGCTACGGTGTTGACGGCTGCCTGTTACTGGCCGTCAAGCCACTGCATTCGTGCTCAGAAGTATGAGTCCGCGTCGGTGTTGCTAGATCACAACCGCTCACGGGTGAGTGCTGTACTTCAAAAAGGATGTGTGACTGATTTATTTGTTGTTTCACATGGCTAACCTAATAAGCAGAAACAATGCAAAAAGCCATTATGCAAACAATTAATCAATTCAGTGGAAGTTGACAACAGTTGGAAATAAAATAAGTACAGTTAGAAAAACAAACAAACAAGTACATGCACTGTTAGGGAAATTTACAGATGAAAGAGCATGCCTATGTACACAACGGCGTAGATCTAGTTCAGTGTTTCTCAGACTTTTTTGGCCTATGGATCATTTAAAAAAATCCAATGGACTTCTCTGTTATGCTGACACCTCATGAAAAATTAGTCAAAACTGTATTTCACATAGGTCAGTAAATTGAAGATCACGAGAGTCGGAAGGATTTGTTCCAGGAGGAATAGTCAATTTTTCCAGGGGTAGCCAAAAGGAATTTTCATGGAGGGAACAAAATTGGTGAAATTTAATTTTGCCCGCTTAAAGCTAAGAAAATACTTCTTTGCTGAAAATGTAATACGAAAATGTCAACTTACAAAATCTAGGGAGGCAACACCCCACTGTTTTGATGGTTGAGTCTTTATCTTTTTTTGCGTGAGGTTTCCAGCTTAATATATTGCCAAGAAGAAGACCCAGGTATTTTAGGTTATCTATGGGGGAAATATTGTGATCATTGATAGTAAATTCAAATGAGGTAGGATTACGTTTTAAAGAATTTAATAAAATTAAGTCAGTTTTATTGTAATTAAGATTAAGTTTGTTAGCTCTCAGCCAGTGGTCAATTTTACATAGTTCAAGGATGATTGTTGTTTGGAGAACACTGAAACAAGGATTGGACATATCAAGGTTAATGTCATCAGCAAAAACTGTATGTTAGTATGAAAAGAGGAAGCTTGAATGACATCTTTGATGAAAATTAGGAAACGTAAAGGAGAGAGTCTTGAGGGACCCACAAGGTATCTTTTCGTATAAAGATTTAAAATTACCTGTTTTGGTACAACGCATTGTGTTATGCAAGTAATTTGAGAATTATAGTTTATGTGGAACACATCTTTTGTGTTGTCACTACTCCTCTTCATATACTCTGTGTTGGAAGCTGCAAGATTAGCCGTTTGCTTTTTGCGATTTGGTAACGTTTGCATCCTCTGAAAATGTCCTTTAATTTTTGTATTGCGCCTTTCCACCTCTCTCTATCATCGTTTCCACCAATCGGATAGCCATCTTGTATGTTCAAGTGATGCACTCCTGTCTTCCTATGGGCGCTTTTGCTGTATTTTATGGTTTTATACGCTACGTTTGTAAGGAGCTTTCAGCGGTTTCTATCGGATTAGGCGCTCAAGAAACCTAATAATTATTACAATAAAACAGTGCTATTTTCTCACCTTCGCTCTTTCCATAGGCTCCTAATATTGCTCTTATGTTTGCAACATACACTGAATGCCCAAACAAATGCATTTGCTGATCCAAAATCATATATAATACATATAAAATAGTCTGGGAAAAATTTGTTTTACGACAAAAGCAACATTTGTGCAGTTTAAATCAGGAGTTTATTAACTTCCCTGTATTACATAAACTATGAAGCCATTTTTGTGAAGGTTGACTTTAGCGCCAAGTCCAACCTAAAATTTTTGATCACAGTGGCGTAGTGCTAAAAATGAAGTGTGTGAACGCACCCACAAAATTAGCCATTTTCAGCAGCACTTCAACCTTACTTTTAAATCAATATTTTCTTTTATTACACATTTCGTACTACATACGAAAACATTTACATTTTTCCACACAAACAACCTGTCTGTGAACTACACACGGGAGATTTAAGTAAAAATACACATCTTCAAGTCAGGTTGCTATGAAAAAAGTGTGGAAACGAGTTCTCACACCCAAAAAAGTGTGGGAACACCGTTCCCACGCGTTCCCGCCCCACTACACCCCTGGTTGACCATCACCTGAGCGTCTTCAATTCCTATATTTGATGCTCCGCTTCTTCGTCTTCTTTCCTGCAGCTTTACAGCTAACACGGTTGCAGAAGTTGCTTTTAGATCCATTAGTGAAGATCTTTAAACTTATTTCTTATCTTGTGTCGCTAGTTGCAGATGTTTAAATTTGAGATATTTTTTTCTATCTTCGGATTGCAGGATATTCTCTTCAGTCTCTTTGCTGATGCCACCTGTTGAAATGGACTGATTTTTATCGGATCATCACATTGTTTTTCAAATGTAAAATCATTACCTCAACAAATAAGGTTTATCACTCAAGTTCCAACTGAGACAAATCGGCAATATCTGTATATTCCAACAGCGAACGAAAGAAACATTTTTTTGGTTCTAAGGGGTATTTGCCTCATTGTGACGCCGCTTGTAACGTAACTTAACGTTTACCTGCGAAGCATATGTTGATCGTCTAAAATTAGACAAAAAGTTTCTTCAAATCTCAAGTATAGAGCAAGAAACAACTGCATCTTAGCTTTGTTTTACAATTCATCTCAAAATTTTTCCAAAATGCGCGTTTTCATTACGCAACTGTTACCGTGCAAGGTTAGAAATCTTAAATAATCATAGGTTTGCTAAAATACCAGCTAAAAGACTCGTACACTGTCCAAATTGCAAATATTTTGCAGGTATCTATTTCTGTGACAAATGAAAAACATTGTGCTCAGTTACGCAAAGGTTTTGGGTGGAACAAGCCTGAGGACAAATTGCCGGAGTGCAAATTTTTTTTATTCCAATATGCTAGAAATATTACATTGAAGCAATACAGCATAGCAAACATTATTGCTGACACGAAGTAAAATCTTTGGTTGATGAGGTTAAACACCGATTACTACCGAACTGTACCTGTATACTTTCACGTTATTGTGTTTTTGCTTTTTTGGGAAGTTAGGAACAGGCTTGGCTTAGTTCTTATCGTGCAGAATGCCAATAGACGAAGTGTTGCTTTCATCATATCATCCACACAAACAGGAAAGGTAAACGTCCACTTCGTCATTCGTTACGTCAGAGATTACATGTACTACAGTAATAGCACAATTCTCTAACCTTCTTCTGACAAGCCATCTATTTCTGTAATCTGGACATTTTGCAAATTGGTGCCTTGCTGTCTTTCTTGTTCTTTATTACATCATCACAATCACATCATTATGCACAGACAATACTATTGCTTGGAAGTTACATTTGCAGCTCGACTTGAAACGACTTCAGAAAATTTTCTGTCTATTTCAGATCACTTATGATACCATGTTGCAGAAAAATATTTTGGTTCAAACATTGAAAGTAAAATCAAACATTTCTGCTGGCAAGTCTTTTCTCGAAGATGTAACTTATTGTCACCTGTACTTTTCAGGTTAAAGTGTGGTTAAAGTGGTGGAGATCGAAGGGTAATATTGTTGCTCCACGTGAAAATTTATATCTTGTTGTTTCTTTCTCAGCACCGAAGCATTTTTCCCTTGTATTAAATAATAAAGAAATACAAATGTGGTCATCCGTGCAGTAACATATAATAAAGACATAAAACATGCGTTTTTTCATAATGAAAACCTGTAACTTGCTCAAAATTTTCTGGTGACTTGATCTGTAGTAAATATCTCTACAAATATTAAAACATTTAAAATCAGGCCCACTCCCATGCAACCCGTGCTGCCACACGAGGTGGCTTCGACAGTCAAAGGCAAAAGATCTCTAAAACACCTTGGCCCAAAAATCTGGGACGCCACTGATCCTTCTTTATATGATATTTCACCACCTGCCTTCAAAAGGCAGTTCAAAGACAAACTGGTTAATGGACATAGTGATTGATTATCCTATGCGATATTATGAAACTACGCTAAGGTTAGGGCTGTACACCTGGGATTTTCCGATCTCTGCCTGTTTGTAATGTACCATTGATATTAGCTAAACAGGTATATACTGTGAGTGCAACATTAGTATTAGATTCTAGTGTGTTTTTGCGTGTATGAATTGACTGTTTATTGCTGTTTC
>Ga0210059_1003598_pt1 | contig 24854 bp, 21 predicted proteins | sample Ectturendosymbi2_FD_188042 | JGI IMG/M metagenome (GOLD analysis project Ga0210059, IMG submission 188042) | Ecteinascidia turbinata endosymbiont from Florida, USA - Sample 2 (SPAdes) (version 2) | ecosystem: Host-associated > Tunicates > Ascidians > Unclassified | place: Key West, Florida...
CTGTGGGAAGTTCAGATCGGTGTTTGACGACTTTTATATCATGGAATAAATGACCGACACTGAACTTCTTGAAAAAACTGAGAGAAATACTTCTCCGAAAACTTCAACTCAGATTGTGGTTTCAGAGAATTCAACAAAAATAAAGACGACTTTTAACCCGCCACTCGAGTTGGATCGAACGCGAAAGTATGAGATGGCTTTGGTCAATCTCGAGACGTATTATTCGTTTCCGAATCTGTCAGATGAAAACAACGTTTTCAGGTATTCTCCCAGTATAGTTGACGACAGTGGGAGAGACATTGACGTGGGGAGAGGCGACGAGGATGACTCAACGCGACAAAGACGATGGGTCGAAGTTCAAATTTCAGAAGACAGTTACGATCTCATTGATATTGCGGAAACAATCAAAATTGTGATGAAACGAAATAGGCATAACGAGGAACCCATTAAAATAACAGCAAACACCAACACTTTGAAAAGTGTCTTGGAAATTCAAGACGACTTTCAGGTTGATTTCAGAGCGCGAAATTCAATTTCAAGCGTTCTCGGATTTCAAAATCCTGTTTGCGAAGAGGGCATTCATGAGTCGCAAAATGTCGTCAACATCTTATCAATAAATTCAATTCTCGATAATGTGGACATGATTGATGGGTCTTATGTGAATGGGAGATCTCAAAACACAATTTACAGTTTCTTTCCAAACGTGTCACCTGGTTACAAAATCGTTGAGAACCCGAGAAACCTTGTGTATCTTCCAGTGATTTTAGATAAAATCATTAAATGGAAACAGTTGTCACAGACCAAAACGGAAAGCAATTGAATCTTCATGGAGAAAACCTGACAATCAGATACCACTTGAGAGAAATATAATTACATATAATAAGCATGTCTTACACAAAAGTATCAGTAAACATTTCTGAAAATCAACAGCAAAAATGAAACACACCGTTGATGCAAAGAGTCCCGTGAGCATTCGTCTCGGCTACAAAGATTTGTGTGGAAGTGATGTTCTTGCTTTGACCAATTCACAAGTGAACAGAATGACAAAAGCCTATGAGAATGGAAAAGACATCACAATAAAAATGACTAAACGTCAGGTTGTTCACAATATGACGACAGAGGGCGGGTTCCTTTTGTTTGTAGCTTGTTTAGCCGCAAAGGCCTTGCCATTTTTGGCAAAGACCGTTCTCCCAACATTGGCGACTGGGGCACTGTTAGGTGTCGGGTTGGCTTTGGAGCAAAAAGCAACAAACACGGCCATGGGAAACGGACTGAATTTGAAAAAAGGCTCAAACATTGTAAGAATCGAAACAGACAGTCAAGGACTGCATTTGAAACCATATATAGGTTCGGGGCTTGGTATGGTTGGAGATGGTTTGTATTTGAAACAGGGGGGTTACGTTATTAGTGGCCATGGCCTTCTTCTTGGTCCAAATTCTCCGTTGAAACATATTCCAGTTCTCGGTTGGCATTTGTAAGATGTGGATTTGTATTTTTTATTCCATTGAATAAAAAATGAACCCTAATTTGTACAGGCTCCATGAAATTTATAAAATTGTAAGGGGGCTAAATGAAGAAAAACTCAAACACTCTGCGATGATAAAAAAATGTCATTGGTTGCTGAACTTTTGCACTGGCTGCCTTTTGATTTTTCAGTTTTGTATGTTTCTTTTGAACGTTGGATTTTTGTCAGATTTCGAAGATATCATTGGAACTATTTCTGGGAAGGTTTTACATGAATTGATCGTGTTTTTTGTAAGTGGTTCAATTTTTCTGTAAGTAATTGAAAAATTCCTTTTCAAGAAAATACAGAGACATGAGAAACAAAAAACTTTCATTGAGATGCAGGTCAACTCAATTCATAACATGGTTTCAAAGGCGTTGCCAGACGATGAAATTTCCGCATCAGAGTTTGAAAAAAGAACTTCTCAAATGACAAAAACATATAGAAAGTTTGAAGAAGTGGATTTGGAAATTGATAAGCTAATGCCAAAGAAATCGGAAAGTTTTGTTTAGAATAAATGATTCAAGTAGAGAATGCGATTTTACCAAACAAACCTCTCAGCAACTTTGAAATCGAAGGTGCGGTGAAAAAAATTGGTTTGAAAAACTTTTGTGGTGTTTTCTTGAGAGACACTTTGCCAAAGAAACCAAAACAAAATGAGTGCGCAATTATGAACCTAGGCGACACTTCTGGAGATGGGACGCACTGGGTCGCGTGGTTCAAACGTGGTGATAAAAAGTGGTAGTTTGACTCGTTCGGCCTGCACCCACCAACTGAGTTGAACAACTATCTCAGTGATGTGTTCTATCCAACTGAGCAAATTCAACCGAGGCAAGAAGTTATTTGTGACCATCTTTGTCTTTTTGTTTAAAAAGAGATGCAAAAAGGAAAAGGGCTGCAGGAAATAATTAATAATTTTTGGTGATATAGTAAACATGCCAGTAGATCAATTCGGACGAAGTCCAAAAACGGGACAAAATGTTACAAATGTGAGTGGAGTTTCACATGAATATGTGAACAGCAACTTTTTGCGAAAAGGTCAAGCCATTGACATATCTGGTCAAAGCATTGTGAATCTTGGTAAGGCACAAGGACCAAAGGACGCAGTGAGACGGAAATATGTGAACGAAAGATTTTTTAAAAAAGGTGATCTGATCGATATGAATCAAAAGGTAATAAAAAACGTATTGCCTCCAACCGAAGATGGCGACGCAGCGACGAAAGGCGGACAAACTGGGGGCAATAGGAGCAGACCGGGGCCCTGACTGGGGGTAAAGGAAAGTGGGGCAAAGTCCCCAAAACCTCTCTACTTATGGCACCGAGTCAGATTTATAGATAGTTCACTTCGCAACCTGCCCTACTCACGCAATGCTCACTCTTCCTACCTCCTACCAGCGCACCTGGTGCCTTGACATAAAAAAATCTGTTGAAAAGGACAGTTAAGCTGGTATAAGTAACATCCAGCGTTATTTCAACTTCTTACTCGTAACTGGATATGTTCTTTTTACAGTGAGCTACTGGAGGCTGGTTTGGACTAAATTCATATGCGATTTAAATCTGTTTTCAATTATCTTCTTCTTACTGCTAGTTAATGAGCACTGATTTCTAGAACACTTTGGTTTTCCTGGTTGTTTGCCATGACGCGTTTGCTTACGTGTATTAACAAACGTTTGATTGAACCTTTTGCTACGACAAACTTCAAACAGCTCTACATAAAAGCCCGGACAAAGAAATAAGGACCGTCTCCATAGGCAAACTCTTGTGGTTCCCGGCCCCCATTCACTATAACTGGTCTATCTATTGCCTTTTTTAGTCTTTCGCCAAAAGTCTGATAATGAATTTTCCTACAACCACGGCCTAGTGACGCGCCTGAACAAAATAATCTGCTATTTTATATAAGCAAACTCTGGCACGTATACAAACGGTGGAGGAGGTTCGTGGTTAATTTGCGTTATTTTTTGGTCACGGCTTTGCGCTGCGCTTGCTCAACCTTTCTCACCTATTTACCGAAATCAACACGCTGCTAGGGAAGGAAAGCCTCTGCGTACGATACAGTTTTGCCGTTAAATCTTTTATTCCTGTTAATCATTTGTTCACAATTTTAACTTTAAATCAAAGTGCAAAGCAAATTTTCCTAAATTCTCTATAAAAAAAAGCTTACAATTTTGCAACAACAAAAAAGCTGATACAAGCATTTTCTTGGTTACAACGTGGTGCTGAACAAGCAAATCAGTAACTGACATTCTTTCACCAAGCGCGAGAATCATAACACGTAGCGCCATCAAGTGCATATAGGCGATCTGCTCCAAAGGGGCTAAATTCAAAATAGGTCGCAATAGTCCGCAAAGGACTTCGCACCTCTGCGCAAAAAAAATTAAGCACAGTGGCAACCACAAGTATTTTCTTGCGGAAGTCGCACCCCATGGGAGCCCGGCTAGTGATCTTCCACAGACTGACAGAGTTGGTCGCTCAAATAAATCCCAAGAACTTCCACAGAAAAGAGAAAAACTTCCATGCAAAGCGCGACAGTCCTGTGTAGCTGAGGATTCCAACAACCGCGATCCAGTCGATAAAAAGGTGAATTCTCCTCAGTCTGTAAACGACAGCGATGTTTGACATTGTGCAATTGATGAACATAAACAGGACCGCAACCAGATGATAGTTCTTGTTCTATTTTCGGGGGGGGGAGAAAAATAAAAATGATTGTAACTTGTTGTTGTGTCTAACAACTAAACATGTTTCTGAAAATTTCGGTGGGGGCAATTGCCCGGTTGACGCCATGGTTGCGCGTCTGGTCGCAAGGGCTCTTTGTGCATTGCAAATGGGACAGCAAGTGAAGCACCAGCTTCATGCGTTATACGTTACTTTGATCAAACAAGCATTTAATGACACACAAAGTGCACTTGTGTCTTATTCCAAACGCCTAAACTTGGCAGCCAAGCGTACAACTACGAAATGACGGCACAAAAATCGGCTTAACAGGTCAAAGTCAAGAGCTTGTTTGGAACTGCGAAAAAGATCTCTTCATCACCTCATTGTTGCTTGTTTCATTTAATGTGAACAGCAGTTATCACTAAAACTCCATCAAATCGAATCTTAGTTGCTTTATCGCGATAACGCAGCAGCCCGCAGGTAAGTGTCACTGACACTAAATTAAGTCAAGCAAGTTGCAGCCCCAATTTGAAATAATATGCTAAAAAGTTGCTGGTATTGGCACAGACGTTCCTCGGAAGGAACCTCCTTTTGGCAAGTATAGTCACAAAAATTCATTCGATTTCAGCAACGGAAGAAAAACTAAGAAAAAAAATTATTTACGTATATGCTTCGCAATTCTGTGCATTAAAGACACGAGCATTAGACTCACCTCTTCACAGCCTGCCGGGCCGACTGATAATTGTTCATGTCTTCCTTTACCAAAAATCGTCGAGTGCCAATGACGTAATGTTTGATTTGTTCTTTCCAGCTGAACGAACGCGGATCGAAGTTGAACGTCTGAAAAAACGCCGAAAAAGCTACATTTGCTGCAAGCCCCGATTGCTGCAAGTCTCTACTGCTGCAAGCCTGCTACAATCTGCAGCAGAATCAACAATGATGGACGAAAGTACGTAAATGTCCACGACCCGGAAACAATGTATGCGTTAAACAATTCAAAAGAAGCTTGGGTCAAACACTTAAAACAGAAAACAAAACAATCCAAGCAGTCCGTCGCAACAAGCTAAAGGTTACGTCCGGTAAAAAGCAGCTTGGCCCTCAATTTCACTTAGCAAGTACAACCCAGTTGGCCCTCAAAGATTCGTGGTTAAATGTAACGAAAATATTTTCATTTATCAAGACAGGTCATACGAGCAGAGGTCGATCTCCAACCAATCTCCAGTCAAATACAAACGTAAGAGCAGAGTTAAAGCAAACGAGATAGTTACCGAAAGGAAGTGATCAGATATCAACGCACGTAGAAGTGGAAGGGTCTTTTCATTTACATATTCAAAAATGTTGAACTTATTAAAAAACAGTTTGTTGGCGCTTACTCAAAAGCGCATTATCCTTTAGCGTTTCACAGACAAGCAGGATACCTACCGCCTTTGAATCGACAATTCTTTACTGTTCATTCAAAGCTTTGAACATCAAAAACCTACATCTCATATGCAAAAATACCAATATCGGGCTTACTTCAAGTGCATGACTGCTCTCCATCGCGCAAAGCAGGTGGCAGCGTTATCAAGTGGATTATACGTAAAAACTTAGCGTTTCTTGGTGTGCCAACACAGCCAGGTTGGCTGGAACTTTAAAGCTGGAAATACTCGAGCAAAAACGCAGGCGACCTTTCCTTCGAACACAAGAAAAAACGCCGAAATACTTCCTGCATTGGGTTTCAACAACAACAAACGTCTTGATCTTTCCCATTAAGACTAAATAAAGTTTTTTTTTCGTTTGGCTAATTAGCTGTTTCAAATGAAATCGTCGACTAGCACTTAAAAATATTCCGAAGACGCATGCAATATACTTCAATCTCTCACCGCTTGGTCATCTGCTGTCAGGCTTTGCTGCAACAAGATCGCGTTCTCGATACCCCATCGCCACTCGTTGGTGAAGAAAAACTCCATGACCTGCATTCCACTCATCAGCCGGTTATTCATCCGGACCATCCTGAGATCACGTGCACCAAAAACAAACGTTAAACAATCACCTACACCGCCCTTTCCTTTTTTCAAACGTTTATAAGCAGTCGACCTTAGGTAGGTGTGTGGATTTGATGCGCAACGGAACATTTTTCAACACAAATCGAAATGACACGAGAAACGTTCTGCCACATTTTCGCTTTACACACACGATCGCCAACAGTGAGGCTAAAGTTGGCTGCGATGCAGAAAATTCCGATTCACTGCCTGTTACAAGTGGGTACACTTAGGTACGCACGGTGCCAGGAGTAAAGTTGAAGAAACGGAAATGCCATTCTCAACACAGCAGCTAGCATGAACTTTTTGCATAAATCTTTAACGGTTGTGTAGCAACGCACGTCATCAACGTTGCGTGTGACCGAAAAGCCCGTCATGTAGCGGAAGGAAAGTTTCAAAACGATAATTTGAAAACACATCTTAAATTTTGCGTTAGTGAATGCAATAACGGCACCAGTGCGCAGTCGTAAGTTGAAAGCGCAAATAACACGACTGCTGAAATCGAAATCTTACCTGCGCTTTTGATTGGTTAATAGCAGAAAAACATCGTAGAAAAATGCGGGAAGGGTTTGGCGGAGGAACAAATGAATATTGTGGGAAAACCTGACAACATAATAAAAGCAATCGTTTGTGTGTCATGTGTCAAAAGGCATGGGTTCGTTTTGAAAGAAAAGTCATCACGTTCGTTTTCATGTTCTCTAGTCTATGGCGGTTCATCGTAACAGCGATGACGTAGTCCTCTTTTGACGTCCTTGCTCCCTCAGATGGGCTCGTCGATGGGGTAGAAACCCATGACTTACAGAGGTGTAAACAAAGTTCGCAGAGAAAGGTTGTACTGTTATTAGGTCTAGGGAGGTGGCGAGCGGATCGTTTCTCCTCACATTTCCTGGTCCGATTGGTTTCGAGCTGAAGGACTACCTCCGAGACGCGCTGCCACCAGGCGTCGCGTTTCGCAGCGAGCGCCTCCAAGTCTACTGGAGGTATAGAGCATGCCCGAACGGATCTTTTGACATGGTGTTTCTGCCGGTTTTTCGCCCACCTTCTGCAAGATTGCCACACGTCACAATGCGAGTAGGCGAGAGTCGTTCGTGCGTGACCCGCCCAGCGGAGCAGTCGATTCACGTTCTGGCAGAACACCTGTCCTGATGGCGTTTTATAGAGTTGTTCCCTATGTTCCCTCTAAGGTGCGCAACTGCGCAGTGCCACCAGAGCATTTGCGCAGTAAAACATCATTCTCGCGCACTTGCAGCATCCTAGCTACCAATCAAGATTCAGCAATAAAACTGGACAAAGTGTACAAACATTTGAAAAGCACGAAAGCAAGGAAAGCCATTTGAATAAACGTGTACTTTGTTCGTATTTTGATAAGATTTTATGCTTGTTCTAATGATTCACAAAGCTTGTAATTCCTTCAGAACTCTGCTAACTCTGCCTCAAAATATTCATGCTCAGTAAATCAAACATTTGCTCAGTGTAAAACTTTGTCAGAGGGAACACGGTTGTTCTCTTGCGGGAGTTCGCCTAGTGGATGGATTGTGGTCTAACATTCTGCTCCACGCTTTGAACGAGTAATAAGCACGACACGGATGAACGAGTAGTGAGCAAGTCACGGATGAACGAATAGTGAGCACGTCACAAATGTCGCGTCGCCGTTCAAGTATATAACCGCGCTGGTGGCAATTCTTGGATCTCGGATGCATCCATGTTGAACATGATTAACACGTGGCGTGTAGCGAATATAGAGGTAACTGGGAGGCCATTGGAATTCAGTTTTCCAGCTCCATTTCTCCCAAGCACCCCGGTCCAATGTGACAGTCCTTGACCACCCAAGCACTGAAATTCCCTAAATTCCGTGAGGGGGATATTATTTGACGGGTAACATTCTTGTAGTGCTGTCTTCAGATGTGGATATGAGGCTTTGGCTTCGGCACTAGCGTTGAGACAAGGTACATAGCCTCCAACGTGGGTAATGTACGTCCCTGGTGGTAAGTGGATGCGCCACGTCATGAGACGAGCGTTGGTACCAACTGGTGTTTCTGAGAGCTTTGCGAGCAACTCGTTCTTTACTGCGAAGCAGACACGGTGCAATCGATCTTCGTTAGCAGATAGCCCCTTCCATAATAAGGTGCATTGGGCCTGGACTTGCGTAATGCGTACTTGAGCCCACCTGTGCATTGCAAGACACATCTTACTGAGCGTGCAAATATCAATTTCATATCGGTTAAGTCCCGAGGCAATGAGAGCAGTTCTTCGTGGTGGTCAGTCTGCTTTGCGAGAGTCTGGGGTGGTAGAAATGTTCCATGAATGTTCCATGAAGCGAGAGTAAGATATTTAGATTTGACTTTTTTGCGACCGCAAAGGGGATTGCTTCGTCAGGCGCGGCTTCCTAACGGAGATTGGTGGAACAAGCTTTGCTTAGGCGTAATTTCTTGCTCCTTCCCCAGCGGGAGTAGGCACTAGGCAGTTCTGTCCTGAAAGACTGCCTAGTCACGTCGACAGGACGTGGACGAACGAAACAGCTGCCCCAGGATGTCTCAGAGCGGCCATCATATCGACGTCTCCGAGCGTGTAAGTCCCACAATAGACACTTCCACTGACAACCTCATTTGCCTCCGTAGCGTGTTTCCCATCACCGCCGGGATTTGTGAAGAAGACGAACCTTGCGCAAAAGATTGTTGTTCCTGACTGCATTGTAGGTGTTCCGTCTTCACTCACAGGACTCGTTCCAAGTCAGTTGGCCCCATGGCAAACAGGGTCCAAGACGTACTCGCAAGAAACTGCACCACACTTGATGGTATCCTGGCGTCAAGGATTAAGAGTAAGGACCATACTGTATTAACCCTGAGATTTCTCAGATATACCGCGACGTCTCGGTCGTGACAGTCACGTAGCTCTTCTGTGGGAAATCAGGAGCACCTTGTGAGGGCTTTTTATGGCCATTTTTGTGTAGGAGAGGACATGTTCAAATTTTTATTAAAACTTAATTTAATCAATTATTTAAATTTTTTATTGAAACTCCGTGATGTCTGGTTCAAACTAAGCAAACCTAGTCGCGTATCAAAGCAGCGCGCTTTTATATACATATTTGCTTTTTAAATTTGCTACATTAACAGCAGCCAAACTAAGTAAGGCGATGTGCACAGTTTAAAAAACAACCCTAAACAGCATTCTGCTTACTTGTTGCAAGTTACAGAAATAGCTGGAAGTCGCAGAGGATCAAGAGGGTAGTCTCCATACCACTTCCGGCCAAACTTTACTGCGAAAACAAGGCAAAGCAAAATGTTAAAGACGTAATCAGTGAATAATAATGTCTACAGCCGTGCAAGCGGAACAGAAGTAAGGTTGGAACGGAGTGAAACAAAACCGCTGCTTCACAACGTTATAATGTCGCAACAATCAGTAATTTAAAATTTTAAATGAAATCAGATTGCACGTTTCCAAAAACAACCTTGTTTGTCGTCAGCGAAGATCGAACGAAGTGTGAATGGCTGACATCAGAGAGTAAGCAAGCGGCGCGCGGGCTCGGAGAAATGTGGGCAGAAAATGTATCTGCACATCGACTCTTGAGCTGTTCTGACTACACATGAAACTTTCCGTAAACTAGGACGGAAAGGTAGAATATCTGCTCAGCACTTAGCAGACGATGACTTGATGTTGCTGCTATCACTGGTTGCCACATGTGATGCAGCACAGACATCAAGGCGGTTTCCTTTAAAGTTCGGAAATATGAAATGGATTACGCATCTCTCTCATAAGAACTGTTTTGCGGTTTCCTGCACTTCAACCGTTGCTTCAAACGCAGCCTAATTTCACCGCGTGTGCGTCTGCGCAAGGGTGTTGGATGTGTTTGAACTCGAAAAGCATCGTGGATGTTTAGTAATGTCACTGAAATTATAAAACTATGTGATGCGTTTGTTGTCTTGTTTCTAAAACTACATGACGAAGACATGATTCCAGTGCTTCTTACAGTGCACCAACAATTAACTTTCACTGCTGTGAAGCTTATGTGAAGCCAAATTATTTTTGTGGCAAAAATTATGTGATCCCCATGCTGGTTACACGCAGAATACGCCTACAATTTTGCAATAAAAAAGCTCAATAATACGCCTAAGGCTACAGCTGGTAAAATGTTGTTATGTGTACCAATGCAAGTTACCAGACTGCAGCAAGAACAAAAAACAAGCAATTTAATAAAACAAGCAAAATTATGTCAATTAGTCTGTTGGAAATCAGCTCCTTGCACTTTGCAGACTAATTGACATAATTTTGGTACATTTTATGGCAAAATGATTATTTGTTGTTCAAGGTAATTCCACTGAGGCAAGAAAAAGACTTATTTAGTTGTCCTGAAGTATTGATCACGTCTTTGTTTCGCACAGGTAAGTTTTTTCATGTCGTTATACATCACTACATTCTAACTGTGGTTTCGTAGGTCTGTTTAGTTTAAAAAGATGATGATGCCCGTCGTCATGGCATGAGCAACTGTAAGAAATTGATGAACAATCAGAATACCGCGCCCGGTGGGAAAAATACCATTGTATTTTTCAGCAAAAAGCGCAATGGAAACCTCACCGCACGTGAAAATATTGCACCGCTTTATTTGAAAATCAGTGATGTCACGTCGGAGGGTCACGGTCCGATGACTTTCTTAACCAAAATTTAAACAAGTCGTAACCCGTTTCAAATGCGAAAAATCGCTCCGGTTACGGCTGCCGCTCCAGTGTGGACTGCGCCGCTTGTGGCAAGACGTTGTCGGGTGCGATGTGAAACGATGGATCATAAAACGATCCCGATTTGCGGTATTTTGAACTAAAGTAACGTTTCGCGGTGAAAAGGCTGGAAACACTGCTCGCGGTGCAGGAGTCACATCCTGCTGAAAATGTCGCGCTGTGTATGTACTGATCCTGAACAGGCAGGTTGAAAAGAAAATAAAACATTTACCATACGTTATCGTCAAGAAAGAAAAAGGTTTCTCCGCAAATAATGGTGAGGTAAAACTGAGCCTTTCATTCTTGTGATAAACGCCTACTGTGTTTTTCGATTATAAGAAAATATCAGAGGTAAATCGTAACCATCATACCTAAGTCGCTGATATGAAGAGGATTCTGAGCACCGGTTGTCAAATTGTAGATCGGAATTTTTCGCGTTTCGTCGGAATCTTTCCGCTGAACTTGCTCGGAAACTGCAACTGAAACAGATTAACGCATTAATATCAATGTAACTGCAACAAGTTAAAAGTTCCAAATAATTTCCAATTCATTGACTAGTCAGACTGACGAAAAAATAAGAATATTTTGGGTGTAAGCCTATTTTCCCAATCGTTTGAGAAAAGGCAAACCTAAAATTGAATAATTCTGGCAGCAAATGATTTCATTTCAGGGTAGATCGATTTATGCAATGTTTCACAGAAATCGATTTCAGTATGTACTAAAATTAAATAAAAGTTTATAAATCTCAATCGAATTTCAATCAATATTTTGCGATTTATTACCTGTACACGTGTTAAGAAAGATGTCAAGCATGAAAGCACATGTGTACAAGCGGAGTTAAGTTTATACCAACGTTTTAACTCTAAGCGGATGTTTTGGCATGAGCTACAGAAGGATTATGAGTTTTCATGGTAAACTGGTTTAGACCAGCAAATCATGTAACTCAATCAATGCAAACAAAACCTTAAAATCCAAATGATCTCGACAAGGCTTTCGCTTAACAGTTGCTTCCATCACATTTGGCCAAATACTTCAGCGTTTGCAGTCTAAAACTAGATGCAGAGTGACACAATTTAGCTTTGTTTGGCTAAAAAAAGTTTGCGGAAATCTGTTATACAAAGGTTAGGAAAGCTTTCTACTTTTAAACAACTTTGAATTCAAATGCTGGTAATCTCATCATTGCGTCACAGAAATTATTTCAGCATTTGAAGGTACGCTACGTAACACATCAGCAAAAAGCAATGACGAATTTCACGTCAAGCAGCCCGGAACTAACGTTTGCAGAATGAATGGCAACGGTCATGATCTTCGACTTACGAAACAACTGCTCTGTGTCGAAGTTCCTGTGCCTCGTCGCACAAGAACGCATCGGTGCGGGCGAAGGCGCGACCGACTGGGCGCTGTGATCGCACGCCGTCTTCATCGCGGCGCTGATCAGGCCGTTCACGGCCAGATCGACCGGAATCAAGTCGGCCACGATCTTCTCGTCGGCGATCACGGATCGGAGCAGTCCCTTTCCGTACGCGACGAAGAAAGCGGTCGGTCCGTAAACGTTGGTGCACCAGCCCTGAAGAAAAGCGAAAACCTGCCCTTGCATTTAGGATTACATGCACTTCACCTACATATGACCTTCGAATCCGGACTCGTTGTTTTTGGGAGGATATTAGGAAAAGGGGCGTCAGAAAGAATGTGGTGGTTTCCAGAATGTGATGCTATAAGACAGCGGTGGGCAAATAGGGACCGCGGGCCACATGTGGCCCGCCACAACGTTTTCGGTGGCCCGCGGAAGCATTCAAGAAAATCTTCAAATCTGAAATATCCTCCAACTCATCACAGTAAACGTAAGTGCCGAGCTAACTTGAACCGAGACTTGCTTCAATTTGCATTAGAAGGTACGGCCCTCCGCTATACGCAGCCTTCTGAAAGTGGCCACCGAGCCAAATTAATTGCCCACCCCTGTTATACGAGATTAAGAAAATCTGTTTAATGCGCCGTTTCAAACAGCGTGACAGCTCTTTAGGAGGGTAATTGCCTCAAATCTTCTTCCAGCTGGATGCGTCACTGAAGACATAAAGCTTTATAGCAGCAGGTGAGAAATATTGCCCTACTATATTCAGATTTTGAGCAAAGAAGCAGCTTTAAAAAGTCGCGAGACTGAATAACAGCTTAACGAAATCGCAATTCCGCAACGCAGACGATCAATTGTCAGCAATGCTTCCACTGCACCTTTCGGGATGAGAATGTGAAGTCCGCAAAGGAGCCTCCGATAACAAAATGTTGAAAACCATGTTTGCTCGATCAGTAGAATTGTCTCAGGTTGAAACAAGAAGCGGAACTTCACCATTCTCATCGAAAAAGCATGCGAGCTGATCAAGGAAACCAAACACTACAGCTTTGATCTCTTTGGAATTTTCTCATTCAACTGAGCAAACTTCCTTTTCACCTAATGCTTTCCTGGTATGTAAAATACGAGCAAAGTCGCTTTTGCGCTACACATGTCAGCTGCAGCCCTGACAGCAGAGTAACCACTATCGATTACAGCACATGCAGACTTTCGTTTCCATGATAACGAATGCGCCAACTCGAGACGTTGGCACGTTTTAGCCATCCTGTGCGTTGAATGTGGCTAATTCAAACCAGTTACTCGCAAAAGAGAATAACTTCGTATTCTAAGATCGTATACAAAGTGACTTTACCGGCAAAGGCTCCTTCAAAGCTGGTATAATCATGCTCGGTCGAGCAATGCACACTGGAATGTGGTTTCCTTCGCGGGAAATGACGTCTTCTGCCAATGCTTTCGTCAGAGTGTAGGTATTTGGTCTGAACAACAGATAGATAAAAGTAAAAATTAGAAAAAAGGTTTAGTCAACCTGGAACAAACGTGTGTTAAAAACAAAGCTGTCTTCGACAAACGATGACTAAACAAAAATATTGTGAACAAATGCTTGAAACAACGAACGAAATATTTTTTTCTAAGAAGGTTCACAAAAAAGTATGCAGAAAATTTGGTTTATTTAAAATCATGTGTTATCAATATAGAGACAAAAAACATGGATAAGGTGTCCTCAAATAATGGATACAATAAACGGCAAGATTGCAAGATTCCAAGTTTGCTTTAAGGTATCAAGGAATGACATTTTGTGCAGGCATTACAACTTAAAAATTAAAAAACCACACACAAAATAAACATTGCAAACAGTGTTGCCCCGTACGTTCAGCGTTTTCACAAGCGGCAACGCAAAAATCAGTCTGTACCAATTTTATGCAAACTCTTGTTTATATCGATATTATTTCACCCTAACAATTTCTGAGATGGAAACTGTCAACGACGAACGGGACTTGGGCTTCTCCTCCGAACACACGTTAAATGCGCAAAGCTCAACGCTATGACATACGATTGCAGAACCTTTTCCTCAAAATCTCGGGTGTGATTCTAGTCACGAGGTCGTCGTTCATCCACCGGAGCGAGCTCTCCAAATCCATGTAGTCGATGCCGCAGTCGTACAATTTCTCATCGATTCGTTCGCGATCACAGTGAGCGTAAGCTGCGTTTTGTTGCCCAGTTAGAGATACGTGTCGCGCTTGAGTTGTTAGGTAAATATTGCTAGAAGTAAACACCCTTCTCTTTTCATTGTATCAGAAGTGACAGATGGAAAAATTTAAATGGAAAGAAGTACACTTTAAAGGTCACCAGCCCAGACTGCGCACAGCTCAGTCCTACGACAAGGAGTTGAGATACAGCAACTGGACGGGCTGCTACATCAAACAGAAAACGCGCATCCGAACAAAATATGAACTATCTGCGCAGCAAACATGCACAGACATGAACGCGTCGTAAAAGAAGTTACTTTGGCTCACATTGCTGGCGAGATTACACTAGAACAGCAAACTACATTAATGTCGGACAGCAATTAAAGCCATCGGAAACGACGCTAAAATCTGACAACACCAAGAATAATAAGCAACAACAACGAAGCGACCTGGTATTTTATCATCCGAATCAGCTAACACCACCAGTAAATTGCACAGAAACAATGATTGAAGACCGAGGAGAGCTGAATGTCAGACCAAAATAGGATGCGCGAGAAATCTATCTACACTCTGAATAATGCTTAAGACGGCGGATCGTGTTGATTTTGTAGCTACGACGCTTAAGTGCCACGTCAACAACGCGTTGTTTGAAGATCCACATGAATTGGCTCTCACTCCTTGACGCAATCGTGCAAAACGAAAACCTCAAGAGCTGAGACTGGTTTTTACCAATTTCTCCGACCCACGTCCCCAACAGAACATAGAACAAGCACAAGCACTGACTTGGGGAGTCTATCGTGGATGTATTTTTGTCAGTTTACGAAATTCCTTGATAACTTTCACATGAAAATTTGCACTTCGAGGAAGCATGCTACAATTGCTTAGAGAGGATGCATTGAATTAACGAAGGTCTAGCATAGCTTAAGAAACCTTTCGCACACGTTGGAGTGAATGATTTCTCTACTAGCAGCTGCCTTTCAATGCACCCCCGATATGCTGCTTCATAAATCAACGGTGATAAAATCTTGTGCAAAAGAAACTTACTCAAGATGTGTATACCAGTTCATATGCCGATTCCTATAGCTAATGGCTCTTGTTTTTTGTTATTTGTTCTGTTGAAAAGATCAACGGAATGCTGTTAAACACAGTTTCTCGGTTAATGGCCTCTTGTTGAATGTCGGTCGCTACAAAGAGTGACACATGGCTCGGCTTATTTACCAGTTGATACGTAGACGAATGACTGCAGGGACTTCATGTCTCGACACAAAATCAGAAGTCGGCGAACAGATTGAACGTTGACGTCAAAAGAAGCTCTGAAGAGAAAGAACAACTGAAGAAAACACTAAAATAAGCGACACAAAGTTGTCAATTTTTAAACACTTCGGGCTGGTTCAAGCCGCATTAAATTTTACCGTTGTTCGCTTTGCGGCTCAAGAAAACATGGAATGTGTATGTTCTCAACGAATACGTTTTGTGCAGGTAGCCCAAAAACAACACCTTGAAAGGATATTTACGTTCGGACTCACATGATTTGCACGAGAGAAAGGCTGAGCTGAGGTTGAAAACGCGAAGCACGTTTCCAAGCGCAAGTCATGATCAGATTCGCAGACTGCTTTATTTTCAGTTCATTGATCCAGGACATTTAACGAATAAAGTAATACTGGTGTGAAACGAAAAGCGCCTTCACAAAAATACGCACTTCGACTTTTGCTACTGACATCTTCGGATTTAAAGTTTGCACACCTATACGTGCATGCCCATTGGGGTTGTCAAACGTATTGGCAAGGTTCCCGACTGACCTCAAATGTTCGTTGAAGCGCAACGAAGCGGCACAGTGAAAAAAGATGTTTACGTCATCCTGAAGAAGTCGGATCGAATCTTTGTCTAAGCCAAGATCAGGCAGTTGCAGGTCGCAAGGAACGACAACGAGCTTCTCGGCAAAATCGGGCTTGTTCTTGCGGAGAAGTTCAAATGCCTGGCAAATGAAATCGGGCACTTGAAGAATTTATTTCTTTCAAAATATTTTTTAGGATAGGAAAAACGGAGTATCCATTATGAAATAGAATCATTAACACAAGATCTTGCAGTAATAATAATGGAGTTTTCTGGTTTGTGAAAACTTAGGAACTAGTTGCAAAAACTTGGTATGAACATTATTCAAGTCAAGGTCAAGGTCAAGGTAAAGCGTGCACGTCCCGCCAGTATACGTGTTAAAAGCTTCTTAATCGGACTTCCTCAGGTGGTCTACTGGAACATCTGATTACGTGCAGATGGTCTCAACAAAGATACCAACATCAATTGACTGATCACAGCGCAACTTACCGGTAACTCTGCGAGCTGCTTTAACCGTTCTCTCGGTCCGACGCTCTTCTTTTCCCTTATCAGCAAGAGGATTTTACCAATTTCCGGACATGCGCGCAGCAACTTCTCGACGATTCCCTGACCGAGAAATCCTGTTCCTCCAGTAATCGCCACGACTTTTCCAGCGAAGAACTCTGGCACAGCTGGGTAGGTCTGCCAAACATAGCAACTTTGTCAGCGTCACAACTGCACTGAGCTTGGAAAAGCTTTTTGGGACCGATTCGCGTGTTACTTTAATATCGGGAAACCTGCGATGCACCATTAAGAAAAATACTATAAAATCAGCTCTTCCACGATGGTTTTTGCGACCATTTGTACAAAGGCTTAAAGCGTAATTGATGTAAGCAATTTCTTAATTAGGCCTTGAAAGAAAAAGAGGGCCCCATAGTGATTACTAAACGCCTCAGTGAAAGATCATCATGACATCCAGAGACAAGTGAAATTGCTGTGCTGTGCAGAAATAGACTATATAGTAAAAGGCACCTTTGGTCAGTGCTCAACTGCAGTAAAAGACACTCTTTTACGTGCCAATGCCGATTGTGGAGCAAATATACACTGACTAGTATGATACGCTTACGAATTGCTTAGAATGCCTATCGAATTATGCATTACATACGCAGAAATGAAAGTGTTCGACTTCACCAGGTTAACCATTACGTTATGCGACGAATTTGTTTAACGACAATGGCGGCAGGCCGAAGCCTGAATAATGTTTTTGTCGGGGCGGTTGCGGTGAACGCTCTTGCACCAGGAGATACGGCGAGTCACGCCGTGGATCGAACACCCAACGTTCCAATTGGGAGGCGGACACTCTACTACTGAACAGAACTAATCGCCGCCCCAACCATTGTTAGGACCGTTGATGCTTTGTTTAGAAACTATCTGTATGGCTTCGTTCGCCAATGTGAGTTTTCATCAAGTTTTTTTATCCGATCACTTCAAAGGTCTGATGCTTGTCAAATCTTCATCTTTCTTCTATTGTTTAACGCTCTTGTATGACGGTGACCAATTGCAGTAACTGCTGGTGCGTTGTCATGGTGTCTGTTTTTATCCACCATTGCCTATGCGTAGCAATCTAAACGTCTGCGTGCTTCGTGGCACCTAATCATTTTTGATTTCTTTATATGTCTTGCACAAACATTTGAAACCTTGATCAAAACAACTTACATGCTTTTGTGAGCATCCCCACCTGACGATTTTAGCCATTTACTGCGGAGCCTGACGTTAAAATGTCTTCATTTTTCTTCACACTGCCGGATTACTATTTCATGGTGAGTGAATACAGTTACAGTTATAGCTGGTGCGTTGGTTCAGTGTTTGGCATCCCCCTGTGTTGTCTGTGTGTTTCATTTAACGCTTGCTCTGTACTGAGCTATCACTGACCATTTTTGTGTGATTGTGTTATTCGAGTACACTTGTGATTCGGACCGTGAGTCTGACGCAAAATGTACCTTATCTTATTAACGTGGGACAGCAAGAGATTTCTTCTTGTGCGGTCTGTTAGTGGAGAGCCGTGTTTAAGCTAACATATTTATGTTGTGTCGGTTGGATAAAAACGCCACATATATTCTCCTTCGAGTGTAAGTACTGTAAGTTATGTCCATACGAGTAGGAACAGGCACGTTTTTGGGGGTGCAAAGGATTTTTTTCCCGAATTTCCCCAAACGTGCCCGAAAAGCTTTGGTGCGACATTTGCCTACAAATTTTCTTGAAGACCTTTTTTTGGTATGACCTCAAAAAAAAGTTTTCATGTAGTTTTGTGTTTTTCTGCAAACGTTGGGCGCCATGTTTTCCCGAATTTTTAGGGATTTTGCCCAAGTTTTCTGGGTTTTTGCCCGGATTTTCGACAAATCAAAACTTTTGAGTGTGCGCTTTCACCCCCTACACAACAGTCTCCTGCACCACTGGTTATGCTGGAGCCTAATATTTTCATGAGGGTACCTTAGGCTCTTGCAGGACTTAAAAAACCAATTCTCTCTGTTCTGTTTCCATACGCAAGATATCACAAAATTACGTCACGTCATGCCACGTAATTTGATTTCATTTTCCTGGTCCCGGTGATGAGAGCTGACAAACCAGACAGAAAAAAAGCTTTTGCAAAATGTACTACTGTCAATGCCAGGTGCAATTAATTGGCGTTTTTCCATACCCGGAATCGAGTCAGATGTATATTTAGGCTATAACTTGCTACGAAGGAAAATTCAAGTAAGCGGCAAATTGAAAATATACGTCGCTCTTGAAGAACTGTAAGCTTCTAAAACTCATCAAAATAGTAACGAGAGCCTCTCAACGTCGTGTGGAAACTTTGTAAAGGGGAAGAACGGCCAGACAAATTTTTGAACGGGCACGCTAACTTGGAACCCTGAAGATCCGTACATCAGATGATACACTCAACTATAGAGTCAACTTGTCAATAATATCCAATAGTGTACGAGACGGGGACTGGGGAACTGCAAGCATCGTACCACAGGCCAATGGATATTATTTTAATTCTGCAAAAGTTATCAAACTCAGGCGAATTACGGCATATTTGCAAAGTTTCAGGGCCAAAGAATTAAGTTTAGGGCAGCACACACGGTAGCAACAGTAGCGAAATTATCACGTGAAAAGTAGGATGAATGGAAGTGAAGTTTGAAAAGAGAAAGGCGTTCATAGTTTTTCACCGTAGAACGGTTCGAAGGTAACGGATGGTCATTTTTTGTGTTTACGGTTTTTCTCTATTTTTGCGAAAGTTTTGTTAGCTTTTAAATTACATTTCAGACGATACAGATCCGGTACTCGGAGAAAACTTTATTACAGCCACATCGGAAATTGGGGAAGTGACAATTCTGTCAGATAAAATGCCTTCCGCCACCCGTCTAAAAAATGTCTTCCCGTATGCCTGTAACAACACCATACAATTCAAAACTCTTCCAAACATCTCACAACGTGTCTGCTCCAGTATAGACGAGTATCCTAGATTCGTCATCTCTTTCTTGTGTCAATTACCTGCTGTTCCGGTGTAACGTCTTTCGCAATGGTCCCAGACATTTTGGCCAGCTCCGGGATCCCCATCAAGCTCGTACCGGCTGTTAACTCTCAAAGATACATGGCTTCTTCCTAAAAGCATACGAGGTGTTTGTTTTAGTGTGTACGAAAACATCTTAAATCATTGTCTTTATTTTTTTGTTAATTTGTGCCGATCTGACAAACTTGGATTTCTAAGTTTTTGAATTTCTTTCACTTGCATTTTGACCTTACCAGCTTTAACAGCCCAATGTTCGCATTCTTTTGAATTAGGGTTTTTTCACCAAACATGTTCTAAAAGCAAACTTAAACTTTCGAGATTGCACGCAGGATATACAGTATTCACTTGTGTTACTTACAACAAAATTAGGGGAGTAGCCATGGGCGTCGGAAGGGAGGACCTTGGCCCCCTGGATTTTGAAAGTTGACATTTTCTTATTGCATTTTAGCAAACAAAGGTTGTCTATCTTTTTCTTTTTAGCTACCTGTGGAAAAATCCACTATTGCTCCCCTGGAAAAAATCCTTCCGACGCCCATGGCAATAACTGTATTCCTATAGGGCCTTTGTGTCACTTCATCAGACGATAGACCTTTCAGCAAGTAATCAAGTCTGACGTTTTTGCAGGAACTGTCATTATCAGCCCTTTGCATTACAACCAAAAGATTATTAAAATCAAACAAACCCCAAACTCAGTACAGCAATCGCAACAGATGTAAGCAAATAAAGCTTACTCTATGCTGATTCAGCTGTTATAGCAAGTCGAAGATTTCACCATCAATAGACCTATATGGAAATTAAATGCTGGCGAAATAGAAAAAGTAGGGGCTCTAGTGGTTTTCTAAAGATAAGTTAGATTTTATGTTCGCAATAGCTACAGACAGCCGGTTACGCAGACCCAGACTCGTGGAGACGATTTTTATAAAACATGTTGCACGCGGCGGCCACCAAAGCTCTTCGACATTTTAAGCCACCGCAACTTATACCCTGGCGTATGATTACCCCTAACATTTCAGAACTCACCAGCTTCAGCGCCCTGCGAATTGGATGTCGATATTTTGTTCGGAACTCCTTTGTCACTTCAAATACCAATACTCAGCCGATGGTGGTAAGTGAAAGTCACAATGCTGTCGTTTGTGTGATCTCACAATATCAATCATGAATCACAATCTACGTAATCCAAGTACTTCACCAAGCATGAGTCGCATTTAAACTAAAAACAGGTTTACCTGAAGTGTTCCGAGAAAAACAAATGAAAAGCCTCACAACCCTTACTTTTATGTTCGTCTCATTACTCGCACACAAATCTTCATCGTATAAACGGTTACATTACGCCATCATACAGTCTTCACTTCTGTCACTCCGTGGTGAAAATTACAACGTGCACAGTAATTTACGCAGGAATTCGCATCAGAGCGAATCTGCCTGCCATGCATGATGGAGTTCACAAGGTTGCGTGTGTTTCTGAACATAGTTGTTCATTTTCTTGCTTGCTGCTGCGAATACGACTGACTGCCTGTGTTCTTAGCGCACCATCTTAGCATCGTAGAGCTGTTGTGCAGTGGCGTAACTGACAAGGGGGCGGGGTTGCGAACCGCCCCTCTGGCAAGCTAAATGTAAAAACCGGACCCCGCTCATATTTCGGTATTTAGCATTCTTTTGGTTTTCAGTAGGTTGTTTTTTTTGCGTTTTTCGGAGTGTTTTCCGGTGAATTAGGGTTTTAGTATAAACATCCACATCCGGATTCACTATCATTTCTCAACTTTTTTTTAGTGTTGGCTGGTGGACCCCCTAAGGTGGCCAGTGTTCCGCCTACTGTGGCCAGTGGTCTTCTCCCTTCAGCTACGCTTCCCCATCTAGCTCAAACCTTAAGTTACGCCACTACTGTTGTGAGACTATGACTGGTAGAAGGGTTCAGTCAACTTGCGATCCGTGGACGCCAAACTCTTCCTACGCCCGCGTATGGGACGCTGTTTGTAAAAAAACAAATTTCGTGTTATACTGGACACATTTAACACCGGACACATTTAACATTTAACACGCAAACTGCAAAACCCGACATACTTACCTGTCAGAGCACTATATCTGGCAGATATAACACATTAAGTGCTAAATGAAACATATATAACCAGGGCTGTGGAGCCTGAACTCAAATTTCAGGCTCCGGCTCCAGCTCCAGGCATCTAAATTTTTTAGCTACGGCTCCGTTTCCAACATCCAAAAGTCTTTGGCTCCGGCTCCTGAACGATTTGGTCCACTGAACACTAAAAAGCATTGCATTATTTGTACAACTCGCTTGTCCAACAAACTATTTCTGTGGAACCGGAACCCAAAGTTCAGGCTCCGGCTCTGGCTCCATCTAAAAATTTTTGGCTCCGGCTCCGGCTCTGGCTCTGGTTCCAGCCATTCAAAATTGCTTGGACTCCGGCTCCACAGCCCTGGATATAACTCACTAAGTGCTGATGTAGCAGTTAAGCAGATGCGGCGCTGATGCGTGACCAGTTAATCGAATCAGTTTCCCAACCAGTCAACCTCGCCTAAGGCTTCACGCTGCAGCGCTATATTTGCTTGACTGCTAAATACGAACATTTTGTGAACTATATCTGTCCGATTTAGCAGTTCGTGTGTTAAATATGTCCGATACAACACGCAGTTCATTTTTTTACAAACGGCGCCCCATACTCGTACCACAAGTTTGATCAAGCCTTTGTGCGAATCGATACCTTGGAACATTTACACAATTCAGTGCAACAGTTGCCACATAATGCATGCAGATGTCGCGTTAAGGAAATTGGTGCAACATAAGCAAGAACGAGATATTTTACTTTCTTCATCGCAACGATTTTTTGCCACACGAAAAGAGTGTCGTTATCTTTGCCAAAGCCACACGAGGATCCAACAAAAGAGTTACCAAAGCAACACAGCTATGAACACTCCAGTGCCAAAATAGCACACCTATGAACAGTGACGTAACTAGAAGTTCAAGCCAGAGGGGCACAATTTAGCTGAAGGAAGCCCACTAGCCAGCAATGGGAAAAATTTGAGAAATTATAGTGAATCCGAATGTCGACGTCTATACTAAAACCAGAATTCGCTGGAAAACACTCCGAAAAACGAAGAAAATTTAAGCTACGTAGGGGTTCGATGTTTGCATTTAGCTTTTCGGGGGGAGGTTTCACCGCTACCCCCTGTCAGTTACAGCACTGGCTATGAACAAACCAGTGGCGGATCAAGACCTGGGATTCGATGAGCAGTTCAAAAAGAGGGCGCCAAAGTACGTTGCTAAAACCTACGTTACTTAGTCAAATATGCGCGATTTTGTGCACAAATCGCGCAATATGTTGAAATTTTCACAACTTTTTACTGAAAAGGAAAGTGAAGGGCAAAAAGGTCATCCCATTATTTCCAAACCCGAATATCACCAAAACACGTCAGCACTGTCACAGCACTGTGAACCGTGCACTGAAAGAAGCGTGGTAGACTTTATCAGATAAATATGCGAAGCTGCGTAACCCAATCAACAGGTCTAGATACGCAGGCTTGTCCATGGGAATGTCATTCCTATAGGATGGAACAGCACACGTTTGCATTTCCCATGAGACTCAGAAATAGAATGAGAGTGTCAGAATGTTACTGAATTGTCATGCTTAGACTATACTTCTGAATTTGAAGTCAATAAATTTTTTCGTTTTGCATGTGTCTTTGTACATGTAGTCGTATTTAGTAGATACTAAACCTAAACTTTCATAAATTTAATAATTTTAATTGAATTGTATTCCATATTAATATTATAATAATGCAATGGGAATCCCATGGGATGGGACAGGCATAAATTGCTATGGGATGGGACAGATGAATATGTCCCGTGGACAACCCTGAGATACGCCTTTCGTGCTTGGGCCGCCCTCTGTTGGGCATGACACAGGGTCGGACCTCAGTGAGGAACAAATGCGGTTGAATTGCGGCAAAGGAAATCGTCAAATGCCGTCGGTTGGCTGATTCTCCGGTTCAGTGTACTCCATGCAGGATCACAACTTACCGGTCCTTGTCGACGCACATTCTTTCTAATTTGATTTGGAATGTCGTTCATAGTCATTCTATTTTAACGGTGGCAAAAGAGGGTTTTGCTCCACGAAGGAATGGTAAGATCTGCAGGCCAGGGCCGGATTTAGCTGATGCGAGGCCCTAGGCTAATCCACGTGTGAGCTCCCTCTCCCACTGTTGCGTGGAAAAAAATGGAAAAGCGTTTAATCAATTTGCGCAAAGCCGGAAGTGACGATGTTGACGCTCTTAAAGTACGGTCAATAAAAAATGCTAAATCACAACTAGAGTGCCCCAGACGATCACTGCGCTTGTTGCTGCTTTCCACGCAAAAACGTTCTATGGCACGGATGTGTTGAAATCGTGCTTGGCTGGCAAGAACAAGATTATTAATTTTTGCAGGCAAACCAACCGAAAACGTCACGGTTAAATATTAGTCACAACACATGGCCTACGTTTTTTTATAAGTTTCACATCTGCTTTTTTGTATCTGTGCTCAAAAAAACAAACGCACTGCACCAGGTCCGTAACCAGCTTGGGACACCAGAGGGGGCGAAGAGTTTTCTGGGAGGGGCCCAATTATTTTAAACTACGTCCAATAGTTGTAAACTATGTCCAACACATTTTTCCGTGGAGGGCGAAAAGTTTTTTAGGGAGGATTGTCCCCCCTGCGTCCCCCCTTGTTACGGGTCGGCACTGCACATATGTGTGGCGGCATAAAGACGTTAAAGCTCAACGTGAAAACCACGTTGCGACTCGCTTATCATGGCTGTAAAAATCTCACACATACGAGCACAACACGTTCAGTAAAACACACCCAAATGGTCGCAAGGTTAACGATTTGAGTGGTTGTTACTTTTTCAAACTGTAGTATCCCTACTACAGTGGAAAGTGTCAAATCATGGAGTATTTCTGCTATGTATTACATTGTTAGGATTTTGTTGCGTTCACAGAAACTGGCCCCATCAAGCCAGTGTATGAAATTGTGAGATGCATACAAAACAAATGCATATCCGCTCCCACGAACCTAT
>Ga0210059_1003599_pt1 | contig 24852 bp, 15 predicted proteins | sample Ectturendosymbi2_FD_188042 | JGI IMG/M metagenome (GOLD analysis project Ga0210059, IMG submission 188042) | Ecteinascidia turbinata endosymbiont from Florida, USA - Sample 2 (SPAdes) (version 2) | ecosystem: Host-associated > Tunicates > Ascidians > Unclassified | place: Key West, Florida...
ATAGTTGGCATGCGGCTTGACCAACCGTCATATTGAGATTCATGGAAACTCGTTGGAAGACTCTGGCGTTATCACCACGAAAGTTGAATGAAACTAAATTTCGTGAATAATAATTGAGACACACATTTTTGACGAAGTTTAATCTAAATGATCATATACCGGCCATTGACTCTATGCGTACCACAGTTCTTGGAGGCCCCTTGGATCTTGAGGTCCTAGGCTATAGCCTATAGATAAATCCGACCCTGAGTTTACACGTACTCGCTACATTCACTGAGTAAGTTGTTTCACTTCATAAACATATTACTTTATTCTGAACTCCCTCGATATCCGAACAAAAACACTCACAATGAAACTAATGAAAAGGGCAGCGGTGCGCAATATTCACTCTCAGGTGCGCCACTGCGCAGTAACACCAAAAATCATTATCAATTTTTGTCAGAAGTAGAACGCTTTCTGAGCATGTTGCACAGCTAAAATTTGGCAATAAACCTGGAAAAGTGTATACTGTATTTATTCGATTGTAAACCCCCACTTACAATCAAGGACAATCGAGGGCGACTTACATTTTTTTCTTGAGCTTATCGAAAGGTCTAGATCAGGGGCTCAAAGACTCGGGCCGCATGTGGCCCCGGGGGCATTTTGTGCGGGCCGCAATGCTTTTTGGGAATTTTCAAATAATTAAAATTTACGTTATTTAGGTTATTCACCGGTATTTCAAAGTGGTCGGCTAGGGAGTTAACAAGTTCCTTTGAAACGAACGTAGAGGCGGTTAGAAATGATTTGCCTTGAACTCATATGATACTTTGCTCAGGAAATAAGATGTAAACGCTGTTTCTAGTAAAGTTCAGGTACCGCCATTGTTGCGTCAACGTCATAATACCAACCTACTAGAAATTCTAACCGGAACGCCGTACCGGCAATAATTCTTTTACCGGAACGGCGTTCCGGCTTACTTTCACCTCTGGCTAAAAGGCAATGACTACAGAAGTAAAGCGAATTGATGGAAGCAACAATCTCTAATTAAAATTTTGCTTATGACATTTTGCGAAGATTTGCTTCGCCAAAAAGGGTTGTATTGACGGAGTCGAAATGCACAACTCAATCACTATTGCGTAAGAGGCGTAAAGAAAAGGATCTTAACGAATCCCAAATTATTAGAGTTCAATGAAAATCGGACCAAAGCAGCAAAGAGTCTGATACAAACTTTGCAAAATTTTTCTAACAGTCTAGCAAAGCAAAATGAGACTGCAGCATTTTCATCGTTCGCATTGATCAAATGATCGTAGATTAGCAACATATTTTGTTTTAGGTTTTTCATGGTCGTCGGAAGGGGGGGCCTTTCCCCCCCTCGATTTTGACATTTTCAGTAAAAAAAGGTTGTCTTTTTAGTTTCGAGCGGAAAAAATCAAATTTTCCCATTTTTGCCCATCCCTGGAAAAAAATTCTTCCAGTGCCCAAGAATTTTTTAAAGTGGTTATGACAACAAAACTGCGCAGTGGCGGATCAAGAGGGACGTTTTCAAGAACACATTATTGAACTTGGGTGAAAAATTTAGCTTTGCAAAGCCTTCTGTATATGGCGGCTAATTCAACCACAAACATGCGTGTTTAAATCCGCTACTTACATCGCAAAGAGGCGAAGCTCCGCAGACGTACTTTCCAGCAAAACCTTCGCGACGAACATAAACACCGGAGGGATCGACTACAAACGGAAAATCGAACATGGGGGCGTCCGGGCAGTGAACCACGTACACGTAGCGTTTTCTTCGCTCGACCGGTAGCTGAAACATAGCAAAGGAAACGGTTTTTCGTTCCGCGACTACACCAGAATCGTTGGCAGTGAGTACGATAGTCTTCCGGGAAGTAGAAATTGCGGCATACGATCCTTTTGTAGGACTGAGAAACACTTTTCCTTTCGGGAGGATGCCTCACGGTTTTCAGAAACCCGCGATAGTCCGGCTGGCTCAGCAATGAGAGCCAGGTCGGAGATGCAATGGCGCCATTTACTCCTTGACCAGCCTCTGAATCGCTTTCCCGTGGGTGTTGCCAACAGGAATCGCCTCGACGCTTTTTTTGGACATGTGACCAAACCCTCGTAGCGGGGATCCCTTTATTAGGGAAAGAAGTGGCTCGGTAATCAGTGCTTTACGAATTTCACGGCTGCGCTCTTTTTGAGGAAGCGCCAAGCCGTGAACTCTTCTCAAAAATATCTCACCCCTGCCGTTTGTACTTAGGTAGGACTCTTTCAATCATTCCCGATTGTTCATGGGTGAGGATCGGAACAAGTATCGGTTTTGAAATTGAAAGGTTTACGGTGATTGAAAGCTCCCGTTTTGTGACCACGGAACGATGAAGCTAACGTAATACTTTATTTGCCTTACTAATCCTTGCATCAGTTTCCTTGTTCTGCCTTCCATCACTCGTGAATACCACATCAATAAACTTGAACTTCTCGACCTGCTACACTGTACTGCCGCTCACTTGCAGCGTGCACTGACTTGGGTTTCTTGAGCATGTAATACCTCGGTCTTCTCAGTGCTAATATTCATTCCAGCTTAATCGCACGCAGCAGAAAACCGATCAAGTGCATGTTGAAGGACCTGTTCAAAAGACGTAAGCGACACGAAATCATCCGCAAAAGGCTGATCCTGCTGCTTCCGACAGTGACACCCCCTTCGGCTCGTCTATTTGTCCGATGCGTACAGACTATGAAAAGTAGTGGTGACAGCACACACGCTTGTTGTAGTCCAACACCTACTGTGAGGTTGTGACGCTGCTGAAACGGACACAACTGAGCAGGAATACAATGGCTTGCGGTCTGTAATGAGGCCGTCGACATCGTATTACTACAACACTCCCCAAAAGCGTTTCTCGAGGAGCCCGGTCATGTGCGGTCCTTGGACACGCGCGAGACGACTGACGCGCGATGGCAGTGATCGTTTTTGCACGTTTCATGTTAGCGACTGCCCAAGTTATACCGTTGGACAAACAGGTCGCGCCATTTGCTCAGCAACTTGCGGAAACGATGGGTGCCGCGGTAAGACGTTGCTGTGGGCACATTTGTGTAGGAGAAGACTTCTATTGAGTGCACCATGTACGTAGACATGCATCAACGACTACACGCGTAAAGGAGAAACTACTGTATATGTTGCGCTATCATTTTTTATAATGGGACCGGGCGGACGATATTTAGGCTCGTTCTGCCTCATAGCCTGCCTGAAATGCACTTTTTATGACTTAAATGTATAAGGAATAACATCCAAACTTATTAGGTACCTGCCAAAAATGAGCATCCGATTCCTTACGTTGCACCATATACAAAAGGATGCCTACAGAAACATACAGGATGCCAGCAGAAACAGAGAACAAACTACTACAAAGTAATCAAGTACAAAGCAGAGATTCGGTATTCAACGTTGCGGCGTGAGCTGCGTGCGGCTTAAAATTACATACAAAAAAAGCATGAATACGTCAGGGCAGGCCCGTAACCAGCTTGGGACACCAGGGGGGGGGGGCGAAGAGTTTTCTGAGAGTGGCGCAAAGTTTTTAAACTATGTCCAATACTTTCAAACTATGTCCAACATATTTTTTCAGGGTGGGCGAAAAAATTTCTGGGGGAGCTTCGCCCCCCCTGGTTACGGGCGTGCGTCAGGGTGCCCCAAATAATAAAATTACGAACTAGTCTGCTGTGAAATTAATACGGGATATTTGAAGTACGTTGCCCTCACCTTTACTTTTGCGACAGGATTAATATCTGGTTCGTCGCATCCTATTCCACACATCTTCGCCACACTGCCAGACATTGGTCCAGCGCAGTTGATGATGTTAGCAGCTCTTATATACACTGGCTTGTCGTGCTGCGGCATTTTTAGCTGAAAATCAGAAGCTTCTCGGTTACGCATACACATTAGTCTGCATACTTCCTTGTTGAATGTCATAGAGAAACGTAAAACAGCGAAAAGCGTACGCGGAAGGTCTGAACAATTAATGCCACCCACTTCGCAAGCGCAATGCTTCGTGCTACTCGTTTGTACTGTACGACTGCCGAACTTTACCACGTGCGCCAAGTAGGGACAAACATTGCTCAAGCAATAGACGATAATGTGAGATCTCTTGGAACCAATCGAAACTCTTTTTGTCTGTTGTCTGACGCTGCGAGACATATGTTAGCTCCAAGCACAACGCTGAAATCTCTGTATCCCAACTGTTTCGGGTCACATTTATAGAACATCTATATGCAAAGGATTAACCGAAAATGAGATTGTGGGAAGCTTTGAAGAGTATGTAATTTTAGTTACTCATGCAAATGTTAACTTGTTCAACTTCTCAAAATTAAAGACCAATGCAATATATGCCTAGGCTTATAGAAACGATGGAAAGTTGCAACTGTTCCGTAAAAGAAGCGGTGCAAGCATTCAAAGAATTAGACGTCGGAGGAAAAACTTGCGCCATTAACCGCTGCATTCAGAAAAAAAGTAAAACAATGACATTTACAAAATAAGGAATGTAGAAAGCTCAGAAATTTCAACGGCTGTTTACAGTTTGTTACAACATTCTCAGACCACAACCGCTTCTGTGGAAAGACGTTATTTCATGCTGCAATGACCCTTAGCCAGGAACATAAACTTCAGGGCTGAAAATGTAAAGCATTACATGATTTTTAATTTTGCATCTGGTGAATGTTGCTGCGAATTGTGAAGTCGGCTGTTCATAGAGAGCCGAGAATTACGTTGTGGTGATAATTTTTGTCTTCGTTGATTTGATGTTCGTTGTAATCAAATAAGATTCACGAAAAATTGCATTAGGTAGAGTTGAGACAATTTTTCGTTTGGTCAATAACGTCAATTTTATTGAATTTGAAGTCAATTTCATGATTTTTTGGTATCAATAAAATTTTGCCCAATCATTATTATTATAACCAAACTGCTTTTCTAGAGGCAAGTAGCAATATTCATCGTTTTATATTAAAATTAAATGTTTGTTCAAATAACCTATGACACACGGGACAGCACAGTGTTCACGAATCAACGACGTTTTTGTTTTGGCCTATTCCACTAAAGGTTGAAGTGACGAACGAAGCGCTAAAGAAAGAAAATGTTGACAACAACGCTCCAATCAGTAATGTTGTTCCAAAGCAGGCGTAATATCAGCGCGGCAATCACAAATGCGGCAATCAATCGCGAATCACGAGCACGTGCGCAGAGTCTACACTCACATAAGCACCATCTATGCGGTAGTCTGGAACCAAAACTTCGTCATCGCTAGTGTACACGAAGTTAGGATCATTAGACCGACGATTTTTGAGCTGCTCACGTTTGAAACCGACCACTTCTCCTTTCAAGTAATGGATGGGAAAAGTTGCGTTCTTTTTCTGTGAACGAAAGCTTTGAAGACAAAGCTGAGCACTAGACTGCTTACGACGTCGCATGAAATTTAGGTTGTACGAACAATTTCAGAGGGATGAAAAAACAAGCGAAATTCCAATTACCTGTATTTTATTCACGTGTTTGTCACAGACACAAGTTCCATATCACGTCAGTGAAAAAGAACAACAAGGGTACAGAACTGCTCATACACAACACAACGTTTTACAAGGTAGGGGTTAGTTGGTACGCGTGGTCGATACTGAGAAGAGGAACGAACACCGAAACAAGGTACCAGTAATTACTGCATTCGGTCATCGCCGTACAGAAGAGTTACATCAATTGATAAAAAGCATCACACAATTGAAGTGAGCGGATAAAAAGAGTTGGATGAAGATGGGCATCGTTTACCAAAGACATACAAAATCGTTTCTAATCAAGGCATCAAATGTCCTGACGAAATAAGTTATATGATGTGGGCGCACACTTACATTCCTTGGGATGTAATGCAAAATTCGATAGGCATTACTGCACGCAACGCGAAGGCGCTTTAATACTACGCACTGCGTGTATCTACACCACAACCGGTATGCATACACTGGCATGCAATACACATGAGAGTGTTCTTAACTGCGGTAGAGCACTGCGGAAAGAAGCCTCTGAGCTTGTTAGCTGCACAAGAAAGTGATTTCACTTGGCTCTGCACGTCAGTGCCATCCTTCACTGAGGCTTAAAGTAATACACCGAGAAACGTGACTTGGTCCATAAACTTAATACTAACGCCGTTTATGGAAATAACTGGTTCTTTCCAGAATACGCGGTATTGCAGTCAAGTTCAAGTTAGCAAAATCAAACTTTAACCGACTAAATAGGTGGAGATTACCTTGAAACAGTCGGCATACATTGTTGGATCAAACCAGCCCTCGTTTTCTAGGCCATATGCCGCGAGCTCTATGCCTTCCACATTCAGCCAAGGAAACGTCTCCTTCAAATGAGCTTGAGGTAAAAGCATAAGCTTAGCTCCCGAATCTCTAAAAACAAACATGAATACGTCGCGCACCCCATTTAAGTAACGCAAAGAGTTTATAAAGGAACGTCAAACGACGTACATGCATTGAAGCTAATGCAGACGTGCAAATATACTTGCGCAACAACCCGTGTAATATTGTAAAGATAAGAAAAGGCCACCATAACGATTGCAGTAACTGACACTGTTATGTTAGCGTCGGCATTTTTTTGCGTTGGCGTCGGCATTTTTTTGAAGGGAGAGTGTAATTTATAAAAAGCCTGGTTTACATCGTTACGTTGTTTTGCTATTGGTTGACAATTATTAATACACGTTTTTTTAAGGTGTTCAACTATTAATAGTTTTTTTTAAAGTGTTTTATCAGAGAAAATTATCATCGGGCCCGCAGAATCAAAGAAAATCGGGTCCCTAGAATCAGAGAAATCGGGTCTCTACAGGTCCATACCAGGAACCTAACATTTTCCTTTAAAAAAAAACTGATTAATAACAAGAAAAAGAGTGTATTTGCCTTTGATGATACGATAAATGCATAAGGCACATAAACGAAATTCTCTTGTCTCAATGTGCAACTTGTTTTGTGTAACATAAAAGAGTTTAGCTGCAGTGTATCATAATGTACAACTTTTCACTGCAACATGCTAAAACTTAGCTGAATGTTTTTATTGCTCCTTATAAAGCTTGGCCAATGCTTTTGCACAGCAAACATTTTTCCACATTCTACACATGCACGTTGTGCAATAGATGTAACAACAGTACAGATAACTGACAAATAAATATCCACCTGGTTATTTTATACACATACTCAGGCACATCACTATGTACCAAGTACTTCATTTGGAGGTCAGCTTGATCATTTATAAAACTCAGGTCCATTTGCGTACTTGTGTGCAATTGTCTTGTTTGAGCTAGTTGTAACATTAATTTCAAATTTAGATAACGAACTGGTAAAAAGAACAGGCCTTAACCAAAGAATGAAACTTCACGAACTTATTTGGGTATAATTAGTTCTCCAGCAGCCAGCTCTGTGCCTACTTCAATCTTGAATTGGTGTACACATGCATTTGGGGCTTTTAACATTTAACTAGACTGCTTTGTCCCATGTACATGGCAGGTTGAAAATTTTGTATTGGTATTAATCTTCATGGACGTTTTTTCGATGTTATGGGGTAAACGCGAATAGCATAACTTTTCAGTGTTTCCTCTAAAACAGAGGTTGTTAACCGGGGCGTCAAGAAAATTCTAAGGTGGGGCGAGCCCTTACATTCTCTACAACATGGAAGTTTTAACGGGGATCTGTCCCTTCCAAAGGTTACGCCTGTGCCAATTTTACGCCGCTGCATGTTATTTGATTTGGTTCCGGCGCAGATGGAAGTCGGGGTTAAGTTTCTTGCAATTTTGCAGGCCAATATCGAGACTGCATACAAACAGTCAGGTGCGCAACTATACCAGGACTGTTTAGTCGGCATGTTATGCCAAGCCCCTTTGACAATAACATCTGTGCCGTTCTCACATTTCACAACAGCATGGTGCACATAGAATTTCAAGGTAGCCGGCTGCATCGCAGAGCGGCTCGCCTAATTCCAGATAAATATCAATGCATAGACTTTTCACAGCTCCACGCAGCGTGGGATACCGCTATGGCATTCTGTAATTCGATGAGCTTTCTACAACGTGGCCGTACACCTCCATGATAGTAATTTTCTACAATACTCAAGCCGTGTTTCTTCTGTGATGCGACGATGTGTATTTACGACAATTCAACTGCACTTGAGCCACACTCTTGTTGAATGTGAGACTAAATTTTTAAATGCGGATTGGCAGCTACAGGCCACCATACGATGTTGACTTTGACTTCTCGGCCAAAGAAAGGTTGTAACTTTGCTTTCTGGCCATCCCAATGGCGACACTCAGCTGCTAATCTCGGAACCGCGTCTTGCACTCACACTAAGCGGCGCGCGGTGTTTAACTCTACAAATAAAAATAACATTTCTATTGGACTATCCGGTTTATGCGATTAACCGTACTATGTTTTTCATGTATGAACGGTTTTCGTTTGAGAATCTGGGATCTTATGTGAAAACGCGGTTACAGCGCTTAACCGATATACAATTAGTCGGAGTGATCTGCATTCATTCTGCGAATCAGTGTGCGGTTGCAAAGCTATGCAGAGTAAATAAAACAAACAACGAATTTACAAAAGTCCGCATAAGTCTAACAAGCAACTGCAACACATCAAGCATGTGGGCTAGAGTGGTAACATGCATATCTGTGAGTACCCGTAAATCTTGCGCAACGTCGCTTAAACAAAGCGTTTTCCATTTTATGCTGCACAATAATGTTGCACCAAATATTGGCCAAAAATTGTCAAGTAATCAGCGGCCTATAGTTTCGGGTGCAGAGCGAGTGTTAGTAGTCATCAGGTTGAATGCAACATTCCTACCTTTGAGGCGTTATTGTGAAAAAATGTGTACCTCTTTCTTGAACGATGCAGAAAGTCTAACAACGTATGGTTGCGCGCCTTGATGCAGTCAGATTGCTTATATTCGTCCTTCTTCTATGAATACTACAACCGCCGAGTGCTCGGACGTCAGTGAGGGCGTGTGCATGCTACAATACTTTCGTACTTTACCTGGCCTTGACGAGGGTTCGACTCAGTGTCCTACTCTGACTGTAGTGTTGTACCAAGTGCCACGGGTTAGCGAACAGTGGCGTATCTAGGGTATGGCAGGCAAGGCACGTGCCATGGGCGCCGCTTTAACGGGGGCGCAAAATTTGCTTGGAAAAAATTAAAATTTGTGATTTACAGTTTCTTGAATCTCTATTTTGCGTCCCATAAAACAATTTACTGCAACGCTGGATCAACACAGCGCCCTTACCTAATGCATTAATTCGGGCTTGTTGCGCCAGCACCATCAAGCATTATGACAAAACTGTGGTATTTTAACACAATACGACGGCCCAGACATTGTGACAGAACAAAAACGGTCCTTTGCCAAAACTGTGACAGACAAGAACGCTCCCTTCGAAAGATTTTGCGTTGCTTCTGGAGTAGCAACCATCGGATCAGCCTTTTCTGATTAACACGTTAATGTATAATTTGGGCCCGAAAGCGGAGGATGTCTTGAGTGCGTTGAATTTAAGCGACGACGAACAAAAGGTTTACCCAACAGTCACTGCTCATTTCGAAGAGCACTTCGTTCTTCGACGCAATATAATTTGGACCTCGTCCTTCTCAGTTGCTAAGTCATTCTGTGTTGCTGCGTTTCAGGCAAGATATTAGTCAAAATCTGTCTGAGACGAGTTTGAGTCCGTGGCTGTGAGAATCTGACTGTTTCGCAAATGACTGCTGTTAAGGTCCCACAGATTTACAAATTGCTTGGAAACCACTCCGAGTTTATGAAACTTCTTCGATCGATGGCCACTAGTGCCTGATAATTATAGGCTAAACGCAATGTTCCAATCCAGAGACTAAGGAAGAGAACTGTAGTTAGTCAGCCCTCGAAACATCAGCAGTTAGTAGGCTATCGGTACCGTACCAGCTGGGCAAAAATGTTAATTCATGAAAGAAAAGATTTCTTAGTCTTGTTTAGAGCTAGCTATTTCTGTCCAAATTTAACTTTCTGTTGGATGTCCAAGGCTTTTGTTGCGATCTCGACTCTAAAAAATTAAAATCTATGCGGGACAATTTTGGAGGTGTGCACAGTTCAGATGTAGATGGCAAACTATTATACGAGAAGCTTCTAGATTGCAAAATGATAGTTTCAATTCGTGCAAGTTAAAACTAGCGCGTCGTGAAGACCTTATGACAGGCCCGCAACCAGGGTTGGAGGGACCGGGCTATTGCACTCACCCGAAATTTTCATAAACGTGTTTAATTTTGAGGTGCAACAAGTTACAATCGTTTTGCTCTGCGAAGTAGTACAACAACAAGTTACAATAATTATCCCCCCTATCAGCTGGTTGCGGCCCTGCCTATTGAAATTCAGAGTTGAATAGGTGTTGAAAGCGTCTTTACAAAATTTCCAATTGCTTTGCAAATAATGTTGACGACGTCAGTATTTATTGTAAGGTGCGAGCCAACTTTCAGTTATATAAAACTGATCCTTTCAAACCTCCGAGCCTCAATGAGTTGGGACAGATTGTGTGATCAAACTTTGATGAGTGTAGAAGGAACGAAGCAGAGAAAGCCAACTTTGATAAAATCAGAGACGAATTTGCTTCGATAAAGGAACGGGGAGTGTTATTTTGTAAAGCATGCTGTGTGTTATTAAAACAAGAATAGGCAGGGTGTATTAATGTTTCGACGAAAATGTCTCGTTCGAACACAAGTGATACATGACTTGCATTAAACAAGTTACCGGTACAATCCACACTGAATGTCTTTCATTTTAAAGGAAATTGACGTTTACAGTTGCAATATGTTTGATTTTTTTATAATATATACAATCTTGTCAGCCAGCACTATGTACGTTTATAAATTATGATAATGTTATTATTTTAATGTTTTCATATTCTTCATAATGAAAATAAATGAGTGTAGAAGTATATTATGGTCCTCATGGATAGTTCATATTTTATTGGCTAAAAAGTTTAAAGCATAAATAAAGACAAGAATTGACCGTTTTAAAACTTTATTTTTTTCATGGTTTATTTTTCGTAAAAATTGTCCCTCTGTCTAAATTTTTTATTAGAAGGGGCGCACATTTAATCTTTGTCATGGGCACCATTTTGCATAGATACGCCACTGTTAGCGAACAATAGTGTTTGAAACCCTGTTGTTCTACGGGTTAGCGAACAATAGTTCGTAACCCTGTTGTTCTACGGGTTAGCGAACGACAGTATTTGTAACCCTGTTGTTCTACTTCCAAACTCGCTGCTGATCGTTCTGTTGTGTCTGTTTTTACCAATCTGCATTGTGCAGACTGTGTGTGCTTATTCAATGTACTTCGTGTCTGCTACAAAACCTTAATATTAAATAAATTTAACAAGAAATACAATTGTTTTTACAAATGATAAACTTTGAGTCACCACGTGCGGCAAAATTTTGGCATACGAAATTATGATCGGCCAAAACGTTTGAAAGGGTTGAGCTAGAGAGTCAGTGAAGGCATCATTGGATCCGGGAGACCGCGCAGCATCTTTTGAGGTAGGTCGCGCCCATCTATGACATCATTGTGACGTCGTTTAGGGGAAACACCGCTTTTCGCATAGGCTAGGAAAACCAGTTGCGTCCATTCAAACAGCTCAAACCAAACACGTCGGAAACAAACTTTCTACCCAAAAAATGTCTGTAAAGGACCTTACCTTTGCAATGGTGATCACAAAGTTGAAATTTTTCTGGTGGGGGGTCCAACGGGACAATATCCAAATATTTGGGGGGGTTTGCAGTTCAAGCCACTTTTCTGCCAGACAGCACCCACCAAGCGCACCAAACTTGCAGAAAAGGTATTTCTGGGTGTCTTACAACTTTCCATCAAATTTAAGCCAATATATTGAGAGGAAAATTTTTATCATTGAATAAAATCAAAATATCCACTAAGTTGCCAAGATTTTTCTGGGTTTATTTTTGGTCATAACTCCCCAACCCCTTAAGCTAGTAGGTTAATCAAGGTCTCTAAAGCATCAGTTCTTAACCTTCTTGCTGCCATGCCTCCCTTAAGTAATTTTTCAAGCCCCTCTAACTTTAAATAAGCTGTAAAAACAAATGTATTTATTGGTAAATTCATTGATCATACGTTCTACGTTGTAGGGCGCATAAGGGATCGCGCCCTCCAGGAAATTTCTTGATGCCACCCTGGATAAGAAACATTGCTCTAAAGCTTCAGAATAGATCCAAGAACATTTTGAGCCACAAATCAAGCCACTAACCCTTGTACTTTTATCTCTGGACCCCGAAACGTGATCTGGAACTCAATCTGCCTAACCCACACTTCATCACCCCTAATTTCCCCCTTTCCCCCGAAACAGCCTGAACTCACTTTTGTTGAGCATGTGGTGAAACTGGATCGTAAAGGCAAAACGGGATGCAGAAAACGAGTTTTTGTGAATTTCTCTGAAAATTTCCAAAAAATTAGTAGGGCAAATGCACAAGTATGGATTTTTCTCAAAAATTTCAAAAGTGAAGGTATATTTTTGTCAAGTTCATTGGATTCCTTGCTTTCTCACGCATCCAGGGATGTTTTCGCTAGCTCTCTAGCCTGATCCATTCAGGGGTTATGGCTTATCATACCTTCTGCACCAAATTTTTAGCTCTCGCTGGACTTAAAAGGTTAAAGTCAGGGTGGCGTGAAACAATGGAAATTACTTAAAGGGGGCGTGGTGGAGAAAAGGTTAAGAACCAATGCTCTAAAAAACATAAACATCTTTGTTAATGACAAAAAACATAGGTAGAATACTTACGTCTGTGTTTTGTAATTTTTCATAAGCTGATCTGCCCCTGTTTTGCTTGCAAGCAGTAAGTATCCTTGCCTTTGTAGCTGAACGTCAGGATCAGGATTTTCAACTGTGCTCAGAGACTGAACAAGAAATTTTAATTCATTATAATCAACAATTGAAAGCACTAGGCTTGCTGCAACCTTTCAAGAAATCAGCCGAATGGGCTCTGCTTTCACAACATTGTGATGATTGAAACTTGCACTTGTTCATTTTCAAGTGTGACATGACAATTTATTGAACAACAAATTATCAAACCAACTATTAATCGAACTGACAGTTTATTGAATTTTATCAGACACAGTACGGTGTTTTAAATGCACACATGCAATGGAATGACTTTTATGAATGCAACACATTTTGTCAATGGAAAGCGCAGTTTTTTTAATGGACATTTCAATCACATTAATTGATTTACTGTACATGGTTACAAATTATTTAAAGCTACAATTGTGCAGTATTGCTCAAAGGTAGCTGCTTAGACGATGACTGTGTTCAGATGGTGCTCTCATTCATGAGGCTGTTATCCTCGGCTGTGGATACATGGCTTTCACATTTGAGGCAGTCCTCTCATCATCAGTAAGTGACGCCATGTTGGGTGTGGTGTGGTCATGGAATACATAAAACCTTTCAAAGCCACTTTTTATTTGCCTTTCTTGCTCAAAATGAATTTTATTTCTAAACTACTTTGCAATCACTCACAGCTGCTCAGACCTCTGGTTCTGAGGGTTCTGACTCAGCTTGCTCTCTCGATACTAAAGAAGGATAAAAATGGACTTTGCACTCGGAACAAGTTAAATGTAGTGTGACAATTGCAGCTGTAGAATGTGGGGTGGAGATTATGTTGTAATAAAGTCTTATTACGTTTTAAATGAGCTCTCATTCGATAAATTGTTGTTCTATTAACTGTTGGTTCGATTCAGTGTCATTCGATAAACAGTTGGTTCAATTAATTGTCATTCACTAAACCATGGTAGCAGAACTGTCTTCGATAGGAGGGCTTTACATTTGTGCACAGGGGCTTGACATTCTGAAAATTTGATAAAAAACCATTGATTTATAGTGTTTCATATTTCAATTTGGGTCTTGAAGCTTTGTTTGGGGGATATGCCCACCAAAGCCTCCCCGTGGCCATTGGATTGTGTAGTGGTACCGTTTAAGTAACTAGTCTCCACAAAGGTGACATCAATCTTCAAAATTTTTAATTCAATTTTTTCTTCAAAATTTTTAATTCAATTTCAAAATTTTTAACATAATTTTTAAGTCAAATCAATCTTCAAAATTTTTAATAGGGCATTAGTTTCACATTTTTAAAAATTTGCTGATTGATTTGATTTTGTCACCCTCGTTGAGAACTTACACCATAATAAAAAATTATACCACACACGAAAACCATATAGCAGAAACATTCGTGTTGAAAAATTAACCAATCATTTTGATGATATGTTCAGCTAAGACACACGCCAATTATTTAAAATCTTTATTTAAAATCTTCAACAAAAGAAAAAACATCATGCGAAGCATGACTCACTCTATATCATGACTATAACTATGTAGCAATAGTTTTCACTGACCACAGCTCTCACCATTTTAAGATTGTTCAGAAAAGCTGCTGACACCATTGACAGCTTTACGTTGGCAGGCTGTGAAAACTGAGAGCGAATCCCTCCAACAGCCAGAGCTGTAGCAGATTCCAATAACTAAAAACATCTGATGCCGTTGTCTCAGGTAAAAAGTTTCATTTCACCACAAAAGCATTTAGCATTGAAGCCATGAGTGATATAAATATAGTACAAAACCAAATATGGCCTTTAGTAATAACGAATTTTACATTTTCAATAGTGTACATAGATAAAAGAACTTAACTAGGCCTGGAATTGATTATAATCCACGAAAGTTTTACACATATGCGTAGGACTTACATATCAGCTAAAGTTTCATTGCAGTTGAAAATCAGCTGCTGCCAATAACATCGATTACCCTTGTGATACGGACCATGAGTATGCAGCAAATCCATTAAAAAATATATATATACCTTGTATATATATGTGATATATAAGGCAAATATATAAGGCATGTGATAACCACACATACCTTTCCAGTGGTTAACAGTCTGCTTATATTTAAAATTAGAAGTACAAAAGCTTCTATAGTACAGAAGATATAAATTTGATAAAGTTTAGCAGCCACTTGTGTTAGCTTGTGAAACAAGTAGAACTTCATTAAAAATATTTCTCTTTTAACTTAGTCAAGCTTACAGCAGCACATAGATCTAAAATTGATGTCTTGCAATATGATAACCTGTTTTGGGCAATATATAAAGAATATGAATAACTGCATTCTATCTGATCAGCAATCAACATGAATTGCAATGTTCGTTCAGTGAAATCCATTCATACAGCACGCAGTAGAATTAAAAATATAGGCGCCAATAAAAAAACTAATTCAAAAGGAAATCAAAAACCTAAACCACATGTAAACATTAGACACATTTTCAGAAAAAAGATCAAGTAAATTGAAGAAAAAAATCTGCTAGACCAAGCAAATCAAATATAAAACTAATCCACTAAAACCTTTGATCAAATTAGTCTAAATACATTTAAAGGAACAAGTTACTTTAACATTGAAAGATTGCATGTTCAGATTGCCATTAATGATAGGCAAAAAGACTATGATCACAGTATTTGCTGCTCGTCAAAAGTTTATCATGCATAACCATACAACATGGCACAAATCTACAAGCAAAACTGTACAAAAGAAGAAAAATCCTGATCTTGAAATGTACCAATATTGTGTCAACTTCTAAACTACAAACAACAGCTTGCAATACAAACTTTACGAACCAATTGATGCAGCTCAGAAAAAGCAAACTTTGACTCTCAACATCTCTTCAAGTGCCATATGTTAAATGCATTCATGAAAATTGTGTTTTTAATGGCATACAGCTCAATGAGTTAATACATATTGTGAAACATACACATGCTAGATGCACATGTGTTATATAGAATATATATTACCGAAGGATCTTTTTCACAGACAGCAATAGTCACTGAATAACCCTTCTTTGCTTTTACCAATGTAATGTTTTCTAAAGTTCTCCACAGGTTATATGCCAATGCTTGACCCATAATACCACCACCAATGATGAGATAATCAGCATGATTATCTGCAAAAAAATAGTGGATACACATAACCATAAATTTTGATGTGTGTATAAAAACAAAATACAAAAAATGTACTTAAAGACCGCAAAATACAGCACATCACAATGACAAACTAAGACTTAAACTTAACATGAAATTGTTGGCTTACCAAACAGGGGAAAGACAGTTATAAGTGTTCCAATTATTCATTAGTTCTATAGACCCAGAATCACGAACACGTCACATATCATAAGAAAAACATTAATAATGCTGATAACCATAATACTAAATTACTAAATGAAGCATTCATGTCTCAATATGAGTAAAGTATACAGAAATGCAACACAAAATAGGTACACAACAGCAACAAAATGAAAGGTTCTGGTTTCATCAATCATAACAGCAAAGTGCACAAGCTATGGCACTTTAAAACTGTAAAGGAATGTTGAAAATGGGCAAAAGGAAGATCCTTTATTTTGTATGTCTCATTTTCCTAAACTTACAAAGTTAAAAAAAAACAAGTATGCTGCAGTTAAACCAAATAAAAATAATTATGTGAAATAGTTCTGCAATCACATCCAGTACAAACATAAAAAATGTTGAATGTCTATAAGAAACACTGAAAGGATGACAATCTGTTGTAAGTAAAAGAAACATTAAGAGTCAAGACCAAACTGACAATGCCTAGCTCAGTGCTTTGATGAGCAATCATAATGAACACATCTTAATGAAAATTATGCAGATGAACTGAACAAACATTGCCAAAAAATGATGACTTAAATTTCATGTTGGCATATATACTTCATTTTTAATAATGAAAAACCTAATCACCTACTGTTGTAGCAACAAAAAGAGCAATAACTTCGTCTTTATAAAGTCATAAAGGTAGGCTACAAATGATGTACAAACAGTCAACACAAGGACTGAGGTCTTATAACAAAAACAGTAGTTAGCTAAAGAGCTTTTAGCTAGCAAAAAGAAACCTTGATAAAATAGAAAAGCTTTTCAAAACTAAAAGATAAATTTACAAAATTTTTGAGTAAGTAGGATAGAAAATGTTGCAAGGTGTTAATGATAGAGAAAAATTACAGCATGGAGTGCACTTTGCATATATTAGTATTTTGCACAAACAAAACTTTAAATTTTTTAGCCTAATATAAGTATCCATTCAATTAAATAACTTTAACACATTTGTGAGAACCAGGTAGTAACATGTTATTGCTACGAAGAGTTATTTCTGTAATACGCTAATAAGACATTCAACATTTTTATAAATTACAAAGCCCATGTTCAAGTTGCCAATGTAAATTGAACTTTTGTCTAATGCACTATAAGCATTACATTATCAGTATAGCAAGAACTGGCTTGACTGTCATTTTTATTGCAAATCTACATAACTGCAACATTTTTTAAATAAGCAAAGTCCTCATACTATTCCCCTGCATCAAAATCTCCCATTTTAACTGTATCATTATCTCAATATCATGGTATCACCATTCAGCATACAAGACATAAGCCAAAGTAAAGTGGCAATAGCTCACAGGTGCAGTGCTTGCCTCTCAATCAAAAGGGTGAGTGATTCATCAAAGAGTACTGAATGATTTGCTCTATTGCTTCTTTGACAAAAGTGTTCACCTCAACTGCCCCAGCAAGAAAGTGCTTGGACTTTTTATATTGTTACAGTGAATGTCAAACTACAAGAACACTTATTTTAATAAGCAATTTTACAATAAAAAATTCATATTCAACCATCTGGAATGAGATGCTGTGATTCTCATTACTGCCCAAAAATATTTTGTTAACTGCATTTTAATAAGTTAATAAAAGCCATGTGGTTTGCCATTAATGCCTAATTTTTAGATATTAAACAAACAAGGATTTTTTTCTTGAAGTTAAACAATCATATACTTCTCTTCTTGTATAAAATAATCATCTGCAAGATGAAGTGCTGATTGGTGAAATTACATGGCTTTAAACATTACAAAAATCTCTTAACACGTGAGATAATTCTACTAAGAGATAATTCACACACTGTCAAAAGCTATATTGCAAATTGGTGATACTTTTGCTACTTTCCACAATAGACCTTGTAACTAACCACATTTCCATACTAAATGTGCTGTTTTATGGTGTATGTAACAAAAACATACGTGGAATGATCTCAGGTCCATCTCGTTTAAACACATCCTGTCGATGCCCATCATAAACCTCATGATCCTCAAATGGAGATACCATGTACTCATTTGCACGATCAGAAAACCATTGCCCATGATTTGCCAACAAAAATCTCTTGACTCCATGCAAAATTCCACACAACCTTGAATCTAATGTAGTCCACTTGGCAACAAACAAGCTTTTGCTTCTTACAAAAGCCATTGTTAAAGTTTTAGCCCTTATAAAAATTTACATCAAGATTGCATACAGCTAAATAAAAATCAACCTGTGTATACCTAACAGCAGCACAAAATGTAAATTCAGCATGTCAGTGAAGCTATGAGCAATTTTATTGTTTATAAACAAGGTTACCAACTCCTCTTTTTTTGATCTTTCTTTCTGTTCATGGATACCCCTTTAAAAGAAGAGACTAGCTGATACTCTGTACTTATCAGAATTCTGGTGATTTTCATCTTTCTTGGGCTTCTCAGCTTTCAGGTGCTTTTCACACTTTTTACATCTCTTCAAACAACTCACTTTAGCGAGCAGTTTTAAGGACAGTATTAGATTTCATGCTAAAAATTGCAAGAAGTGCTGAAACAGTGACTACACATTAAAAAAAGTGCTAGGTTTAGCAAAAAAGAATTAAATCTATTACATTTCGCACTAAATTAGCAACCCTGTTCAAAAAATCCATAATAACAAATTGTTAAATTAAAAAATAATATGCAAAAACATAGGTTTGAAACATTTGGTGACACAGTATATTCTGGAACACAACATAATTACTAGCATTACACAAAGAAGCCATTAAATCAGGGTTCTGCAAAGGGGTTGATTGTGTTTAGCCCACAGAACTATCACAGGACTGTAGCTCTTACATACCAAGCAGCCCACGACAGAAAGTGTTGCACAATCCAATGAGAAGTGCTAAAGGCCCAAAATTGAGCCCACAGTGTGCCGACCACTACTCTACTACTCTAAGCAAAACAAGAAAACAAATTAAAGGTGCGTCATTGCTTTGCAAACACTGTGCACTTTGTGGTTGCCATTGAATAGAAAACAGACCCATGGTACCATTTATGATAAAAAATAAAAACTTTTCCACTGAGTCAACACTTGACATGTGCAAACTGTGGTATTTATAAGGCGACTTGTGTGATATGCCATCAAGAATATATTGGCCAAACAATAAACAAATTTTTGAAAAAATGGTCACTGTACCAAAATAATTAGAACAAAATAGATAATAAAGTTCACAATGACAAAATAGCCTTATTGCGACAATATTTAGCGTTTGATGACATCATATATAAACCACCTACACTTGAAGGGTACACTGTTATGTTTGTAGACCATTCCAGTTTAAAGTTTCGTTGTCTGGATACCTGCAAAGATAAATGTTCTCACGAACTTAACATACAAATTAATATTCAATGCATGATGCTCCCATGTGTGAAATAATTCTTTCATCCTGTTACACTATTCTTTTATTTGTTTTGACCTTTTTCACCACCCAGTGAGCTAGCAATGTTGCTAAATCCCATCGCAGCATTTGATTTAGCATTTAATCTAGAGACGTTCCATGGAGTATGGTCGGAAACTTCATGAATGCAATACTACTTACACATTCGAACAACACTCCAAGTCATAATGGAGTGATTCCATCAATGTGAGTATGTTGCATTGCGCGATACTTGTGTCAGATACTTATAAGTTCCTGTGAAAGCAATTATTTGGGAAAGATGGAATTTTCGGTTTGTATTTTCTGCAGCTTCTATTCTGATTTTTTTAGTTTAATAATCTTCAATGTGCTTGCTTTCTCTGCTCTTGCTTTAGCTTTTCAACGTTTCACCCATAAGCATTGCTTACCCATTTAAAGACTGAAGATGCATAGTGTTACATGGAACAGACCAGTTCATCACAGACCCGTTCATAACACACAACCTTCATAACGGGTCTGTTATATGAGTATGGTGTTTTATGAATATAGTCTGTTATGAATGGTCAGTTATAAACATGTCTGCTTTAAACAGGCACTATTTAAAACTAGGTTTATTTCAAACGTTTTCTCCGACCTCAGGTTGCCTCATCAGATCTCTAAGAGAGTGCAATTAAAAAAGACTGACTAAGCCGCACACATTTGCAATTACAAACAAAAATTAACTTCAGAAGACAAGTAGCAATAACTGTTGGATCAGCAATAACTATCGAACTGTAGCCTATTTTGCAGCAATTGATTGTTGAAATGTGACTTGCCAAACACTTGTAACTGAAACAGAAAGCAGTTTCAAAATTTAAACCTCTTTGCCTTAAGTAGCTGCTATTTAAAAAAACTATAGGCTAAACATTGCAGAAAAACAATGATCGTTGTTATGATTAAAGAACGATTTACAATGACTGAGGGTGTTAAAAATCGCGCAATTCACTTTCATTTTGGTACTGGCTATAAATCCACCAGTGGACCTTGATTTTTTTAAGATCATTTGTCCATCGCCTGTCATGTGAGACTATCCACATAAAACAATGAGTTCATCACATTACTGACACTGTGAATATAGTTGAGGAGAAGTGCGTATGTCTCCTAAGGGAATGGTTGTCAGTTTGGTTCTGACTAACACTGCATTCACTTCAAATGGTGGCAGTGGATACACTGTTGATGAGAGCAGTTTTTATTCACTTTTTCAAAAAGTTTTGAAAACTTTTGGTTTATAGTTTAGGGTTTAGACTTGGGGTTATAGTTTAAGGAGAGGGTTTAGGTTTTGCGTTTAGGTTATTGGTTTATATTTACGATTTAGGCTTAGGGTTTAGGATTTAGGGTTAGGTTGTGTGCAGGTTTGATCTGATTTTGATTGTCCCCAGTGTCCAGTGTACTTCCCAGTATTACTGCCCCCCACTTACCTCTACTTCAATGCATAGCTATTGCCTTTTGAAGTTTTGTGCTTTTTGTAAGTTTTATTGTCCTTTCATGCTGTGCTACTTCGCTCATTAATTAACTAACTATCTAGACCAATGCATAGCCTATGATCATACTACAGCTTCATGATATGTTCCACTTCAAACTTCTGAGTTCAAGTTTAATATTACTAGCAACTGCAGTCTAGCACACACTGCTAATGGATGCAGACCTTACATTAGTGTCACGTGGTGGCTGGCAGACAAAATATCTTTAAAAAATGAAGTCCGTCGGTGGACCTACAGTATAGCCACTGCCATAACAATCCATTATGATTAAGAGCATTGAAAACCGCATAGTTCTCTTTGACTCTTGTTGGCAACGGTCCCATGCTTAAAAAATACTGTGGGCCCCACGCCAGCACTGGGCAAGCAGCTTTGATTGAAAGTCTAAGGTTGTGTAAGCTAATAGGCATAGCAAGGGGCTCTTTGGCACAGGGCCCAATCGGTTAGGGGCCAGTCCTACATGCAAACAAGTATTTGGCAAACAATATCAAAAAATAAGAAAATTAATGCTTGTAATTTGTTTATACCCTGATCTCTTCAACCTCATTTGGTAGTGCCATATATCTGGTAGGACATACATTAATCGATGGTACTCACTCCATTGTGGTCCATGGGTAATTGTGTTACTTCTTCACGATTTGTATGTATAAACATTGTTTTCTGCCCTTGCTACTTGTTTTTGTAATGAAATCTTGTGTTTTGATTCATTGCTCTCTGCTTCATAACCCTTATTGTTGCTCACTTCCCTCACCTACATGCATGCTTCACCTGCTCATCTGTACATACTTCAACTCTTTACCCATTGCTTGCCCACCATAGTATGTTACATTGATGTCTATTATGTATTTGATTCAACATTTATAATTCAGTAACATTGTTTTCACTTCTTTATTTTGTCTTTTAGGCTTGCCACTTGGTTTGGTTGAATTGGTCACATGAAATTTTTTTGTATATTTTTCGTAATCTGTTACTTCGACCTTGCTTACTTTTGCATGAATGTACTGTTAACTGTCAGATTGTGCCACTTGGCTTGATATGTTTTTTTGTTATTTTTTTTTTCTTAATAATTAATGCGCATACATGGGGAAAAAAGGCAGTGGCTACAGAACCGCCTGTGGATCTTCATATTTGAAACCTTATTCGCACAACGAGAGTGCAGTAGGCTTGGTAGAAACGTACTAAACATAAAAAGCAAACCCTAAATCTAACCCCTATATCTTAACTTGGGAAACTTTTGAAGAAAGTAAAGAAAAATTGGTTCCATGAATTGAAACGTGCAACCACTGCCACCAAAACGAAAGTTGCCAAGGTGAGAGCTACATCGAAAACCATTGGCACAGCAGACATAAACACATCCACTATGCTACCACGATGGTGCCGCTTGAGTGTCAAACTCAGCGTTTTATTTGAACTGCGTCATATGAGGCGGTTCCGTAGCCACTTCCAAAAAAATCAATTACTGTCCCATTGGTACTAGAGATCGACCGATATAGCTTTTTTAGGGGCGATGCCAACACCGATATATCGGCCATTCACAGACCAATAGCCGATAACCAATATTTCCAAAAGTTTTAAACCTTGTTTTCTGCTTCATTATCAAAAATATTATGTATTCTATGCCTTATATTTTTTTCGAAAACTTAAAAAATTAGGATCTATGAGCTAAAATTTTTCAAATTGTAGCATTTGAAATATTTTGCTATGATTTTTAAATAATCTGATTAATGATGATGCTTTTGTTTCAGCTGCGACGGCTGATGTGTGCTCCATGGTTCATCTTGTCTGCTTGTTTATGAAAACGCACCTGCTAGCGTTGTTGCAAGATAACTGTCTTGACTTGCTTTGTTGTGCTTTCTTAAGCAAGTTGTGTAGATGCGTGAGGAATACACCAGTGTTTTGCCAATACCTACTGAGGCTGATAAAATCGGCCGTTTTGGCCGATACCAATATATCGGAAAAACCCAAATATCAGCTGATTATATCGGCCAGGCCAATATATCAGTCTATCTCTAATTGACACTAAAATTTTGTTTTCTTGGGTCCAACGGTAGTATGAGTCAAGAACAGCACGATCACTTTCACATTGAACAATAAAAGTACCCAGAAATATTGAACCACCCAAAGAGCTAAAAAACAAATACAGAAAACCATCAAGCTAAATAGTTGGAAAGAATCAGGCACAAAGTTCACACAAAAACAGAATATGCAGGACAAACATGGTGACAAAAAATATTTACAGACGATACACAAAGGGCAGAGAATAATACAATTAAAAAGAAAGTATATAAAACAATTGTTTTATAGTACATAACACAATATACATCAACATAACACAGATGATGGGCAAGCAATGGGTGAAGAGTGGATGCATGTACAGATGGGCAGTTGAGGCAAGCACATAAGTAAAGGAAGCGAACAACAATCAAGGTCGTGAGGCAGAGAGCAATGCAATTAGAAACATATCATATCATTACAACAACAAGTATCAAGGGCTGAAAACAACGTTCATACATATAAATCGTGAAGAAATATAAATTTACCCACGGACCATAATGGTGTGAGTTCCATGGATGAGTTATGTCCAACCAGATGCATTGTGTCACCAAATGATGTTGAAGAGACAAGGGTATGCACAGATTGCAACGTTAGCAGCAAACATTAATCCAATAAGTCTTGGGTACATGAAAAACAAAATATGTTTATTAAGTGAAAGAAGTATTTAGTTCTAGAAAAAAAAGGTAGTGTTTCACAAAAAGTCACAACTTATGAGAACCAACCACTTATTTCACAGATATAACTGGTGTCATGTCATTGACACAGCACCTCAGCTTTGCACAATTGTGGGCTGAGGAATTAAACTGAAGTCAATGTCCGTGAGGTCATGGAGGTAGACATCACTTTGCTTATCTTGAAATCCTCATATTGCTGCGAGTGTGTTCCTCAAAAGGGCAAATCTGAGGTTTGTCCTAATGTTTGTCATGACAGATGCATATGACTCCCTGCATTTTTTAGCTATTTTTTGGCAATCTTTTGTTGACTCTGTTGCATTCTAGTGCCATCTCTCCACTTGTGAAGAAAAGTGGAATGAATGAAGACTTCTTCATGTCCATCACTCTAGTTGTCCTTATCCTTCTCTTTTTCATGCTATTGGTAGATCTCTGCCAGGGACTTCCTAGAATATGACTGCGAGGTAGGATGTGTGATCCTTATTTCAAATAAAGTTTTCTCACAGGTATTCCACAGTCCTCTCGCAGAGATGGCATTATCAGCAGTGTTGACATTTCTTTCAGAGGATTGGCAAAAGTGTGGGTTCAATCTGAATATCTCTCTCATTATCTGTGAGTCTCTCACTGAGTTATGCCTCATTGAAGTGTAACCACCCAGTTTACATATGAGGCCGTGATCCACAGAGTTTGTCTCTCTACAAGTCCAGTGGATGAGTATGCCTTTCACCTTCCATCCATATCTCATGCAGATAGCATCCATGAATTCATGTGTTTGTTTAGTGCATATCCAATCGTTTTGATTGGCAAGGCTGACAGCCCAGAAGATGCCCCTTTTTCCATTGCTCCTTTTCTGAGTTGTTGTGATTCAGGGGTCAGTTCCCCTAACAGTTCATCGCCGTTTATTCAGGATTTAGCATTATCTGGTATATTGTTGGTCTGATGGGTTGTGATCAACATCGAGTTTTTGATCACAGATTTTGTCTGATAGTTTAGCAACGATCTGAGTGGAGTATTCGTATTCTGTCTTGGTGGTTTCTATGGATT
>Ga0210059_1003600_pt1 | contig 24851 bp, 14 predicted proteins | sample Ectturendosymbi2_FD_188042 | JGI IMG/M metagenome (GOLD analysis project Ga0210059, IMG submission 188042) | Ecteinascidia turbinata endosymbiont from Florida, USA - Sample 2 (SPAdes) (version 2) | ecosystem: Host-associated > Tunicates > Ascidians > Unclassified | place: Key West, Florida...
TCGTCTCAAGGCTGGACACGTACTAACACCGGTTGTGTAATGCCCTACTGTATGGTTATCCATTTTCTGTGCTTTTGCGAATGACGATACAGCTGTGGAGAGGATAAACTGCTATGTTCCTCCCAGTTTCGGTCATGTGCTAATACCGTTTCTGTAATGTGCGCTGATGTATAGCTAACCACTTTTTGTGTTCTTGTGTGTCTGTGATATGGACCATGAGTCCGCAATAAAACATCATTATTATTATTATAAAAAGGTCATACTACGGTTGAGTGAACATGGTGACGTAATCATCGAAACGCAAACAACACAGTGGCTACTTTTCTTTCATTTTGGCTCCATTCAGAGCACTGTTTGGCTACTTCCGATTAAAAAAAAACTGGCAACCCTGGTCGACTACCGATCGACTCGAAGTCGATGGTGTATTCGCACGGAGTGCTGTAGAGTAAGGTTGGTGTACAGGCTCACCGTTTCTCTCATGTTCGTACTCATTAATGCTTTGTAGATGTCCCGTGGGCATGGTGGACTCATTGTTTGTGTTAGAACCGAATAGGCACGACTCTGAGTCCTGCGGTATATTCAAGTTTAAAACCAGGCTGCAATTTCTGTACTGTAGTCTAGTCGGAAAAGATTTAAAAAAAGTGATTTCTGAATGGGAAACAATTTTTAGTTACATTACTGCAGTAGGTAAGGTTACTCATTTCATGGCTGTGGCTGTTGTGTGTTTCTGACTAGCGACGCAGTAGTATAAGTAGGATAAGGATAAAGTAGATCGTGGATATAATATTAATATACAGCATAACATGCAATTGAATTGACTTTTCCCGTGTTGGAGTTGTAAGCATTTGGCGGAAGAATCAAGAAGACAAGAGTGCAGTTCAGCAAAATTATTATTGATTATTCAGCAGCCATGATGACACTAGGCTACAGAAAGTGCATTCAGAATGCAGGCAATGAATAGGATTGTATGACATACACCAAAAGCAATGCCAATTGTGAACACTACAGTTACAGTACAGTCAATGATAAAGTAGCCTACTTTCTGTAGCCTGCAGGGAAATTTCATACTCATACTGCACAACCATCGTGGTATGAACATGAAAAACTATGAGTAGAGTAAGCCCAGTAGGCTACAAATGAGGTGTGTACAAGTATGTGTATAAACAAAACAGCAAACAACCACGAGACTGGAAAATACATATATACAAATTTTGTTTCAAGCAAAACACAATGACAATGCGGAAATGCAGAACAAATCTCAAAAAATCAGATCACAAGACACTGCACTTACCCACAATATGACAGCGGACATTGATGGTCAACCCAGAGTCATGAAGATGGAATGAAAAATAAATGGTACTACTGGTACTAACAGACCTTCACTTAAAAGTAACACTCTGGTTATTTGATCCATTTGGAAGCATTGCAGACATCAGAGGGTTTGATTATGATAGGGTGGTGTTACACAGATTGGCTGTTGCAAGTACAGGTTCAGAACAGGTTGCTAATAATACATAGGCCTATCAATAACATAAATTTAAAGATAGGCTGATGGTACTTCAAATACCCAGATCTTTTTCCAAGTAGTCTACTGTTTTATATGTGTATGTTGGCCATAAAATAAAATACTTGTAAATGCCTTAATTTGATCAATCTATGTGTTCGTTCCAATATCTTTTAATTTTGCAATGCAATTTGCAACGTCGTCTTGTGCTCCTTATCAGGCTTAGACTTGTAAATTTTATGTCTGGCCTTGCTTTTTGTGCTCCTTTGCTTAGCTTAATAAAATTTGGCAATGCAAGTCAAGTTTCTTAGTCATTAGTCCTATCAATTAAGAATCATCAGTAGCCTATACTTGCTCATGCTGTCAATTTGTGTGATGAAAAAATGTGTTCTTATGCTGCTGCTTTAAAAATGAGCTTGGATAAGCATGTTACAGATTTAGTGTAGTATATTAACCATGCCTTTTGTTAAAATGCTAAGAAAACAATCCACCGCCCCTTTTTTGAGTGGTCTTACGAAGAAACTTGTTGAGGTGTCTGACCCCAGGGAGCGCCAGTGACTCCACCAGCATCTGTCCCTGGCTGTGGCCAGGAGAAATGCTGCTAGTATATTGGCCTGTGTGCAAGTTTGATCTAATTTTACCTGTTCTTTTTCTAGCTGCTTTTAACGTACTGACCACCATCACTGCCTACCACTTGCCCCTGTATTAATGTGTAGCTACTGCCTTCCGAATCCTCGTTCTTTATGTAAGATTCATTGTTCCCTCACTTGTGCAGTGGTACCTTGCGCATTGGTTAAATATCTCGTCAATCGCGCGGCCTATGATGAGAGTACAGCGTGGTTTCAAGTTCAACATTGCTTGAAACCTCTGAGGCTATAGTCCTTAAAAAAAATTTCATATATCGATTTTGAATAGAAAGATAAAGATATGGTACCCTTATCTTATATGTAATAAGCGAGCTTGTATTTATAGCTCTATTACTGGCCAAACTCCAAAGGCCTTTCTGTAACATATTTGAAAGTGTTTCATTTCAGACACACCCTGATATAATAGGAACAGATTGGTTTATGCTTCTGTTTTATATAGTAATCAGTGATGCTTGTTTACTCACTGTACTAAGTTTACCTAAAATTGCAATGGTTGTTAATTGAGCAGTTGTGCAATGAACCATGTTTTTTTCATATATTGTAGTATAAGGTTTGATGCTTGCCATGCCCATTGTGATACAAGCTACTGATCAAATTGCTTTTTAAGTTGGATAAAATGTTAGAATAATTATTATTCACCTGGGTTTTAGGAGTAACAATGAAGGCCAAGTTAAAATGCTAAGTTTTACAATGAACTTAAGAATTAACTAAGTTCAAGATAAAAGTTTTATTTGATGGTACGACATGTTAAGTTAGTGGTATAGTGTAGAGCAGACTATAAGTACATCATATAAGCTGTGTTATACAGGTAGCAAGGGCAGAAAACAATGTTTATACATAAAAATCGTAAAGAAATGTAAATTTACCCACAGACCATGGTGGGGTGGGTTGCATGGATGAGTTGTTCCCAATCAGATGCATCTCTTTTTCATGTGTTATGCAGTAGTGCATTTTGAGTTACGTTGGCCGCCTGGGTATGATGTATTCGTACATTTAAATCAGCCTAAAATCAAGCAGTTTCACCTGTCTTAGCAACGTCGCAGCTCCTATGCCAATTGCGCTAACCCTTAAAAGACTCAGCAAGTCTTTGAGTCTGCAATTAAAAAACAATTTTTTGGTTTCATTTTTTTGGTGAGTGGTGTTATAAGTGAGGTAGGGTTTTGGCATTTTGGTTCATGTTACTTGGCCTAAGGCCCAACTGCTAGACGGAAGTATTTTGCTGAAGTTTTCTTTTCATTGGAAACCTGGCTAGAATCTAAGTCTTTGAGCCATTGATCAACTTTCTAGCATTTTTGGTTCAAAAGATCAAAAATAAACAAATTAATTATCTGATTATAGGATTAATAAGCCATTTCATTTATTTTTGATCATAACTTTTGAAACCAAAACTTTGGCAAAGAAATTTAAAGCAAAAAACGGACTTCTTGGAATTGACGACAAAATGCGGGTGTGCTTGGCAATGACGAAACCTTATTTCAATCTCAATCTCATTTGTTTCCTAAAACAGGCACACCCATCACATTGCATTAAAATTTTTTACAACAACTTTGTTTTGTAGCAAGTGTGCCATGAAATTTTAAAAATTTTCTTAGTGTGCCGTAAACTGAAAAAGTTTAAGAATCACTAATCTAGCGGTTTGCGCCCAGGGCCAGATGAAGTAGGCCAAAGAGGCCTAAAAGTATTCCACTCATGATGTTACTCACAAAAAATCTGAAACCTAAAACCAAAAATTTTTTTTCATTATTGACTTGAAGACTTGCCGAGTCTTTCAAAGGTTTGAACATCTATTTAACGCATTTGGCACTAGAGTTATGCCCGCACAAAGCACATGTGAATAGCTTGATTTTTGTGCAAACTGCTTGAATTAACATGGCCGCAAAGGTATTAAATAGTGATAAGGTATCAGAGATGAGTCTATTTGCTCTGCAAGCATAATACAAATTTTTATGATTTTACTTCAAACACAAAGGCGCATTTTTAGATGAATGCTGCCTACAGTTGTTTCAATTAAGTAATTGCACTATAAAGAATGGTAAAAAATTGCAATGAAATTTCTGTATCAAATTCTTGATATTATACAGCTGATTTATCACAAAAACTGTTTATTTTATTTGGTTAAATGCTTGAAACAATCCGTAAGAACTAAATGCTTTTAGTTTAAAAAATAGAAAGCAGTGCCTATTTTGCCATCAGCAAAAACATTGCTGGATCTATTTCGCCATTAGCTACACCTGATTGGTTAAACTGGTCATGTGATGAGAACATTACGTAAAACCAGGGGTCTCAAACTCAAATTGCTCTGAGTGCCAAATGATGACTTATAAAACCACCCAAGAGCCACACTATGATGCTGATGCAAAAATGGCAGTACCTGAACCTTACTAAGAACTGCTTTTACATCTTATTTCTGGTGAAAGGCATTGTGAGTCACCGGCAAATCATTTCTAGCTGTCTATGTTGGAACTTGTTCACTTGTTGGCCTAGCACTTTTAAGCACAGGTGAATAAACTAAATAACTTGAATGTTAATTATTTGAAAATTTCCCAAAAGCAGTGTGGGCTGCACAAAATGCCCTCGCAGGCCACATGTGGCCCACAGACTGTGTGTTTGAGACTCTGGCTAAAGCCCTCTAAATCCTAATAGCAATCCAAATTCCTAACCCAAAATAAAAAGCTGTGTCTGGTTTTTGAAACTTAAAAAAGAATATATATACATGAAAACAGCTCTTATCAGAAGTGTCATCTTTATTAGTAAAGCCAAAGCAACAATGTTGAGAGCCAAACCAATGACCACTCACATAGTAGCAATCTGAATAGGTTTATTTGGTGCCACTGTTTTGCTGATGACTGTTTCGTGCCAGCCATTTGGCACTGAGCGATTATGAGTGATGATGAGCTGTTTTGGTGCTAGGCTGCTGTGGCGTTAGCGCTTACCTGCTTGATTGTTATTTCACACACCTTGTTGTCTCTAGAACTGTGTGTTTTATGTTTTGCTCAGATGTTTTTCAAGAAGGCAACTGTTTAAGCATATACATTGCATGTTTGTCTTAATAGGATTTGGTGTATTTCTTTAGAGTAGGGCCTTAACAAAGTACCTTTCTTAACATTAAGATGTCTTCCTTTCATTTTCACATGTAGCCAATACTGCAAATGGGTGTGAATCTTGTTAGCAAAGGGAATAAACCAAAAGTTTTCCCACAATTGGTGTTCATACATTTTTGATAAATGCAGCAAAGGTAACCCATAGCTACTCTTTTGAAGATGCGAATTAAAAATGAATGTAAATTCTACACAATGCAAAACATTTCCACGAACGGGCACCACTGGAATATTTGCTAGGTCTAGCTTACAATTATGATGCAACTTAAAGTTTTATCCATGTTTTTACCCATTTTCATTATACATACTTGTCAGTCTCGGCACTAACAACAAAACAGCCTGGTGCCAAAACAGCTAAGTGTCAAAACTGCTCAGTGCCAAAACTGTTCAGCATCAAAACAGCTTGGCAGTGCCAAATGGCTGGCATCAAAATTTACCCAACCTGCAGTAATAGACACTTCTTACTTGACCAGGTTATCCACGCTGCTAATATCATGAACTCAGTGTTATATGTGAACAAAGCTAGATATGGTTCAAATGGCAAAATAGTCCCAACAGGGCTTTTCCTGCTGGCGGCAAAATACACACTACCAAAATAGAAATTGGATGGTATAACTCAGGAGTCGGCAAACATGCCCATCCATGAAGAAATTGTTACTGGGCTTTGTGAAACCAAGGCCAAATAGTCCAAAAGTGACTGGAATGAATGACGTAAGGAACACACTACATGTGCCATCAACAACCTAAATCCCTACAGGTCAGAGCATCTTATTGTGGGAAAGCAAGCCCAGATGTCTCACTGTATTTTCATGATAACTTATGCGTTGTAATAAAATTTGCATGTTCCAAACATTCATTATTTTATTGAGGGCCAGGGCCACAGTGCGAAAAAGGTTGTTGACCCATGGTTAACTTATCAAACTTTTGTGCTGTATATGTGAGTAATAAAGTATATGTGATTTGCAATAGTTGAATGCAAGTTATCTTCTGTTATTTTTTTGTCAATGAAAGCCCCTGTTGGAAAAAAACTGTTTATTGTAATTCATTACTAGACGCCTCACTAGTGGCAACAACCTAATAAAGCAATTATCACTTTAAGTGGGTTGTGGCATAGTGATGTTCATACTTCTTGTAAGTACAGGTACATGTTATTTGCTGAATAGGATAGGATCACAGCACCAACTTCGCATGATAAAATTTATACTGTGCCTAAACTTAAATGTATGGTATTTTGCGGGCCATAAGGTGCACTTAAAATCCGTTAATTTTCCTAAAAATCAAAAGTGCTCCTAATGCGGTGCACCTTAAGTATGAATCTGGTTGTGCTTTCTCACCTACGACCAATTTTATGTGGTAAATGGTGCTGTTTATTTAATTGCTAGTTACAATTTTTTGTAAACACATCATCATATTACATAGTAAACTAACAACAATTGCATTGAGCAGCACAAGTGGTTCTGAGAGTAATTAGCACATACCTTAATGTTAAAGCACAGATTGTATCACGAGGTTCCTGAATGCATTGGCACACACCGAATCAAACACACGCACAGCTTTTAGTTTATTCTGTTCATGTCCAGCAGATTAAACATGTGTGACAGATTAAACTCCCTCATATGTAATCTGCCATTTTGCACCTTATAATCCGGCGCGCCTTATGGCCTGTAAAATATGGCAAGCATATCATATATTCCATGTTTTTTTTCTTTTAACCCCTTGGCGTCTGGGTGGTTTTGGCGATTTTCGCAAAAAAAACAGCAATTTTTGGTTGCCTTACCAACGCCTTAGCTCCTCCGCCAATTGCACTAGAGAGCTGTTCAACGGCTCAAACGGATCGGCCAGTCTAGTAGATTGCAATCGAAAAAAAAATTTTTGCCTGGGGGTCTGGGTTTTTTGTGAGTGACGTCATAAGTGAAGTAGTTTTAGGGTCATTTTGGCTTATGTTGCCTGGCCTAGGGCCCAACCACTAGGCCAAAGTGTTTCACTTTCATTGGAAACTAGACTCGAGTCCGAGTCTTTTGAGCCTTTGATCGACTTTCTAGCGTTTCTGGTTCAAACGTTATGATTTAAAATAAACAGATTAATTAATTAACTAATTAGCTAATTAGTCAAATATTTTTACTAACTTACATCACAACTTTTGAACCCGAAACCCCAGCAGGTCATCCAAAGTATCAAAAGACTCGGATTGTAGCCTAGTTTGCAGTAAAAACTTCAGCGAAATATTACCACCTAACGGTTGGCGCCCAGGGCCAGGCAAAGTGGGCCAAGGTGGCCTTAAAGTCCTCCACTTATGACATCACTCACAGAAAACCCGCACCCCCCAGGCAAAAAATTTTTTTTCAAGTGCAATCTACTAGACTGGCCGATCCGTTTGAGCCGTTGAACAGCTCTCTAGCGCAATCGGTGGAGGAGCTAGGGCGTTGGTAAGGCAACCGAAAATTGCTGTTTTTTAGGCCGAAATCAAAGTACGAATATACCGTAGGCCGGCTCTATACGTGTTAAGAGCATTTGTATATTAACTTGTAAATAACCAGCATAAAATGATTTTAATTCAAAGACAAAGGTGAAGTTTGAACAAGCAGTGGTAGTCGTAAAACCACATAAATTTATTCGTTTTTTTGATGTACCATTGTCTCACGGATTTTTACTCCTGCAGCTAAAACAGGTTGGCTTCAATAAAGCTCATGTATGCACAAAAGGGAACTTTCACACAGGATTACCATTGACTTGCCACCATTGAAATATCTGTTATGAAAGTAAACATATATTCTGCAATGCAAGGATAGGAGAGACCAGTGCTAGAGGTGATTTGTGATACCTGACCAGTTGAAACTTCATATAGTCATTCATTCATTAAGTTCCAACCTGCATTTCCTTCAATGGCAATTGTAGGGGGACCTGTTATAGAATGTCAGGCATTATTCATGATTCTGAGTAACCTTTGGTATTTTTGCTTTTTCTACATGAAACCACTGCCAAGCCTGATCAGTGATGCAACCATGCTTATTGACGAGCATGGGGATAAAAGGGGCAAAATTGCTATCTGCCCTTGTGCTTTTAAGAACAACGATTGTGAAGCACTAACATTTTAGGATGAGTTGCTTATTGTCTAGTTGGCAACATATGAGCCATCTTATTTAAGAACAAGATTTAAGGATTCAAGTGCCACCATTGTTACTGCAAGGTAAAGTAACATTTGAAACAAAATATGTTTTGGTGAGATATGGAGATGGCATACATTTAAGAGGTCAATATGTGCATTATTTGTGGCTACCCATGAGGTTGATCTATTTTTTTCGCAGAGTTATGTAAGTAATATATTCATGTGCTGTTAAAGATGTATATGTACTGTGTTCTGCTTTTGTCATTTGTCCTATGCCATGCTTCAACTTCAAACAAAACTCAACCTGCAGAAAAGATGAAAAATGTTGACAGTGACAAAGATGCTTCAACTTTGAAAAGTATGAAACCAATCCAGTTTTTAAACAGCAATTGTTATTGTATGTGTGCCATTTGTATAATTCTCACTGCTTTCATGTATTTGTTAGTATGTGGCAAGAACAAGTAATGTGAAGTATGATATAGCTGAAAGCTTGTTGAGTAAACACCGAGCTCTTGATGTTTTACTTGTTTTTGTGGTACCTTCTGTGTAGCAAGCATGATTTATTTTGCTAAATATAGAGCTACAGGCCCCGGAATTCAAATCCAGTGCCATCACTGCTGCTTCAAAGCATGTAAATGCAAAGATTGGAAGTAAATTCAAAATCATCTGTGGGGTCAAAGGTCAACGTAAACCAACTGTAAGGTTTTACAATGGTACCATGTTACTCGGTCCACCAGCAACTGACAGCAGAGTTGAAATATCATCTGCAATGCTTCGCATTATTGATGCAAAAAAAGAGGATTCAGGATCTTATCGCTGTGAAGTCTCAAATGCTGCTGGCATTCAATCATTGACATTCAATGTTTCTATTGTACCTAAAGGTATTTAATCAGATATGCTAGTTATTGGTGGTACCTTGCTGCATTCACTTTGCATGGCATGTGACAGTCAGTTGGACTGTTCATTTTGCATAAATAATAATTGTTTTTGTGGTGCTGGATGAGCATTTTGTGATGGCCATTAATTGGACAATTACTCTACGCTTGTTTTGCTATTGCTCTATGCAAACAGTAGTTAGGGGCATCTTAGCTGGTGCTTGCAAGGTGCTGATTGCAAGTAATTCCCTAAAGCTTAGGCTAACAGTGCATGTGGTGGCTGTTTTGGTTGAGTATCAACCAGATATATGCTGACAACTAATTGTTCTACATGCCCAACTACCTATGTTACATTGGAGTAAATACAAAATGTGAATATGGACAGAATAATCATATTAACTTTTGACAAAGACTATCATACTTTTTATGATGAAGCCAGCTTAGGCACAGGGTCAATGATCATTTATCAAAGTTTATTTTTGATGTACATAATAATGATGTGGTATACCAATTATCTTCACACAGAGGGTATACATTTTGATGATGATGATAAAAACAATATCTGAAGCAAATGAAGTAAAAGTCATAGTGTAAACCAAGGTTGGAGAACCTATGGCTTGGGGCCAAATGCAGCCCACGTGAACATTTTATATGTCCCGCATCAGAATTTTCTTTGCCCAAGTAAGAGTACAACATCGCGTCAAAATGAAGCTCCATCAAGAGAAGTTACTCTTCCTCATAGTTAAATAAAGGTAGAATTTTAGGATAAAATTAATTTGAACAAAATAGCAACCCAATGATGATAAGAATTCTTTTCAAATAAAACAAATTTGCTGATACTGTAAGGTTCTATGTATTTACACTGACATATCAAATGAAGAAATCAGTAATTGTATCAGCGACTGTTCCATAAGTATATGCTCATGTCTACCCAAAAGGCACTGCAACACATCTAACCTTGCCTACTGATTAACCAAAATACATTGGGCAACAAGCATGACAACTGACTGTTACATCAGACAAGCAATAGTAATGGTGTTCTTCAATCACATGAGTGGTAATGATGTGATAATGCTGTAAAGCACAATATAGTTAGGAAAGCATCTAACAATAAGCAATTGTTATGAATAAACATGTACTTCCAACATGGATAAGTGTATGAATGCACGGCTGTGAAACTGGAAAATCCAGATTATGAGATGTATAAAGAGCAACTTTCATCTGAAATTAGACAAAGATCCAGATTAAACAAAACAGATTATTCAAAGCTGTTTGTTAATGCCTTGATAGCCGGTCTACGAATATATCATACTTGGAAATCAACCTAAAACCAGTAGTTTTCAGTTGCCTTACCAACACCATGACTCTTCCACCAATTGCACTAGAGAGCTGGTCAAACCCTCAAAAGATTTGGCAAGTCTTCTAGTCTGCACTCGAAAAAAATTTTTTGGTTGGGGTTTGCAAATTTTGTGTGAGTGACATCATAAGTGAAGTAGTTATTGGGCCATTTTGGCTCATGTTACTTGGCCTAGGGCCCTTGGAAACATTCACCATACCTTTGTGTTGTCTTATGTAGAGTGCCTTTGTGTTTTCAATAAAATTAAACTATGAAGCTTGTTGGCTTGTACAATATCTAGACACCTTGTCCTTGTAAATGCAAAATCAAAAAACTTTGTGATTGCTATAAATTAGCCAATGGAAGATTTCAAATGTATTGTAATTTTTTGGGTCATATTTGAATTGAAATTTGTAGTTTTAAATACGTACCAGGTATGGTAAATGTTTCCATGTAATTGCATGTCAGGAATTAGATCTAGGCAAGCAAATTCTCATTTAAGTGACTCAACTGCTCCTGCAAGTTGGGGGAATCAGTTGCAGGTTAAAGTCCAACAATTTGAAGTTACGGGCATAAACTGTGCAGCTTACAAAATTTGTTTTGTTGTAGTAGAGGATTTGTAGATGAATACATGTAACAGTAGCAGTCAAGCACACTTGTGTCACCAATGTGTTTGATTTCATAGCTGATCATCTCCACATACTTTGTACATAACACTGAAGAACCGATTTGAAAGAAATTTATGTGAATTTCTAACTAAGTAAAAGACAAAACAACATTTTATTCGCTGCTTGCATTGAGATTGTCCACTTGGGTAGTTAACACTTTGCTGTCTGGCCACTTTCGGGGATTTTTGAGAAAAAAACACCAAAACGCACATGGCTTTGCGCGATAATTTCGCCGGTCCAGTAAGCACTACTGACCTGGTCAAAAGCTCAAAACACGTGGCAAGTCTTGTAGCTTGCAATAGAAACAAATTTTATTGTTGGGGGTGCGGATTTTTTATGAGTGTCGTCATAAGTGAAGGACTTTTAGGCCACCTTGGCCCACTTAACAGTTTAAACCTCGCCCTGGGCTCAAACTGTTAGATGGTAGTATTTTGCTGAAGTTTTTATTGGAAACTAGGCTACAATCCGAGTCTTTTGATACTTTGGATGACCTGCTTTCAGGTTCAAAAGTTATGATCTAAAGTAATAAAAATATTTGACTTTTTAGATAATTAATTAATTTGCTTATTTCAGATAATAACTTGTGAACCAAAAATGCTAGAAAGTTGATCAAAGGCTCAAAAGACTTGGACTCGAGCCTAGTGTCCAATGAAAACTTCAGTGAAATAGTTAGGCCTAGCGGTTGGGCCCTAGGCCAGGTAACATGAGCCAAAATGGCCCCAAAACTACTTCACTTATGACATCACTCACAAAATTCTGCAACCCCCAACTAAAAAAAATTTTTTCAAGTGCAGACTCAAAGACTGGCTGATCCGTTTGAGCCCTTAAACAGCTCTCTAGCGCAATTGGTGGAGGAGCTATGGCGTTGGTAAGGCAACCGAAAACTGCTGTTTTTAGGCCAAAATCTAGGTACAAATATATTGTATGCCGGCTCTCGAAGTGTTAAGAGGTTAATTTTTTCAGGACAACCCATTTTATTGTAGTGTCATTTTTCAGGTATCCAATAAAATTTGATGAAAACGATAAAAGTTAAATTTCTTAATGGATTTTTAATTATTACTAATTGAGTCCGAGTGATATACTCAAAAGAATGGTAGTATTTTAGTATTGAAACTACAATTCATCTATTATGTGTGTTTGTAGACTCTCACATCTTCATAATTAACAGAAAGTGAAAGTTTGTGGTTATGTTCATTCAAGTTTGGAGATTATAATTGTATGGTTGTGCCATTGGGTAAGGCACTTAGCTTACCAAGTTAATGGGCAGGGCTTGAAAAAATGTAAATTTCCCAGGAAGCCTATTGAAATTTCTCGTTGGCCGCAAGTCGAAGATAATTGCCCCTTTATTACACCGCAAAACGAATTTGTTTTCTTGAAAATGTTCCACTCAGAGCTTTAACTATCACTGCGTTCACGTAAATCAACTTGGGTTAATTCAGCTTACCAGCATCGGTTTACATTCAACTTGTAAACATTTGCATCGCCGCAGTGTCCCACACTACCGCTCGGCTCGCAGAAACAAGATACTGAAGGAGTGCAAAACCGATGGAGGCAGCACTTCACCGCGAAGTAGCAAATTCTCATGCCTTATCCTTGCTTAACCCGTTTCTAAAATTTGTGTTTTGTGGGCACTATTCAATTTACAAGCAATTTTTTACTACATTAGAGTTTTAGATAATTTAATTAATATAGACGGCTTACATGAAGCTTCGCAACATTCGCCAACATTTGGAAAACCGTAACACCGTTTCTTCAAGTCGCATAATCACGGTGTGCCTGTGACTCCTGCAGAGTATGAGCACTAAGCAGTGACGGATTTCCGCATAGGCTATGGTCTAGGGCCCCACGGTTATGGGGGTCCTGCGTAGCTCTTTCCTATGACGACTCAATATTAACTAATATTTTCGAAACTGCGCAGAGGCATTTCTTCACAATTTACCGTGAAACGAGCGGAAATGCAAATGTCTAATACAGACTCTTATTAGTACAGTAACAACACGACAATACTGTGCATCTGGGCGCATTGTACAGCTTGTTTCTGTAGTAATTAGAATAGATAAAACAGCCACCATTTCAAGGTTTAGAAATATATTAATTATGATAGCAATTAGCTTATACACTAGTAATTTTGGGATTACTACCAAAAAAGTTAGCGTGTGTACTTTTATTCTCCCGGGCCCAGGTACGATGTACCTCCCTTACCCCCCTCTCGTAGGCCCTGTTGATTGGTAACCCAGTAAGGCAACCACTAACCAAAGCAGTCGTACAGACAAGTGTTAACAATCTGAATGTATTCAAAAGCTTCTCGCTGATGTTGGCGCCACCGTCCACTCTGCTGTCTAACGCAATGAAGTTCGCTCGCATAAACGCACATAGTTTTAAGGACGCGTTGGCCTCGATGTCCTCTGACTACATGTGTCATCATAGCAGCAATATTAAAACTAACAGATTTCTGCCGCCATTACGAGTCCATGACACGCAACCAGGTTCACCAAAAAAGCCAGACCTTGTCTCAGAAAAGCCAAAATAAACCATACAGCAGTCCCAACACATATAGGCTACACATAAAACATGCATAACCAAACAAAAATAGATATTAAAACTCGTCAGAAACATTGATGAAATGCAATTCCAATTATTAGAAGCATTTTCCTTCCCTGTTAATACACTGTCATAGATTTGTTTCTTATTAAATACACTGAAAATTTTTAGGGCAACAATAAAATCTTTGCAATATTATTTGCACCCTGTATGGTCATGGACGCCTGTCGGAAGAAATTGTGATGAATATGCATCTCAAACAATGTTTTGCCAGAGCCAAGCCTTTCAGACTGAAAAAAAGGCCAGATTTTGACTGGTATTTTGATTTTAAAAAAAAGCCAAGTGCGTCAAAAAAAGCCTGAATTTCAAAATTTGGCTTCAAAAATGCCAAATTGGCAACCCTGCACATGACCAGCGACTACATGAGACCACCATTGTTAGGTGAGGTAGCTGTTGCGTCACAAGGCCAGGTATTCGACCACCGTAACTGAGCAAGGAAATTCATACAGCCCGTTTTGTGGTTTTCTTGCAATTCTTGGCGTATTTGATTTTACTTGACTTGCAGCTGATTAATTTCCCGCGAGCATGTACGATTTCCCAGGAAGCTCCTTCCCGGTTTCCACACTTTCTGCAGCCCCGTTAATGGGATTACCTTGTCAGCTTGGTTGCACTGCTTAGCTTGGATTACATTGTTTGGAATGATATTGTGTTCTCTGATATAGTAACAATCATATACAGATTTCATATTAAAACAAAATTAAAATGTCACTTTAATTGCTTCTTGCGTTATATCAAACAAACTCACCATAATCTAAGGAGAACAGGAAGAAAAAGTTTAGGAACCTTGCATAAAATCAAATGACATTTGAGTACTTTTTCTTTATGTTGGAATGTTCTACTGAACTTTAAAAATTCAAGACAGAAGTATTGATCAGAGGTTTGCTGATCAATCATTTGTGCACTGCAAGCTGCTCAACCATTGTATTTGTAAAGATATAGAATGCTGTCTATGTGCAACCAAATTTAATTTTTTAATTTTGACGAATAATTTATATGTGGGAACATAAGTTCTATGCTCTTATTGATTCATCCTTTTTTCATTTTTTTGACTGGTTAGTTTTTATAACTTATTGATTGATTAGATCACAATCAAGTCAACAAGGTTGTCACTGCTGGAAGCTACAGGATCAATCACTTGTTTTTGCAGACAACTTGGTACTGCTGCATCTTCTGAGCAGGGTCTTCAGTATGCACTTGATTGGTTTGCTACTGCATGCGACCAAACATGCAGGGCTGAATTAAGATGAAACTGGGCCTGATGCTGTAGTCATAGTATCAGTATGCTACAAGTCTTGCAGTTACAGACACGAGCAAATATAGAATCAGTTAATGTCAAAAGTTTTTATCTGGATCGTTTTTAGGAATGGGCCTGAAGCTGCAGCATCAGTAGCACCCACCTTAATCTGGCCCTGCAGATGTGAATCACAATTGTCATTAAAAAGGCTACAAGAGATTATGTCTCTTCAGAAAAGCAAGTGCATGTGGCAAGTAAGTGGCATTACACTGCAGTAGGTTGAGAAGTTCAAGTGGCTTAGGGTAGTGATAGAATGTGAAACAATCAGATTGATACGTGGATTGGTGAAGCAAATGCAGTTCTGTGTCACTCTGCAGTCAAAACTGGGAGCTTTCAAACAGTACAACGCTGTCAGTTTTTATATTGGTCTTTGTTCCGAGCTTCAGCTATGGTCATGAATCTTAAGTAATGACCAAAAGAGTGCTCTCTTAAGCACAAGTGGCAGAATGGGGCTTTTGCTACTAACAACAAAATGTACAGCTGTGACATTTGTAAACCCTTGAATGCGGAGACACTTCTCCGAATCAAGAGATTCCTTCTAAGTTGGTTCAGCCATGTGTCTACAGAACAGTGGTGTATGGTGGCCATTTTGGTAGAGTGTTCACCACGCTCATAACCAACCTAAAACTGAAGGTTCACAGTAGTGGTGGTTGTTGCCTACCACAAACCCTTCGAACACTTGAACAGATTGGCAGTTGATCATAATAATCAAACCATGCGCAGCACTTATGCTAGAATGTTGACAGCATCAGGCACGAACACGACCAAGCATTCATTAATTCCATTTCTCGTGACAAAATAATTTCAATTGAATTCACTGATAAGAATTACATCACATTTTCGACCCAAACTAATCTCCTGGCTTGCGTTTTAGGAAGCATCCATTTTTCAACTGCTATCAACATTCCACATTTTTGGTGTTAGGCTACCTTGCATGAGAACCTAGGCTCACCACTACTAAAGTCAGTAATATTCAGCTTAGTGCATTCTCATTTTAAAAATCGTCCCAACTGTTTTGGTAATCTTCACACAGACAAACCACACCACCTACCAAGCCAAAGTAGGCTTTTTCAACCTGAAGCAAAACCTGTTTGTACAAGTCCACTAGAAGGAATCCAATCTACAGTGCTGCTTAGCTTGCTTCTGGTGTACAGATAGCGGATATGCCAGCAAAGCAACGCATGATGTCACCAACTTGTTCAACAACAGGCAACGTGAACACCCTGGTTGTTTTAAAGCGCTACAGGTTGGCTCCACTGGCCTTTTTCTTTTCTTTGTTTATTTATTTAACTTTGGGTGTTCTTGAACAAGCTGCAGTCATGCTTGAGCAAACAAGCAAAAAGCGTTTGGCTGTCAATCACAATACAAATAAAGGCAGTTCTTGTCATTAATCGCTAACGAATGCCCTAAAACCGATGCCTTAATTTTTTTCTCCATTTCCAGGTGTTCATTGAGCCCCTTGAACACCCTAAATATCTGCCATTCTATAGCATAGAATGCCCCATGGAGGTTGGTAGGCAAGTCCTACTAGCTACACCCATGGGAAGGCAGCTAGAGTTCGGCCAAGAACCAGGCGGCATGTTTTCACCTCCGACCTTGCTTGGTCTGTCTTGGTGTGGAGCCAGCACAGCAGAGCTACCTCAGATTGCTGTGACTGTGAGGTATTTTGAGTCCTCCTAGGGCTACTGTCCCTGCAACCCTCCTGGAAATGCAGGTATAAAAATGAATGAAACAAATAGTAAATTTATTTAACAGGGTAGCATATTGCATAGTATTCCATAAGTGTTGCATGAAAACACTGAGCTTGCTAGTGCAAATGTAATTATGGGCATGGTGGATTGCAATTCTAGTGTCTGGTTTATTTGCCATAATCTGTGATTTTGTGTAAATGTGTCGTTTTTTTACAGATGGCCATTTAAGCAAATCTGAAGCTGCACATACAGGTAATCTCCATTACAATATTTGGTGTTTTGCTTCAGTTGTGTGCATCAAATTTTTATGACGACTGTGGTGGTTACAAGCACTACTAAGAGATCTGTGCACAGTTTCACTACATTGCACCCCTGAAGTTTTTCAGTCAAAAGTCGCCTTTAATTCAGTGCTCTTGCTAATACTTGCAAACCTTATAGACTGCTATTAATTAAAAGTTACAAACCCAGATGTCTAGATTAATATGTTGCATATGTGTCACTTTTTACTGAAGCCACCACATTTCTGATGCATCTAATTACCTGCTAAACCTGTCATTCTTGACCAGCTGTTGACTTTGTTGAAATGCATGCGAATTTAGTTTTATCTACATTTGCTGAAGTTCAGGGTGCCGGATTTTACCAACATTTGATTTGTGTAGGTTTGCAATTCTTGACTTATTCCTGTTTTTACTCTCCAGTGCCTATGACTGTGGCGTGTGTTTTAAAATTTCCGCAGACTGTGAACGTTTCTGTCAAATCAAATGCTGCTGGACTGCCTGCTAGATTAAATAACGCGCGAAGGAATATACAGCATTTTTCAATGATACTATTATTTGCCTGTGCGCATTTCATTGAATTGTAGGCGCTCCAGTTTGGACGAACCCACGGAAAATGCGCAAACGGTTGCATGCTGAGCCAGCTGGAAATACCGTGCAATTCAAGTGTCTTGCAGACGGAGCTCCACCTCTAACAACGCTTTGGCTCAAAGACAACAAACTGATTGAAAAAGATCAGCGGATTGGAGGCTACAGGGTACTTGCCTGTAACAACTATCGAATGTTTTTTTAATCTGAGATTCTAAATCTGATAGGGACATACAAAATAAGTATCGTTTTCTGAATCGATCCCTGCTTTATCTTGATTCACTGGGCTCACACTTTTCATTCCACTACCTATAGTAGCGTACATACATTGCGTACTTGATTACTTTTAATTCACCCGGCCTTGTGAAGTGTACTTTATTATATGTACGTTGCTGGAGATGGTGCAGGATCAATTTGAATATTTTTTGTCTTCAATATCTGCAACACGTACAAGGTTTTTATTTGGAGGTTGTCGTTTGCGTAGTATTGTTCGTAGTTCATTCGTATTTGTAGTAAATTTTTGCTGTATGCAATATTGATGCGTAGAAAAAGCTGTCCTCTGTCTTGTGTCAACTGGTACAGCGTAATGTCCAATAGTTAGTATCCTCAAATTTGCACTGTTGAAAAGCCATCCGGACAAATATGCTTTCACTGTTGACGATATCACCTCACGTAAGATATAGAAAGTTTTTACGGCCTTTCAGTGCTCAGTATTGCGATTACGACGCGTTGAAAAGTTTGACAAATGGGAGGCCTTTGACAACCGTGTCGTCTTTGCAGTTCCGGCACAACCGCCAAATTATCTTTTTGGAGTCTGTGGTTTTGTCGGACAGAGCAATGTACAGATGTGTCGTAAGCAATCGGTACGGTTCTATCAATCACACGTACGAACTCGACGTTACAGGTATGTTTTCTGTGCAACCGAAAAATTCATCGAGGGTTGGGCTGTTACAGATTTACGATTTTGCCCTGGCTGCTTGAACTACATCGCAAACACTCTTGCGATGAGGACGTAGCCAGCTTGTCGAACTATATTACCTATTTCTTGCGGTTGGCAACCAGTGCGTCCCAACTCGTTGCATGTGTGGGTCTTGGCCAACGGTTGGACCATGCAAAGGTAGTTTCCTGTCAGTCACGCTTCGAACCGGCGTTTGTTCTTTTTTGTTTTTTTTTTTTTTTGGATCTGATTTCTCCGGTAACTCCGGTAAATATTTACGCATCAACATTTCCGAGTGTCGCAGTAGACGATGCTTATGCCGCGCAAGATTTCCGCACTTCGCTCCATCGCCAGGACAGCAGAATCGCGCTTGGCCGAATCTTTCATTCGCACGCAGATCTGGGCGTCTCAACCGGTACCTTGTGCTGTGGAAAACGGCTTTGTTAGAGTGCCACTTGTGTCAACATATCTCTGCGGGAGTGCTGGAGCTATTATGAGGCCGGATTGTTGTAGCAGCTGTCAGAATCAGCGTATGTCCAAACGCATTGTGCTTAAGCAGAGAAAGGCTAGTTCTGTTGCTTCTTGAAATACGCCAATGCGGTTGTTGTCTGTGTCTTTCCTAGGATGCGTACAGAGCGGAACACGCAGTGAATCACAGCGCTTTATTTGATTGGCATGGAATATGGTGAGCTATTCTCCCCAGCTCGTGGAATGCATGGTTTCCTGCGCTCAGGTGCAAAATTTACCCAACATTTCAGTACCAGAATACATTGGTAATTGCAAAATAGCATAGAAATGTGTCCAACTATGAAGCAAAATTTCTTCGCGTTGCTTGTGACTCTAAACGAAAAAGTTGCGATCATTTGCACGGATTGGTCTGTTTTAATGTCAGCGTGCTCGTTCATTTGGGGAAAGCTTCGCGTGACTAACTTCTGTTCAACCATAAACTGAGCAAGAGTTTTCTCCAAAACCTTCAAAAGCTTTTCGTCCGACCTGCCACGAGGAAGGCTGTCATTGTTCTTGCGGTTATCAGCAAGTCAGAGGAAATGTGGTTGATTTCCCGCACAAAAAGTCATTGTTTGTTTGCTCGATAAAAGATTATATCATAATTTAACCATTATCAGTTCACACGCGTAGAGGTTTGTGTTTACTTGCGTCTTTCCGTTATACGTCACGTCGACCAAATGACGATATGTGCAAATGCGAGCATTAGCTTGTGCTTGTAAAATAACTATTTTCTCGCGTGCGGCACTTTGTTTTATGCTAATTAGGCTTTTCTTGCAGCGGGAATGGCTGAAAGCACGGTGCCTACATCCTCCAGTTTTCGGCATGAGTTGCAACCGTATTTGTAACCAACAAAGGGACGGGTGAAGCCATCGCTTCTGTGCGCGGCGTCGCTCCGAGACTGTCTTTTGTTTGATGAACACACAGTAGCTCTGGTTTGAGTGAGGTGGCGAGCAAACAAAACTTTGCCCTGTTGCGCATCTTGCTGCTTTTATGAGAAACTTGAAGTGATTCAGGCTCGTTGCAAAGGTCTACCAGATACACGAATGTGTTTGCTTACCTTGCAGTGATAAGCGCTGAGTTACGACCGACAATTGCAATGTTGCGCAGTTTATTACCCGAGTACGATGTTTTAGAATGATCAACTTTGTGAACGTTATTTTGAAATATTAAATTATAGCTTCTGAAAAAATTGCGAGTAAAATTTTGGTGCGACTGTAATTGTCCGTGTAACGTCAGATGTAAAGATTTAGTTCTTGTATTAGCTTTTCAAAAACTATAAAATAACTTGGTTGAAATCAAGGAGCACTTTTTTTCTCCAACTTGTTCCAAAGTGGCAAAACCTTTTCTGTAAGTAATTGCTGTCATTTGCTACGGCGAAGATATCCTTCTCTGCATTTCTACCCATCAGAATCCACCGTAAGTCAGACATCTAACTTGGTTTCTGAGTTCACTTCGCTCTTCCAATTTCGTGGCGGCCATGAACGAGCGTCTACTGCATCTTTACTGTCTTGTTTCGCAAAACGACGCCATTAAATTTCAACTCCGCATCCAAGCCAGGGCGCTGATAGAACCGGTCATGATAAGCTTGTTTATCTTCAAACATCGTATGAGGTCTGCGTGCTTGAACTTCGTTAATCCGCGCGGATTGTTCTATGGAATTGCTGTGTATTAATCCGACCGCTTCAAATCAGATCGTCACTGGGATCCTGTCCCTTGAGGCCTGCATGGGTTCAAGTTCCAGCACCGGTCCTTCGCCTGCCTGCCTTTTGTTAAGACTACCGTGCCATTGCTGGGGATTTTATCACCAGATACAGTTCAGCAGTTGTTGGGCCCGATATGCGAAAATCTGACGGGTTGACTTCCTATTTTGCCGAGTACAGGCTCCTACGTTGCGGAAGTAATTGAGACGATTTACTACTTACACACGTCCGATGCTTTCGCATTCACTTCCTCAATAGCTTTCCAAGCAGCTACTCCACCGTGCACTGAGGCGGCACAGATAACTGTGAAGCTTCAGTTGTTGTCAGGGTTGAGCTTTCCGTCCCCTTCATAACGAATCTAATCGCTAGAAATGGCTTGGCTTTGAAGGGCATTTGCTACGCTTTATTCATCGGCGTGATTTATGAAAGTTTTATCCAAATATTCAAAAACTGGGTGCTGTGGCGACCGTTGCGCAGTGACGAAAAATTGTTTGCACTTCGACGAAAAATTGCACTTCTGAATAAGTTGTTTGGAGTCGATTGGTTATTTAGTAGTGTATTAAACTTAGCTGTTTTAGTGGATTTACAGTTGTGCTTGAAATTGTATCTTTGATATTTTCTGCGTTCATTTTGATGAAAAGACAGTTTCCTACACCGCCTTTGGCCAGATTTCTAAGCTAACTGTTTCCGTTGCATCATTACAAAGTCGCTCACTGAGTTAGCAGGATATTTCATTCGGGCAAGTGATTGATCGTACTTCACGCGATGTCCAACGGGTGCTACCCACGCATTTTCCTGGAAAAAAATTACAAGAAATGACTGGCGTGGTCGAAGAAATGCCCCTGTCACAAAAATCTCCGTCATTTTTCTGTCTTGCTGAAAAAATATGGTCGAACATCTGCTTCATTTCCGTACCCTTTGTCGCAACACGATTGAAGAGACTCATTTTAAGTTGGTGGTCTTGCGTCTGTTTACAAGCCCTATTCGGTGATGTTTGTTTTAGTTGAACCGCTGGCATAAGCCGGACGTTCACGCTGGTAACTGAAAAGTTCAACCTGTCGCAGAGATTGCGTTAGAAGTCCAGCTAGGAGACCCGTTGGCTTTTCGTGCTGTGAGGGAGGAATATGTTGCGGATGTCAGAAAGCGCCGTTTACCGTCCTCCTAGTTGGTGCGGATGGCCGGCGCTAATCAGATTACCCATCGTGGGACAACATCCTCTCACCAGGACGCTCGCTAATTACGATGTCTGCGGAACAACAAAAATCGTAATCTCGGTAAAGCCCGATTCGTAGTTTGAGGTTGCCGCAGTGTCAAAACCGGAAAACTTTTGTTTATTTGGCTTCTTTTTATTCTCTGGTGTTACTGCTGATTATGTCAGTTTTCAATGGAAGTTGGAGAATTTGGCAGGTGGCAACCAGGATGTGCAGAGAATAATCCTTAATTAATCTTGAAAGTGGATTATTTCTAATTCTGGTCTCTATACATCCCAAATGTGACGCGTGCTCGCCCCCGCTTATGCGCACGTTTTTTGCGCTATGCTGAGAATGTGAATGAACAATTGAATCGGCATGCTTGTTTTGAACAGAATGTAGCCGGTATCAACGTTTTAGCCTCTTGTGAACTTGTCAGTCACGGTTCCCGTTTCATGACACGGGTCGAAGATGGCGTATCGCGATCGGGTATTTTCACGCTTTTTGCATGCAACATCTGTCCGACCCTCCGTCACGTTGACACAGATGACTTTTGAAAACGATAATCATCGCGAGTAGAAAGCCAAGCACGTCACTTTCAAGTTCGTTTGGCGCCGAAAGCACGTCCGGTAATAAAGCGCTTACGGTAATACGTTGGTCTTCGCCTGTCGACACTACCGGTGTTGTCAAGACGAAATTTTGACGATTGCGCGCCAAGTCCGGATGTTTACTTCCAACAGGGGTCGCGCTCCGACCTGCTGCTATGACGGACAGAAAGCAGTCAGGTTGCAGCGTGTCTGTCATGTCGCTAGAACTACCGGAACAGACGGACTGTTCGAATTTTTTGAACTGCCTTTGGTGAGCTGCAAAAGAGCTTAATAAAGTTTCCTAGTGCATTTGCGCGGTCTGTGCAAGCTGTTCTTGATCCTGTTTAGGTTGCTAATTTTAAATGATTTTCTTGTATTTCGAAAGGCAAAACGCTTAAGCGCGGGTAGAAATTTGAGACAATAACGCCTGGAAGCATCGTAATCGTGAGCGTACGAAAACTAACGTACTTTAACTTAGAGTAGAAGGTATATTAGGTGACATGTAGTTCTTTGTGTCCTGATTACATTCGGCCGAAGGTTCTACGAAAAACTCAGGGCGTCTTGAAAAGAAAAACAGAACAAGCTAGCGAAGCCATTGGGCCATCAAATCATTGTGCTTGTATTTCATCTAAATTGCCTTTCTGGCTTTCTTTAAGCGTTCTTGTAAGCCTAGCAGCGCACTTCACTTAGTTGCCTTTACGCACCGTCGACTTTGTTTTGATAGAAAGCTTTCGGATCTGCGAAGATTCTCGCGGTTGTTTACAAAAGATCGGATTTCGTTCGTCTTGGGAGCGAAATGACTTGTGCTTTGTGAAAATTTTGAAACAGCCCAACCCTTAGTTTAAGTGCGTGTTGTGCGTGTTGTTTAGCACGTTCTTCAGCTGCGTGCGAATTTTGTTGTGTTTTTTGCATGCGTCAAACAACAAGTTCGCGTTTGCAGAGAAAGATAACTGTGTGCAGTGTCATAGAGTTTGCATACATTGCCACTCATTGCTGTCCGTTCGCACCCTCTTTGCCTGATCAAAAGTTCACTTCGTGTATTAGAACGATCCGCACATCGACCTATCCTGCAGTTTGGCATTCCGCGTAACAAAACTGCATATGTGGGGGATGATGTGGAATTCGAGTGCATAGTCTACAGCGACCCCCACCCCCACATACAATGGCTGAAGCACATTGAAGTAAACGGAAGCAAAATTGACCCCAAAACAAATACTCCCTACATCTTGATCTTGAAGGTATCTGCCTGTGTCTGTCCTCTAGGTGTCGCACGTTTGCACGTAACCCAAGCTGACGTCATCCTCCTTCACAACATGTCCGAATTTCAGCAATAACGTCGGTTCGAATCGCACCGACTGAGCATTCTTGCTGTTATTTGAGTGCCTTGATTTCTATGCTTGGTGAACTAACGGTGTCGGTCATTGTAACCTTTCGTTGTTTTGCTTGCTGCCATTGCAATAACCATGAATATATCACGCATAGATGTATTTGTGTGATTGTGCACTTGTTTTACGTTCCGTGGTGTGGTCGTCAGCACATGCTTGCCATTTGTTTTTATGCCTGCCCGCCTGTACCTTCTTCTGCCTAACAATGCTCCTTTCTGTTTTGTTTGTTTCCTGTGCTTTTCCGTTACCCCCCAACAACCCTCGGCAGAACGCTCGGCGTCCAAGCCCATCTTACAAGAGGGCCTGATGTTCAATCAGACTGTCTATGTGGGCCAGGACATGACTTTTCGCTGTCGGGTTTTCAGCGATGCCCACCCGCACATACAGTGGCTTTTTAAGAGTACCAACAAGACGTACGGCAACGACACTTCCAATTACAAGGTTTTAAAGGTAACCACGTCAGCGCTACGGCGCTCTTTGGTATTCACGAGTCGATTGGACGGCCATGGTCAAGCGGGACATTCACGCATTGTAGCTTGTTTTGTTTTAGGCCACAATGCCAACAGTGAATGTTGAGGTAATGGCTGGTGTCGTGACACACGTTCTTCCACTGAGAAGAACGCCCGAAACTTGAGGTCATTGCTTGTCTCTGCAAGATTTGCGCCGACGGTTGATGATATCACTGCAGTTGCTACCGAACGAGTGTTTACCCTCTACTTATGAATGCGCATACTAACAGCTCATATGTACCGGTCATTTTCATTTTGCCATGTTTTCATTGTCATAACAGCGTAGTTTGCATAGTTTCATACCCATCCACTGCTATGGTGAACGTTGCAATACGTCTTGACAGTATTATGCA
>Ga0210059_1003601_pt1 | contig 24849 bp, 12 predicted proteins | sample Ectturendosymbi2_FD_188042 | JGI IMG/M metagenome (GOLD analysis project Ga0210059, IMG submission 188042) | Ecteinascidia turbinata endosymbiont from Florida, USA - Sample 2 (SPAdes) (version 2) | ecosystem: Host-associated > Tunicates > Ascidians > Unclassified | place: Key West, Florida...
GCGTTACGTAACAACCGACGAGCTCCCATGAGAACTCTCATTCATTGTTGCGTAGCCAACGTCACGGAGCAACGATAGTGCCAGCCAGAATGAGCAAATGGAAATTTCAATGGTACAAGCCCCGAATGGTTGCATTCACAAAGTGTAGGTTGCGTGATGAGCCCAAGGAACGCTGGTGATCTGGAATGGCCCCTGAGTGAAGGTATGCAAGTTAGTGCGCTGCCGCCTGTCTGAATAGCCATGATCATCTCTTGTTGAAGTGTCAAGCTGCTTAAATTGCCAAGTGTGACGCTTACGCACGTTTGTGGCACAAACAATCACGATTGGTGAGCCAAAGGTCTGCCCGGAGTCGGAGTCGTTAAAATTTTCTGCGACTCCGACAACTAAGGTTGAAAATCCTTCCGACTCCTCGACTCCGACTCCACAGCCTTGCCGTCAACAAAGAACTTGTAAAGCAGATCCTCTATTGCATAAAAGAAAACTGATTTGCTTTATTTCATATCTTCATATCAGACATGTCTGAACAAAACTTACTAATGTATACTAACTTTATTGGTCATACTATGCATTGAAAACAAACAGTTGTCCTTTGCAAACAAACAACAAACAGCTTTTTTATGCATCAAACCAGATTGATGTCAAAATTTTGTGATTTCTCTAACTATTGAATTGCTGGACTATAAAATTTATTTCTGCTGTTATCCAGCTGCAGAATCACAAAAGAAATAGGTATAAGCACTTCATGGTTTTTGTATGGTAACACTATAGACAAAGTGAGCTTACTGTTTTTCCTAGCTTTTGTTCGTGAATTACGCATTTTGTGATTGAAACCATGTGTACCACTTTCACAGGCTTGGATGAATGAAAGATTGTCACCAAATCTTATGGAATGCAAAACGGAGGTAGTTGAGTGCATCATGGAACAAATGCAAGAAATGGAAGATAATATCCACAGGGCAAAAAAGGGTGATTTAAAAGTAAGGTTTACGTTACAAATGTTGTAACTAAAACATCAAATCAAGATTGGGTCAGTTGTGCATAGGTCATGGTAAATGTCAAAATTGTCAAAATGAATGGGGCAAATCAGCAATGAGACATCTTTCCTGCAGAAGAATGTCTTGTATGCCTGTTTGTGACTAAAAACTGGTTGTCTTGCAACTACAATCTGCTGGTAATAATCCACAAATATACATTGAGATAAGACAGCTTTTGAAAATACAAATGAAGTAAGCGTTTCACGTCTTCCTGGATGTATTCAGGGTCCCAGGCAATGTTATTCTAATTAATAACAGTAAAGAATTAGGAACGTAGCACGTAAGCGGTTAATTTTCTATCACGAGTTCAGTAAATTAATGTGCATTGCATTTAGCATGGGAAAGCTTTTGTGGCAGAGATTTATTGTTGAAGTACTGGTACTTTGTTACAGAACTGCTCATTTCTTTTTAAATATCAGTCAGGCCAATCATCGTTGCTACAAAAAAATAATGCAGTAGGTGTTTGATAGGTAACACCCCAACATTTTAATTACAGTTTAATTTTTGAGATGCAACAATGTGCAAATCATTGTAAATACGATCATCTTGCTCAAAGCACTGTAATCAACCTTTTGAATCTGTTGGTTCTCTTGGAAAGAACTATTATTATGGCATAGGCTGAGTCCTTATTTTAATATACAGAAGAACTGCTCTGTAACGTCACTTCATGGGACCAGAGAAAAGCATCGTTAGAGGCGAACTGTCGTTATAGCCGAACTACAATAAATCGTCCCTAAAATGGATTTATAATTCAATGCCTTAGCCTGGCAAGGGTAAAAATGTTATTTGATTAGGATTTCCACTCACTGTATGGTGTTTTCGCATATACTCTGATAAGAAAAAGTGAGAAATTATATTTTCGTAATTTTTCAAAGTTGTAGTAAACGTCGTGCTTGGGATATCGAAACCAGTTGGAAGTTTTGCCACTTTTGTACCATTTTCGCTAATGAACGAAACAATGATGTAACACTTCTATTATGAAATACTGATTCTTTTGTTAGACAGTACTGTATATGCACTGCTCCACCAAGACTATCGATCAAACTGACTATTGCAACAATCCTTAATATTGTAGAGTAGAACTCACGTAACGATTTGCCTGCATTGCTGCTGATGACGCAGTCCTTGATGCCATTCTCAGTGGCGTATCTATGCAAAATGGCGCCCATGTCAAAATATAATATGCGCCCTTTACAATAATTTAAATATTAGATACAGACATAATTTTTTGCGAAAAATAACCATGAAGAAAATAAATGTTTTGAAACAGAAAATGTATGATTATTTGTGTTTCAAACGTTTCAGCAAATGAAATTTTAAATTATCCATAAATTAATAACATATTTTGTACTCAGTTGTTTTTATAATACCAAAATTTATACGTTGTGTTGGCTGAACAAATTGTAAATCTTGCAAAATAATAACAAAGACATTGCAACAAACGACAATTTCATTTAAAATGAATCACATAATTTGGATGGTGGAATAAGTTGCGTGTACAAGAGCAACACCGCGTTTAAACGTGCGACAGCCAAACCACGGGACAGAAAAAGCTAGTTCCAAACAAGACTAACGAATCTCTTCTTTCATGACTTAACATTATTCAATCAACTGGTACGGCAACGATACTAACTTCTGATATTTTGAGGACTAACAATGGTTCTTTTCCTTAGTCTCTGTAGTGTGGCATTGTGTTAGCCTATTTATCGGACATTAATGGTGATCGAATAAGTTTCGTTAAGTCGGAATCGGCCACAGCAACTTACGTAATTTGTAAATCTGTTTGAGTTTAACAGCAGTTATTTGCGTGACAGTCAGATTCTAACAGTCTTTGACTTAAACTCGTCCCAACCAGATTCTGACCAATATCCTCTTGTCTGAAACGCAATGGCACGCACTGACTCCGCCTTTCGTATTGCGTGAGAAGGACGAGGTCTTGTACACACGGCAAGCGAGCGTTCTTGTTCTGTCACAATACCACATGTGTGTTTCTTTCTATATTTGTTTTGAAGTGTCAACATTTCTCCCTTAAAGCTTGTCCTACGGTTTTACAGGACTGAAGATGCGTTTGAAAATGCGAAACTAGTTTCCCTGTAACAATAAATTTTGGTCGATTTACTTGCGCCATTTGTGTGGCTTACAACTATGGAATAATACATACGTGAAAGTTCTCATCTCATCACCGCAAAAGTATGAAAGCAGAAACAAGCAGGCACGTCAAACCTGTCACGGATCAACGATTGGCCGCCTAACTTAAATGAGTTCCTGTTCGCTCATAAAAGATTGCGGTGATCACACACCCGAGCTTGCACTTGAAACTGTAACTCTGTAAGTGTAAAGAAAACTTGCAGCTGTCGTTAGAAACGAACAAAATACTGTAGTTTACGGGGACCGACAAAAAGCGTCGCTACAGGCGAAGTGACGATATTGCCGATGTCGTTATAGCCGAACTGAAAAGCACGTTAACCAGCGGTTCTCAGCTTGTCGTACGCATACCACTAGTGGTACGTGAAGGTCTTCAAGGTGGTATGCGAATGGGCCTACTTTTTGTTTTTCTTCACAAAAAATCTATTCACACCTATAGGTTTTACTTGTCGGGTTCTGTTATTAAATTCCTGAATTTTTGTGTAGCCAATGTCTCTTGGTTTCTAACAATTGCCATTATAATTTCTCACAGCCATTTTGATCATGTTGCATTTGTGTCAATTCTGATTTTCCAAAGTTCAAATCGAATGATATTTGGCACATAAGTTTTCCTGTAACAAGTTGGTAAATGGTGACAATACGCAACCCACAAATGGTACGTGATCAAAAAAAGTTGGGAACCACTGACGAAAACGCTAGAAATTCTGCCGGGAGCGACGAAAAAAGCGTCGTTATAGGCGAATTCTACCAAGGCTTCTCTCCAGAAGGCCTTGACTCTATTGTAGTGCAGCGATTCTTCATTTTGCTGCTTATCTGTAGTAAGGAGTAGGTCTAGACCTTGTCCATAGGAAATTGCAGCCATCGTTCATGGATTTGAGGAAGTACCTTAATTTTGTTTGGGGTTTCTGATGTTATGTTGAAATGGCAACTCGGCGTTTGGCTGTGGTCAAAAGGAAAGCACCAGCCACTGTTATAAATGCGTATGAAAGACCACTAGTCACTTAAACACAACACAAATTACCTTGTTGCGGTCGAACAATTACTCACCGCCTTGCTCACCTCATCGAATCAGTTGATGAAGCATATTTCCCTTAAGTGGTGCTGCGTAGGAGTGAGGCTTTGTTCATTGCGACCGCAGCTAAGTGGTTACCAGAAATTTTTCACGTTATTGCTTCTACACAGGCGATTTAGCATTTAACTCCCTGGTGCCGTGAAATTTGTGAAGCACGACACTCTCGCATGTGTACAATTTGACCTAACGCTACTCTGTTACGTTGCTGACCGTGGATCCTCTCCAGCGGTTGTTTGCGGCGACTTTGAACTGAGTTCCAATAAAAATGCACCACACTGTGTTGTCATTCTGAGAGTGGTTTGCGTGCAGATCACAGTAGCCAGCGGCGACCTACCGAGATTTCGGTCTTAATTCACCTTTTCCAGTATCAGAAAAAATACCTCAGCTGCATCCTGTGGAAGTTTTCAACTGCTTCATTCTTGTTTTTAAAGAAAAGTAGATGAAAACAAGCAAGATTTGGGTCTGGTGTTCTGTTAGTGCGAGTTTTGTCGGATGTGTGTCATCACAACTCCCACATGCTGACTAGACAAATCCGTTGAAATCACTATCAATCTCCTCAGATTTAAGTGTCAAATTTTCAAAAAAATTAATGCAAAGACCCGCATCAAACGATATACAAAAATTGTGTTTGAAATGTCGTTAACAAACCGTTTGTAAGAGAAAATAAACACATGTTTCCACTTGTTATCGAAACAGATAAGCCTGCATCACCTGGAACTGGATCGAATTCGTTACGTTCTAAGCAGTTATTTGCGATGCCGATTGGAGAAGATTGAAAAACACGCCCCATTCTTACTGGAAAAAGAAAAAATGCGAAGTAGTGAGGAGCCATCTAGACTTTCACCAGAAGAACACATATTTGCGAAAGAGTAGGTTGCGTAGGTCTACGAATATTAAAGTTAGTTAACAAAGTTGGCGAAACCGTCATTTTATTACAGGTTGGTGAACAATATGGAAACTTATTTGAAAATGGTTGCACTCAAGCACCTCCCAAGAAACCTTCAAAACGTAGCTCTGCACGAATGCGGTAATTTTTTTTTCTATAATTCTGCAATATTTTTCAAAAGTTTCTAATACAGGCTTGTGTTGCTGCAGTGCCCGCGCCAGACTTGGACCACTACGTGTTCCTGCGAGTCAATCGTAATGAAGACGGTGTTGTCGTAGATTCTGGGACTGCAGATCAAGCAACAGACAGGGTAGACTTGGAAAAAGACGCACAGCACCTGATGAGATTCAAACCGATAGCGACGTTAGTAGAAAATGGCACAGTGACTTTGGTATGATCTGCAGGTCACGTGGAGATTATCATCGCGCTGGAAAGTTTCTTCGGAGTCACAAAACACTGTCGCGGGCCCGAAACCGGACAAATGCCGCGAGGTTGGGTTAATGCAAGTGACCACCTTTCTGATAAAGTCCTATTCAAAGAAACGTGACACTTGATCAACGGCTTCGGGCAGGAAATTCCCGGAGACATCAGGTGTGTCGGTTCTGAGCCCAAACCTTATTAAACGCAATACAAAAAGGTTTTGCTGATACAAGGAAATAATTCTTTACTGGTTTGGTACAAAGATATTTTTCGTACAGTATAGTACATCAACTTAGGACGGCCATGATATTGTACAATTTCTCAAAGTCTGCAAAAGTTATAGCTTTTCTCGGCATTTTAGTAATTCATACTACATGTGTAACAGTCCCGATCCCTTAATATTTGTTCACACCCAACAAGATACGGCTCTTGAAAAACTGAATCCTGTGTAAAATTCAAGAGAAAAAGTTACTCTACTGACGTCAGCAAGGTTCCTAGGCAATTTTGAATAAATATTTCCAGACTCAACTTCTCCGAATGACATACCCAGGTCGAATACAGGAATTATAGTAGTTAACACGATAAAAGCCAAATTGACAATTTAACAAAAATATCGGAATGCATGACAAAAGATAAAGTCCGGAAAATTATTTCCTTTTTTCCATGCTAATAGAGCAAAAAAAGTTCTTTTTTTCTATATTTTTCAAGACTCCGTAGAAACCGTCGTCGTCAAACAACAAATAGATCCAGCATGCGCCCTCGACCATTCTAGTAAAACCGTCGCTTTTGTTAGGGTCGCATAAACTCCGTCTCTTTCAGTTGCCTTACTTCATCGTTGCGATTATCGACTTTTTTGTTGTCGTGCTCAGTTCGCTTACCACCGATTGCAATCAGGATTGTTTGGACTGTGTGCTGTAGAAATAATGATCGCGCTTCTTCGGATTAATTTTGTAATGATCGCACTTCTTCGGATGAATTTTCATGTAACTTCGTACATAAGCAACTTGATGATGACAGTTGCGTAGCCAGCCCAAAAATTTGGGGGGAGCAAAATGTTTGATTTAAAGCGAATAACACTATTTTGCTTAGAAAAACGCTTCTCAAAGCACAAAATGACTATTTTCTAAAAATTTGGGGGCTATGGGCCCCTTTGCCCCCCGTGGCTACGCCTATGCTTGATGACGTACCTGTTTCAGTGTCCATGACTATTTCAGTTTAGTCCGTTTCCGGGCAAATCGTCTTGCGGCAGTATGTCTGCTGTGGCTGAAGTTAAATGTGTACCTACCTGCTGATCCCTTGCGAAAGCACACTCTTTAACTTTTGTGATTTTTTGTGAAAATTTGCTTACACGTTTTTTAACTTAGAATCATAATAAACAGATGTATGTTTGAGCGAGAGACGCTTTAGACATTGCACCAGCAACAAAACAAGAAACGAAGCAAACCGAAGGAGAACAGAACATGATTATGCTTATGAAAGTATATTGCAAAGGAGTTACGGAGCAATAAAGGCACCCTTGTCCTTCGTATATTCAACCTTTTATTGATGATTGTGCCCCAAGAAAACCGGTACTCGCTGCCTAGGCAGCTTCATGCTCGGCATTACAAGGAAACGGTTAACGCTCGGTGCTGCCATTGACTCGCCGTAAATGCAGCATTCATTACAAAGCAGAGATGATCACGGAAGAGGAGTGCCGGAGTCAAGGTTTTAAGTTCTAACTGGAGCAGGATCCGGAGTCGGCGCTAAGGTCCCAATCAAAAATCTTAAAAGAGGCTATTAAAATTTCTGCAGTGATGCTTGTGGTCAAACAGAATGTAATTTATTCAAACGTATTTTCTGCCGAAGGTCAGCATTGTCATCTGTCACTCTAGCGAGGCATTGGGTGGGAGTAACGAGCATTTCACCGCTAACGATGGTTTTAGTAGTGCGAAATACAGTATGTGAGTGGCACTGAAGTTCGGGAATGTCGCAAACCATGCAGCAAGCTTGATAGTGCTGGGGTAATGTTCTGGGCAAACGTACACGACACAAAAAACAATGGTCAACAAAACTTACTATCACGATGTAGCAGTGTGCCGAAATGACCTATAGTGATAGGATTTGAGTCACAGGCGTAGCCAGGGGGTTGGCTCCCCTCAAAGTTCTAGCATATCTTGTCGTTTTATGCTGTGGGAGGCCGTGTACGAAACAAAATACTGTTGTTCGCTTTAACTAAACTCAAATATTTCCCCCCAACATTTTGGGCTGGCTACGCTACTGATTTCACTTGTCAGAAGTAATGTATAGTAGTAGAACATGTATCTGCATTGAGCACTGTGTAGTTTTCTAGTCTGGTCACCACTTGCATAGGCAAACCTCTGCCTCCATTTTGGAGCTATCCTGAACAATGTTATCTGTTTGCCCTGATGGTTGCAGCTTTAAGAAAACATTGAATTGTTTTGCAAGCACATTTGCATTCGTTAAATTGCAAGGGATAGTAACGTACTGTTCATCTTGTTAAAATGTTTTGGTATGGTTTTCTTTTATGTTAATGGCTTAGTTTAGGGCGAGTACAGAGTGAGTTTTGTCTGAACACAAGTAGGAATCAATGTTCAAAAAACAGGTGATCAGCTGCCGCCTTCGGAGATTTCAAATCAGCCTTGCAAAAAAATGAAACTCAACGCTCAATTACAATAATCGTCAGATATTTTATTAATGAATGAAGTTCAAAGTACTGTTTCAACAGTTAAATTTTTTTATTTCATTTTATTTAGAACCCATGTTACCTAAAGATGTATAGTTGATTGGCAGTGTCTATTTGGCTCATGAGGCAAAAATGCTGCTGGAGCTTTTTGACTTTAGTCCAACACGATTGACTGAAGTTGTCACATGAAAAGTTAGAAATGAAAACTGACTGAAATGCAAGAAGATCTGGCTCTAAAAAATTTCTGTCAATGCCTCCCTGCAGTTGAGTCCTGGCGACAGGTTCCAGAAAGTAAATAAACAGAACTTTAAAACAGTGGTGGAGTCTCGAGACTCATTTTTGCGAGTCTCGGCCTCGAGGGTTTCAGGTCTCGTCTTTGTCTCGAATGGTAGACTACAGGTCTCGGTCTCAATCCCACTGTTTTGAGACTTTGAATAGGCTACTGCAAGAGCAACGACATGGGTTAGTAAAGCTTCTACAATTCAACATGTTTCTGTCTGTTGTGTTTGCAGGTAAGGAAAAGCACAAACAGATAAAAAGTTTAAATTGAAAATGTTGGTAAGCAGAGGCGAATCCCGCAAGCAGTTAGAGGGGAGCGATTTCAATTACATTTGGTAGTCAGGTCTCGTATCAGCTTCGGTGCGCTACTCAAGAGAGATGAAGTATACTTCAAAACAGTGCTGTGACAAAACAATGGACGACAAAATGGCCTTATATCGCGAATACTGTTTTCCGAATTGTACAAAATTACGGTGAATAAAGGTACTTTCGTAGGTGTTAGTGGGGGCGATCGCCCCCTCTGGATCCGCCCCTGTTGATAAGTGATAACATTTTTTTTGAAAAATTTCAGTTAATCTACAAATTTTGAAGTCCCGTATCTCCAAAAGTTTTGCTCGGTCTCGTGATTGCGGTATCGACTACATCATTACTTAAAAGACCCGTGTAGTGTACGACTCATTTCTGTATTTAGCACGACATATTGCTGTGAATATTTATTCTGTATAATAAAGTTCGTTGAATCACATCGTGCAACCCTAACAAATGAACAGCACTTTTGAGATTTAAATGTATGCAAAACTTGCTTTCATTACGGTACAGTTGAATTTGTCTAATTCGTCAATTCGTTTCTTTTTCGTCAGTCCCGGCAGAATTCCTATCTTTTATGTACATTTCTGTTCGTCTAATTCGTCAATTTTCTCAATTCGTCACCTCTTTCTATTCCTGAGAAGCGTTTTGTTCTTCTATACGCCATTTGCACAATCGCTTTTGATGTTTCAGCAGGTAGTTCAACACGTGTGGGAATTCAAACAAATTAAGGATCTGCTGTTCTTTTTGCTACACATGTTGTATCGTAGCATTTGCCACCAGGTTTCAAATCAAGCAGATAAATTAGCTCTTCTGGCGATTATGTTGTTATTAGCCGACGTTTCGCCCACCTATTCAAGCGGGCTTCCTCAGGGCAATCCTCAGGACAAAACATGAACGAAGCTTATCCGTTACCGACAGGGACGGATTTAGGAAGCGCGGGGCCCTAGGCCATCTTGGTTTTAGGGGCCCCACGTAGGTGTGGCGTATTTGGCCATTTGTCTGAAAAGCGTGAAAGCATGCCCCTTTTATGTGTAGTGCCCCCTCAAAAATCTGTCTTTTGTTGTGCCGACTTTGGTTCTACAATTGCCTTAGGTTTTCAACAGAAGCCTTCCTACATTCTTCTAAAGAACAAATGGTATAGCGATCTTTTCTTGGAATTGATAGCTCTTTCGAGTAATTCAGAAGTTCTCTTCGTTAAATATCCGTGACGTCTAGCGTTTTTTGTAGGTTTGTTTTTCGGATGTATACATTTTCACGCGGGACGGCGTTGCCGCTCTCGAAAATATCGTCTAGCTGTTGATCTGATTATCTGTACGTCAACTCCTTTTCTATAGTAATAGTAACCACATATATTATGAACCAAACAAGCACAATCCACTCAGTGGGCACAGAGCTTATGTATGCCGTTCTGAAATTGTCATTTTCCAAGCAATGCAAAATATAGAGTTTTAATCCTCTATACCAGGGCTTCTCAAGCTTTTTTTGTTCTGCGGCCCCATTAAAAAAAGGTTTGCTATGCGGCTCCCTTGATGGATAGCCTAGATGTCAATGATACGTGTAAACGTCTCATCACAGCCAGTGGCGTACGCAGAAAATTTCCGAGGGGGGGGCAAGTTTTGTCACAATCGTGTGACGTCACATTTGCAAATCAACTTTAAGGGAAGTACCGAAGGCACGACCATTTTAGGGTGGTCCGGGGCATGCCCTCGGGAAAATTTTGCAAAATTGCACCTAAAAATACGCATATTTGTGCATTCTGGAAGCACGTTGTAGACAATACTTTTTTTTACATTTTTTTACAACAATGTTTTTACATTTTTTTATTTTTAGGGTCTGAGGGGGTGGCCATGGCGAAGTGGCCTCCCCCCTCCGTACGCTAATGATCACAAATCTCAAGATGTATTTTTATCAATGGCGAAATCATACAAATGCACACAATCCACGAAAGTAACCACACCGTAATAAAACTACTACGTAATGGGAACAGTATGGCGAAAAATAATTCCAAAAAACAATTCAGTTTAGAAGTTATCAAACACAACTAATGGGATGGATGCACTTGATAATTTTTAGGCAGATCAGTCATTCGTAGACTGATATAAGAAAGCGCAGGAGGAAGGACATTCTTAACATTTTTTAAAAAGGATCGGATTTTGGATTTAATTATTATCAATTTTAAGAATACCGCTTCACAAAAATCTCTTGTGCAAAAGTCCAAGAGTTTATGAATTTCTAGATCAGAAATGACCAAGCATTCATTTCTTAATGTTCTTATCCAAAAATGACATAGGCTAAACTCTGTTTTGAAAATTCCAGTTGCAAATATTTGTCGTTTAATAACTCTGCAAACTCATCCTGGGCATTACAGGTATGTACCCTCCTAAAGTTTCAATTGTGTATGGTTTGTGGATCAAACTTCTCCTGAATCAAAGTCCAAAGTGCTTCTGAAACTGTGTATGGAGCTTTTAACTTTTGTTTGAAACTACTCGGTGTACTCTCAAAGCAGTTAGTCTCTAGAGTAGACCTAGAGTTCTAAACAGAAGCATGCCTTCGTGTCGGAATGAATGCATTAAGGTCTGTATCGGTCAGTACGTTAAAACAATCATATTGTGACAACGCATAACTTGTTGTGCCTGGTTTTTACTATCATTTGATAGTTCAGGCAGGCATCATGGTAAACAACTGACAGCATAAGTTGCGATATTGCCCCTAAAATAAAAATGCAGTAAATAGATTCACTGCAGGTCTGCTTTCAATTTTCTTGTAAACTATACAAAAATTGTTATTCTCTGATTTGTCAAGCCAATTGATTTCTCAACCCAAAAATTACATTTCGCGACCCCATTTGGGGCCGCGACCCATATTTTGAGAACCCTGCTCTGTGCCATAGACCGATGGTAAACAGCATGAAGACAAGTTTTACACAGCAGCAAAGTAATGTCGCAACACCCTCAGCTAAGCATTTGAAGCAAGGCCAATGTAGACACGTTTTTTACAGAAAAGCTCACGAGAAATTGTTCTAGTTGATTTAACTGACATAAAGCTTCAACAAGCAATCTCTGTTTGCACGAAATCTAGTAAAAACAACCAAACGTAAGATCCAATACTGACAATATTGCTTTTCATCGGAGTTTTGCAGTGTCTGGCGGTCTTACGTTGTTGCGATCTTTTTGTCAGTGGAAAATTGAACTTCAATTAACTACCTTTTTTCTTTTTCATTCCTTTTTTGTAACCACTTTCATACAGACGGCCTGCATCTCACTCACGCCCAAATTCAGAATATTGTCGTGTTGTTGCTGTACTGATAAGAGTCTAGAATAGACATTTGCATTTCCGCCCGTTTCAAGGTAAATTGTGAAGTTATGCCTCTGCACAGTTTCGCAAATTTTTAGTTAATATTGAGTCGTCATGGGAAAGAGTTGCGCGGGGCCCTTGGCCATGGCCTATTTGGCCTATGCGTAAATCCGTCACTGGTTACCGAACCTCCTTGAGTTTGCCTCTTTTTGACCGCATTTGTGCCTGCAGATTTGCCAACTCTCACCACGCAAGTTTTACACCTTATTTGCTCGCTATTTTACACTTTATTTGTTCTCTATTTTACCCCATACCTTCACGCTATTTGACCACTTTTTGTGAATTTATATGTAGGTTTTATGCTATTTATTATGTTGTTATACTTCATCATCTCCCAGTGTTTTTCATTTTACACTTCTACATTTTTTCTGCGGCACGCTGTCAGCCATTCCTATAAGTATAACGTGATGGTCAGTTTTGCGTTTTTTGTCATTGTACGTCATACTGCTCATTGTTTCTTGTTATTAGTAAGTTACATGTTATACGTGGTTATAAAACATTGCCCTGAGGAAGCCCACTTGAATAGGAGGGCGAAACGTCGGCTAATAATAAAATAATCGCAGGGTTCCCACTTCATAATTTTACTGAAGGCAAATTTTAAATATCATTTTCCATACTTTTTCAATACGAAATTAAAAAAGTTCAATACCACTACTTCTCTTCATTTTTCGAAATTCTTAATCATGAAACTCAATTTTACGCACTGCTCAATACTGCATAAATAATGAATTGCTTTGCCTTCAGTAAAATTATGTTCAGATACTTCAGATTTCTTTTCCATTTAGAATTTCAATACTTTTTCAATACCTAATGTACATTTTGGCAAAATTCAATACTTTTTCAAGGTTTTGAAAAACAATTTTGAAATTCAATACTTTTAATACAGCGTGGGAACCCTGTAATCGCCAAAAGAGCTAATTTATCTGCTGAAATTAAGGATCTTTATTTGCGAATTGTTGCACTTCATCATTTGTTTATCGAATTTATACTCGAGGTGTAAAGCGTGACCGGACTTCCCATTGAGTGAACGCAGAAAGTCTTAAAGGCTTATTAAAGATTGAACAAGCGCTAGATTAAATTGAAGAGTCTAGATAAGCGCGACCTGACTCCCCATTGAGAGAACGCGGAAAGTTTTTAGTTTGTTTAAGATTTAAAAGATGTTAGATTAAATGGAAGAGTCGAGATAGAGTAGAGGACTTAATTTAAACGATAAAAAAGTTTTTCCGGATAAAATTTGGATGGAAAGTAGCGCTTTCTGCAGTTCATTTCAGGTTGCTTGCGTAATTCGTCGCTTTGTTCTAATTCCTTTGAGGTGACGAGTTTGGCAAATTCTACTGTATTTGTATTGACATTGCAAACAGGTGATTTTGGTTTTCTGCAAATAACACTTTCATTGAACAAGTTTGCCCCTTTAACGTTCTGAGTTCCACCATGAGAACCACCTAATCCAGGAGTGTACAAGATTTTTACATTGCCGACCTTGTTAGGTCAGTTTTTATGAATTACAGCCGCCAGAGAATTGGTTTTAGTTTTTCTACGTTGTTTCCTTTCCACTTCGACACATTCCAGAGTTGTTTTAAGTCGGGCCTGCATACAATTTTTTTTTGCAACGACGGACACTTTGTCGCCAGTTGCTGTTGAAGCAATCGATTTGATTAAATCTTCAATAAAATTGATCAGTTGTGAATTATTTAAATACGTTTACTTTGCTACACCACCAATACCAGCATACAGGCCCGTAGCCAGGTTTTACGATTTGGGGGGCATAGTACATTTTTAGGGGAGCAATATTTTTGTTTTATTGTATGTTTAAAACAAATTATTTTGTTAATTTTCAGCGATTAACTGAGCACCATATTGCCAGCTGTCTCTTTTCAGTCTGATCACATAAGATTTGTGATTGTACCAGTATGCTACGTGCCATGGGTAGCCAAGCAGGGGAGGAAGACTCCAGCGCCTTTCTCAAATTTTCAATAATGCTGACTTTTTCCGAAAAAGGGTATCCACATAAAACTAAGAACATTTGTTTAGTTATGCGCTTTTTGTAGCAGACACTTTACGGTCTTTACATATTCTTCTCAAAACTCCCATTTGCTGAGAATCAGCAATGCAAAATAACATACTCTCAATTTGAGAAATCTGCTCTTTGCTGGAAAACAAAAACATAAGTGAATCTCTCGTATCAGACTCAATACCATTCGAGAGAGAATACAGGAACAGAATCAAAAATGCAAACTCACTCTCTCTCTCTACCCAGAGAAGAGAGGAGACCAGATTTAAAAGAGGCCTGAATAAAAACGTTATTGTCATTTCCGTTATTGCGCAACGATGTGAAATACTGTGTACTGTCCTAGGTCGGTGGACCAGCAAGCTGCATACGCCCCCTAAATTAACCAATTGAATTAATTACAAATAAAGTAATCCTCAGATCATGGGTAAACGCCCCCTGAATGTTACTAAGAATAGAAAAGTCTTGTGATCAGTCATATGACTGTCACATGAAAAGTTAACTAATGTTACTAAAATTAGAAAAGTGTTGTGACTAATCACATGATAGTCACATGATAATTTGACTATAAAAGGGCTAATAATTTTTGGTCATTCGGGAGTTCGCTTTTGTGAATTCCTTCCCTGGTTTGCCTTGCCTCGAGCTTGTCATCCTCTGAAGTAAAACCGGCTCTGCCTCCGGACTAAAGTAAGCCTCCCGAATGGGAGCCGCCTGTCTCTGCGTGTGGTTAAGTCAATTGGGTTCATATGCTTTGCCCTTGCCCCGTTGATAAGAGCCAAACAAATGGTTTCGGCTGATTCCTTTACCAGGATAGGTCAGAACTAACGGGGTCATGAAGTGTAAGCCTCCCTTAGGAGCGTCCAGTCCTATTAGTTCAAGAGACCAGGCCAGAGACAATTGGGTCATGAAGTGTAAGCCTCCCTTAGGAGCGTCCAGTCCGATTAGCTCAAGAGGCCAGAATTGAGGACGTAAGACGTATTAGTCGATCTTCAGTTCAAACAAACGGCTTGTCTGGGAGAGAAACCGTCTTTGCACGGAGCAAGTTTGGCTAGTCCAAACTGGCCGCCGCCGACCGACTGCTATTGTCAAAAGACCGATGTCTTGTGCAGTCCGAAAGTACTCTACCCAGAATAAGAGGTCGCTTAGGTGAAATGTCGCCTGGCTTGATCTCTTAAGGACCGATCCAAGCCCAACATAAACAACCCAGTGTTTGTCTTAAAAGTCTCAGGCAAATCATGGTAAATTGCTTAAATATAAAGTTGACCAAGACGCGGATCGCCGTTCTTTGGACCATGGAGATGGTTGAAGAGGGGAATCCTGCCGTCTTGGAAATAGTAGAAAGTAGAAAAGTCACCATGACTTAGCCTTTCGTATAAACATGAAACACTGTGGTAATCCCACAAGCCAGAAATTCGGAAGTGAGTTGCGTCATGAAAAAAGGCGCAAACATTCACGAAAAAAGGGCGTTGCTTGGCATAAGCTTTGCATCAAAGGTCACGATTTAGAGACAGCTGAGATTGTAACATAGGCGCTGCTTTTATATGTACCGAAACACCCTAACGTAATAAGAAACATTTAGTCAGTCTAGAATTTTATATGCATGTATCGCCGTGGTCAATTCCAGCCTGAGAGTCGAAGTACTGGAAATACCTCTTTTCGGTGAGTTATGTTTATTGTATCGCTTAAGCCTATAATAAAAAGAAAACAATAAATCTATTGTATGTGTCTTTCATAAGTAGTACACCGGGATTAGAAGTCTTTGATAGGGAGGTCAAGCAAACTTAGATTTGTGAAGACCGTCCTTGCTATATCCATGATCGAACTCACGTAAGAACTTCGGATGTAGCTAAATGCGGTGAAGTTTTACCAACAATAAAAACTTTTCCGTAATATTTTCTCCGGAAACAACAAAGAAAATCAACATGAAAAAAAATTCGCCTGTGCTTCAAGATATTGTTCTGACTTCGCGCCCGTGCTTGATGCCTGTTGTCGCCTTTGACTCAGTAAAAACTTTGTTTGATGTTTGCCTAATGCACTGTTAACTTATCGAAAAACATAACAATATTTTGGCATAAACAACAAAACTGAACCAATTTTATTCGTAGCAGCATTTAAAGTGAACACACTACGTAAGAAACTCCGTCTAATTTCTCAAAAGAGTCACTACAATGCACGAGAATTCATACAGTATAATAAATACATACATTCTATTGGACACTGAAACAATCAATCAATCGTTCCCATTAACAGCTGGAAGTCGGACCATGTCAGGCATAGGCGGATCCAGGGGGGATAAGGGGGCTGAAGCCCCCCTAAATTTTTTCAGATACGTTTTTTGATCGGTAGTTCCCGACACAGAAACGACCATGGGGTGATTTTTTGTATAGTTTTTAAATAAACCATTTCTAGCACAGGGATAAGGATAAAATATTAAATGCGAAGCTTATTTTGCTGAATTTGGACAGTTTGAATGTGTTTATTTCACTATAAATGAAACTTCTAACAAACAAGTTTTTATATAAAAAATATGGTCCCGATATTTATAAATACAGAAGTATTTACATAAAGTATTTGCATTTCATACGCGTTATATCAACCGCACGTACATAGGCGTAGCCAGGGGGCCATGGACCATTCAAATTTTTAGAATATCTAGTCATTTTAAGAGGTAGTATCTCAAACAATTTACTGTTGCTCGCCTAAAATCAAACATTTTTACCCACCCAAAATTGTGAGCATGGGCGTCGGAAGGATTTTTTCCAGTGGGGGGGACAGTAGAGGATTTTCCCAAAATTTTTTCCAGGGGGGTGGGCCGAAAGCGGTGAAATTTGTTTTTTACCACTCGAAATTGAAAAGACAACCTTTTTTGTTAATAAATTCAAAATCCATGGGGGCCAAGGCCCCCCTGCCCCCACCTTCCGACGCCCATGATTGTGAGCTGGCCATGCCACTGCGCACGTAAGTATTTAATGCTTTCAAGTGAAGTTTTCATGAATAGGAGCAACTGTACTATTTGTTGCACTGCATAATTCACTTATGCTAATGCAGTGAAGCACTGCCATATTTACAAAACATTCTTGTTGAGGTTATAAGTCATTTGTCATTGGAAATATGCATTTGTACACATTCCTTAGTAGTTGATCATATAGGCTGCAGTGTTTGCGTGTATCAGACCCACAATGCTATTTTTTCGTAGCATGCTGTGTTCAGTGCACATTTAACTGTCTAAACTGGAGTGGATTTTTGATTTAGATAATGTGACTTTAGAAGCTGTAAACGTTTAAGTAAGTTGCAGTATTTTAAGTACAACACATTGTAGTGAAGATTGCCCAATGTGAAATGTTAAGCTATATCCTATGTATTAAATTGCCTCCTTTCCCTCTATTTACTTAAGACTTGACCTATTTGCAGCAATGTAATGCTTTAGATCAGTGATTCGCAAACTTTTTCAGCTTGCGGCGCAGTAAGAAAATAAAAAAAATTCGCTGCACACCAAACAAAGTTGCTTTTAAAAAATTAATGCGTTGGGTGTGCCTGTTTTCGGGAACATAAGATTGAAACGAGGTTCCGTCGTTGCCAAGCCCACCTGCATTTTGTCGTCAATTCCAAGAATTCTCTCGTTTTTTGCTTTTAATTTCTGTCAGAGCAGAAAATACATATTCACAGAGCCATGAATATGCAAATGGCAAGATTATTTTGATGGCTGTGATACCGATCACTGAATAGGATTTGTAAGCAAATGGCCAAAACTCGTCCAAGCTGTTTTGGATAAACAGTGCTTGAAAAAAAGGATCGTTTCTTACATCAATGAGATGCTTGGGTGTCCCCAGAAATTTTTACAGGGGGGGCAATATCGACATTTTGCTTATCGTTTTGCTGACAAATGGACGTTCATTGAAAGTTTTACCCTTTCTATACCGCAAAAAATTCCCCATGAAAGCACGTGCTCCATTTGCATCCTTTCCGAAATCATATTCAGGTAGAAGTACACACGAGTTTGCCAAAAGGGTGCACAGCTTTTGCTGAATTGGCGTATAATGCAATATCGTTATCATTGCGAACTGCAGACAACTGAGTCTGAATTGACTTGAAATATTCACTACTACGTTTGTGGTGCTGTCATTAGCAATGACACTGGAACAGCGGTAGGGCAGGTGATGCAGTAAAAGAGTTGAGGGCAATGGAAACTTACAAAAAATAAAAAACTCGTTACAAATTATGCTTGTTTCTGTTCAGCAGCAATGTTGGCCTCAAAAATAATTTGCACTTATTCAGCAGTCAGAAAGAAATCTTAATGATTAAGACGTATTCCCACAAGGCTGCACAGATATCAAGTCACGATGTAGTTTTATACCATTCCAAAAGAAGCCTGAATAAGCGTTTATTTTGAATAAGTCATTCACTCAGGCCAGGGATATCTAGAAACTCCTAGATATCCCTGACTCAGGCACAGGGCTGCAACCAGCTGACATTTTCGTGGGGCAAAATGATCGTAATATGTTTTTGTACTATTTTCGGGGGGGGAGAAATGAAGGTAACTTGTTGTTTTACCAAACATCTGAAAAATTTCTGCGGAATTGCAATTGTCCTGTTACCTTGTGCAGTGTGAGTGTCATAGCGGCAAATAAAGTGTCATTGCAAGCAGGGTGCCGGCGTCGTAAGGAGTTGGAGGTTTTTGGATGGAGTCGGATTTCTAACAACACTGGGAGTCGGAGTCGGTTTTTTTGTCCGACTCCTACTCCTGATGTCCAATTGCATCATTTTTACATCACACTCCTAAACTGGAAATTCATGTTGAAATGATACAATTTCTTTTGAAACGTTTGTTGAAATAAAGATTTTTTGCTGTGTACCACGATTGTCATTGATTTTAACAGCCAAATTTTACTCCATTTATGTTAAGGAGTCGGAGTCGGAAATTTTGGAAAGGTCGGAGTCCGAAATTTTGCAAAAGTCGGTGTCAGATGGAGAGTCGGAAATTCTGGGAAGTCGGAGCCGGAGTCGGATATTTTACTCCCGACTCCGCAACCTTGATTGCAGGAAATAAATGAATTAATCGGAATTGAGCAGCTGACGTCATGTTTTCTGGAAAATTTTGGTTCTTAGTCCCAAATTCCAGTGGGATGCAAATGCCCGTTTTGCCCCCCTGCGGACGCCCATGCTCTTCCTCTTCGGTAGAAAGATTGCTTGATTCATTGATTCCAAATGGATTAACTACTCAACTAAACATTTCTAAAAAGCTTATGTAATTTTAATCAGACGAAATGTAATTGCTTTCCTGTTAGCCCAGTTCAGCGTTGAAGTCAACATGGTGAAAGGCGGGACCGGGACGTCTTGTGTGCTACTTATCAAATATAACGTGACAATCCAATTATAACGAGACAATCACTGTTACTACATCGACAAGGCAATAGGAAAATACCATATTGTTATCAGTTATGTAATGGATACAGTGTTGCCACTGCTAGGGTTTTTTCACTAGATCTGGGTTTTATCTGGGGTTCTGGGGTTTTTATTGAAAATCTGGGTTTTTTTGACTCTGGTCAAATTTTTGTAAATGTATGTCGTATTACTGTATTTTCCATTCAAGAATACAGTAGTTTCACAGGCGTAATATGTGCAGAGTCAGTAGCCAGTGCAGATGTGAGTAGTGGGGCTAGGCTTACCCGAAATTGTTTGAAATATAATGGTTCACAGATTAAGCACAAACTAGGCATAGGTCAGCACTCTGATCTATCGCTAATATGTCAAGGGCTGTTTGTACATGAATTTGGAATGCTTTTTTTGGTTTTGAAGATGCTGTGCTTGAGAATCTCTTCATTGTTTTACGGGCGCACTGATTGTGATATGAATGTTCAATTTTGAATGTTAAATTAGTAGTCAAATATTGCAATCAATGCAATGGTTAGAGTGAAAAGAAAAGTGTAAGACTTTGAATGTATCATGTACTTGTTTCAATTTGTGCATTTTGGTGAAAGTAAAACAAACATTAAATGTTTTTAGAAAAGATCTAACTAGCTTTTTTCATGTTGCTTCATACATTTGATTTGCTGCTAGCCTACTTGTAAATTGTGATGTCAGTAGACTTGAGCTTGTTAAAAATATGATGCAAATAATACGTATTAGCTTAATTTTTATGTGCAAGTGCCGGTAGCGTGCTTTTCAAGTTTGGTTTTGACATTTTTTAAAGATTTTGTATGTCTGCGGTTTTTTATTATTTTCTGAGTTTTTTCAAGGTAAATTCTGGGGTTTTCTTCATAACAAAGTGGCAACACTGAATGGATAGCGTGCATTCAAGTGTCGCATGCTTGCCTGCATGCCTAATTGTAATACGAATTGATTATTTTCAAAAATTCCAAAAGTTCCACGGCACACCTGAGAATCTCTTGCAACACACTAGTGCACCGCGGCACACAGTTTGAGAACCACTGCTTTAGATCGTAACCCGAAATTTTACTCCTTTTCCAGATTGATTGCCAATGTGGCCACCACATATCCACACATCTATGCTGGAGAAGAACAGATCTTAGCTACTACGATGATCTAAGTTTAGAACGTATATCAAAACTTGAAAATGAAGATTCTGAACAACACCTTACACGCGTGGTGGCATTAACAGAAATTTTTTGGGCGATTTTATTGTAATTAGCTAACATTTTTCAACACAGAAAATATTACCATTGTTCACATGTAGCTATGCAGAATATTGATTGCTAATTGAGTGTAACACTAATACTGTGCTGTTGTGGATATCGGCCGTCATGTGACCTCGTTGTTGACGCTGTCTTCTTGTTTTTGGACATGTGCTGTGCAGGGTAGGTGCTCCGGTGTAGTAATGATAAAATGAATGATTTAATCTGATGCAATCATAGCTGGACAACGAGATCAAGATCTACACGTCACAAGTAAGAACTTTACATGGTGTCAGAAGTGATTTTACTCGTTTAGCTGTAGCCGCCGCCATGACGAATCTCGCTCTGCCTGGTCAGATCAATTTTTCCGCCGCAAATGTTGCGGAGGTGTGGCGCTCCTGGGAAGCTGTCTTCGAGAATTATTTCGTTGCCGCTAATCTTAAGAATCAGTCCAAGGATGTTCAGGTTGCCACTTTATTGCATTGTGCTGGCCCCACTGCCACCGACATTTTCACAACTTTCACTTTTCATGGTGATGGTGAGAAACACAATTATAAACATGTTTTGAGAAAATTTTCTGCTTACTGTGAACCTAAACAGAATGAACTGTTTGAGACCTATCGCTTGCTACATCGCCAGCGTGTTCCAGGTGAGCCTCTTGAATCGTGGATAAAGGACTTACGCGTGATACTCAAAGGATGCAACTTTGCTCATCAACATACAGATGATCGTATGCTGAGGGATATGATTGTGCTAAACATTGATGACGAACTCTTGCGTGAGAAACTTATGCATAAAAGTAGCGAATTGACTCTTGATCGCTGCATCGAAATTTGTTGTACTGCTGAACTGACAAAAACGCAGGCACGAGCCATGTCAAGTATTTCGTCTATGCCTGCGATCGATGCTGTAAAAACAAAAACCACCGCTGGCTCGCTGCAGCCTCGCACCGGACAGGCAAATTTTAATTGTTCATACTGCGGTCTTCGCCACCCTCCCCGCAAATGTCCAGCTTATGGACAAATCTGTCATAACTGCGGGCGCCACAACCACTTTGTTCAGGTCTGCCAGGAAGCTAAACTTCAAGCTAATCACATTCACTCTGAAGATTTGGCTGAGCTTGCATCCTTTCTCGTATCCTCAGTCGATTATTCGCACAACAAGATACATGAGACATTAGTCCTTACGCATAAAGTTACTATGGTCGATAGCCGTTCTCACTCTCATTCAGTGCTGTGCAAGTTAGACACTGGTGCTCAAGTGTCAATATTGCCTTTAAAGCAATGTCAGCGAATGTCATTGCCGCCTTTGCAGGCATCTAATGTTAATTTTCACGCCTTTGGCAATCATATTGTGAAACCTTTAAGAAAGATAAAAGTCAAGTGTCGTACTTTGCAAGACAATATCGTTTATTTATTTATTTATTTTACGACAATCTTGCTACAGGCAGTAGCCTGACTTGTGCAATTTTGTCGTGTCACGTCGAGCTTTCAAAATACAGCACGAGTAAATCCCAAAAAAAAATTAAATAAATCGCAAAACGAATACACTGCTTTACTGGAATCTATCACAACATTTCAGAAATTCGTCAACAGCGTTAAAAATAGCTACTGAAACGGCAGCCGGCGCATCAGGCACACCATGTAGATATAAGCGCAACAAATCGGTATCACCCAAGCGTTCAAATCGTTCAGCAAATCCGGTTTCGTTCAGAATATCATGAAGTTTGTTATGAAGGGCTGTTCCTGCTGCGCAGTGAACGTTACAATGGAAGAATAGGTGTAATTCGGTCTCCATTTCACATATGCAAACACGATAGTTGTTTTTCGTGATGTTTAACGGACTATGGCCGAAGCGAAGCATGCAGCGAATGGAAGTCATCTGGGGATTGAGTCCTAACAAATGATGAGTACTTTTTTTTTATATGTGATAATGGGAATTTAAGCAATTCATGAAGATGGAGTGGCTGGCTGAAGATTTGATTTCCAGTGGTAGAGAATTCCACAAGCTGGAAGCTTTACGGAGGAAGAAGTTATAGGACAAGGATTTTTTAAAAAGTGGTTTTTGAACATTTTGATTGTGACGTAAAGCATACGGAACAAATTCTTTGAACGATCTGAAAGAACTGACAGGAAAGGGGCAGGGTATCATATGTAAACATCAATTTGGATACATGACAAAGCAGAGATATTTTTCTACGTAAATTTAGGCTTGTGAGGTTTAGATCGGCTAGTACATCGTTAGAGGATGTAGTTTTAAGACAACCTAGTATTATTTTAGCAGCGGAGAGTTGTGCTTTGTTTAACATTCGATTGTCGTAATCAGAACAGTTGTTGTAGATGATATTACCATAGTCAAAGACCGGTAATATGTTCGTTTTGAATATCGTGAGGAGAGCGTGGCGAGGCACAAGATGGACGAATGAACGAAGACAGTTAATTTTGGTCATCACTTTTTGATGTAAGTGTATAATATGAGTGTGCCAAGAGAGACTGTGGTGAAATAATAAACCTAGATGTTTGTGTGTATCTGTTTCCGAGAGGTAGGTATTATTAAATAATAAAGGGGGGTGATCATTCCTTTACTTAGATATGGTCATAACCGCAGTTTTTTGGGGATTGAAAGTAATATTCCAAAGCTCAGACCAATGGTGCAACGTGCAAAGATCTTGAGTAAGCACACTGTGCAAGTGGACAGGACACTTATCTGAATAAAACAGGGTGGTGTCATCTGCAAAAAGAGAGACAGATGCTTATTTGTAGCAATGTCATTAACATAGATTAAAAACAACAGAGGCCCTAAAACAGATCCTTGAGGAACACCACAATGCGTATACTTAAGATCCGAACTAGAACGGTCCAGAAGAAAGATGGAAGAGATAAGAGGATAGAAGATTTAAGGGAGAGCAGACAATCTCAAGTTGTTACAATTTAAAGATTAAGCACGTATGATCAACACGATCAAAACCTTTAGATATGTCAAGGAAAACTATTCTTGAAGAGAGATTTGAATCGTAGGCTTGGTAAAAACTGTGACAGGTACCAAGCAATGAAATTAAGGTAGAATGTTTTTTCCGAAAGACAGAGTTGTTAGGTATTAACAGTTTATGTTATTCTAGGTAGCTATAAACATGCTTATGAAGACGTTTTTCGAACACTTTTGAAATAGTAGGCAACAACGCAATTGGACGGTAGTTTTGAACAGCTGTTTGAGAACTGGTTTTATGAATTAGACTTACAGTAGCAGTAGGGAATACCTCTGAAGACAAAATTTTAAGATGGCGTGAAGTAAGAGATTCATACCAAAGCTTTTCATCTGACACTCTTCAAGGGACATCGTCAGGATAAAGTGGAGATACTACCGAGCTGGTTTATATACACAAAAGAAGAGATCTCATTGGTTAAAGCAATGGCCAATAACAAGACAAAATTAGGTTAAAAAGAAGACTGAATGGAGTAGCGAGCGATTGGCTGCAAAATTTTAGAATTCGATTAGGCAAATTGTCAAAGCCTTTGCATTTATTTGGATGTAGACCACTTAAAACACGAAATACTTGAAATGGATCAAAGGTTCGAGGGAGTAATCGATGATCAGTAAGAAAGTGGAAAGGTGCCAATTTAATTTATATCATAAGCAGGAGAATTAGAAATTGAAGGGTGAGTTCATGATAATAAATTCCCATGGAGTTGCATAAATAAAGTGGGGCAAGCATTTTTCTGAACTGTTTCATGTGTCTAATGGGGTTAGACAAGGGAGAGTACTGAGCCCATACTTGTTTGCTGTTTATTCAGAGACAACTGCGATATCAATATTGTGCAGCAAACAAGCTGCGAGCCTCTTTTTCCCGTTGTTCAAATGCAGTTAAAAACGTACTTTTTCGTTCCTTTTGTACGCCCATGCATGCATCTCAATTATGGTGTAATTTCAGGAAGTCATGCATGCAGAGATTGCGGGTGGCATATAATTTTGGTTGCAGAGCTCTATACAACTTGCCCTGGAGAGCGAGTGTTAGTAGCCACCAAGTTCA
>Ga0210059_1003602_pt1 | contig 24849 bp, 15 predicted proteins | sample Ectturendosymbi2_FD_188042 | JGI IMG/M metagenome (GOLD analysis project Ga0210059, IMG submission 188042) | Ecteinascidia turbinata endosymbiont from Florida, USA - Sample 2 (SPAdes) (version 2) | ecosystem: Host-associated > Tunicates > Ascidians > Unclassified | place: Key West, Florida...
GTCCAGGGCCCATCAAAGTAGGTCCAAAAATCGAAAACACCCCCACTTTGCGAGCCTCTCCCAGGCGAACCCCTCACCCAAATCAAAAAAATTTTTTTTAATAGAACCAAGAAGACTTTCCGCATCCGTAGAGGGTTTGAACACCTCTCTAGCTGCTGCAGCTGGCGAGTTATAACAAAAAAACCTCGAGCCAATTAATTGGCTCCGGTGGTCGTTAAAGGAGCCCACAATGTGTGTTCATTCGCTGAGAACTTCAGTCATAGGCGTAGCCAGAGGGCCTTACCCGCCTAAATTTTTGGAATGTCTGGTCATTGTGTGCTTTGAGAGGCGGTATCCCAAACAAAATACTGTTGCTCGTCTACAATCAAACATTTTGCGCCACCCGACATTGTGGGCTGGCTACGCCACTGACTTCAGTTATATAAGGATGGAGTTTTGAAGTAAAGCCTCCACAGAGGCGACGACGTCGAAACATTATGCAACTATTCTTTTTAAAACAAATGTAGACAATTTGCTGATTAATTTCAACTTCGTCTCCTTAGTGGAGAGTAGTTACTTGAAAACATGTATTTGCAAGTTTGAATCACCACAAGTCTTGAAAGCAGAGCCCAGTCGGCTGATACCTCGAAAGCTTACAGCAAACGAAAGCTTTTAATTGTGACATAAATTACATTGTATTTCAACGAGTACTTTTGCGACGTTGATTGTTGACGGATAGAAAACTATTCCACCATCAGACGGAAAATGGTCGTTGCACTGGTTTATTTACTCCGTGGCTCTACTTTGCGTTTCAGGCCAATATTCACGACTGTTCCTCTTCATCCGCGCTGATGACAATATTTAAGGTTTTCTTTCACATGAAGGGATTTTACCGGACATCCAATCCAGATGGGTTTTACGGTTTGCAGGCGCTTTTACCCCTAAAATTAGCTCCTGCCTCATTTTTATACGTTTTGGCAGACTTGGCCTCGGATGGCCCCGAGTGTTTGTCTCCATGTTGAGGTCCATGTGCGATTAAGCAACAGTGCAAACGTCCGGATTTCGACGAAAACGCTTTTATTGACTCTCAAGTTTTCCCATTACCTTCCTGCCTTGTTTATCAAATAACATGTTGTATAAACGCAACAGGAAAAACAGCAAAGCAGACCTTGATCGCCTGAGTGCAGAGTGGCGCAACGGAGCAGCCTGAGGTAAAGCGATCTGCGGATTTCTTCGTCTTCGCCCTTCAGCGTGAATCTGCGAAACAAGACAACGCATTTCCACCTGCGAGAGGCCTTTGTGGCGCCGTCAACTTGCACGCACATCGCTGCTTCAAGCTTTCAATTGTAGGTTATGTGTTAAAGGCTTTAAGAAAGAATCGTTGATCTCTTGGAATGCTGATCAACTTTTCTCAGTGCGGAGATAAACGATTAAAATTTGTTGAACTGCGTTTCATTAGCTCAGTAGTGCGATGAGTCGCTCTACGCCAGTGGTTCCCAAACTGGGGGTAAATTATCCCTTAAAGACAAATATACAAGTTGAAATTATAGATAAAAATACAAGCTGTTGTTACATGTGGTGTTAAAATTTGAAATTGTTGAAAAAAAATCAAACAAGGAATACACCGCGTAATGATAACAAAATCTTTTCTGGAACACCCTATATGTTGGCACCCCCAATCATCTAAAAAAGCTTTGTTTACACCAGAAAGAGGCGCATACCAAGTTGCTTGGCAACCTTTCCCTTGTCACATTTCTCTTACTTGGAAAGAATGAGTGCCAAGCCCATGTCTTTCAATATCAGCAAAACAGAGTCGCACTTGTCGGCGACGGCTCCCAGCACGCCAAAGATTCGAGTCAGCATGCGATGAAACTGCACCTCCTCGACGTCAGCCATCTCCGTCACATGACGAAGATACGTCATCAGCAGGGCAACAGATTTTTCGAAGTCGTCAACAGTCTGTCGGTGAAATGAACGAAACGGGCGCTTATTACGAAATCTCTTGCGTAGGTCGATATTGAGTGGGTTTGCAGATCGCATAAAAAGCAACAACGGATTTTACTTATCATAATAGAAATATGTTAAACTTTCATCTTAAACAGTGGATTGCTCGCAAGGCATTCCAGGTTTTGCTTTGATTTTATTTGATGAATCCGCCAGAAACTTCTTTTCTGCACAGCAATTTTGTCGGTTGTTCTTTGCCTGCTCCCTACGAGAGAACAAGGTTCCCTCTTCTTACATCGCAAAAACTGAGGAAGTGATTCGACTTGTTTTGTGATCAGCTTCAAGAGTGCACTACTTTAGCTTGGGTCAGTTCAAAGGTAATCTTGTTGAAAAACAGCGATCATTTTGGGACGAGTGAGAAAAGGCAGTTGCTAACCAATGCGAACAGGTTTTTTCAACTCGAAATGAATAGAAATGTACTTATTTGCTGACAATGACAGCAAGACACAAAGTCTCGTATATATGCAACTAGTGTCTGAGCCGGTCCCATGACTATTGAGACCACGTTCATTTGAGACAAAGTTCATTTCAGACCACGACATTTGAGACGACATTCATTTTAGACCACGTTCTTTTACAGAGTTGTTCATTTGAGACCTGTTCATTTGAGACCACATTCATTTAAGACCACATTCACCTGAGACTTTTTCATTTGAGACCACATTCACCTGAGTTCAGTTGAGACCACATTCATTTTACGCCACGTTAAAATGAAGCTGTTTAGATTTACTATGTATCAGATTTTTACGATGTACCTTCCACTTCTTTGCGGGAGACCTGAAGTTTTGCAAGGCGACTATTCATTTGAAGTTTTGCAAGGTTACGCCCTTCCGTGTCCAGGGGTGACTCACGCTGGGTTGTAAATGCACTCACACTTTGAAACAACGCAGACACCAGAAAACTCTTCATACCTCGGGTTTGGAAGGGAGCGTTGCACTTCTGAAATGTCACTTAGACCAAGTCAAAGAATTATGTTTTGCGTTCCTGCCCGTTTACTTTATCGAGGCGCCACAATAGTATCAGCTTTGAAAAACGAAAGACGAGAAAAGAAGAAATGTATTTTTGCGTTGTCGAAACAATCACAGGAGAAAAACAAATTTCTTGGCTTTTGAGAAGAGAAATGCAACTGCGTATCAGCAAAACGTCTGACGTGTGATCTCTACAAACGCGACTGTTTTAGCAGATTTAATTCCGAAGAAAGTCTCACAATGTCCGAAACAGCACATTGCTATTGGGCCAAATAATGAGAACCTGTTTCTCGCTCGAATTTTTTGAATAAAAAATGGGGCTTCTTCATTTTCACGAAATGTTTCAAGATGATCGTCATTTGAAAATTTTTAGCAAATTTCTGCTATTCTCCGGAATTAACGTGCCTCGATAAAGGAAACGGGCAGGAACGCAAAACATCTAATTCTTTGATTTGGTTTAAATGACATTTCAGAAGTGCAACGCTCCCTTCCAAACCCGAGGTATAAAGAGTTTTCTGGCGTCTGCGTTGTTTCAAAGTGCGAGTGCATTTACAACCCAGCGTGAGTCACCCCTGGACATGTAAGGGCGCAACCTTGCAAAACTCCAAATGAATAGTCACCTTGCAAAACTTCAGGTCTCCCGCAACAAAGTGGAAGGTAGATCATAAAAATGTGGTTCACAGAAAATTCACAACAGCTTCACTTTCACGCGGCGTGAAATGAATGTGGTCGCAAATTAAAAAGTCTCATGTGAATGTGGTCTATAATGAACAGGTCTCAAATGAACAGGTCTCAAATGAACAGGTCTCAATTGTCTGCGCTCCGTCGGAGCCAAAAACTATACGTAAAAAAGCATTATGACACTCGCCACATGAATCGATGTGAACAGAATAAGGGAACTGTGAGGGAAGCAATTGGAAGATTTGAAATGCGCACTCGAGAAATAGTTTGAATGAGAAATTCTACCAAAACTATTTTTCCAGTCCTGAAGACGCCTCAACAAAGTTTCTTTCATATTAGCGGAAATTACTTCAGAGTGCTTAACATAAATGTCTCTTGCGTTTCGTGACAAAGAAATGGCGAAGATATTGGAAACAGTGCCTCACTCTAACCGAAGACTTGCAAGGAGAGTGATTGAAATAAGCGAAAACGTTTCTTCAAAATTTGAAGGTGTTGTTCAGCAATGAAAATATTTTTTCACTTGCGTTGGACGAAAGTACCCGTAGAAGTGATTTCAATCAACTTCTCATTCGCACTATCAATGAAAATTTGCTGTTCACTAAGAGCTACCTCGGGTATTTTCACTTCACGGGACAGGAAAAGGTTCAAACATTGATAGCAGTCTAGTATCTGTCGTCAATGAAAATTGATATTTCCCGTATTGTGACAGATGGTGCTCGGGCAATGGCAAGAAACCACAGGCTGAGCTGGTTGGTTTATTAAATGGATTAGTGTAAACCACCAGCAGTCTGCTGCGCTGTGAATCAGGAAGCATTATGCACCAAGGCTTTGCAAGTGAGTGCTTCAATGTGCAAGAACATAGTGAACATCATCCGAGGCGGAAATAGAGCTCATAGTATCGAAACTTCGTTCAGTTTCTGCAAGACTTGGATATGGATTTTTACGATGTACCACTCTTCTCGACAGTTCGATGGTTCAGTGAAGAAAACAACTTCAAAAGTTCCTATTCTTTGTGAAATGTTAAAACTTTTCAGGGATGAAGTACAAGGCGTGGAAAAACACGACATTTTTTGAACGATGACAAGTTTATTGTATCATTGGCATTCGCCGCGGATTTTATATAAATAAAAAGCATGTGAGTAATTTAAGCCGAAACAACAAAAAAGTAAATCAAATAAAGAAACCTTTTACGGTTTCCTGATCTGAATACGGTGCAGCAAAGCATGTATAAGGCACGATGTAACGAAACGGGAACTTGAAACCGCTTTCATTAGCGCGCACCAGTGAAAGTTTTCTGTTGGCTGTTCACGCACACACTGCAGTCGTCCCCCTGGCACGCACAACAATGAGCAAATCAAGAGGTAGTGGCAAAAATGCCAACACAAAACTTACCAGTTTGGCGTACGTTATCAACAGTCGACAAACAGATAACACCAATTGTGCGATTGTGACGTCATCGGGGTGATGACAGACCAGCGACAAGAGACGAGACATCTGTACGTAGTCGCCGATGGGCACGTTAGCATGAGCTAAGGCTAAGAGGGAGCCCAGGATCTACACGAAAACAAAATGTAACGATAGATGACTACCAATCGCCGTTTTCTCACGGACTAATCAAGGCCAACTGCTTTCATAAAATAAGTTTCAGCTTCCAGCAGTTCCACCATTGCGAATTAATGCCTTTGGAATATACGAAACAGGTAACGGAAAAATACGTTGTCATATTTCTTCTTAGGATAGTTAATTCGTAATTGATTCGCCACAGTGTGTTCAGCGAGGTCTATTGAAAGAAGCATACCACTGTTTGATATTTTCATCACTTGACACGGGGACAGTTTGGTCGATACTGTAAATTCAAACTTGACGATCATCTGAGCAGTTGAGGTTCGCTCGCACAACTACTTCTTTGCAGAAAAGTGCATCGTTTCTTTTAGACACATCATTATGCTTAGTCTTCGATAACGATGTCCAAAAACCACATCATTGAAACATTGCGTAACAGCATTTAAGTTTCAAAGAAATGCTCCCAACAAAGAGCTGACACTGCCATTCAAGATAAATTATTACAAGAATTCCGGATCAACCGTTTGAAAAGAATGTCGGCGCTTCGGACGAAGTGTTCACTGGGAAAATAGCAGATTTGCACGAAAAACGTAGTCTTAATACACAACCACGCAAGGAGCTTAAGCTACAAAAAGCACCACTTACCAAAAACTCTTCTCTTTTACTGCCAGCTAGGTCCAGCGCGTTAATCACGCTCTGCACGTCTCTTTCAGTGACGTGACAAGGAGCCTCGGAGCAGGTTATGTAAAGGTCGTGGCAGGCTTGCAAACGCTCGCCTTCGACTTCGGACAGGGCGAACTTTTGGCAGAGCGGGAACAGCAAGCCGCTGGCAGGCTTGGTGGGAGCAGTGAGCAAAGGATTCGCTTTGGTCGAAACATAATCGCGGTCGACGGCTTCGCAGAGGAGAGGAGTATCGTTCAAAGTAGCGGATGCGGGGTATCCTGACGTGGCAGTGAATTCGCCAGTGGCGTTATTAGCTTCGGGAATCTGACAGCTGACAGGGTCTGCACGGATATCATCGGTAAGAGAACCAGTGCGCTCTGGACTTTTTTCGATCCCATCCTCCAAATCCGCAACCACTTCGTGCTTCCCATTCAGCGCGACCGGTATCTTACGGCATCGTGCACCCGCGTCCGCGGATATCGTCCAACTTTTGCTTTCATTCCCATCAACAGCAACGCCGCGATCGTGCAGGTGAGCGCAAGTACCGTCGACGCTACGACTCGGTCTCCTCTCGACCGAATGCACGGCGGTACTGGCGAGCGGACGGTCCGGCCTCCCCGCCACCTGCCCCCCACTGTCTCTGCTTCTGCACGACCGGGCGCCACATCTGTCCGAGATGCTTCTGTCGCTACTATTGCCGGAACCAACTGCGGTCGAACTGCGGTCAGACTCACTTGACGGGTAGGGCTCCGGTCCCGAAGCACCCCACTCCACTTTCTCCCCTAAGCGAGGAATGGCACACAGGCTCAAGTCGTCGTCAGGCTCGACCGACGCCGCCGGCCCGTTGTCGCAGGGCACGACAGCGCAAGACGAGTTGTGGCCCCTGTCAAGATCAGGGTTCGTCACAGAAACGTGTGGCAGTTTTTTTGTGATAAATTTGCCGATTTCCAACCGCTCGCACAGTAAAGGGTCGAACGCTTGATCAGTCGTCGCGTTTTCATAACCAGCTACCGACTCAGTCTTGGGGGAGGGAATAGAACTATCGCTCGCGACGGTCAACTCAGTCGGGAAGCAATGGATCGTTTTGCGTGAAGCTTGCTCCGCATCGCCATCAAGTTTATAGATCGCGTTCCGGTCCGCTGCGCAAAGCTGGCCTTCGCTGCGTTGACCCACGCCAGGCTTTGTTTGCAGCATTGATGAACCCGTGTCTCGAGGCTGCGGTGCATCGTTTGTCGCTGAGTCAACGTCGTCGCACTGATGTGACGAAGTGGGAGTGCCGCGTTCATCGTGACCGATGGGTCGAAGGTCAACATCGAGATCATCGCCAGCATCATCAGGAGTGCTGACGCTGCTGTGAGTGCACGATGTAGCTTTTGTCGCGAAACGGGCGTCGCCGTCTTCATGAACAGAAGCGTCCTCGCTTTCTTGTCGCGCAAACCCTGCAAAGGCGCCGAAGCTGAAGTCGGACGCCAACTGCTTGAGCGTCATCGGCGACGTGCGAGTGCACTTGAGCGTGGAAGCCAGTAGCGAGTGGAGCGGTGGGGCGAAGGAGCCGACCCTCCACTTCTTCTCGGGTTCGGTCGAACGGAAGACCGGCGATCGGGTGCGAGTGAAAGACTCGTCGCGGCCGCGTGGAAGTCCGGCGGCGGAGACACGAGTCGCGTGCGATTGCTCTGATGAAACTCGCGGTGACGTCGTGCAAGGGGAACTGACGTGCGGCGCGTGCGCTGGTTTCGCAGGGCGATACGCTGCTGATGACGCGCTTTGTGACGCAGGAGCGCATAGAGCAGCGGCGGCCGATCGGGCGGGTGCGCATGCGAGCGCGTAAGTAACACTGGTGATCGCTGCTGCGATTCTAGGAGGTGAAGCTCCGTTGTGTTGTTTGGAATCTTCCAGAATGAACGGAGCGGAAGACATGGCGAGTGAAGGTGGAACTGCTGCTGTAGAAGGAGCTGCATCGACGGATGCTGAAGGAAGATCGTTTACTTCGGTGGTGGTTAAATCAGACGAACTAACAGCTGCTGCAGATCCCAGCAGAAAAGCACTCGATTCGTCAAGTGACTTCTTCACAACAGGAACAACGCTTGTAATCACAGACTGAGCAGGACTGTCTACTCCCTCATCGATTGATGCCGGTGACGAATCCCTCGGGTCTGAAGACAGAACACTGGACATGTCTGCAGTAATTGACTGCACACTCGCAGTATCCCCTGAAGATGCGCAAATCGTGGTCAAACCAGGCCCCTGCTTCCGATCATCGCCGGCAGGAGGTTCCGCAGCGTCTGCTTTCGAGCTCGCTACTGTGCTCGCATCCGCTGTGCAATCACTTTGCATTTCAAGGTCGATCGAGCTTTTCAAGTCCCGGTCAAAAGAATGCGGCCTGCGGTCAACGTTAACGAACGGACTTCTGTCGTCTGCAGTCGAGTCGAAGCCATCATCGGGTATCGAACCGTTGACCTCCTCGGTGCCGGACTCGAAGCCGGGAAGATCGATAACGCACTCGAAATCGTCCAAATTTATTGTGTACGCTTCTGAATCTTCCGCCGACGCCGCGAACGATTTCTCGCCAAGAGGAATTGCGCCGTTATTCACAAGAGCGCGCGTCTCGCTGTCGAACTGACACTTAGACAGGCTATCTACGCCGACGCACGTTTCGATTTCTGACTTGCTACGCTCGGCAGGGATGGGGATTCCAGGATTCGCGTCTGATGGCGCGTCGCTCCGATCTTCCGCATAAACTTTCTCGGACTGTGTTGACAGATCTGACACGAGATTTGAGGCCGGGGTACTTGGCAAGGGAATGTCGGAGAGTGACGTTCTGCGCAAATTTGGAGCAAGAATGGCTTTTGGGGACACCGCAGCAGTTGTGGTGGACGATGGCGAAGCGAAAGAGCTTGTGAAAACTGTAAGCGGTAGTATGTTTGTATCTGCGTTTGTTCTGGACGATTTCAACGCTGTATTGACTACAGCGGCCGTAGCACTTGAATGAGCATCATTTGCCACAATTTCGCCCACTGGACTTAAGCTTCCAGTCGCCACCGACAGCCTTCCACCTTCGGCAGGATGACTGGTATCCAAGGATTGCTTTCTCATCTCGACAGATGTCGCAACGTCAGAAGTATTCGCAGGCAGCATGACATCATTGACAATAGTGACATCACTACCGTCGGGCAGCACAAGGGCAGGCATATCGTGCAGGCTGTCGAGGTCTACATCTACAGAACTCCGGTCCGGCAAACTCGTCACGTGACCGTTTGGCGTGAGTTGATGTTCTGGAAAGATCGCTGAAGGCCGTTCGGCGACAACGCGGCATTCAGCATCAGAGCCGTTTCGCGGCGTCATCGAAGAACAAGACCCGGCGGTGCTCGAGCGTGACGTGTCTTGTTCGCTGTTGTTGTCTGCGCCTGGTTGCTTGGCAACCGTCGTTTGATTCTTGAAGTCGCCAGCACCATCGCCGAGCGCGACAAGCCCCTTGGCGGAAGTTCCGTGTTGCGTGGAGGTATTCTCTTTTCCGTTAACATGTTGGGGGTTGGCTTCCTCTGCAAGTCCCCTCTCTCGACACAGCACGAGCAAGCTGCAACAACACAACGCACATGTCGCGTCTATTTCTCCATGTTATAAACTAAAGCAGTGTCGCGACCCCAGAGGGGTCGTGAACCATTTTTGGAGGGGACACGAGTAGATATTTTATGTGCACAGCTGTCGAACATTTGTTTTATTCAAGTTTTAGATGGGAGTCGTTGGGTTATAGTGGGTTGCTATAATGGGTCGCGGTACAAAAGAGGTTGATGTTTTGATAAATTGACATTTTTGACATGCAGTGTGCCCCGATGCCCTCTATAACGTCTGCACTGCGTACTGGCAAATGTCCATGCGCCCACTGAGGTGCAAACTCATTTCTAGTTTTCTGATTTTTACCTCTTTTGTTCCATTTACACTAAACTGAGTTCTATTTTGTGGTTACACTGGCACTTAAACTCGCCCATGACATCGCAGTAACGGAGTGATTAGAGCCGGTGCCAAGAGTCGTTGTCTTTGCTGACAGGATTCGAACCTGAGTTAAATTTCAGTTTGCTGAAAACAACGTCATTGAATGTGCGGCCCTCAAGAGAGCGACTTAACTTCTGGCCCAGTGAGGCATTTCGGTTGGACATAGCTGGTCTAAATGATATAAACTTACGCAGCGGACCGCCCACAGTGCCGCAGCAAAGTCATCGTGACGTAGCGGGTTCATTCAGCAGCGCGCCACATTCGCTCAAAGTTTCGCGTCCAGAATAAATAATAACAATCGCAACCACGGGCGTCGGAAGTTTTTTTGCAGATGGGGAGACAATAGTTAATTTTGCAGTTGGTGACCAAAAGTATTTTTCCGGGAGGGGGGGGAACAACAATGGTGACATTTAATTCTACCAACTCCAAAACTAAGAGAAAAACATTTTCCTACCACGAAATTAATAGGAAAATGTCGAATTTCGAATAAACCCCGTTCCGACGCCCATGATTGCAACCATTTTTAATTAACTCCAAACTTTACCAATGACACATTCACAGAGTACTACTTAATCTGCAAGCACACTCTTATGTCAGGTAGAGATCAAATCAGAATGATTCAACGTGAACTCGCACCGATGTGTCGTAAATCAATTTGTTATCAGCAGTCAGCGCATAACATACCCCCAGGACCACAACAGCCAAGATTTCTAGCTCTACCACAGTCAATTGCAGCTTACCTAGGCCAGTTGGCAAAGAACGCAACAAAGTTGCAGAAATTCGAAACAAACAAAAAAACTGTCGTCTATCATGGGTGTTGATACAGGATGACGCGCGCACCTCTCCATGTGCTCCAGATTTTTCTCCGCCAGACCGGACTTGAGCAGTTCGTTCACAATATCGCAGTCAGTGACGTAGATACCGGTTTTAGGCAGTTTTGATCGAACTACAACCGGTTGCAACCAGATCGTATGTCCGAGCGCTAGAACCACGTTGCCTTCGATGTGCTGTGGTGGAGCAAAGCAAGTTTAAAGCACAACCAAAAGATTATGAAGTACTGAAAAAATTCATTAGACTGATGTGTAACGACGTACAAGGCAGACTATTGTCAGTTGCCGAGATTCTCGGGACTGGACGCACGAAACTGCGCAGTATTTACAAATCAATAAGAATTCTAGCTGGTTTAAACGGTAATCTTCCGTGGCGTTTGTCAGAATCTTCAGCGTAACAAAACCTTAATAAATTCCAGCCGTAAGTGCATCGCGCCAGTCTAACCCACACGCCTGTTTATGAACCCAACTACACAAACGTCAACCCATGGAGGAAACGGCTGGAATTAACAAACTTCTATGAGTCACATTTCTAGCGACCTTAGCGCTAACGTATTTCCAACTGATACCTAAGCAAGTCTTCGTCAAGTCGTGTTCGACAAACCGGATGCAACAACAGCAGGTGATACCTTGTTGAAGATTTTCTCGTGCGTAAGTTCGTTCGCCGCTACAAGCCACTCGGTGTCCTGATCGATCGGCTTCACACCACACGCGTGCACTTCGATCGCCTGTCAGTGGAGCAAAGAGCAGCTTCATCTCCTGCTTGGCAGAGAGCATGAACAACCTCACCACGAAGAAACAAGGCAATAGCTGCTCGTACTGACTTTTGAGCGCGTGAACGCCGGTGGCGCAACTGAAGGGGAAAGGGGTTAGAACCCCCCCTCCGCCCTTGACAAACTAAAAGTGAAAACCGGACTCCCACTTGAAGTATATTTTGGTATTTAGTATTCTTCCGGTTTTCAGTACGTTTTTGTTCTTGTTGCGTTTTTTTTTTTTGGAGTTTTTCCGGTGGTTTCATATTTTAGTATAGACATGCACATCCCGATTCATTATTATTATTTCTTCAACTTTTTTATCTGAGCGTTGTCTAGTGGAACCCTTTCAGCAAAGTCTTCACCCCTGGATCAAATCTTTATTTTCGCCACTGGTGAACGCTATAGGAAACAATAACAAAACTTCAAGAATCTTGTCTTATGACAAGTTTAGCACGACAAAAACAAACAATATCTTGCCCTCCGGCATATTTAATATCAAACATTAAACTCACTACTAGTTTTTGACAGAGCGTTTGCGCCTCGTCTTCGGCAGTATTAAAACGTACGGCAAACGAACTAGCGGCAGTGGTTCAAGTTGTAATGTTGGTCGCATCAAGCTTTGAATGAATGTGCAGGCTGCGGACACAGCATCCGTCTGAGTTTAGCATCACTCCTTGTTTCAATTTATTCGGGTGGCAGCAGGCTTCTTTGCAAACACCCTCCCAATGCGGTAAGGATAACCCTGTGTCCTTTCGTACCAGCTGGATAGCTTTCCAGACAATGCCAACCGTTTTCTCAGCCACAAGAATGATTGATGCAGTAAATAATGCAAAAAGCTGGAAGCAAATGTTCCTTTGAAGTAACTACCTTGTAAATTCGCTTGACGTGAACGCAGGTCCGTTGTCGCAGTGAACAAAATCTTGCAGTTCCACAAAAACTAAAAGCTTGTCTCAAACATCATATAACAGTTGCTGCTGTCATGTGCTTACAAGGTAACGCGAAAGGAAATCGCGGCTACTCGTTTATTACAAACAAGGGAGTGAGCACGGTGTGTGATCTCTATTGCAGCTTGCTGCCAAAATGTGGAGCTTTGCGCGCTTGCCGCTCGCAACTTCAGTATTAAAGGTGTAGGAGCTATGTTCATCGCGCTATGGCTGCGACTGACTTTCCGCGTTGTGCCTTTTGTTTTTTTCTCGACCTTCTGCAGATGTCCTGCGTGCTGGTATTCAGAGCGAAAAACAGATGGTATTTTGATGACGTGTGCGCGTCTCGTCTGTTCTGCTGCGAGAACAGTGTGTTGCTCACTTTGCATCTGCAGTTGAGAGCGAGATGACATGTTCACTCAATGAACTTTTGTGTTGGCTATCGTGTACCTTCAGCATCCCTTCAAGTTAATTTATACCTTAAGCATCCCAAATTTATAATTCATGTGTTCCTGTGTATACTCGAATTGCCATACTTTTATAGTTGCTGTCATTCAGGCCAGGGCCCACTTCTGAATTTGCTTCTTGCCGAGGCAGTTCAGGCAAAAGCTCAACGACCGCCGCAGCGAAACACCCAGTGGTCGTGGATCGATCCCTCAACCTTTCGAACCAAAGACGAACACAGTAACGCTGTGTAAAAGGCAGGGCGGAAAGCGCAGTGCAACAAATGGGAATTGATTGAAAACCGCCGTTGGTGATTTGTTTTTAATGGAAAACGCACGATCCAGTTTGTTTAACAACATTCATCAGACTATAAGTTAAACAAAGTTGAGGCGAGATCGTGCCTTAAAATCACAAAGGTTCCATTAATCAACAGACCCTGTCACACTTGCACGCGACTGCCTGCATTTTGTCTTTTCACAAGCTCACCTGGTAAGGATAAGAGACCATCTCCTCAGGCAGCATGTACACGTCATCGGCGCTGATGGAAACCACCGCTCCGACATCCACAAGGCGAACAAGCAGCTTGACAACGCCGGCTGGGCTCTTCCAGCAAGCGGCCTGAAAACCAGACGCTAAACATGCAGTGCGGTGATTTCAAAGCATAGCACGCAGGCAACGAAGAGCAAGCCAATAATAAGTGAGTAACGGAAAAAAACGGGCTTGGTCACCTTTCCCGGGCTGGAGCTTGCACCTCGTCGTGAGGTGAGAATTGCTCGGTAGAAGCTTCCATCTTGCTTGACGGCGAACAGACGACCTCGCTTGGGAAACCCAGTCAGTTTGCCGCAGTCCGAGGAACTTGAAAACAGAAGAGCATCGCGTAAAGCAGGGACGCTCAATACATCGATCGCGATCTACCAGTCGACCTCAAAGGTGCTGTGGGTAGATCGCACGACAGAAACACCCTGGCTGATTCCATTCGGTGAAAGTCGCCAGAGTCAGGTTGTGACAAAAAATGTACATACTTAATCGTGTTGTGCAATGTGCGCTCACGTGGGTATGCAAGGTACGTCAACATACATTGCAAAAAAAATACCTCAATATATTTATTAATAAATATATGTTTTGCATTTTTGTAGTAGATATATCATTTTGACTTGTAGCTCGCATGCTGAAAGGTGTGAGCAACCCTGGCGCAAAACATTCGCCAGTAAAATGCACACCAAGGCGGTTTTCCATAAGAGGTCGGCAACCAATTTGCGCGCAGGAGTTGCTTGGTCCGCACAGCAAGACAACTACATCAGCAATCCGGGGGCTCTTAAAGTTTTGAAGACTATCGTTATTGGGAGCGAGAAACAGAACGAAAGATCGACGACAATAACAAGAAGGGTTGCGGATCAGGAGCGTAAAGGGTTTTGATAGCGTTGCAGGACGCTGGCCGAGAAGGCTCGAGTACCTTGGTCAAGTTGCAAGTTTTGGGAAAAGACGGGTTTGTGGCAAGTCTTCGCGGGGAAAGAACACGGGGAATTTTTTTCTTCGCCTACATTAACTTGGACAACCTTGACAGGTGGCACAGATGCCAGCCTAGAACTTTACGCAAAAAATAAAACCTTAAGTTGAATGGGGAATTCTCGATGAAGCAGTGAGAAACATGTGGCATAATGAGTTTATATGACAATTAATGAAATATTTCTAAAACATTGATTTTCGATGAATCTGTTCGAACAGGCAGAAAACGTGTTCTTAAGTGTATGTTTCAATACTTGAGGCCAAAAGCGCGTTTGCAAAGCACAGTATCTTTGAAACCGATTGAGCAGCAACAGCAACTAATTAAAACAAGTGATCATTAGGGCCATTTTTCTGACTTATAAAACTTGATATGACTTTATTTTTCAAAAACTATGAATCTGTATGACCTAACAAAAATATTTCTTTTATGCTTTTCCGGTGCTGCCATGTTGCCACATGCTGTTCAACAGAAAAGCGCTTCTCGTGCTTAACAATGCAATGGCACACTTGGCAATAGAGCTCCTCATTGGGTACAGCTGTAAATCCTCAAAATCTTTCTAATCGCTTTGATCTTTGCAGCACTTAACAATTTTATCTTTGACGTTGTGCTTTCTGTTTCTAACTTCGCAAAATGACAGTTGACACACTTCTTCGATAAAAGAAAATCAGAATTAGATACAGAAGTGGAACGAAATCTGTCGTGTCACAAAATGCTTTATGATGTCATATACTAGATTATCCACGTGCTCGTGAAAGAACGTTAGATTTTTGCTAATACGTTTGCCGTGCAGTGCCTTCATCACACTGTTTAGGAAACATGATGATAGCGCAAATTTATAATTGCATGCAAAAAAATGCTGCAACCATTGAGATTTTTAAACCTCAAGTAAAAAGATTGCTCGCAGGATGTTGAAGTAGGTTCAGTTTGCAGGATGCAGCTCAGACGTAGCGATATAGTAGTTTCACCAGATTTTTGGAGATTGTTTTAATGGTTTCCATTTTGAATTAGGTTATGACCTAACATGAAAAATATGATTTTTTATGACTTTATCGCTTTTGTTAAAGACTTCGTAGGGGTGCAATTTTTGTTTTTAAATTCGTTTCATAGATCCCGGAAGCACAGAAAAATATGACTCTTATGACTTTAAATGGCCCTAGTGATCACTCACACAATCCGCAATGCAGCATACAATAAAAAAGCGTTATTTGTCAAACCTACCCAAAAAAGTTACTGAGTTTTTGAGCAATCTCGTCATATTGCGACTGGCAGGCGGTATCAGCCACTTTGCATCTGACCACATGAGCGCAGTATAACGTCGCGTTGATGACGGAAGTGACGCGCAGTTTCACGTGACCGGACAGGGGCACCTGGAATGAGAAAGGTAATGAATGATGAATGAATGAATGAAGCATTATGAACACAACAAATGAGCAACACGTACAAATCGTAACGATTCTCAGTGGAAGTCTAGTCGTTCAAAACAAATACCTACCGAAATATAACTCGTTTCCCAGTACGGGTGAAAGGTTATTTTTTGACGAAAGGAGGCGACAAGCTAGACTGATATTTCAATCTATGAATTGGCTTGGGCGTGTGTAACACACCTACGCGCTATATCAAAAAATGAATAATTGTCAGTATATTCACAACATAGACTCCATTCGCAACCAACAAGCTACAACCATGCATGCAGAACCGATCTTCATCGCGCCAATCCAGTGTTGCCCAGTATTTTTAGGCTTGCGGTGCCCAATGGCGAACCCATAGCAGTTTGCTTAAGGTTTGATGACATTTTGAAAATGTGTTTTTAATGACATGCTAAAAGACGTTATTAGCTCGCGGCACCCCTGAGCGCTGCGAATGGCACCCGGGTCAGGGGTCACTGCGGCAATCGATGCGGCGAGCTCGCGAACGCAGGACAACAATGAAGCGTCAAGGGACGTAAACCCTGGGTGGTAACTGGATAAATTATTTTGTACAATATTTACCGCTTGCAGGTGGTTTCATAGGAAAGACTGTCCCCATAATCAAGAAGACTCTCTTGAACGCTGTTCTTTTTCAATCTGCTCTAGGGTTTTGTTGTGTCGTTAAAAATAACAGAAAGCTCTGTACATGAAACATTTTTCGAAGAATGACTTTTCTTGGAGCCTCGCGTGTTTCCTGCTGTTAAAGGCCGCTGCGCGTCACAAACACCCCCCCTACCTTGGCGTGCCTTCGGCTGGCGTTCGGCGAATCGAGCGTTTTGCTGACGAAATGGCGGTGAAGGCACGAGGTTGCGTCGCGACATTTTCCGAACGATTTCATGTACGGGCACAGTGGCTTGCAGGACTTTCTCGTTTCTTTGCTCTGCGGACGCGAAAAACAAACGCTGACGTCAGACGCTATTGTGACAAAACAGAAAACGAGTATAAACAGAGGAATGCCGCTCTGTCACGGCATGCTTCTGTAACTCCGTCGTAGCTGACAACGGATCTGTATTAGGAGCTCTTTAATGAAATACTTTCCAAACGGATCTGGCTCAAGTGCTATTTCACGAAATACGATGGGAAACAGCTTTTTATTGCGCAGGTAGCATAAGGTAAAGTCTGCTTCCAATCTTTCACGTCCTTTTCAATACAAGTACAAACAAACCTACAAATCATCAGTGCATTTTAATTGGATCACTGTATGACGCTAATCACGTCATAACCAATCACAGGTGACCGTGGTCTTATTCAACTAAGGCAGTCTTGTTCAAACTGTCTCTGACCAGCAGCATCAAATCGACGATCCTTAATGTAAATAGTGTCAGTACAAGTGAACGTGATTTTTAAAATATCGAACACCATAAAACATGCTTTCAAACCAAAAAGGTTTCAGTTTGAACGAGTCTGAATCGTTTGCAATAGCTGTTCATCACCCACTAACTCGTAAACAAATCGACATTAGCTTTTCACAAGAAATCAAGAAATTAACTCTCCTGCATAAATCAGTCTACACAGACAGCAACGTAGGCGCAACGGCAAGGTCAAAACAACGGTTGGTACAAGACAAGAACCGTAAATCATTGAACAGCGATCGTCTGTTCCTCACGAATGACAAAACATAAACATTCGGCGTTTCCTTACGAAGTCAAGACAAAAACGCAACAGTTCAAACTGATCAATTGCCTGTTTTCCAGCGTTGTGCCGTCGCACTCGATATTTGAGACTGTGCTGGAAACGTACAACACACAGGAAAAGCCTACTACTTGCCTCAATCGCTTGTGCCGCAAGCCGACCGAGTTCAGGGGGAACGGGCTGCGAAACGCGCTGCAGTAACTTGACCAGTCCGATCGTCTCCGGCACGCACTCCTCAGTCACGAACACGTGCGAGCTGTCAATCAAAGCAGTCGCTTATTATTAAGTTCCCTGTTATAGTCTCCCGGGTGCACCGATTGGAAAAAGCCAAGCGACAAAAGCGAAGCTGTGGGCTTTTTCTGCTCGTCGCAAGCCGCAGACATATGACACAAGGTGAAGTTGGCGCTCGATCAAAAACAAAGGCCGAAATGTTTTATGACGTGACTGTCCTGAGCAGTTGCAATCTTCAAGGACGGTCCCCTGAACAGTTTTTAAACTATTTTCAAATATAACATTTCAGCTTTTCAAAAAAAGAAAACATATGAGAAACTGGCTTTCCACTAGCATCGAGATACCCCGTACGTTCGAATCAATACATTTCCCTCAAACTAGATGTTTCAAACGATACATTGGGTTATCTTAATGTGGCAAATTACTGATTTAAAAAAAAGCTGTGCCAAACTACGGTATATGATGATCACACGTCACAACGCCTGAACGATGTCATTTGCTGCACATAAAATGTCGTCTGCGAGCGAAGTGCGGAAAGCTTGTCATTTACCTCAAAATAAGCTTATTCTTGGATAGCAACCCGATGGTGCAGAAGGAAACCACATTCCTTCATATATCCAGGGTTTTTTTTCTGGTGACACCTGCGTGTACAGCCAGGGCCCCGACATGGAGAAGTGCCGCCCCCCCCCCAAGCCACGGGTTAAAGCAAAGTCAAGCTTTTCAGGACAGAACTATTTCGTAACAATGCATCATCAGGCTGAAGTTAATTTTGAAAATTTCACTGAAGTGAAATTCCGGGACATTTTGCTAACCGGGACGGGACACTGGGACAGACGTTTAAACCGGGAACAGTCCCGGCCAAACCGGGGCGTGTGATAGGTCCAACCTTAACCAAAACCTAAATCTAACTTGAGCTTCATTCGTGAAAGACCATTTGCTATTCCTTCTTTTCACCAAAAGTTACGCCCCGGGGCATTGCCCCCCTTGTCGGGGCCCTGCCCCCCTATGTCGGGGCCCTGCGTACAGCAACGTCTTCAACAACTGACAAATGTGGCAAAGAAATGCAGACGTCAGGTCGGTAACACCTGACCACTGAGTTTAGGTTTGATCATACTTAGCAATCTGTGTCGCCGCAAATCAGTCAAGCCTTACCGCTGCAAGGCCTTGGCGTCATTCATGCATCCATCTGACGACACCGAGCCATTTTAAAGCTAATTGATGCGTTACTTCTAGATAACTGTTGCAAGCGTCACCAAGCGGTCCACTTCACAGCACGTTTCGAAAACTTCTGAGTGACCAAAGTAGTTGTTTTCAACACCTGTTTTTGCTTATCGTCTGAATATGCTATTTCTTCACCAGCGAAAGTGTACCTACCTTGGGCTGCCCTCATCTTTTCCTTCGATATTGTAAAAGCTTCTCATTGTGCCCAGCCGCATTCCAAACGTGTACTTGTCTTTGGCGAATTCAAAATGCACAGCAGTCTGTAAATGACACGGTCACAGCAAAAACGAAGCTAGTAGCGCATGCAATTCGGATTGCTGTGGCGATGGGAGCTGACATGCGAGGCAAGAAGTTTTGGAATGAGAATCCCGCTCAACCTGACCCTGGACTGGCTCAGCACATTGCTGATTGCGCGGGAGCCCTATACCAAGTTGTGGACATGTGCATGGGCGTCGGAAGGAATTTTTCCAGGGGTAGTCAAGAAGATTTTTTCCAGGGTTGCAACAATTGTGATATTTCATTTCCCCAACTCCGAAACTAAGAGAAAAACATTTTTCTATTAAAAAGTTAGTAGCAATACGTCAAATTTCAAAATCCAGAGGCGGTTGCATCCGGCAACAATGGACATCTGTCGAAATTGGTTGAAAAGACAGCCAGCTGCGTAGCAAACGACAATGATTGCACTCTATTCCATACATACACACACACACACACACACACAAAAACAGTTGTTATAGGTTTAATCTTGCTGACCGCTAAGATGTTTTAAGAGATCGCAACTATTTCATGTGAAAAGCGAGGTTATATAGTACATTTATGTGGTGGTAGTAAAGACAGTTTCTGCTTTATTTTGACAGACCGTTGGAAAAATTTGAAAGACCGTTTCGGTCTCTCAAAACACTTTCAACACACACTGCACATAAAATTGAGGGGTATTTTCACCAAGAAAAACACTGCAGTAGTCATTACAATGGTGAAGATGCGTGCCTGAAAGCACAGCAAGCAATGTGATAAAAATTGGAACAATAATCTCAGGTCTTGATATGTACAACACTGACTGAATCTGACGCGAATCGTATGCAAAAAGCAACTACTCACACCCGACCTTGTTAATTGCACTTTTATCACTGACCTCAATGACGTCCAGGTCAAGAAACGTCAAGGCGTCGTCCAAAACAAGCAGGACTGGCGCAGACACGGGGCCGTCCTCAAACAACTGTCGGGTCTCCTGCATTTTGGCGTCGTACGCACACGTGGACGTAACTGAAATTAACAACTTGTCTGTTGGTCAGACGTTAAGAGCTGCGACCGACTGAAGGAAGAAGTGAAACAACGGCGTAGAAAATCTACATAAAAGCAAATCTGCGAAAAAGGACTGACACGATCTAGTAAGATAACCAACAATTCAGCCGCAGGCAAGAAGGCCAGCTGTCAAGCCTCACTCACGACACCAACCTTCGTCGAAAGCGATACAGGCGCCGGACAGCGCGTTGGCGGCCTTGCGGAGCATGTCGGGGCTCCGGACGAACACGGCAACGCCGCCGCGCGACCGCTTCCTGGCGGTGGTGACGATCGCGACCAGCTTCTCGAAACTTCCCGATCGATGACAGGTGTGAATGGTGTGACGAAGCTGAATGAGGAGAGCCGCCGTGGTGAACAGCAAAGATTTTTCGAGACGCGCGTTGGAATTGTGAGATTGTGCCAGTAATTCGGAAGGAAACACGTGGCAGCACGTCACTGGCGCAATCTCACAATTCTAGAACATTACAGATCTGCGAAGCAGAATTTCCCAATGGTGAGAGCAGCAGCTAAAGAAGATGTATTGTCGGTTACTTGAAGCAAAGGATGGCAACAGGTCCAGTGAAAATACCCCCTCACCAATAAGCCACTCACCCAAATTTTATTTGTACGAATGATGTTTCATCACATGGCATTTTTGTCAAATTTTTACGTGTTGATCACCTGAACTTAGCTTTAAAGGCCAATCTACACTGAAGACGAGCCAGAAGTTGCCAGACGCAATTCTTTGTTTGTTTTATTGCCTCCGGTAGTTGCCGTGCCGAGCACCGCGCAGAAATTACCCGACGCAATAAAACAAACAAGGGATGCGTCTGGCAACTCCTGCCACGTCCTCAAGTTTTGACTGTTCAACCAATTTCGTCTCACATCAAAACGTAACAAAGCGCTACTTTTTCGCATCGAATCAAAACCATATGTCAAGAAGTAGGATGCGAATAACTTTATTTACAAACTGGAATTGTGAGATAGTGCAACATGAAAACTTGATTTTTTCTGTGTTTTCACTATTTTATGTTCAAGTAAAACACTCGACCCGATCATAAAAAATGGGAAGGATATTTTTAAATGTTGTAAAGTGCACTATCTTAGCATCTGTTGCTATTAGCTTGTGACTAATGAAGAGCAGGATATTTTTCCGAACATGTGTTGTACGGTCGTTGGTGGTCGGTTCTTGGAGGACAGCTCCAGAACAGGTCGCTTTTCGTTCGATGTTACATTCCGAAGACAAGGACTCTGAATTCGCAAGTTGGGTTCTTGTTATGACCTTATGCAATAAAGACTCAGAAATCAAACCTTGCCGTAGATGGCGGATTCCAAGGGGTGGTTAATGTACAGCAGGGGTTCGTTCTTCATGAACGTCGACATGAACGAGCGGACGCCGGATGTCCACTGAATTCCAAAGCACATTATCTGAAACGGCGAAACATCATGTCACCTTCAAACGAAATCGCAGCATTTAAAAAAAATATTTTTAACACCTTTCATCATCCGCGCCTAAAAAGTGAGACGATACTAAAAAAATTCTGATACATCGCTTAACGAGATAAACAACTGTGCGCATCAAGATAGCCGCAACAAAAAACAACTCTTCCCAGCAATCGTAGCAGAAGCTTACTAAACGCCATTCTATGTTGACATCGTATGTACTCGCGCACCACAAAGTGTATTCTATTGCCCTACGCACTGGCGGGACGATTATAGCTCAATGGCAGCGCCTTGCATAAGATTAAACTCGGCTTCCTCTGTGACCTCAGTTGGATTTCGTAAGTTCCTTTCCTCACAGCCATCTTCGCAAAGTACCGGCATGTTCACTTTTCCCATGTAAAAGGAAAACCAGGAGGATGCACAATCCTGATTTTCTCCAAAAAAAAACACAATTTCACATGGCGTTGCTTTGCCTAAAGCGATTTTTTCACTTCTGGAAGCGTGTTGCAATTCCACTGGTCATTTTTTCCACAGAAAATATTTTTGATAATTTTCTGCCTTTCCCAAAATGAAAAAGGCGAAGACATGAAAAAGACTTGCGCCTGGTCCTGGCAATTGAAGCAATCACCACAAATAATTGAGGCACTGTTCGCCCGCGGAATGTTTGCGTAAGAACCACAAAATACTATGACTTTTTATCATCACATCAAGCACCCCGACGCCCCATAGGCGTCACCAAGCGGCAAGGAAAACGAAGGCCATGTAACCGGCTTGACGCGGAAGCAAAATTGCCGTTGCGAATAATCTCGGTTTGCGGACATAACGGATGTGACCAAAACGTCAATGGATATTGCGCATATACAACGCTAATTGCCGCCATATGTGCGCAAAAATCAACAAAAGCGAGCTTGATCGTCTGTGAGGCGTTGGAGCGAGAAAAGCAATGTGTCGAGGCAGGTACTGGCTGAGACATGATTGAAAAAACTCCGTTCTACAATTTGAACTAGCCAGCTCAAAATGAATAAGATGGAAGAATCCTGCCTGACATTCCTACTTCCTGATTCACTACTACGCTGACTACCACACGCGTAACGTAAGGCTTTGTCCTTTGTCCGGAGGGAGTAGCTGTTTAACCCAGATAGTTTTGAAACTTGCCGCGACTGCTGATACACACTGTGTCCAACATTTTTCGCGCAGAGCAGGTGTGTTTTGCGGATATTCCGTACTTTATTCTCTAAAAATAAACGGTTTAACATAAAGTCAAACTTTCCGGTGATGGAGGAGCGTCCACACTCTTATGCCAACTTAGCAAGCATAAAAGCAACAGAATTTCGCCACCGGTCCAAGGCTTTTTATATGTCCGCAAAGAACATGATCAGGCAAAGCATCGTAATAAGAAATAACTGCACCACATCCCGTTCTTATAATTACTAATGCAGAGGTTACACTTTCAGTCGCGCCCCCTTTGGCGTTAGTCATTGATGCTCGCGCCTCACCTAACCTCACAATCAAACACAAAATAAACAGAACAAATTATCTACCATTACCCTGCTTTTCAACAATATGACGCTGCCACGCTTCGCCCGTCCCTTGCGAACCTTTTGCGCTCCCAGTTTAAGAACCCAAGTACTAATAGGCTTTAAGCATATGCGAGACCCAGAACACTGCAAAGCTTGACGGTTTGATTTTACGCGGTGATGTCTTGCCACGGAATATTGCACCAGGTCCCGTTGCCAGGTTCAGGTTGCGGGAGGCAAAATGAGTTTTAAGGTGGAAAGATTTTTGTTTTTACTATATTTGTACACTAGATTTTTCTGGGTACAAGAAAATTTGGGGTGCAAGAAAAAAATTCGGAGGAGTGCTGTCCCCGAATACCCCCCGTGGCTACGCTCCTGCCTGCAACGAAGGTCGATCAGAGTTGGAAGCCTTTGAAACTGTACATTATAAAACATTTAACAACAGCATGGCAGACGACGACACAGCAATCGTTTAAAACCCCGAACCTTCGGCTTGAACTGCAAACAGCCCGGCCTGTCAGGGTCAAGCAGTGTTTCCCTCCAAGCTTTCATCACGTCACGTATCTCGTGGGTGAAAACTTCAACCAGCACGTGGATGTCGTCCATCACTAAGTATTCCAACCTGAAAACAGACAATACATGCATGTGAGGAATAAATTTCCTGGTTTACGTTTGTTCGAAGAAGTTATTTATAACCAGGAAGTGTACTTTGAACATGAAGTTAAAAATTACCTGCGTTCAATCACCCTAGTAGTAAACAGGCCCGTAGCCACAGGGAGCATTCGGAGGCAGTGCCCCCATGATTTTTTGTGCTCTCCTAAATTTTGCTACGCCCAGAAAAAGTTGTTGTAAACATTTAATAAAATCAAAAATCTTGTCCCCCTAAAAATGTACTTTCCCCCCCAAACTTTGAAACCAGGCTGCCAGGCCTGGTACTAAAGCAAACTCGCGTAAGCCCATCCAAGAGTGAAAAGAAACAGCTTTGAAACAACAGCAGGTTCAACTCTTCGATAAATGCGGCACAAACGTACAGTGCTCTCTGATAGCGAAGTGGCACGACCAATTGCCAGGACATGGGCGTCATAAGGCACCCCTGGATTTTGAAATTTGGCATTTTCCTACCAAACTTTTTGGTAAAAAAAAGGTGGTAGTCTTAGTTTCGAGTGGATAAAATCAATTTTCTCCACTTTCCCCCTACTGGCAAAATCCTTCCGACGCCCATGTGCCAGGATATGTCGAGTTGAAAGCTACGTGGGCAGTCGGTACTGCAGGGCGTAGGTGGAAAATAAAACAAAGCAAACGCCGGCGAAGTTCGCAAACATATGATAGCAAAAGTCATTTTCTGCTGATCGAGCAACAAACAAACAGACCGAGACAAGTTTATGTATTTCGCTTCCAGTATCCTGAGCAGCGCGCGGGGGTGCGTGACCAGCACCGAGCAGCCCGCGACGAGATCCACCGCCCGTTCGTCCTCGGCCGCGGGCCCGCCGCAGACTCCCAGGACCCGATGTCGGTCGCCGACGTCCGAAGCGTCCAAGAGCGCGTCGAAGCAGTTGGTCACCGCCTGCGTGCAAGAGACGCGCGATGCAGAACAGGTTTCAGCGATTTGCTCGAGCGCTGAAGACTGATGCCGGCGTCAAGTGAATACGAACGTTTGCTGTGGTAAACGAAACGGGTTTTGGTTTCGTCATCGACACAAACGCTCGATACTTCGAAACGCTCGATACTTCGAAATCAAGCGCAGGGACGCC
>Ga0210059_1003603_pt1 | contig 24848 bp, 19 predicted proteins | sample Ectturendosymbi2_FD_188042 | JGI IMG/M metagenome (GOLD analysis project Ga0210059, IMG submission 188042) | Ecteinascidia turbinata endosymbiont from Florida, USA - Sample 2 (SPAdes) (version 2) | ecosystem: Host-associated > Tunicates > Ascidians > Unclassified | place: Key West, Florida...
CTCGTTGATGAACATCCGTGCTTTTGGGTGTGATCGGTTGTAAGAGTGTAGCCGATGTCGTTGGCTAAATATAGAGTCCCGTACCTTTCTGGAGCAAAACCGAGCAATGATGGCAAGTTGCTGGTTGCTTTCAGTTGCTGGGGCCAGCCTATGTGAGACACTAATGTCCCTCCTATCCAAGTCCACATTCAGGGAGGGCACCGAAAGATTGGCAAAATGGGGTGATTATCCCCATACACACTACCTACCGAGACATCGCTCTCCTTACCTTCCCTGGAAAAGTGTGAACAAAGTATCTTGGAAAAGGATGCCGCGAACTAATTGAACCAACGTTAGATAATATCCCGTGCGGTTTTCCTCCCTGCCGTAGCACAACAGACAAATTTGCACTCTCCAGAAAATTTGAGCAATCTTGGGAGCATGGAAAAAATTTCTGCAAATGTTTTGTGGACCAAGAAAAAGCATACGACCGGGGTTTCTCGTGAAAAGCTTTGGAGAGTGTTGCGGGAGTACGGTGTTGACGGCCGCCTGTTACTGACCCTCAGGTCGCGACCCAAAGTCGCTGAATTCCTGCTCAGAAGTTTATGTCCGTTTCAACGGAGTTAAATCACAAACCTTCACAGTGGGTGTTGGATTCCGACAAATGGGTGCAGGGACAAATTTAGGGAGCGCGGGGTCCTAGGCCGTCTTAGTTTTTGGGGCCTCACGCAAGTGTGGCATATTTGGCCGTTTGTCTGAATAGCGTGAAAAGTATGCCCCTCCCATTTGTAGTGCCCACTGAAAAATCTATCTTTTGTTGTGCCGACTTTGGTTCTAAAATTGCCTTAGATCTTGAACAGAAATTAAAGCCTTTACTACATTCTTCTAATGATCAAATGGCATTGCGATGTTTTCTTGGAATTTATAGCTCTTTCATGTAGTTCAGAAGTTCTTTTCGTTAAATTTCCGTGATTTCTAGTATTTTTAGTAGGTTTGCTTTTCAGATATATACATTTTCATGCGGGGCCGTGTTGCCGCCCTCGAAAATATCGTCTAGTCGTCGATCTTATTACCTGTCCGTAAACTCCTTTTTTATAGCAGCAGGGGCGGACTGGCCATTTGGGCATTTGGGTAATGTCCGGTGGGCCGCAGCCACTGAGTCAAAAATGGACCGGAGTCACTGGTTGAAAAATGAGCTATTTTACACTCAAAAGGCCTACAGTCATTTTGTTTGCAGTATTTTGTGGCATAAAATAAAATATCGGATATACGTATAATGTATCGGATATGGGTCGTGAGCTAAACAAAATGGATTTGACACTGCGGCTTACAGTAGTAGACTACTGTATGAGACGTTATGAAGCAAGGGTTTTGGTTGAGTTTAGCAAAAGTACGCTACACGATAGGGCCTCATCTCTACTTTAGGCTACATTCCGTTTAGGCGAATGTGTCTTATAAAGACGGCATGTAAAGCGGGATTTTTTTAAAAAGGGACTAATATGAGTAAAGCCTGGTTACGGCTGAAGCTACGAGTGTTGTGGTGTCTGGCGCAGCACTATTCTCACTGTTAAATGACATAGATAGATAGATAGATAGATTTATTTGGCGGTACTGAATTAATTGCGCTAGATATACTCGCTAAAACAGAAGAAAACGCCGGGGCACCGAAAAAACACAGAGGTTATCTAGTCAGGTGCCCCATAAATTACGTGAGATTGATGTTGCCATGGTGAAGGTTGTGTCGACCGCTAGACGTGCTGTCGCAGTCCGATGTATAGGTTGCGGGATTAATGGCCAATTGCAAAGAGGTTACTCTTGTCGGGCACAAATGGCCATGACATTTAATTGTCATGGACCGCAAGGTTCCAGACGAAGTGGAAAAGAAAAACCCGGCAAAAGAGAAATCCTCTTCGGGTTGCCATAACCCTTTCTTGATCCACGCACGCCCATTATAAAGATAGTTTGATTTGATTATGACCGCGATGTAAATTCCATGGAGATTGAGGAGTTCATTTTTGGAGATAATCTTCGTCAGAGAATTGTTTGCTTCTTCTATAGGTGTTCTTGATATTCTGTAACAAAAACTGGACCGCGGCAGCAACGTATTCACGAAGCAATAAACTACATTAAAACACATAAAAATAGTATACTACAAGTACATACATTTTGTAGTACAGTAGTATACTACAAATACACGCAAATATACACATACGTGCATTTAATTACGAACATGGAATGACAGACAGTCGTATTATATTACATATACTATAGTAATTCAAGCTAAGAAGATAGATGTTGACTTTTGGGGTGATTCTTTGGCTACGAACAAGAGGATATGTGGAAAGCATTACTCGTGATTCTCATAACTTTCTATAATCGAGTTTTTGTATTGCTTTTTGAAGATGATTGCTGGCAATTCTTTTACAGAGGAATCTATTTGCTGCCAGATTCTTGGGCCTTTGAATTTGATTGATCTTTTTCCATATTGGGAGCAGACTGGGTGACAGAAGTATTGGCCTGAGGTAGAACTTCTAGTTTCATGGGTGTAGACAGAATTAATAGCAGTAAATAGACGGTCAAACGTGTTTGGCATTCTGTTGCTGTGGAAGTTGTGCATAAGCTTAGCAATTTCTAGTTGATGTATGTCTTCCAGTTTCAATAAATTTAATTGACTGTAAACGGGTGTTACATGGCATCGGAAAGAGCTCCAACTGATGGTCTTAATGATTTTGTTATGGATGGTGTTTAGTCTATGTAGACTGGTTTTTGTTGCTGAGCCCCAAGCACCAATGGCATACTGTAGATGGGAGTACACAAGGCTGAAATATATCATCTTAAGTTCATTTGTGCTCAAGTATTCTCGAATTCTATAAAATTACCAGAATAGCAGGAAAGCTTGCTTTCAAGCTCTGAAATATGTGTATCCCAGTTTAGTTTATTATCTAAGTGCTTTTCTGAACTGTACCGATTGTTACGTGCGGTTCCATCAAAAGACGTTTTGGCTGTTCATGTTTGAAATGCACCGGATCAGTGGCATAACTGACGGGTGGCAGGTGTGCGAACCGCCTCCCTCTGCCAAGCTAAATGTAAAAACCGGGCCCCTACCAAGCTTGTACCTGTATATCGGTGTTTACTATTCTTTTGGTTTCAGTATATTGTTGTTATTTTGTGTTTTTTGGAGTGTTTTCCGGTGATTTCGGGTTTTTGTATAGCCGTTCAATACCGGATTTGCTATTGTTTCTCAATTGTTTTCTGAGTGGTAGTCGGTGGGCTCTCTTCAGCTATGTTGCCCCCTGGCTCAAACCTCTAGTTACGTCACTGCACCTGATCAAAGCAAGGTTGTACTGCAGATAAGAGCTATGTGTAGGCCTAGCAGCAGTATCCCTCAATAAAAGCATAGATGTTTCTTAAGTGACAGAGAAATATAGCAGTTCTGTCAGCGTTTGCATCACGTAAAGTTCGACTGGTATTTAAGATGCGATTTTTTCCATTTGAATTTTCTTCAGTAAAGTCATTCAGAAATCAGATCACTATTGAGCACTTGCGTAAGTTTATACTGCTTCCATGCTAAGTAAATCAGACAAGATCTTGATGAGCTTGAATGGCAAGCAAAAGTCACTTTGCCAACTGGCAACCACAGAACTCTTCCCCAAAGAAATAAATAATAGAGAAACAGCTAAAATATGACAAAACGCGTTTGGGTCTCATGCCTTAGAGCAGGGGTCTCCAAACTACGGCCCGCCAAGCCATTTCATCCGTCCCCCGAAGATATTTTGTCAATGATGAAAAAAATAATGTTGAAAAAATAAACTGCGAATTGTGCTTACGAAAAAAATTTGCTGATTTGGCAGAATGTGACATATCCCAAATCAATCACATTATGCATAACGAAACAGCTTGCCTGAGCACTTTAGCACTACTAGGCTAAAGGGAGCTCCCACTAGCTTTCGTGCTACTGGGTATGTTATACTTAGCGCGCCGCATGTACAGTACCAGCCACCGCGCTGTTACATGTACAACGTCCGGCCCTCGACATGTTTTTTATTAGCTTATGTGGCCTTCGGACAAACAAGTTTGGAGACCCTGCCTTGGAGTAGTAATTCCAAGTTTATGCAATCACGCGGAGCTTTATATAAAGCTCAAGGAATGTGCGTTAGCTTGATGTTCACTAACTGCTCAAGCGAAAGACCTTTTCAAGATTCAAAAGATTTAAAAATGAATTGAACAGTTGCAATGTTCCAGGAGAGGTTGTCCACACCAAGCATTCGGTACATTAAATGTGACAAACTTAGGCAAACAAATTGAAATGAATACTTAGATAATTTTATTATGAAGAAAGCCAGGTTAAAACGTTTTTAACTGTTTACTGTGTTATGTTCAGCCTTACCTGATTGGATGATTGTAGCTTTTTATTTCTTTAAGCGTATTTCAATAATGACAGCATAAGCGAAATTTGAACCAGTCCAGTCGCCACATGGGGCATTGGAGAGCTCAACCCTTCCAAATGTCAATTTGAAACACTATAAATCAGTACAGATTTTATCAAATTTTCAGAATCCTGAACCAAATAGTTACAACCGTATGGGTGCGTTTTATCTGACGTGTTTTGCTCGTGTGTGTGAGATTTTTACAGCCATGATAACCAAGCTGCAACGTGGTCCTCACGTTGTGCTTTAAAGTCGTTATGCAGCCACACATATTATATGGGTGCAGTTTGTTTTTTTGTTTCTAACACAGGTAAGAAAAAACAGATGTGATTCTTAAAAACAACGCAGACCATGTGTTTTATTAAATATTTCAATTGTGATGATTTCGGCTGGTTTGCCTGTGGCATTTAATAATCCTGTTCCCGCCAGCCAAGTAGGATTTCAACAAATCCGCGCAAATTAACGTTTTTGCGTCGAAGGCAGCAACAAACGCAGCGTTCGTGGGCACTCCAGTAATGGTTTAGAATTTTTCACTAACCGTACTTTCAGACCGTCATTTTCGGCTTTCCGCAAATTGATTAAGGCTTTCAATTTTTTTCCTGGCAACAATGGGAGAGGGAGCCACACAAGTGAATTACCCTAGGGCCTTGCATCAGTTAAATCTGGCCCTGTGTGGATGAGTTTCATTTTGCCAAGATAGGGAAATAAGTAGAGCTAAATACGTCTTTGCTTGTTTGAACGCATTGCTTGTTTGAGCGCATGTCTACATTTCGTTAAAAATCAATGACACAGAATGAACTGGAATCAGTTTGGGCAGGCGGTGCACCCACGGTGACAGGAGCGGGCACCGATCCGGCTTTGTGTCCCTAATTGAACGCTTGGAAAGTTTTAGACATGGAGCCATCAAACTGGTCTCTTGCCTTCATGTTCTCGTGGAACGCTACAAGGACGGAAAGTAGCGTTTCAGGGCAGCCCAACAGTTTGAATATGTTATACAAGCCGACTCGCCGTACCGAAGGCTTTGGTCAGGTTCATGAAAACTACATACAGCGGGGGTGATTGCTCAACGCTTTTTTCTTGGAACTGTCTCAGCGAAAATACCATGTCTGATGTACTTCTAGAGGGGCGTCCTCTGGGTCTACCAACATCATAACCAGCCGAATGCCAGAGCATGACAGCTGGGATGAGGGCAGGCTGCCCCGCAGTGGCACATTCGTGTGCCTAGTGATTTCAGCACAGAAGCAACTGAAATCTGTCTCAGCCGGCCGGAAGGCAAGGAACAGTTTGGCAGGCGCCCGGACTGAGACTGCCAACCCCTGCTGTCCAGCTGACATAGAGGACAGGTTGGCGAACCTGCCTTCCTGCGACTTATTTAGTCAGACCTCTATCCTTTGACCTGTCTGGCATGGGTGGCCCTGCTGGGAGTTTGAGCTCCCGCCAGAGTACCTCTAGGGGTCACAGAGGTACGCAAACCCCTCCCCGAGACAAAGCAGTAGTCGGGAGGTTATTGCGGTGAAAAGTGCTACACAAGTTGCAGAACGTTTCACTGAAGTAGCTGTGCGTCTTCGTGAGCAAGGGGCAGTGGAACTAGCTGTATTGCTTGACGAGGGATGCCAATTGAATGTCCTCTATTTGGTTGCTCTTTTCAATCTTGTGAATTAACGCAATCGTTTCCATTTAGGGAAAACACAATTCAGATCGAGGCTGCACAGAAACTATTCGCCTTTAAAAAGTTATTCCTGTACAAAAAGAGCAAGAAATCAGGTTTATGCCAGGTGTGCACTCTTGGCCAATACAATTGGTGATTAAGACACTAACGAATCGCTGGCTCGTTGAGTTGCTGATCACGTAAGCAACTTCGAGGGAGTTTCACTTTATAACATTTGAACCATCTCCAGTACATATTCAGTTGCCTTTGATTCCTGAGACGAAAGACAAGCAGCAGCTAAGCCTTCAAGAGCAACATCTCGAACTGCAAAGTTCTCCACCTGCAAAGACGAAGTTCAACAACTCTCCTCACTGATGGAATTTTGCTGTAGTTTGCTGCAAAAATATCCCGAATAGGAAACGAGAGCTCTCGACGCATTAATTCCATTTCTAACAACATATCTATGTCAAGCTCCCATGTCTGCTGTAGTTAAATCAAACTGTATATAGAAATCGCCATAACAGTTGCAAATTACATGAGAATTGCTCTCAGCGTAGGGTATCGAGCGGGCCAGAGGAGGTGTGTCGTCGGTTGTACTTCGATCTACCTGAGCTCCCCTAAATCCCAGCTGACATTTTTGGCTGGATCACCTGTTCTATTTTACTAGGAATTCTTCAGCACCGGTTCAGCAACACAACAAATTTATTTCATCAAAGTTACCGTCTGCGCGCAAAGTTATGAACGGTAAAAATATTCTTTTTTGAGATAGTGTTTTGATGGCGCTTAACAACTGCAATGGTATTGTAGAGCCACGACTGGGTGTTTAGATCTGTCTCGTTATTTTTTGCCTTATGGGTAGTTTCCACAGCTCTTCCGCACAATCTACGTCTTATGAGAAGGTTACAGTGCCAATTAACGTATTCTTGGTAAGCGACGGCCAACAGTCGAAATCCCGACTTGCCAGTAGCGAAGCGGACGCATCTTCCACCAGCCCAGGATCTGGTAAAGAAATCTGTTTCGCGTGTTGATACCTCAGGGTTTTCAAATCGACTCCAAACATGCCCTCTGCCATCAGCGCGAGGTCCGCTCGGTCATCACCGGCTCTTCAAGCGCAATATATAACCTGCACGCGACTTAAATAATCACATTCCACAGAACATAGGCCAATGCTAAGAGCGTGCAGCCGCTGCATCATTAGTATCAACCCCTGTACTGATGAGATTGTTTCGAAGAGACAAGCGCAGATTTCACATTGACTAATCATTTATTTTGTGCTTTCTCAGCAACTTGTGTGATGTTCCATTAACAAATTGTATTGCTGTTTCATAAACAAAGGTTTCTTTCAATTGATCATATTTTCAGTAATGAACAACTTGTCCGCTTTATCACAATAGTTAGTGCTTTTTCAGCATGCACCTCCTTTGCACTGTAGATAGTAGAGACGAGGCTCGCCAAGACAATAACTTCAGTAATACTGTCCGCGGGTTTGGAACGTTTGAGAAATATATTTTTCAATTTTTTTCTAGAACCTTTTGAAATACCTAGTTTTTTACGTAACATTAAAAATACGTTTCAAAAACAAACGGAATGTTTCAGGTTAAAATTTGGATGAAATGCACGATTTCCTTATTGATACGAAATGCATTGCTGATCAAGAGTCGCGCTTTGAACCTTGCAAGTAAGATTTTTCAATTGACATCTCGTAAACCGTTGTCACAAATCGTCTGTGAGGACTAAACTCATTCGCTCCTACCATCAAAATATTCATACGTCAATCATGATGCACCGTCATCCAAGAAGGCAAACTCTATTCCGATTTAATGTGTATACTCTTTCTAAGCATGAATTATATGATTTGACAAGCCTGTCAAAGCCATCGTTAACTAATGTAAAAACTGCGCAAAGCGCTTGAACAAATCACATTCAGATACATGTCGAAGTCGTTAAATTTCAGATCTTTGTTGCGGGTCCAACAATCTTTGACGCAATGCTATTAACTTTGCGAACATCAACTTCAGACGATAAGAGCTTTGCAAAGACTTATTTGTGCTTTGCACAATTCAAAGGAGCTAGAAATCCTGTTTTATTTAAAGAATCACAAACAGACGTCCGTTGTTTATCGGCAATGCAACTTTCAAACATTAAAACGACACGTATCACAACTCTGCATTGAATTTCAAAACTGGACTAAGGCGCTTGTTTGAGCACTTGGCTGAGGTGCTGGCAATCGCCGAACCATATCATTTCTGGAAACTGACGCAATGTCCTCTTTTTGTGGAAAAATTTTAATATTGCGAGATCTTTGCAAGAACTTAACATCACAATCACCTTCTTCGTCAGGACCAAAAGTAATTTATCCAGTAAAGAAGTGCTGGGAGTTATGTGCCTCACTGTGCACCTTGCAAACAACATAGTCGCCTGCAAAATAATCGATCTGGTCAGAATTTTCAATGCATCCATCTAAAGACAACGCTAAACTTTCATCGCTTTCAGATGACAGTGAAAATGATTCACTATCGCAACTACTTTCAGAAGTTGTTTTCCTCCGAATGCGTTTGGAAACCACATTCCTTGGACACTTTTTCTGTCCTACAGCTATCAATTTGTCTTTTTCTGGAATGTCAGTTGTGATAGCTGTTGACACTTTTCTTCTTTTTCTCTTTGTTCGTACTATTGTCATCTTGGGAAGAGTCAGTGGACTTTGTGATGTTGAGGGCTCGTGGTGATCGTAACACACAGATGCACCTTCTACCTTCACTGGTGTTTCGCTTTGTAAGTTTGCAGATGGTGACATTGCCTCTTCTCTGTTCTCATTTTGGTCAGCACTACTGAAATCCTGCTCTGTAAAAATTCGAGGCATAAAAATAGATTCGTCAAAGACGTTGCGATTGTAAGGGCAAACCCCTGCAGCACGAAGCCCTGAACTGATGTTTTCAGGTGTTTGTAATATGCCTTTTCCCGATAGATTAGCCACATTATAAATATTCGTGCTTTGGCTTGGATTCGATATTTGCCGAGCATCTAGGAAGGATGCATAAAACTGTTTAAAGAGACCACACACAGCGACATCTAATGGTTGTATGCGGTGAATACAGTGGGGTGGAAATATTAATAATGAAAACCGTGTTCACGAGCAACATCAATTACTTCAATTGAAATATGAGATGCACGGTTGACAAGCACTAATATTGCAGGATTTTCTGCAGACACATTCATGTGCTTCATAAAATGTTGCAATACAGGAAAAAAGTTCAGCCGCCATCCATCCAGACTTTGGCGCCAAGCCTAAGATTCCTGTTGGAGCTCCGTGCAGCACATGCTGTTTGAAGCTCACTATTGGGAATATATATGCGGATGGCAAAGTATTTTCCATAGCGTTGATGCAATTGTATATTGTAACTGTTGTTTCACATTCTGCAGCAACAACTTTCCAACCTGCTTTGTTCCTGCGGCACATGAAATTTGGGAGGCTTTTGAAAACTTTGTATCCCCGTCTCATCTAAATTAAATAGTGAATGAATACAGGAAGGATAACGCTCAAGCAAATTCTCTCGGTTGTCAAAAATCTTGTTTACACTAACGTTATTAAATGCAATTGGCCTGGCAAGGCACGTTGGATCCGGACTAGGTGATGGCAGGCTCAATATCTTATTCCGATGTCGAAAGCGTTTCAGTCAATCTTCGCGAGCAAGTTCGTAATTCTTCCATGAAAGAGGAATTTTCTTGTGCAGATAAAGAGCAAACTGATATAAAACTTGTCGTGTTTGGATTTCACGAAGTCCACAGGTTAAAGTGGCGCAGGAAAAAAGGTATTCACATACTGTAGTTGCTTCTCTTCGCTGTAAGTAAAAAATAAAGAAAGATACAAGCGTAATTCGTGTTTCATTTTCCAAAAAACAATTTAGAACACATTCAATACTGTATGATCAAAATCCAATGGTCTGTTGAAATAGGCAATTAATGCAAACACCTGATTTGTTGTGAAAGACCTCTTCGCAACATTAAATGCACTATGATTACCACCTCTAGCTTGTTGAACATATCGATATAAAGTGGACTTGTCCAACCCATGCTTCTTGCATGCTTTTCTAATGGAAAAGTGGTGTACCACAACATCTTTCACAGCAGAAGTGATGGTGTTCTGAAAAATAAACCACGCGCAGTTTTTCTTTGCTTAAAGTTGGCATTATCCTAACGAGTCTGCAAAAGTATTGGAGGTGTAGATTCATCTTGCCATAACAGTTCAAAAGAACTTCCTATCAGATTGCTTTAGTAACCACGCATGTTTCTTCACGAAATGATAACTGCAGGACAGTCAAGCATGAATATATAGCCTTCTCTGGAACTGCTTGAAGTATTTTGGGTAATGAAATAAAACTTTAGCTCACTGATCCCGGGTCTCATGAGACAGTCGTGTCTCATTGGTCCCACTGGCCATGCCTGTTACAAGACGGTTGTTGTCTCTAGTAAAGGTTAAAGGATGAACAAACAAGCACTCTGCAAATGTTAGCTAACTACCCAAACTCAATAACCTGCGTTATCGTGTTCCTGTCTTTAACTAAAGTGTCTAAAGTGCAGTTTGTTCTAACATTAAAATATTTACTTTAGGGTGCACAAAATACAACGCCCGCATTTTCGCTCGGCTGGTGCTGCAAATTTTCTACTTTAACAGCAAGAACAAACGTGTCAGTCACCTTGATTGTCGGAACCTCAATGAATATGGTTTATCGTCATAACGTTTCGAGAAATGTCAATGTCTCACGGGTCCCTTTGTCCAATAGGTCACACACATCCCCATCACAGGCAGCATAGAACAGGAACAGCCACCAAAAATCCACCTTGACTTTTATATTTATCTAAGTGAAATACCGTATCTCTATCAATGTACAATAATCATGCGAGTTATTCCAAAGTATTTACCTCTAACAAAATACTTCATTTGATTTTTAGCGTTGAAAAAGGAAATGACATTGCTTTACTTAAACTGAAATCGCCATTTACCTTCAACTCTAAAGTCAGACCAGTATGCATCCCAACATCGGCACAAGATATACCGCCTACATCTCAGGCTATCACGACTGGTTGGGGTACTTTGGGTAAGTTGCGTTTCTTTTTGTTGAAAATATATTAACCTAAGTTCGCCAATCAAAGTCTCAAGGAAGCAACTCAGTTACAAATGAATTCATTTGTAAATTGCCACTGAAAAGTTCAGTGTTGTTTGTCTGGTAAATGGGGATTATTGGTATTTCTTTAGTCTAAGAAAGCAAGATCTATCATGATATTTTTAGCCCCAGGTGGAGATCAACCCAATGCTTTGTATCAAGTTCGAGTGCCTATCGTAACCAACCAAGAATGTGCGGAAAGCTATAGGGATGTTGCATCTATATATTCAAAGCAAATTTGTGCTGGAGACACTGAAGAAGGAGGTGTGGATACATGTCAGGTGAAAAACGTAAAATAGTTTTATGTTGTGGGAAAGTGTATTAAAGTTCATAATAAATTGTGCTTCCACATCGAACAGAACATGGCAAACAGCCTAGGATCAAAAGCAAAGAACGAAAAACATACGAATCAGCATCCTCTATACCAGGGTTTCTTAAACATTTTTTTTCTGCGAACCCATTTCAAAAAGAAACACCCATTTGACGTCTTTTATGGTAGCCTTGAAATTAAAATGATATTAAAAAAATTATCATCCCTTTACAAATCTGAAGTGACATCTTTTCCATAGAGAATTCATGCAAATGCACACAATACAGGGAAGTAACTACACAGTAATAAAGCACCGTGTTAGATAAACAGCGAAGCGAAAAGAAAATTAACAAAATGCAATTCCATTTATAAAATTATCAAGCACAACTAATGGGATAGATGTGGCTGAAGGTTTATACACAGATAATCCATTCGTAGAATGATACATGACAACGCTTCACGAAGAACATCCGCAAGATGTTTTAAAGTGAATCGGTTTTTGAACTTGATGATTGTCAATTTAGAGAGTACCGCTTCACACAATTGTGTTGTGTGAAGCAGTAAAGCCATAGCGACGATTAGCTCAGTGGTGGAGTGTCCGCCTCCCCATTGGAAGGTTGGGTGTCCACGGGTGGCTTGCCGTAGCGCTTCTTCGCCAAGAGCGTTCACCGCAACCGCCTTGTCAAAAAGCATAAATAAGGCTTGATGCCAACACCAATTGTCGTTGGATAAATTGTCACATTGCGTGCGATCATCAAAAAAATATGTTGTGCAAAAAGGGAAGACTTTATGAACCCCTAGTTCTGGGTATTAATTTCTTGTTCATGTCCAAAAATTACAAGAAGTCGCTTTTGAAAATTCCAATTCCAAACTCCACAAACGCTTCCTTGGCTTGTGATGGCAGGCGTGAGATACCTGAAAAAGTTTAATTTTGTATCTCTTGCTGATCCAGCTTTCGTTTCCTGAATCAAATTCCAAGCAAAAGTACTCCTGAAACTGTGTGTGAATGCGTTTCAAATGATCAACTGTAACCTTGACAATCAACTGATGGGAATAGTTTTTTTTTTCTACTGAAAATCATCAGCAGTAGATAACATTCCAAGATTACAATTTTCTGTCCTATTTTTCCACATTGTACGCTGTTGGGGTGAATGCTTTTGTTGCAGCGTCAGCATTAATTATTAGTGTTGGGTGAGCTGCCACTCACAGAAGGTTTGAAACTCTTGCGCAACGAACTCTCGCCGACCTGAATCCTCACAAATCCGTGCATCAACGAACAGTAGACTTTCTATATCCTACAGCAATTGCAAACGGAGCGGAAGGTAATCAGCGTAAACTCCTGTTGTTACAAATAAAGAAGCCGTGATTGTTTGTTGGAAATGGTTTCTGAAAAACAACAGAAACAAACTATTGGCATTCTACCAGCGCAGCTAAACTGAGCAAACAAACTTCCTTAGCGATTATCTGAGCGATCGATCAAAAGATGAGCGACTAGACAAGCAAACAATTGCGGTTATTTCAGTAAATTTAAAAGCGCATCCCAAGCTCTTGATTACAATCCAAGGTATGACTTTTGTGCTGATTGGCAAGCTGCGACTCCGTGCTAAAATTCTCCAAAAGTCACATATAAATGAACTTGCATACGAAAACAGTGTGCGTTTCACAACTCAGATTTTGGTCTTTGAGTTTATCGTAAAATTTGCTGCTTCGATTTGCAGAATTTGGTCTATTTGCATGAGGGCCGAAATTTCACTAAAGTTCGAGGTTGAAATGAGCTGCAATTCTATCGTGAGTTAGGCGAGGCAAACAGAAAAGCAACGTCTTTGTCACAGCTGTTCGAGACTACGAAACAGACGCACGTCGTCCTGACATCCTGCGTTTAGCATACACAAGACGGCGACATAGGAAAACAAATTGTTACTCAAGTCAGCGCGAGGACTCTGATGACCCTCAACAGGGAATCGCGAAATGGTAGATGTCTAGAAATAGTGGTGCTATCCGTCAAGTCCTGTCGATTTATGTTAGGCTTCAAAACTGCTTTGGAGCAAATCACTCATTTGAACCTAGGGATGTCGCGCACGGTAAATTCGTCACCGGAAGAGACAGCTTGAAGCCATTTAAACAATTAAGTCGCTTGTCGACGTCACAGAGTCAACTTTGTCTTTGAAAGTAAAATTGTTGCAGTTTTTCCTTGAAGAAACACTCTCAAATGATTCAGTTTGTCAAACAATGTTGGAAAATTAGCACAGTTGAGCAACCCAACAGTCATTGGGAAAAAACACTGCAAGAGAAGACTCCTTTTCCGTGGAGGACATGACAAGCTCTTCTTTTAAATCTAATAGCCTTTCTGTACTGCAGTCTCTTGATAGCCATCTGACTGCAGTATGCATTACTATGCTTGTATGATTTCAATCATAGTCTTCTGAAAACAAACGGTTGTTCTGAAAACAAACGGTTGTTGCCTGTTTTGAACAAAGCTTTTAATAAAATGAATTATTTTTGAGCAATGCTTTTAAAATCAAATCAATTATTTTGACAACGCGAAGAACAATATCCTGTACAAATGACCTTCGTTTGGCTGCAAGTGTCTCTTTTTCCTTCACGCTATGAGTAAAAGTGATTCGTTCGTTTGCACGTTCTGTCACTTTTGTAGCAAATCCAGCACGCTTGCCCAGTATTGCCCAGCTGCATGTGCACCGACGCCAAAGCAAATTTCCCATTGCACACCTGCAGTTCTGAAAACTTTATTCACCTTAACGAATGTATGTCGTAGCTTTCCAAAGTGCGACAAAAAAGCAATTCTCTTTTAACGCGTTCTTCATGGACACACGGCAAGTATACTGAAGTTGCAACTGTGCCATGTTTGACGCATCTGACGTTTCATCGAGCTGAATTATAAACCTTGGACTTTTCTTAAATTTAATGATTTGCTGCTGGAATTGATCACCACTAATTTCAGGAATTCCTCTACAAAAGGTGTCATTGGATAAAGTCTTTTTGCGAATTACACCAACATACACTTTTTCGTGTACTATTTCTGACATTTTAACAGCTGCAGGGGAACTAGATCTTAACGAACCATGAAAGGTCTAGTGGATTTCGCCATCAACTGGTTTCATAAGACGCGCGCAAACATCTTTGAAAAATATTCATTCACAGTGAAATATTTTTGCATAGTGTTGATGATTCGCTGAAGACTTCTGAAAGCTTTCGAAATGTTCTATTGGTTTGTCGTAATATTTCGCATGTTTGGTATTGAAATGCCTTGATAATTTGGAAGGGTGCATGTTTGTTTGCAGCCAAAGTTTTATTACAAAAAAGCAAAGACTTTTCTCCACTCCATCAATATCATTAGAAGCAAATACAAACGGCAGATTTGCTTCATCACGATTTCTTTTTCTCTTTGACTTTTCAACATTTTTCTCTGCGTTTCCAATATCTCCACACGAGCATAATCCTAGCCACTGGTCCATGGTGATATCAACACTTTCTCCTTAAAAACTGTAGTCTAAAGCTGCTCAAGCAGTTAGCCTGGAGTTCTAGAAACAAGTGTGCCCTCGTGTCGGAATCAAAGGCGTACGCAAAGGGGGGGTCGGGTTACCCCCCCCCTCGAGCTTGATATTTTGCAAAAACTTTGTTACCTTCGCAAGGAAATTAATTGTTTTTGCATACCTTTTGCTTGTTAATTTGTCGACTTAATGCAAATACCACGGAATAAATCCGCATGCAAATTATAAGGTACATTTTAAATGCGCTAAAAAAGTAATAATCAGATTTCGGTAGGAATTTGGGTTATTGTCTGGGTACAGAAACCATCTCAACACATTTTGCAGACCTTTCGTCCACTATGCATGTTTGAGATCGTGTTCCGCGATAGTTCACTTTATCCGAAACCATTGTCTTTATATTGTCTGCCAAGGGCGTACGCAAGGGGGGTTGGGGTTAACCCCCCCTCTTTAGTTTGATATGTTACAAAACCTTTATTACCTGCGAAAAGGAGATTAATTGTTTCCGCATACTTTTTTCTTGTTAATTTGTCGACTTAATGCAAAAACTGTAGATGTAAATGCTCTGAGATAGTGATGAGTGTGTTTTACTCCCCTGTTTGAACGCTCAGCCTGATATTGTCGCAGTTATGAACTGCTATGTCGTAGCGTTGAGTGCATATTCCTCCGATGTCCTAACTTGGAGCGCTGATATTTTAGTTTATATTCAGTGCCAATGGCGCACGCAAGACAGAGGGTTGAGGTTTACTCCCCCCTGAGCTTGGTATTTTACAAAAACTTTATTACCTGTGCAAAGGAGAGTAATTGTTTTCGCATACTTTTTGCTTGTTAATTTGTCGACTTAATGCAAACAACACGGAATGAACTTGCATGCAAATTTAAACGAACATTGTAAATTGGCCAAAAAGTAACGATTAAGTTTCGGTAGGAATCTGGATTATCGTCTGGGTACAGAAACCATCTCACCACTTTTCGCAGACTTTTCGGTGCCGCCTGATATTTTTGCAGTTACGAATTGCTACATCGTAGCGTTGGGTGTATTTTCCTCCGATAGCCTAACTTGGGGCGCAAATGATTTATTTTCAGTGCAATGACACATAAAATAGGGAGAGTGGATGTATAGAAAAATGTGCATATTATGACAACAAACTTCGCCAAAACGTTGGAGACAGGACTACGACGTCAAATTGCGACGTCACAAACAGCGGACACCAAATACAAATGACTACACTATGCCATTGAATGAACTCCCCCCCAGGTAAATTTTCTGCTTTCGCCACTGGTCCGAATTATGCAACATGGTCAAATACGTTTCAAAATTAATAAGTACGTTAAACCAATGTAACAATGCATAATTGTGATTGGTTGATGAATGCCATTCGATAGCTCATGCGGACATCCCTGTAAAAAACTGACAACGTCACATACGGAGTTGCCTCAGAACATGCAGAAGAAATTATTTCACTATTGGCCTATTTTTATTTTTTTGTGAAGTTTGCAAAATCATTATCTTTGATATATAAAACCATTTTGTTTCGCGACCACAAATGGATTGCGAACCATGCTTTGAGAAACCCTGCATTACACAAATTTCAGAGTAGTTTTGAGGCAACATTTGAACCGCTGTTATTTTCGAATCTTTTCTGTTAATATTCGTCTATATTTCAAATTTCCAAGTATTTCATTAACGCCACCAGTTACATGAAGAAGGACGCTCTATGACCAGCAGGCGATTTATTTGCTTGTGTTTATTCAGATGTCTAATCGTTTTGCCGTGACATTATGAGTGCTTGGTTCACAGCAAAATGACATCTTTTCATAAATGTAAAAATTTAGCAGATGCCGATTCATGCAAACTACACGTACGCGAACGTTTGGACCAAATGTATGGAAGTGGTAATTCTAGTAAAACCTACCAATTTTCATGGCAAAACGGCCGTTGATATTGGACGTCAACGAAATATGACATGACATTTCTGTATCAGTTTTCAAATCAATGGTTGTCCAAACTTCTACCACTTTTTTTTGGAAATTGTCCACGCAACTAATTTCGTGGTCTCGTCAATATTACTACGTTTCATTCGTGTTAGTCACAAAAATATTTGACGAACGAAAATCACAATCTGTAATCTACTGTAGGGGTTTTACTGATTTAATACACGTAAGATTTGACTGGTTTAACTGCCTTAGTACAATTAAGATTTCCATTTGCCAACCGTAGAATTTCATTACTTGCCACGCACCTTGGGCTGCTGAAAATATTTTCAGAAGTATAGTTGTGGCTCGCAAAACGCAGGTGTCTGTGTTTTCATCCTAATTAGTGCTTGAGGTTAAGCCAACTAATTTTCAAGTTATGCTGATACCAACAAAGATTTCAGAAAAAAGAGAAAATGTGCATAGTTCATCTCCGTCTCTGCGTGAAACGTGCACTGATCTAATACTGTGTCATGTAGTTACAAATCTACTCAATTCAAAAATGTTTTGAGTGCAAATTGAAAATTTGCGATAATGTTTTCCATACCCACCCGCTCTAAACCTGAAAATGGCAGGTAATATGAGCAACAACTTTTTCAATCATGCTGGTTTGGCATGCAGCAACACCTTGCTACGCCTAAAGCCTACAACACTTTTTGCAAAACGCATAGGTCCTGAGAGTGGTTAGGTATAACAGGAAAATTTTTTGCATAGTTGTAGGAGCAGGCAAATTTTCATGGGGGCGAAAGATGTTTGCCCAAATCTCCCCAAAATTGCCCGAAAAAGTTTTGGGCCACATTTCATACGATTTTCATGTGATTTGGGTGCCATTTTTTCAAATCAAACTATGTTGGGCGCCATTTTTATCAAATCAGAGCACGTTGGGCGCCATTTTTGCTCGAAATTTTTATGGACTTTGCCCAGATTTTCAGAGATTTTTTTAAGGGTTTCACAAATTTTGCCCAGATTTCAACTGATTTTGCCCGGCTTTTCAGGGATTTGGCCCAGATGTTCACCTAATCAAAACATGTGTGGGTGCACTTTCACCCCTGCACTCCGCCTCCTACACCGCTCATTTTTTGTACTCACTTTTGCAAAGAAAGTTCGCACAAATCTTCTTCATACCTCTGCGCATCTTTCCTTAAAATGTGAACTTTAAAGGAGTGAAAATACTCGCAGCTATGAACTTTCGAATCGCAACCACTCACGCGCGAGTGTTATAAAGCTTCATCCGATTTAGCGGGGATGGGTATGTGTTGTGCAAAGCTCCATAATGTTCATGAAATTAGTTTTGTTGCAACGAAAATTCAGAAAAACTTTTGCCAGGAATGTATCCTGAAAATTTGGCCTCAGTCTATTGTGAAAACTTTGAGTTATTTATTTTTGAATCGCGCAACCGGACGCTGGTCACCCCACATCGTATAAAATTTTGCTGCATGTGGCGAACCACGCCCAAGTTGGTGCGGGAGTTGATGTAGTATTGTAAAACACCATAATTTATTTGAGACTAGTTTTTTTGCAACCAAAATTCACAAAATTCATTTGTGATTTTTATGCATTTTTCGTGAATGTTTGAAGTGCATCGGACAAAACCTGTTCCAGTTATGAAGCTTCGAATCGAAACTACTCATGTGCCTAAACTACGAACATTGTCTGGTATAGCACGGTTGAGTCGTTGTTGCCTAAAGCGTCATACCTTTTGCGAATCCACGTTGTTGGCAATTGAAATTTGTGCTGGAGCACAGCATGTTCCAAAAATCTGCAGCTAAGCTCTGCATGTTCCAATGCATCTATCCTGAAAATTTGAGATCAAGCCAGCAAGAAGTTTTTGAATTACTAATTTTATAATCAATTAATGGGACTCCTGTTAACCGTGCATTGGGGTGCTGTTGTTGCGCGTAGCTCACAACGCGATTACTCAAGACATTGTGGTACAGTATGTTGCTGCGTGAAACGCAATACGCTTTCTCGTGTTTGGGCTTTTGTGACAAAATTTTTCACGAATGTTTATCTGATGTCAATGCATCTTGCCCGAAAATGTGAGGCAAATTGAGGAAGTACGTATTAGTTAGGTGTTTTTGAGTCAAGCTATTGGGTATAAAAAAAAAACAAAAACCGTGCCGAGCCTGCTGATTTAACGCCCCACCGAAAGTATTTGATCAGATTTAAACGGGACAACTGAAATCAAACGTGAATAAACTTGACATGGATATATGCCTTGTTTCAATGCTTAAACATGCATGCCATGGCCTTGCAATCTGAAATTTGAGTATTGCTTGCTGTATTTCATTTCAACCAAGAATGAGATAATCGAAATTGCTTGATGACCGTATTATAAAAGTGAACGAATAATGCAAAATATCAAAATTCTTGAAGGTGTGCAATTGATATTGGGAGTTTGCGTCAATCTTAGCCATGCGACTAATATTTCAAAGAACGCGTGGTACAAGTTTTGTGCAATTAATTGACTCACAAGGCAAAAAACGTGTAAGTTTTTTTGCTTTAACACCAGAAGCCCAGAAAAATTTCTCTACCTACAAGGACGAGTACGGTCAATTTTTTGCATTCATTTGTAAAACCGTTTATGAACGTTTTTCTTCAATTTACTTGAAATGTTGCATTCACACAAGCCAGTTTATCATATTTACGTGTTTTTGCAAGGTGTGAAAGTAGCCTACACAGAAAACATTTTCTCAGAACTCAGTCAGCACAGTTTTCAAATATTAGTCTAGCTCCTGTTTCTCAGAAGAAAATCAGTCAATTCCATTGTTACTTAATTGGGTTGATAGTTACGAAAGAAACTCTGCTAAAGAAACACAATCTCCTGAACACGCGCAGGTCATTTTTGACCGCTCAGGGCTTCTAGGTAGATATGTAAAATGCTGCATTTCCAAAAATTCTAATAAAAAAAATCCAGTAGCTGCAAAAACTTTATTATATGTTATGAAAAGTCAATGGGTAAGGCGAAGCAAATAGCAACGAAAATACGAAACGCTTAGGTCCACAAACAGTCAAAAATGACCGCATCGGGCTTTTAGTGTTAATGCGGTTCAAGTGAAAGCAACGATATTTTTTATATGGGATAAGACCACCTTTGTTCTTTACTAACTGTTAGACACGCTTTGGAATTGATTCCACATATTTTTAGCCGTTCTTTGCGATCGTTCCTTCACGGAACCATATGTAAACAATAACGTCAATTAGCATGGTTTGGGTGATGCAATCTTTCTATACTAGTCTTTTTTTGACAATACTCAAGATTCGACAGGGTTCAAGTCGAGGAAATCTCTGGCCAATCTAGAACGTTGATATATTTCTCCTCACAAATTTCCTTTACGTTTTCGCAGAGTGACAGGAAGCCAAATCTTTTGATGAAAAATAGCGCTCCAGCTGGAAATGCCGTAGCATTTCTCTAACCACGTTTTGTCTCACGACCTCGCTATATGTTTCCGCATTCATCATCCCTGCAACAGGGTAAAGTGGTCCATCACCTTGGAAGCTGGAACAACGACAAAACGTTTCGTTTTGCAGATTTTTTACCTCTTTCGATGATATGACCCTTGGTGAAGTTTTGCTCATCACTTCTTCTGACAAGACAACATTGCTGAACTCGCGCCAAAAAGTGCCTTTAGTCAGAAAATAATACATTTTCCCGTCTTCTCCACTCAATTCTTTGTAATTTTGGCCATCAAATAAATTTTAGGATTTTATTAGTCTAAGGTTGCTTTCATTACGTCGTTTGACCTTCTTCCATTAAAAGCCATCCTTCGTCTGCAAAAGACGAAATAATTTTGACTCCATAATATTCCTAAACTTTTTGGAGGTCACTGCTAATCTTTCTTGGGTTGATTGTGCTATTTCACATGAGATATGCATCGTCTTTCAGATTTGTTTTCCTTTTTCTACCACATTTTCCTTTCAAATTGGGGTGAATTACCTTGTTGCATTAACCTCCATAATACTGTTGGAGGTCAATGCAACAAGGTATTTAACAGGACATGCTGTCATTTGACTTCCTCCAGCTCTCTTTGCAATACCCTCGACGACCTTTGACAAGGCTGTTTAAGGGTTACAATACCTTCACATGTTTTTGAAGTTGTATCTGGTATTTACTTCCAACTTTCTCTAGAGTCTAGACAAACTTACCACTAATAACAGCTTGAAAAAGACATATCCTTTCATAAAAGGCTATCACTCCCATTATGACGTAATAGGTATATGCACTTTCATGACAAGCTTTTCACAACTTTGCTCGTTCATTGTTTCATTAAAATAGTCGGGTTTGCATCGAGTGAGCATTGCAAATCGTGGAAAGTTCTTGTACACGAAATAAAACAAGTAAGTCAATTAATTTGCACAATACTCTATTTGAAGAATAATCATATAATCATAAGCATTGAGATAAACCTTCAACTTTCCATGGATATCAATAATCTTCCGTTTCAATATCTCCATTTGTGTATTTGCGCACGGCTTTATATAGCCAGTTATATTCGCTAACATTTTTCAAGTATGCTGAAGATGATATAGATGCGTTGAATTACCTTGTATAGATGCGTTGAATTACCTTGAGTTTTTGACCTCACGTTGAAATCAAGTGAAAAATCATTATTTGCAAGTCAAACTAATGTGAAATCTGAAATTTCTATGCGATGTTCAACTGAATGCAAACTATCGAAGGGATTCAGTACATTATTGTTTTTTTTGCAATCGTCAAATCGCAGGGAGACTCGGGCGGACCATTAGTTGCAATGGCAGAATCAAATCTGACCTGGTATCTTATTGGTGTGACATCGTATGGGGCATCTTGTGCTGATTCAAAGTTTCCTGGAGTTTATACAAGAGTTTCGTCGTTTGAAACCTGGATTTCAGGTAATGCAGCATATATTTACCTGCATAAAGCTAAGATACGTTTTCCGATTTTTAACATAAGTTGCATGAATGAATTCTACTTACGTTTGATTTTCAAAAGTTGCAACTGGAGTCAGTCGCAAAGATGTAATTGATATTTTTATTGTCCAGTGCATCCTTCGTCACATCATTTCAAATAATATGACATATACGTGAAATGCATCATATTATAAATCTTTACGAAAAACTGAAATGTCAATATAGGATATTTCTACAGTGTATTTATGCACTTGATAAATACTTCTTTTCAGACGTAACTGGAGGAAGTTCCACTGCCACATCGTCTATCAGTAAAGTCATCACCGTTTCTTTTGCTCTCATTTTACACATCTTTTGCCAATGTCTATGAACAAAGTTGGAAAGACTACATCTTCTTCATTATAAAAACAAATAAAAACGAAACATTCTCTTCAATGACGTGCCAACGAAATAGGCAGTGATATGCTACACCTCTTCAGATGTTTATCGTTCTGTTTTTGACTAAATGTTTATGTACGGGTTCTGAATATTTTAACTATTGCGCTGTTTTGGTAACTGAAGCTTTGTCATTTGATACGAACGAAGTTGCATATTCTATTGCTTGTTGCAATTAAATGCAAACCAAAGGTTAATTCAAGGGTTAAGACACATTTTCCAAGCAAACGGTTTCAACTGATCCATTACATGTTTCGGAGGTTGCATTTATGATTAATCGAGGCCATTCATTTCACATTTTCGTTGTGCACAAAATGTAGTCATCATGTTCCTGAAAATAACCTTTAATTGCTGTATTCAAAGATTTCCTTTGCAAGGCACTTTTCAATTTAAATTATACATTTGAATCATTCCTTTGCATTTAAATTATAAATTGCAGTTGTGATACTTGCAGTTTTTCACCATTTGTTAGTATTTCGGTAAATCTTTTCACAAATTCAACAGCTATGAATTACAAAACTGCATTTGTGGGATGAAGCCATGCTTTATAAAACTCTACTGTTTTCCAAACTTTTGTTGCTTTGCACTTTGCAATTTTCTGTTTATTGTGCCTTAGACATTATAGAAACAATCATTCATAAGTCGTAGTGGTTACAACAGAAAAACATTACAGAAGAAGAGGAAATCTTCTACATTTAATGATTTATTTCGTCATGTCACGAAAACGCGGATAGTTTTTTGAAACTTATTGTGCAGACAAGTAACTGGAGATCACTTGCGATTCTACTTCACTTAGGTTGTATCTTCACAAGAGAACGCCTGCAATGATGTAAAACTCAACGCACCACCACAATAGCATCAAAGCCTCCTTCACGAAAAATTTGAAAAGTTTGGATTACATGCCTGTTCAAAGAACAGGGAGTGATTTTCAACAATTTCCGCAGCTTACTCCAAATTGCCATCCGTGTTCAGTGTTTTCCAGCTGACACTTAACAAAATCCACTGCCCATCAGTCGCCAGTGTTATTCTGTATCTTGGTCCTGGTTTTGTAGTGATTGGCAAGCGCGCAAAACATCGCAGTGTGTCATCAAGCAACAATGGAAATTATCCTATGAGAGGATTCTATCATTGCTTGCTTAAACCACATACATATTGGAGGTATTCGTATCCCGTTGGTGTTGCATCGCGCATTTAACGCCGCGCCTAACGAGCAGGGGACAGCATCAAAAGAAGCTAAATACAAGATGAATGCACAAACAGACTTTTAAATACCCGTACAGGTTGCACACCAATCGTGAAAGGCAATATCTGCAAGTGAACAAAAAGAAAAATAAAGTTCACTGAGTTAATAAACTTCTCGAAAATTTTGTTTTTGCTATGGAGTAACCTGAAACAGTAAAGCTTCGCCGCTGTATGCACACTGCATGCGTCCTATGTGTTTTGTGGGTGTATGCGTCTGATTTCTTGACGTCACGTCCTGTTCGAATGCGTCTAGTATGGTCTGTGTTTGAGTGGAACCTGTTTCTATACTGACGCATGATACCCACTGCTGACGCAAGAGATTAATTGCGAAAAAGCCGGAAATGTACAATACACGTAGATACACTCTTCTACACTAAGGTAAAGAAAAGGATGAAGAACGTCAACTGAACAAAATTGGTTTTATGATGGTTGAAACACAGTGTTTTTGCGAAAGATCAATCTATAGTCTATCTAGTCCACCTACCCCCTGGAGATAGGCCTAGAACGGTAAGCTACTCAACTGCCGTTCTTTTCACATGATCCGGCCTATCTGATCGGCTTGAATATTGAAGATTTTTCGCAACCAATTCGTTGTTTGTGAGACATGTTCTGTCACTTACCGCACTGTAGGAAGGCCATTGTATCCGTTGCGCAAGCTTATGCTGAATGAAGGCATTATTTGCGGTAAGTATAATTGTAATTGAAAGGAAGACAAAAGAACAAATTCCAACCTCGCGGCGAGCGTCTGAGGAATCTGCCTACTTGTATCTGCATTCATACTTCTGTGATGATTAGAACTAACACTTATCTAATTTCCATAATTGTGAGCCACAAAAATCCCGTAAGAAAATCGATGACATTTTACCTCAAATAAACGTACCTTCAGTTCTGTAAAGATGGATGGTTTATTGTTTCATATGACTCATCCAACAAGCAGAAGCATGATAAAAGCCATTGCGTGCAGTAAACCAACCATTAGTGAATATTAGAGCAATGAAAACACAATGGCACAATATTTGATCAGTGCAAACAAAGAGGGCGCTGTGTCATATAGGATTGGCGAAAGGGATTGGCGACCGTGGCGGTCATCTAGTCAACCAACCCCGTTTATCATTTTCTGACAAGTGTTCAGAGACAACAGTTGGACATCAAATAAGCATAATGAAAAGAAAAACAAAAACAAAAAAACGAATGAACGCAGAACATGGTGAAGAAAATGTACAGGTGAAACCGCATGCCTATGTACACAGATGAGTGGATCGAATTTAAGTGAAG
>Ga0210059_1003604_pt1 | contig 24841 bp, 13 predicted proteins | sample Ectturendosymbi2_FD_188042 | JGI IMG/M metagenome (GOLD analysis project Ga0210059, IMG submission 188042) | Ecteinascidia turbinata endosymbiont from Florida, USA - Sample 2 (SPAdes) (version 2) | ecosystem: Host-associated > Tunicates > Ascidians > Unclassified | place: Key West, Florida...
CTCTGCATGCAACGACAGCATTCCTCGCAAGCAACGTCTACGCTGGGCAACACCCCAAACCTCAACATTGGGTTCCTACACCAAAAGGAAAACCCTACACTTTTTCTAGGGTCTCGAAAGCTTTATATAAATATATTCATAATTACTTCCACATAATAAATTTCGTACATAGAACCACTTTTTGTCACGGTCAAATTAATAGGATTACCTGGCAGTAGCGCAGTCAGTAATTTTCTTCTGGATGGGCCAGTCATTGACGTCGTCAGTCACTGATGTCGTCTTGAGTCCTACTGCCACTTCTGTTCATTTTCTAACAGCTGAAAATTGATACAAAGTACTAGCAATGATCTGAGCAATTTTGTTTCGGGGAGGCCATGGCCTCTTCGGTCTCATTCTGGCAGCGCTACTGTTACCTGCAAAACTGTAGCCTACTTTTTCATTCAACATTGTTTTAAGGGCGAATTTCAAAAGTGGCTATTGAAATTATTTTTCAGTTTAGCACTACATACTTGTGTGAACAAAGTTTCCCATCTTTGTTATTGATTACAAACGATCCATGCTTATATGATAAAAGTTTGCAACTGGAATTTTCAAAACAGAGTTTATGTCATTTTTGGATAAGAACAAGAACTGAATGCCCAGTCATTTTCTGATTTAGCCATTTATAAACTCTTATCATTTTGCATAACATATTTGTTTGAGGTTGCTACATTTTTAAAATTCGTAATCATCAAGTCCAAACTCGATCCTTTTTGAAAAATGTTGAGAATGTCCTTCGTCCGGCGTTGTCATGTATCAATCTACATATGGATGATCTGTGTAAAAATCATCAAGCGCTTCCATCCATTTAGTTGCACTTGATAACTTCTATAAACTGAAATGTATTTTGTTGATTATTTTCGCCTTAAAATTTCTATTACGTGGTAGTTTCATAACTGCATAGCAGAGATGATCACTATCTGGTTGCCCGGTTGGATATCCGGCAGGATAGTGAGTTTGCAACTGTATACGGATATCCAAAAACTGCTTTCAAACGCGAACCGGATACGGATCCGGATATCCGAAACGCTTTTATCGATGTTTTTAGGATTCAGACTTTTGGAAAAGTTGCGCATTGCACAATCATTAATTTATTATCTTCAGATGCATTTTTTCAGCCTTCTGTGCCATGAGTTCCAGTTTGTCTATGGTGTAATCTCTGCATCATAGTGTAATCCCATTCACCCCTCTTAATCTGGTAATTGGAAACTCTAAGTTTGTCAGCATGAATCTGTTCCTGGTGTGGCAAGATAGGGCTCTTTCAGTATACATTTTAAGGACGCTGTTTTCTGCGTACTTGGACTAAGGCCAGCTGGTGTAGGCCTACTGTGATCTGTAGTCTAGACTAGCTGGAGCACTCTTAACTCTTTAATGTCTTCTATAGTCTTCACCAGGCCTTGCAGTCTAGTCTTCACACCTATTCTATGTGAGCCTGCATTGACTGGTTGTTGGATGATACCAGGCCAGATAGCATTTTTCTTTCTCAAACATGATATGCAAAATTGTTGTTTGGTGACATTGACTTGTTGGACTGAATTTTTAGTCAGTCATGTCAATATAAATGACATTTAAGCCAGTGTATTGTTTTGAATGCTGTTTAGTGTTTTGGTTTATAGATTAGCATTGCTATGTAGTTGGTTTGGTTAAAGTGCAACAAGGGGCGGATTAATAAATGAAATTATGAATGTGAACTTATGGATGGCGTTAAAATCTAACCACTGTTACTAAAGGGATGGCTAATGAAAAGCTTGTTGTGGCAACAGAACCGTCACCAGGAAGTCATCTGTAGTGAGGCTATACCTTAGTGCAGTAGGGCTTGACATTCTCTGGAATTTGAACAAATATTACTGTTTTATAGTGTTTCCTATTTGAATTTGGAGGGGCTTGGAGCTTTTTTTCGGAGGAGCTAAGCCCACCAAAGCCCCCTCGTGGCCATGGGACTGTGTGGCAAAAGAGCAGAAAGCGAGATTGCAGTGTTTAGCCAGCGCAATGCCGAAATCTGTAATACCACCAGGAGCTAAAAATGGAAAAGTTTCTAAGGAGATATAGCGCAAGAATGTGGCAGTGTTAGCTAAAACGCCGCGACTGAAACGTTCTTTTTTTTCAGCAAAGCTTTAAGCAGCAACGATAAAACAGTGGCGTTAACCAGGGCACCTGAAAATGTAGATGTAAATCACGACATAAGTTTCGAACCACCTTTCACACTCAGACTGGCTGGCCATTGACATATTATTTTGCCGGTGTGTTTGTTTGTAATCTCTGGTTTCTGTTTATTGTTCGGGTGAATGTTGTTTCTTGCCAAGTCACTCTCTAGCCTGTGGAAATATTTTTTCTTAGTAAGAATACGCTGTGGTGTTTACATCATAAACTCGCTTCTCGCAGCTAACTGTATGTGCAGTTATGAGCACCGTATTTGTTAGATTGTAAGCCGCGGCTTATAAAATTTTTTCATCATTTCATGCGGCTTACAATGAAGGGCGGCTTACATTTTTTTACTTTATCGAAAGGTATAGATGACGCTCAGTGTTTCCTTGGCTACGTTTTGTCGACCAAATTCTTCTCTCGCATTCGATTTTCTTCAGCATCACGTGCACATCCGTCACAGGAGGGATTATGATAAACAAAAGGCAGTTGTAGTGGTGTAAGCAACAGGCCCGTGACCAGCTTGGGACACCAGGGGGCGAAGAATTTTCTGAAAGGTCCAATTTTTTTAACTATGACCAATAATATTAAACTATGTCCAACACATTTTTCCAGGGGGGGAGAAACATTTTTTAACACCATTTCGTGCGGCTTACAAGCAAAGGCGGCTAACAATCGAGTTATACGGCGGCACATAATCGACTACCGGAAAAAGCAAACGAGAACGTTGCGAATGAGTGAAAACATAACTTTCACAAACGATGACGTCATGAAATAGTCATAGGGGCCCTCCAGTGAAAATTTCCCCGGGCCCCCCTACCCTTTAATCCGGCTCTGCTTGTGAGTTAGATACTACCTGTGAGTATTGCACAGTTAGAATTTAACATAAGAATCACAAAACTTTACCTTAACTACAAAGCCAGTTTTCAGATTAGGAAAACTGTAACTGCGGAAACAACCTCCTTTGTATGAGACAAACGTTAAGGAAACTTTGACCAAAAACATTAACTTTTCTAAACCAATAGTTCGCTATCAGTGTGCCGCGAGACACTCCCAGGTGTGCCGATAAATTTTCCAAACTGAGAACCCATTCGTTGAACCCACAGTAAGCTATTGGTAGGATTTGTAGGAATAACAAGCCTAAGGTTCAGAATAACTTTTCCAAAGAAGACGTTTCTATTTACTTACGTTTCAGTCATTGTCTTTGGTGTGCGACATGTAAAGACTGAGTTGCAAAGTGTGCAGAGACCATAAAACTCCGCAGGCCAAACTTCACGCTCATACCATGAGGAAATCCCAAGTAATTAGGTAAAAAAGTTAAAATTTATCATTAGGTCAAAATTTATCGTTAGGTCAAACTTTTCTTGCGGCAGAGTTTTCGAGAGCATGAATATGCTTCTGGGTTAACCTCAATACCTAAGGCTGAACTATTTTGCAGTTGCAAACGCAGAAAATTTATAGGTCAAATAAAGTCAAAATTTATAAATTATGAAGTCAAAATGTTAAGTTTTTAGGTCAAAAAATTGGTTGCCCTAATGATCAGGTTTTTCGTACTTAGTGAAATTCAGTATGCCTAATGGTGTTCACATGGATGCTCACAGAATTTATGATTTAACAGTTTTCACTTGTTCAAATGTGTTTTCAATTTGGGGCCCCGCGCTACCTTAATCCGGCACTGATTCTGACTACACATTTCAGCATCAAGACACCACAAGGATGACAGTCGAATCTGATCGCAAATTGCTTTGCTAGGAAAGCGGTTCCGTGTCAACGACGCTCTACAGACCAGCAACTTACAAGCACAAGCGTAGAGGTGACAATGACATGATGCAAAAGACTAAAGCAAGATCAGAGTAAGTGCGCAGACTACAGTAACAAGCACACGCTAGCCCAAGAAGCTGCTATCACCAGCGCCAAAAACCGACTAACGCCAATCATAAGGCGGCTGACAAGCGAGCAGCCTATTGAATGAGTCACCCAACCGCCCAAACGTTACAACAAAGAGTTCCTGTCTATCCGAGGTCACCTGGAGAGACATTATGCTGGCTCGGTGCCTCGGTCCAACGCTCAACGGTGGCCGTCGGGGTCATTGATGTTCTTAGTGGATTGGAGCGACAGTCTATTTTGGATGATGTTCGTTCTGCAAAGATTTTTCAAAATTAGTGTATGAAACTAAAGATGCATCCAACACGGAAATGGCATTCTTCAATTTGAAATATCAGTCTTGTCAAAATGGTATTCAGGAAGCGTTTTCAGAATATCGGGCTGCTGTCGGACTGGATGTTGACAGGTTTTAAGCAAAATCATTATGAAGTTTGGTCAGTATTGTGGTTTAGCACTGAACATCCTAGTTGAACAAGGGTATGACCGTGCAGCCGTTATGAGTGGTGCAGTAAGCGGCGTTCAGAAAGTCACACGCGACAAAACCATCTATGCCCTATGGCAGGGGTGGCCAAACTGTGGCTCGCGAGCCGCATGCGGCTCTTCGAACCTTTGCATGCTGCTCTTTGATCTTTTCGAAAAATTATATCTTTGTTCTTTATTTTTTATTTCTATTACAAAGCGCAGAAATATTGTAAAATGTTACTGCCGTACTGTATTACTTTTGCAAGTCGTTCCAAAAAGAATTATGATGTCACAGAAGCAATGGCGTGCAGAGAGGGTGAATGGAGCGACGGCCCCGGGCATCCAAGCCAGGGGGCATCCAAAGAGTGAAATTATAAAAATTAAAATGCTGTGTAACTAGATGATTTTTCCTATTGTAAAGTTGCTAACACATGCTGCATGGGTTTGATTTTTCAAAACTTGTTTTTGGTCAATACTAGTTTTTACGTGTTTCAAATTCCAGTAAGCCTCACATTCTTCAATACCAGGAACATATGCTCTAGGTGTGCAGCGCACACCCAATCAAGCTGATAATGACGTGACTTATTCCAGATCGTGCGATCAAGGGAAAGTCACAAAAAAGGATTGAAAGACAGGGACGTCGGAGCAGCGGCAAGGCAGTGGGGGCAGAAGAAACGTTGAGGGTTATTTAAGCGTATAAAATACAAAAAATCGTGACTAATTATGCTTGTTTTTGTTTAAGAAACAATGATAACTCAAACATAAGAGCCGAAGTTATAGAAAACCATTCTGAATTTTCTGGTTGCGCGAATAGCTGCAATAATTTTGTTTCAAATTGTTCTTGATAAACCATGAAATTACCTGATATTGTTATCAAAAAGGCACCACCCCCCGTTGGTCTTCTTTTGCAAGGTCAGGGGGCAATGCCCCCGTCATGCTCCGTCTTTCCGGCGTCCCTGTTGAAAGATAGTTATATACTTTTAATTGATTTTCTGAGTCAAATTTCAAAACTGTCCTATTTCAACTTGCTTGATTTAGTTTTTGATCCATGCATGGATCGCTAGTTTTCCGTTTCGTTGTTTGATGTGGCAACCCTTGGTGTGCGCTAATACAACCGCACACCTGTGCTTGCAAAATGTGTATCATTTCGAGTTTGTCATTCGTTGGCAATTCAGGCAGATTGATTATAACGGCTCACACAAGCCCGTATCTGTTCTGTCCCCCCAGTAGTTGTACATATAACAGCCACATAACAAAAAACGAAATGTTTCTTGTGTACTTCATGCGCATTCTCAATACTTGCGTAGATTAGCAAGTTTCAAACTGTCAACCTCGGTGTCCGCTACCCCAGCCGCATACCTCCTCTGCTCGATTGTTATTTTACGAGACATTCGCGCGGCCTGGTGTCTTCGCAGTTGTGAACTGTCCTGTCGCGGTGTTGGGTGTGCTTTACTCCACTGTTATAATGCGCAGTCTTATACTCAGGGGTGTAGTGCAGAACTACGTCCCTGCTTATACTGTGTTTTTGCAGTTGTGAATTGCGCTGACGGAATACTGAGTGTGTTCTACTCCCATTGTACTTCCTTGACGGGATACTGAGTGTGTTCTACTCCCTAACGAGTTGCCGGATATTTTTGCAGTTACGAACTTCTCTGTCTTAGCGTTGAGTGTTGTGTTTTGCTCCAGTCTCATAATTTGGAGCGCTGTTAATTTGTGTTAATTACAGTAACACATTGTACAACAACGAGTAAGGAGAGGGTGTATAGCAGAATCGTATGCATGCTTTGTCAACAAACTCTACCAAAACGTTGGTTTGCAAACGTGAATATGACGTCATATTATGACGTCACAAACAGGGTATATGCAGTAACAATGACCACCATACGCCACTGCTCAGTACTAGACTTTGCTAAAGGGGAATACAATCAAGAAGTCGCCCCGGGCATCACCAGACCTCGGCATGCCACTGCACAGAAGCATAGATTGCAAATAAATTCGTGTCTTTCGATGTTTATGTTGTGGCTCTTTGTAACTTCGGATTTACGATATGCGGCTCATACATAGAGCAGGTTTGGCCACCCCTGCCCTTTTACGTTCATTGTTCCTTTTAATCGCTTGAACCTCTGCTTGGTCGATGCTTGCAAAACAGTTCCAGAAGCTGGAGATTTTTTTCTCTGTAAAGGAGCGTTTATAATTTTATGTTGAATTCTTTCTAGCTCTGTTGTCTATCGCTTATGAACAGCCAAGCAAAAATAAATTTATACTGATGAGCAGTTTGTGAAGCTTCAAAAACTTAGTCTTAGTGACACTCGTTGGAGCTGTCGAGTAACAAGTTGCACGGCTCTTTTGAATAGAGTCGGGGCTGTAGTATCTCTTCTTAAAGAAATCAAGAGCCAAGATTCTGTAGAGAACAGTTGAGGCGACTGGAATTTTATGCTTGCTTGATAAAAAATTCGTGCGCATTCTGTATCTCATCAACGACATTTTGACTATGACTAAAAGTTTTTCCGATTTTTGATTTCAGAAAATGTGGACCTCGCTGCAGCAACAGATATGTCTTTGGCAGTCATAGAAGAGCTGCAAGAAAAACGCTAAGGTGGAAATGCTTTTGAGATATTGGAAAGAAATGCTGCGGAATGTTGCGCCAAACGGAAAATTCCTGTAACAGGAAATAAACGACGAAAAATTTTGCCACAGCGTCTGAAAATTTATGTCGTTTACAGAGAAGGGAAGAACAAGCAGAATCATCATTCGTAACTGATATATTTTTGCCAATTTTTTTAACAGCAAGAGCAGCATCATTGTATCAGGCGTCCAGTCTCTAAAGCCTGCAAGCAAGAGTTTTTTGGATATGAGTGCAATTCAGAGCGTGGGAAATTTTTTCGTTGCAACGACGAATGTCTGAAATATGAGGTTCATCAGCCCAAACAATTATTACAAATTAAGGAAGTCAGTTTAAGTAGTACAAGGGAATTGTTTTTCATCCTTATCCACGAGGATTTTCCGGAAATGCACAAGTTTCCAAGAATTTTTATGACCGTGCATGCCCTTTACCACTGCGCAGGTGGAGCGGAGCTTCTCCAAATTGCATGTCGTGAAGACTTCTTGCGAAGTCGCATATGTTTTCCCAAATTCTCAGCAAACTTGTGATTCTGTGCATTGAATAGCATGGGGCTAATTACCTTTAATATGGATATGTTTGCCGACGAATTCGCGATTGTTCACAGCAACAGGAGGATTGAATTGTATTAGAGGAAACCGGTTGTTGAAATGTGTTTTTTTTCGCATGTTTGCATGATTAATAAGACACTTATAAGGGTGACAGTAAGATTCTTTAGTTTACCAAGATCTCCTTTTGTTCGTTGATTACGAACAGACACATCACGCCTCACTTGTAAGGTGAAGCAGAAGGCACGTAATTTGCATCGCGTTACATACGTAACTTTCCTTCGTTCTGTTTTCTTTTGTACGGTGTCATTTGTTTAGCGTAGCATACATCTGCGAGCAAGACTGCCGTCACGACATTTAGTGACTGATGATTTTATGGTCCTGAACATGATTTTTCAACACATGTTTCTGTCTGGTAAAACCGATGTCGATATAGAAGCGTAGGTACGTTTTCACGAAGGCTTCGATTTGTTAACATCTTTAAACGAAGCCTATCGTAAACGTTTACGAAATGCTTTTCAGCACAACATTTCTATAGATACTAGCGAGGTCACTAAAGCGAAACGTAATGACGTGGTGTAGCAGGTGTGTAATAATGTGAAGTCATCTTTTTGAAGGTAGAACGGGTCTCTCTTATAAAGCCCTACAAGCAGGGATGACCCTAGCAGGTGCGGGGCCCAATGCAAGACCTAAGCGCGGGGCCCCTTTGAGCAGTTGTTTTATGACATCATCGCGTTCAGTTAACCGTGCTATACGACCGTGGGAGAGAGCACATATAAAGCCTTAGCACGAGAATGGAGCACGTTTGCTAACGTTCGATAATAATAGAGGAAATTCATCGCTTCGCTAGTTCTAACCAGAGCGTTGTTTGTTAACAATGAGAGTTATAAACCGTTTCTACTGAATTCTCGAGCGCAAGTGGTATCTGGAAAAAATGAACAATCTACCTAAACACCATGGCGCGGGGCCCCAGAGGCGTGGGGCCTCCAGAGGCGCGGGGCCCAATGCAGCTGCATCGGTTGCATCGGCTTAAGGCCGGCCCTGCCTACAAGGGCCATTGATTGTTCCCGTTACTGAAAAACTGGTCCCCTAGTCGTCCCACCAATGAAAATGTCTGACTCCGTCACCTCTTCCACTTCCCCACTGTTATTCACCTCTTGCTTAAAATACGTACAGTCCCGAAAATAGTGCAAAGGCCAATGTACAGGCGGTATTTATACATTTAGATTATAATACGCATGCACATCACCATCAGCACATTTTTAACAAATAAAGGAAATTTTTTTAGTCTGGTTAGCAAATGGGTTTTTATTTTATAGATAATACTGGCAAACGAAAAGCTTCACTTCGTCGCGATAGGTCAGTCACTATCCACCAGTTTTTGTTTCAGTTTTAATCTTTTATCCTTGCGTTAGTTCTCACTGAGTTGTGTTGACTGACTCAAGCCTTTTTACGACAGTTTCACTGCTTTATCCTTATGACCGGAGTCACTTCTCTCAAAAACCCAATCATATTACGTCATTCTACAGCATCTTGCTCATCTTCCACCTTTTCCGCTTTGGTGACAGCAAGAGCACCTCCTTGATCAAATTTTACTCCAGCTCTGTGTGCAAAAAGTCCGTACAAGGTGTGGCCCACAAAAACAGCAGCTGCTGAAACCAAGATCAGAATTCCGAAGTGATGTGGTTTCGGCAAAAACAGGACCAAAATGTAACCTATCATGTCCATAGACATACTGAGAGATTGCTGAACACCATTAACTACGCCACGTTCTTTTTCGGCCACGTTTTCTTGGATGAGCTGAGTGACAGTCAAGTCGAAACCCCACAAACCCGCTCGGGCAAGCAGAATCCCGCTTAAAAGCATAAGAAGGGACAAAAATGAAGGCGGCGGGGATATTCCTTCCAAGCACTTAAAGAGAATTCTAGGAACAAGGCCATGATCATAGGTTTGCGTGGTGTGTTCAATTGCAGGCATGCTTGTGCCAGTCATATTCACTTCGATCTTCGTTGTATTTAACAAGACACCATTTTCAGTGGCAGGAGAAACTGTTGGAATAACAGTGGCAGCAATGGTTTCGTATAGATTTTTAGACGTTACATCCTGTGGCTGGTAATGGGAGCCGGGGTACAAAAAAAATGGACTTCCGGTAACCCAAAGCGATGCAACGCATGGAATCACCGTAGCGACCTGAAACCAGCCACAGAAAAGGCCAGTCTTAACCAGTCCTACTCGTGTTCGTAACACAGGAAAGATGAAGGTACCGCCAATTCCGGCTACTGCAGCCGCTCCAAGGAGGATTCCCACAAAAAACTCACTAAAACACTGGTTGTATGCGTACGAAGTCATGACGTAACCAAAATTCAGCACAGTCAGGTATAAGCAAGCCATACCAACGCCGACAAAAGTGATGGTCTGTTTCATGTAAAGCTCCCAGCCTTCCAAAATAACAAAGATGAATCCAAACATTTTACGGTGTAGGGGCTTCTTCTGTTTCGTTTTCTTTTTGCCTCGTTTTGTTGTTTTGTGTTCAGAGGCGTTCTCAGCAGAGCCTAACGTTTTTCCGTTTTCATTCAAATTCGCCATTTCTTCACCTTCCTCGTCATCGTCAGACCTTTTGGTAGCAAGGGCTGGAGTGCGTTTGTACACCACGCGTAGGAGGTAGTACTCTGAGCACATGGACAGGATATTCCAGACAACAATGAAAATAGCGCCACCTGTGAGGGAAGTCAGGGTCATGATTTGTCCGCAAGCAAGGGGGGAGAGAATTTTTGTGACCAGATCGATTCTTCTCACCATAGCGTTTAAGTCTGCCAGGTAGGCGGCTTTACCACTTGCGACAACCACTATCCAGTCTCTCTGAATCATTATTTGGCACCCCGTACTGGCTAGCTTCGCAACTGCACCGAAAAAAATTGCGCTTATTTGCACTAGTAGTGTAAAAATCGTGTTGGATTCATCTTCCGAGCGGCCAAACTCTCTATGTAGAATAAGAATCACAGCGCTGATAGCAACGGATAGATTCTGAGTTAGCAAGCACACCGTGATAGTGTACATCCGAGGCTTACGGTCAATCCAATCGCCAACGAGGGGTGCAAATAGCAATACGCTGATTGCCAATGTCAGACCATAAGCAGCTGTTAAAAAGAGGGAAGTGGGGTCCAATTCCAAGAGGAAGAGTGGTATAGCGAAATACCACATTCTGTCTCCCCATGATGACAAAAAATGTCCGCTGTAGATGATCAGCGAAGTAGAAACCATTTTTCGTTCTGTCGAACAGAAGAAAGCTAGAGGCAATAGCTGACTCCAGATGTTAATGCAATTTACATGTCTGCAAACGAACGCATTTTGATGATGGAGCTTCTAACTGTGAAACAAAGAAAGAAAAGTTTATTCTGAAGACGCTCAAACACACATGAGATGTAGGCGTAGTTAGGGGGTACTAGTGGGCCATCCCCCTTCAAATTTTCAGAATATCTAGTAATTTTGTGCTTTGTGAGGCGGTATCCCAAACAAAATACTGTTGCTCGCCTAAAATCAGAATTTTTAGCCCCCATATTTTCTGCCCTCCCAAAAAATTTTGGGCTGCCTAGGCCACCGAAATGAGATACTTTGAGTAAATCAAGTGATTCAAGAAAATCTGTAAAAACAACATACAGGCTTAGAAACGTGCAAGCACATCCATTCATTGCAAAGATAAAGTCAGTAATAAATGGGGCATAGTTTTTTTCAGTTTAAAAAACTTCGAACAAAACACAAGCTCTCAATAATCTCAGCAATCAGTGGAGATCAGCACCCAGTGATACAACATTCCAACAGCACTGAGGCACCGTTCAGATTTCACACAAAGTTTTTGCAGAAAATCATTTTTCACTGGGCTTCTATTAAAATTTTTACACAATTCTCTGATTTTTGCGATAACATGTGAATTTAAATCACAGATTCAATCAAATCTGGAACGATTCCTTCAATTAGTAGCTCCTGACCAGGATCGCAGTCACGGGGGGCGTTCGGAGGCATTGACCCCTCCAATTTTTTGTGTCCTTCAATTTGGTTAAGTCCAAAAAATTTGTTTTAAACATATAGTCAAGTTTTTTTACGGTGTTTGAGGGACCCGATTCGGAAAATCTGGTCCCTAGAATCAGAGAAAATGATCATCGGGTCCCTAGAGTAAAGAGAAAATCGGGTCCCTAAAATCAGAGAAATCGGGTCCCTACAGGCGCATACTGGGTAACTAATATTTTCCTTAAAAAAACCCTGATATAGTCATTACAAAAATCTTACCCCCTTAAAATGTATTTTGACCCCTAAACCTTAAAACTTGGCTACGGGCCTGCTCCAGAACCGTCTCCAGAAGGTCTTTAAAAAGGGGGCATTACGTATATGCAGGGGGGCTTAACATTCTGAAAATGATAAATGGGGGACTTAGAGCTTTGTTTGAGGGAATAAGCCCACCAAATCCCCTTGGCGACGGGACTGGCCTGCTCATGACCCGGATGATTATCCAGGTTAACATAGTCGCCAAAACTTTCATTACTTAAGTAAATGTCACTGGATTCTTCACTTGTTTTTCCCATGTGTTTCGTGTATTGCGTGTTGCGTCATTGTAGCTTCTAAAATCTTGGCTTTTCTAAACACAAATTAATTGAATATGTCAAGTAATTGGTAAATGCTTAAGTAAAAAGATTCGCAAGAAAGTGGTAAGGTTAGAAGAATTTTAATTCATTTCTTTCGAGGTTTACATTTAATTCATCACATAACCGGTATTCGAGGCGACATGATTTTAGAACGCAGCAAAGTCGAGGAAAGTATCTAATTGGACCGTCACCTTCATGTTCTCGCAGAAACGCTACAAAAAAGAAAAGTAGGATTTCGTGACAAGGCCAGCAGTTCGAGAATGTTGAACAAATCCGAATGATTCACTCACCGTGTCAATTCAAGCCAAAATTTTTGTGAGAAAAATCACAAACAAAATGTAAAGAAAGCGGTCTGCAATAACATTCATATTCCATAACGACAACGAGCTTAGATCTTGTCAATTTACACGCCAAACAGTTTTTATTTGCTCATGTTCATATGTTTGCTGTGGTGTTTTGCTATACTGCGCTTTTCTACTTCGATTTACTCCAAAAGACACATTTCCGAGTATCCCGTACATTGATTTGCAAATGCGAGAGTGCTAGCCAACACAAGAAAAGCGTGCACCACTTTTGAAACCTGGACTTTTGATTCTGAATCCAGTGAGAGAAGCATTCAAAAGAAGGTTTCACATTAAAAAAAATTACTGCACATGGGGAAATGAACAGTTTGAAAGTAGTTATTAGAACAAAGCAATGCTTTTTGCAAAACCTATCGTGGTCCACCTGGCTGTGCTTATGCTACCTCATGTCTAAGAAGCAAAACAATTACTTGATTCTTTTAACTACTCTCCACATGGGAGATAAACAAGGAATCAATCAGCAAATTTTTTAACAGGAAATCAATTTCCTATTTTTAAAAATTGCTAATTGATTCCTTGTTTATCTTCCATACGGATAATAATAGTTACTTGAATATACTGTAGATATGTGCAAATTTGATTCATAGCAAAAAGACGAAAATAGAGACCAGTCGGCTGATTCTTCGAAAACTTACAGCAAACCTATAGCCTAATTGTTCATGATTCTTGATAAGCATCTTTATTTTCATACTGAAGGATGACAACGATATTCAGAGGCAACGAAAATAACTTTATTGAGCAGCAAACGCGCTCAGAGGCACCTTGAATTCTCTGGTAGCTATTGCGCACCAACGTATGTTTTCCAGTAGTAGAACAAATACATACAGTCCAGTGTCAAACGCCTCCGCCCTGCTTACAACAACGCTGGTCGAATTTTGTAATACAACCTGAGGAATGTGTTTCGTTAAGAGATGTGATGCTTTGATTAAAAGCAATTTGTGTGCTTTTTGCTGAACGATGTGCGTCTTCATCTAATGTTTTAATTAACCACTTCGATGGTCTCACGATTTCTGCAAATCTCAATCTTTCTCTCACTATATGTAACGCTTCTACGTGACTGCTATTGTTGGTGCGTTGTTTCAGCATGTGTTCCTCATCAGTATTGTCTGCGTGAACCCACTAACACCTACCCTGTGGTTTACTACGTATCAGGATTTGGATATTTTGTTGTTTTTTGGCTAGAACCTACTATATGGACGTTGTGTCCGAGCCAAACGATTAAATAAAATAAGTAGGTAGTGTTGTACATTACAAAATAAGTCGATATATAGATAAAGTGGATAGGAAACTCTATACCGTCTCAATAGTGCAAGCAATTGAAATGGAAATATATACTCTGCATTGTTTTTTGAAATCCTTGGCAAATTTTGCAATAAAATATGTTGGTAGCAACCTGCTAAATTTGCTTCTGCTTTCTATTCAGTTTTTTGCTACTGTTCTATACAAAGCGGTTTCGTGCGATGCCCTGAATAAGGCTAATAAAAATCGTAACGTGCCTTTTGCAACCTATTTTCGAGCCTGTTTTTAAGCTAACTCTGCCACTCTTACTAAGAAGCCATTTGTTCAGATTTTATTTATGGAGCGCTTCAATAGCACAATCTACAGTTTATCTCAACGAGACTAATCAACACCAATTGGATTTTGTAGCTAAGCTTTTAGTGCAATGCCAATACAACTACTTACAGCCATGACTCGGCTGTAAAGCGACGATGCCGCTCCTCTCCCCCGACGAACAAAAAAGTGCCGTAAGGCAAAACTCGGTTTTGAATTGAAAACTGCTGACTTGCAGACTGCAACGCTCGTTTGCTGCATGGAATGTTCTTCGCTCAATCTTTGACCGTGCGTGATACAAGCCAGCAAAGCAAATTTTTGACAAAAAAACGCCCTCGTTGAAATTAATGGGCAACTTACGTAACGTAAAGATGATGGCATTACATACACATCACAGATGCTTGTTATCCATCTCGAAATTAATCGATAAAGGAATCAGTAGTGTAAGGCTTGCTTGGCCATAATATTTATAGTTGTTTGTTTCTTCGCATAGTTCTTATGGAAAGGATGGAAAGGAGAACATGGGACGAAAAACTCGTTGCAACATCTTGGCTATTTATTTCTCGTAGGCTTGTAGATAATAGTCTCGGATTTTCGAGAATAAAGGGGACATCACAAGCATTCTCGGATAATAAGTTGATAAACTGTATCTGTATCTCATCTATAATACCATTTTAAGAAGATAGAAAGAACGTAAAGATTTGACCCCAAATTAATCTACAATTTTGTTCACTAAATGGCAACACTTGAACCTAGCAGTTGATCACTATCACGTGCTATCGCAAAACGCTTATTTTTCCTTGACAGCAGAAAATGGCAAGCAATGAAAATTTTCCAGGGTAAAGCATGTTTTAGACCAGTGCTTCCCAACCAGTGGGCCACGAAGTTCTTTCAGGAGGGGTGCGAATATCTTGAATTGTTAAAATTTTCTGGTATTTAAATAAAACATTTCTTGAAAATTAGCCGACTTTCTCTTGATTAATTCTAAAGCGGAAGTAACTTGCATGTGCTGTTGATATTTTATTTCTTTCTCATATTTCGTGATTGTTTCACTGTAATATCTCACAATGGGCCGCAAAAACTTGTCAGTAAAAGTGGGTCGCACGCTGAAAAAGGTCGGAAGCAATGGCTTAATTAGGCAACCGCACCCCTAAAAACGAACAGTTAAGTTTTCCAAACTTCTGACAGCCTCCTGTTCCAAACAAGATCTGCCCAGTTTTTGTTCATGTAACATTGTCTTACCAATTCGTGACCGCGTCTTAATTTTGCACAAAGGCATATAATGCAAACATAAGCACGGACCTCCGTTGTTTTCGTAAATTCGCTAGACATGTTTAAATTTGTAAATGTCTGGCTAGCAGAGGCGTAACTTGAGATTTGATCCAGGGGGAGTGAAACTTCGCTGAAAGGGGCCCAGTGTCCACCGTAGGGGCCCACTAACCAACACTCAGAAAAAGCTGATGATTGATAGTGAGTCCTGATGTGGATGTCAATACTAAAACCCGAAATCACCAAAAAACACTCCAAAAACCAAAAAAAAGAAAAACCTACTGAACACCAAAAGAATACTAAATGCCGAAATATATGCTAAGTGAGAAATATATGCTCATGCCGAAATGTACGCACAGTTTTTACATTTGGCTTGCCAAGGTAGCGGTTCGCACCAGTGCTCCCCGTCAGTTACGCCACTGCTGGTCAGCAGTGCTGGTTATGAATCCCACGCTCTGTTTCGTACCGGATGTATTCTAGGCCTACTTGTTTCAATAAGAATATATATCCCAAGTTGAAGCAATGTATTTTAGAAATTTTTCTGAAACTGTTTCAGCATCCCTGTCCGTATTCAAGTGTTCATGTCAAGTCGCTGATTGTGTAACGTCACATTACGCTGTTTGCCTGTTGCGGTAACAGATCAAACATGTGATGAATGTAGGCTTCACTTACACTAATGGGATGAACTTGATTGCCTTGTGCATCTCGTTTTCAATATTTCTGTACAAACCAAGACAGCAGTATTGAGAATTTTGTGGGTCGAGCACAGAGGGCTTTTTTGGAGAACCGATAAGCTGTGTAAGTCAAATAAAGATTCATCGATCTACATGGTTCATTCCGTGGTTGATGACGATGAGCTCGGTACATCTCCATTTTTGCACGGAGACGTAGGTAGTGACAGAAGTTGAAATTTGGTTACTCAGGATTGCTCGCCATCTGCCGTGGTCAGCAGCTAGCGTTTTCCAGGACTGCGAGGAGATCTGGAAACCAGCCACGCGACGCTTGATAATGTTCTTGTAGCGTAGATTGGGTCTGCCAGTTGTACGTGGCGCGTTATGGAAATGGAATTCGCTGTGGATGTCCTTGTGCTCCACCTCTCGCTACTGTACAGCAGAGCGCACGAAGAGTAGAACCTGAACTTGAGTTTGGTTGTGAGTTGGTGATTTTTCCAAAACCGAGAAATAAGCTGACAGATATTTGCCGATGTTTGCCCAATTCCTGTTTGATTTCATCGTCAAAACTATTGGAAGAATTGAAAACCGATCCCATACAGGTAGGAGAACTTGTCGATGACTCCAAACAATGAGCCTTCGATGATCATGCATGTTGGTTGAAGCGCTCCCACTGACATTACGACGGTTTTCTGCAAGCTGTTGGTCATGCCAAAGTTAGCGTAGCCATAGGTGTAGGAGCAGGCAAAATTTTGGGGGTGCCAAAGATTTTTGCCCGAATTTCCCCAAACTTGCCCAAAAAATTTTTGTGTGGCTTTTGCCTACGAATTTTTCCAACAAAGATCATGAAGACCTTTTCTGGTGCAAACTTGTAAACTCCAAAAAAATATCTTCATGTGTTTTTCTGCAAACGTTGGGAGCCATTTTTTGAAAACAAACACGTGGGGCGCCATTTTTTCCGTATGTTTATGAATTTTGCCCAGATTTTCAAGGATTTTGCCCGGATTTTCAACACATCAAAACTTTTGGGGGTGAGCTAGCACCCTCTGCACCCCCACCTCCAACACCACTGAGCGCAGCCCTAAGCAAAACGATCGCACAGATTTTGCAGGTGCTTAGCAGAGCGAGCGACCATGGCAGCGTCATAGGAGGAGAAAATTCGCGAACGTGTACGCGCCCCTTCTTATTTTTCGCGCGTAGACGTGAAAGGTTGAACAATCCACGGTTGTTGCGAGTGTAAAGCATGACTCCGCTTTCTTCTAGGATATCGTGGGCGAGGAGAGCCGAAAACAAGATGCCGAATGGAATGGAGCCAGGACGCACGTCTGTTTGACCACAATGCATGTCGGTAAGCTGCGGACGTGGAGCCGTTTAATTGGACCGTCACCTTCATGTTCTCGCAGAAACGCTACAAAAAAGAAAAGTAATATTTCGTGGCAAGGCCACCAGTTCGAGAATGTTGAACAAATCCGAATGGTTCACTCACCGTGGCAAAGGCTCTGGTCAGGTGTATGAAAAACACGTACAATGGAAGAGATTGCAGGATGCTCTCTTCTTGGAGCTGTCTGAGTGAGAACACCATGTCAGCTGCTCTCCCCGAGTGACGAAAGCTGCACTAACTTCCGGGGATAACTCTATCAGCGGTCTTCCCAGCTCCTGAAAAGACAAGACAAGCAAAATCCTTTCCGGCGATGCACAGACGCGAAATGGTATTTTAGTTATTACAGTTCTTGCAATCGCTCTTGCTTTTATGAGTAATGTTGTTAGCGCTTCTGATATCGTTTGGAAGCCAGTGTCTTATCTAGCAATCTGTGAATATGTGGAAGAGAGGCATAAACAAGGGTTTGTCACCGCTTGTCAAAAGCTCAGGTTAATGCCATTTTTTCATGGGGTTTCCTGTTCTTGAAGCCTCTGATAGCAAGGTTCACTTCTAGGGCGAAGGGACTGCCAAGTTCTTGGTGCATAGTTTACAGAAGCTGCAAACTATATAATGCTGAATGGCTGACAATCGACTAGGTGGCCGTAGATGGGGCTATAGCGACGGACCCAGCGATCGAGGTGAGCGGAAGTTCGCTCACATGCGTTCCGTAAACTGAGAGGGAATGCTTTCTTTGCAATTGGACCGATGGTTTCCTGTATGCCTCTGCAAAGACCGTGATGGTTTCCACAATCTGTGCACTGTTGTATGCGGGCACTTAGATTTTCCCAGCAGCAGCGGGAGAGCGTAATACGCACGCTGAACTGTGCACATCGCTCTCTGCAGTTCCCTGTGAGCGGAACGACTGTTTCTCAATATTACCTTTAATTTGAATGCGAACACAGGCAGTAGTGGGTAGGTAATAGTTAAATAAGGCAGGTGTTAGTGTAAGCAATAATTTAATTAATACTGTTAACAATACATTTTCAGCTTGCTGCTGATTTGCTGGCTCGCTGATCTTGGGCATTCTGCCACATCATGAAAAAATTAACCATCGAGGCTAGATTTGGAAAAAGAACATCAACTTCAAACGAAGAACTCATTATCCACTTGACGGCGTAACAAATTAATTATGACTAAATAATTCTCAATCGATCATTTTTATTGAAGATTAATCATTTTTATTCAACTCGAGTGCAGTGGCGTAACTAGAGGTTTGAGCCAGGGGGAAAAGCTTAGCTGAAAGAGGCCCATTAACCAAAACTCAGAAAAAAGTTAAGAAATGATAGTGAATCTCTAGATGTCTATAGCTAAAAAAACGAAAACATCCCGAAAAAAAAATAACAACCTACCTAAAGAATACTAAATATCAAAATGTCAACTAAAGGGGGCCAAGTTTTTACATTTAACTTGCCAGGGGGGCTGCTCGCCGCCTTGCCCCCTGTCAGTTACGCCACTGCTCGAGTGCTGCAACTGTGACTGGCGACAAAAGTGTCCGTCGTTGCGAACAAATTGATATGCAGGCCCGAAACATTGGCAAACTTCAGCCCGAACAGGCCCCACTTACAACTTTGCTTACCAATGCATGCAGTGCTCAGAATGAAATGTCAATGAATTTGATTTTATTGTTAGCTTCTTGCAAAGTCTTGCGGACACACCTTGTTAGAAAATGCACTAGAAGCGGATACAAACTTAAACAAATGCCATGGATAACGAAAGGAATCATTTTTCTACGAAATATAGAGATATTTAATGCTTCGCATTTACGAAATATCAAAACTTCCCGAAAATTTTGAAGTGTACAAAAATTCCATGTCAAAGAATTATCTAAACGAAAATTGTGCGAAGACCAATTTGCTAAAAAAATATAGACGTTAATTAATAACATTTTTGGCAAAGCATATCTTCTATATTTCCGAAAAGGGTTAAATGTTGATAGACGTGTCAGCTCATCTATAAAATTAATAGTAGATGCATTAAAAAAGCTTTGTAACTTCGGCACAGCCTAATTTTACCTCCCGACCCTTCTGAAAACACTGTTGCAAAGTTAGAAAAATATCTCTCATCTCTCCAAATGAATCCCATGTTTTCTTCACCAACCATGCTCAAGGACTCTCACTAATTGATGGATTAGACCCAAAAACTCATGTGGATATGATGATATACTACTGCACGCTCTGAATTGATTAAAATGCTTATTGGCACCTCTTTACTCGGATGTTATAGAGTATAAACCAGTGGTCTTCAACGTGGGCGAAATCGCCCCCCAGGGGGCGATTTCATGCGTTGTGGGGGCGATTTTGTGATTTACGAGATTTGGGGGGCGATTTCTGCAGGTTAAAACATATTCAAATGTTGAATTGATTCCAAAAAATTAGTGTTTGTTACTTTGGAATCAAAGCCTTTGATGCACGTTCGACTCCACGGTTCGTAACAAAGCTTATCGGATTGGTCACGCATCGGACTGGTCACGCATCAATCAAACTGCTGTAAACATGGTTCTGTGAAACGCTTCACCGCACCAACTATCCAAGACCACTGAGATTGTCAATGGCTGGGAGTCAAGCATTGCGGTTCTCACGAAGATTATAGGGCAACCGATCTTTTGACCCAAAAACGTGAAATTTTCATTTAAAATTTACAAATTCTAACTTTATTTAGGCTTATCAACTTCCTGCGTTTGAAACTGCAAAATAATTCAGCGTTTGGTGTTGACGTTAACTCAGAAGCAAATTCATTCCATATACTTCAAACTTTTAAAGAATTTGGTTATTTAACCTTAGCATGATATATTTGGTAAGTACATTAAAAGCTACAGTAGAGTCAAGCGTGGGAACATCATAAAGGTAAAGCACTATATGCATAATGGACAGAGCATTTACCAAACTAAGAAAGTACTATACTGCAAGACCACGTTTCTTGCCTTCCCGCGCCTACCCTACTTAATGTGCAATCTTCTAGTAATGGGCAAAACAGTATTACTACATCGGAAGTCGCAACAAGCCAATTATTATTTCAGATTTGCAACTAAACCTGCAAAAGTATATCAATATCAGTTGTTGTAGCTTCAATAAATATAGTATGCATTAATTAGTTTTATTATACCGATAGTGGTCGAAAGCAACCAACACTGATACAGGCCTAGCTATCGGAAAATACTCAATTGGTTAAACATCATTTTTTCAAGAGGAAGACTTCAGCTTCTGTGAAACAATCATAACATTGCTACCACTAAATCATCGCATCGACTTTCGCGGCGATAGCGAATTGCAAGTTGCCGTCAAGTTTGGCGCAGTTCATTTTCGTCGACAAATCCCTCCAACCTTATGTGTTATTATTAGCAAAATTGCCTTGAAACAAGTCTTCATAGCCTTCGGTAAAGCATTGCCAAACCATTGTTTCGCAGGCAAAAAATATGGCAGTCCATTATCATGTGTTTTATAAGCTTTAGCTAGTGCCTTGAGTGAAAAAACGTAGACCTACTGAAAGGTGTTCTGTTGTAAAAATTCTGGAAATATGACTATTGCAAGACAATTTACGTAGAAATTAACGGCTAGAAAAACAAGGAACAGCTAGCCGTAAGTTGCAAAACATGCTTATCGTGTTTTTCAGTCACTTCGAGTGTTTTGGCTTCTGTGGATATAGCTGTACTGTGTTCATCTGACTTATGACCAGGGGTGTAGTGGGGCGGGAACGCGTGGGAACGGAATCCTACACCTTTTCCATGTTTTGGTTTAAGATTAGTTTGAAGCTGTTTCAAAATGGCTAGTTTTTTTGGGTGTGTTCCCACACCTTTTTTGTTAGCGCTACATCCCTGCTTATGACAGAGTGTTACAGAACAGTAGGCTAGGAAAGGAGTAACTTAGACCAGCCAATAAGCCCAAGCACCCAATCTTGGCTAAATTAAAGACTCCAAAATATCCTTTTCGCCACCTGTTGTTCGAGGTTTGCGATGAAGTCATTCAGTTATGGAGATCACGCCGAAAGTTACACTGCGTAGAAAGTTATGGATGAAATAGCTTATTGCCAGCTAACTAGCACAAGCGAATGCGACTCCACCATCCAGGAACGTCTCAACTTTCGGGAAAAGTGAAGCTAATATTACTGGGTTTTCCCACGACGTATTTTCCTGAGCAAGGTTTCCGCCAAGTACTGCACACGCGTAACAAATACCGCAATCGTCTTGACATGAGAAAGATCGGGGAAGCTCCATTCAAACTGACCGACTTGCAACCTACTTTGAGAAAGCTTGCAGACATGGTCGTTGGAAGGATTTTTTCCAGGGGGGGGCAGTAGGGGATTTTACCCAATTTTTTTCCAAGGGGAGGGCAAAAGTGATGAAATTTGTTTTTTACCCCTCGAAATTGAAAAAACAACCTTTTTTGGTAGTAATTTCAAAATCCAGGGGGGGCCAAAGCCCCCTCCTTTTTTCCCATTCCGACGCCCATGTTTGCAGTGCAAGGTTCACATTAGTTGGAATGAGCTGTTTTTTTCGAAATTAATAACATTAATTCTACAAATGCATGTGCATTCGTTTTGTTCTGTGCTAACTAGATTGCCCATTTATATTTCATTAGCTCTGAATTATTTTCAAAACAGAATACTATTTTTAGAAAAATTATAGGAAGGGGGCGATTCTCAAGCATAGTGCCTGTAGGGGGGCGATTTTACAAAAAAGGTTGAAGACCACTGGTTTAAGCCAATGTACTAAAAGCGTTCGAATCTTAACTGCAATGGTAACAGACGTGATAAAGTGGCACTGAAGACTACCTGCATCAAAAACGTGAAATTCAAGATTATCGAAATAAGGGCAGGTTGTCAGTACGGAGGATACTTTTACTACAGCGAAAACCTAATGGGCCGCACCAAACCTTCGACAAGGCCGCATGGGGCCGCGGGTTGGTCACAGCTGACCCAGTCGTTGAATGAGCAGCGTCAAAAAAGCGACATCAATAACATTTGCAAGTCTCTAGGCATGTCAACACGCAAGGAATTTTGGACTTTTTTCGTATACCGGAGTATGCATTGATTCGTTTTATTATATTTATGTTATTGAAAGCAACCGATAATGATAGAGCTATCGGAAAATACCCAATCGATCGAACTCCATTTCTTGAAGACGAAAAACGTCAGTTTCTTTGAAGTTACTAAAAATGGTCCAACAATCATAACATTGTCACCACTGAATCATCACATCGACTTTCGCTGTGATTGAAAATATTAGTCAAAAGTTGTAACGAAGTTTAGCCTAACTAGTTTTCGCCGTGAACTGACACAAATCCCACAACTCTGTGTTATTATTAGCAAAGTTGCCTTGAAACAAGACTTCATACAGTTTTCGGTGAAGCATTGCCAAAACATTGTTTCGTAGGCATAACAGTCGTAGACCGTTATCATGTGTTTTATAAACTTTGGTTCGTTACTTGAGTAAAACAGCGGAACCAAGTGTCTTCTATTAACAAATACGTGAAAAATGACTGTAATGAGACGGTTTAGGTAGCAATTAATGGCTAGTAAAATTAATTACAGTTAGCTGTAAGGTGTAAAACGTGCTTATCATGCTTTTCAGTCAATTCAAGTGTTTTACTGGGCTTGTAGATATAGCTGTACTGTGTTCATCTGACTAATGACACAGTATGTCAGTACAGTAGGCTAGGAAAGGGATAACTTATACTCAGGGATGTAGTAGGGCGGGAACGCGTGGGAACGCCTTTCCCACACTTTTTTCACGTTTTGCTTTAAAATTGGTTTTAAGCTTTTTCAAAATGTATATTTTTTGGATGCGTTCCCACACCTCTTTTGTTAGCACTACATCCCTACTTATACTAGCATGTAAGTCCAACCCCTCCATCTTGGCTAAACTAAAAGTCCCAAAAAATCGTTTCCGCCGCCTGTACTTTGACGTGTGCTAAAAATTCTTTCTGTTGTGGAAATAACGCCAAAATTTGGATTGCGTAGAAAGTGACTGGGTGAAGTGTTTTGACAGTTAACTAACATAAGCGAATGCGATTGCACATCCAGGAACTTTTCATCGACTACCAAAGCGATAATGAAGCATGTGCCATATTTTATTATCACGGATGGTCAAATATTTGGATAAAGTGCAGTGAGCGTTTACCGGAAGTTTTCAGAAAAGTTAAGCTAACATTACTACTGAAGTTTCCGACGAAATGTGTTCCTGAGCAAGTTTCAACCAAGTACTGCACATGTGTAATAAATACCACAATCGTCTTGACATTAACAAGACCGGTGGAAACGCCATTCGACTTAAGCTGACCAACTTGCAACATGCTTCGAAAAACTTGCAGATAAAAGCCAGGGGCAAGATTCGCAATAGCTGGAACCAGGTCTGTGGAACCGAAACTCAAAATTTCGGGCTCCGGCTCCAGGCATCCAAAACTTTTCGCTCCGGCTTCAGAACGACTTGGTCCATTAAAAATTAAAACAGCTGCATTTTGTACAAATGGCTTGCTGCACAAAATATGTCTGTTGAATGGGAACTCAAGTTTCAGGCTCCGGCTCCACCATTCAAAATTTTTTGGCTCCGGCTCCACAGCCCTGGTTGGAACCAATTGTTTTTGGAAATGAATAACATTGTTTCTACAAATGCAATTGCCTTCGTTTTGTTTGTTCTTTTTTGTGCTAACTAAACCGCCCCTTTATTTTTGCCAACATTAAAATTAATTATAACTGGGGGACGAGTTTGAAGCAAAATTCCTGCAGCGGGGCGATTGAACAAAAAAGGTTGAAGACCACTGGTATAGACGAATGCATGTATGGTGTCTTTCCGCACAAACTAAACATTGCTGAAGTAGTGCCAGCAATCTTTATGTCGGCGGAAACAGCGAAATTCCCATTAACTAAAGACCGATATCAGTGCTGACATACACCTGTCAAAAATATTTGAAAAAGTGTTGTATGTAAGACAGAACGATTATTTTACCAAAAGCAATTCGCTGTGCCAGCAACAATACGATTTTCGCATGAACCATTCCACATCCCTGACAAATACAGACTGCTACGAATCCCTTCTCCAAAACCTTGATAAAAACTTCTATCTGATGATATTTGTGTGTTATGTCCAAGTGCTGATGATATTTGTGTGTTATGTCCATGATATTTGTGTGTTATGTCCAAGTGTACGTTGGTTGCAAAGAATACTAGATGTGTGCCAGGCGTATGCAGAATCGCATGGGATTATTTTCAACTGCAACAAAACTGTTTGTATGACATTTAAGG
>Ga0210059_1003605_pt1 | contig 24833 bp, 22 predicted proteins | sample Ectturendosymbi2_FD_188042 | JGI IMG/M metagenome (GOLD analysis project Ga0210059, IMG submission 188042) | Ecteinascidia turbinata endosymbiont from Florida, USA - Sample 2 (SPAdes) (version 2) | ecosystem: Host-associated > Tunicates > Ascidians > Unclassified | place: Key West, Florida...
GTTTAATGTGCAGCCCGCCGGCCCCCATTAATGTGCAACCCACCGGCCAGTCCTGTAATGCAGCCTGCCGACCCGCTCTTCTGTGCAGCTCACCAGCCCGCGGATAATTCATGTTTTTCATTTGGCAACACGGCCCTCCAGCCCGCCGGCCCTCCGTTTAGTGTTATCCGTCTCGTTCATGCTCTCGCACACGAACCGTGGTAAAATTAAAAATGCTAAAATTCTTTCGTGGCGTTTGGAATTGAGTCAACTGCATTATGACATCCGCCATAAAACCGGCGTCTATAATGTTGTACCGGATGCATTATCTCGTTCATATGCCCTCACACCTTGTATGCCTCTTCGCCAATTGCATGAATCACTCGGTCATCCTGGTTTCGCTCGGCTTTACCACTTCGTCCGACAGAGTAATTTGCCTTACTCCAGCGAGGAGACAAAAACCGTCTCTCGATTGTGCCGAACTTGCGCTGAAATTAAGCTGCGTTTTTTAAGCCGCCTGTTCAGACTCTGAAAAAGGCTTTACGACCGTGGGACCGCCTGAGTCTCGATTTCAAAGGTCCGGCGAGGGTGCGTACTTTCTGGTTGCAGTAGATGAATACTCGCGTTTCCCTTTTGTTTTTCCTTGTAAGAATATGAAGTGGAGCACTGTAATTGCTTGTCTGTCATCTCTGTTTTGCGTTTTTGGTTTCCCTTGCTGCGTCCACAGCGATCAGGGCTCACCTTTTGTCAGTCAGGAGATGCGGACTTACCTCTCCACTCACGGCATTTCTTTTTTTCAGCACGTCCACCACCTACCACCATACTAGGAACAGGCAGTGCGAACGGTTCAACCAAACCATTTCGCGAACCATTCAATTGTTGGATGGACGTGGTCTTCATGAGGACGATGGGAGGAGGTGTTCGCTGAGGCTCTTCACTCCATCCGATCACTCATCTGCCTGTCTACTAATGAAACGCCCCACGAGAGACTGTTTCATTTTCCTTGGCGATCCATTAATGGTATGGCGCTACCTTCATGGCTGTTGACACCCGGAACTGTGTTGCTGCGTTGACATGTGCGAAATAAGTTGACTCCTTTTGCGATATAGTGGAGCTTGTGGAAGCCAATCCCACTTATTTGGTTGCGCGTTTACTGGATGGTAGAGAAAGCACAGTCTCTACTTCCAATCTGGCTCCGTGCCCTCCCGCTCACATTGACAGCAAGGACCCACCAAACACTGACACCTTCCCGTAAACTGACGGTGTGGGGTGCGACGACATGGGAGATGTAGCAGCGGACGAAGCTGACAGCGTATGAGAAATTGTTGAAAGGGCTCAAGCTATTGGCATAAATAAATAAAGCTGCGTAAATTTCAGGAGGGGGGTTTCCAACCCCAGATCCAATATGCGACTTGCCTGCTTCAACTCTTTTGATAGATTTAGCCTGTTCCATCCAACATGTTTGCTGGTTTTGAAAAAACGAAAATATTCCCGTTTGATTAACATAGACATTTTTTCAGACGCCGTTTGTCCGTCGCGTTTCGTGGCGGACCATCCAAAACTTTTGCAGAAAAGGAATTTGATCGAGATGCTGAATAAATTTTTTACGCATATTATGAAAATGTAGCATCCTCCAGCTGTAATATAACTCTTCAAGAAACATAAACATATGCCAAAAATCCTGGTATCACAAAAATTCGAACCAGGAAGAAGCACAGGTCTTTCCATTATCACCGACCCACCCTATTAAAGAAAAAGCTAGTAAAAAATATTTGTGTTCATGGAAAAGTTACAGATATAAGTAAACATTCTGAAGCAGTAGAACAGCCAATACGTTTGTTTGGACAGTCAATGACATCGTCAGACACTGGCGGCATCTTGGGTCCAGCTGTTCCATCTTTCAGTTTGGAACAGTTGAAAAATTGATAGAAAACCGCCAGCAATCTTAGCAAGTTTGTTTTGCGGGCTCATGGCTTTTTCGACCTCATTCTGACTGCGATACTATTTAGAAGCCTCGTCAGAACCAGACCTATCCAGCAAACAATTTCATGTGGTCACGACGTTGACATATAGTCACTCTAAAGTTCCGGCAACGTAGCGTTTTACGTCAGTGAGACGTAGATTTGTCGACACTTTCAGACGTCGTGGCAACGCGACTATATGAAGTTGAGTCAATGTAGCGTCAACTTCCTCATCACCTCAAAAAAACTTGAATAACGTTCTGTCTACGTTGGTTGTGCCATTGATAACGTTGTGCTGACGTACGAACGACTTCCTCTTATGACATTTCATGAGTCATGCAACTTTTTTCATAAGTTTATTGGCTTCATTTGAGTATGAAGTTTGCACATTTATCCAGCTTAAGTAACAATTTGTCACATATAAACAAAAGATAAAAAGCAAGTTTGAACAGGAGGCAAAGAACACACATACTCAGCACGTGTGTTCTGCCAGACGTTTCTCTAGCAAATGTGAACAGAACCTGCTTTGATATAATCAAGAATAATTATCTGAAAAAACTGGCAAAACCTTAATGAAAAAACAAGCCAGACTGATAAAAATTATGTCAGAGTATGCTGAACTGCAGCACTGTGCATCACATAAAAATATTGGCATTGTTGCACATTGCAAGAGAGGTTGTGTTCCTATGTAAAACACAACAAAGTGATGCGCACAACTGCATCAATTCCGAATTCGATGGGTAAACAGCTTAAAAAACACTCTTACTGATTTGCTGAAAGGCAAGCAATTGCAACAGAACACACAATCCGCTGCAGTGAAGCATATAGCACAACAGTACCAGATGGGCTCTACCAATACAGTACAAAAAGTCAGCTATGAAATTGGCAAGTTTGTCGTGAGTGATGTTGGAAGCAGTATATTGGCACATTTAAAGGGATAGCAGAAATAAAGACGTTGGACAGGGAGCATAAGAACGCACATATTCAGCTCCAGTGTTTTGACAGATGCTTCACTAGCAAATGTCAACAGAATATACTTTCATAAAACGGATAATCGTCACGAAATCTTGGCAAAACAATCATTAAAACCAGTCTAAGTCATAAAAATTATGTTTGACTATGCTAAACTGGCAACACTGTGCAGCATACAATTATTGGCATTGTGGCATATTACAAGAAAGGGTCTGTTTCTACCAAACACAGCAAAGCAATGCACACAACCACTGCAATAACATCAACTGGTGAAGTCCATAGATTAGGGGTCGGGAACCTTTTTCAACCAAAAAGCAATTCTGCTTCATCTTCCAGCAGATATGACCAGTGAGGAGCCGCAAAACATTGACACTGTTTCATTTTTCATGTGACTTCATAGGGGCATGGGCTAAATTGTAATCAACTTAATTCTGAATTTTATAAAACCCAGAGAGAGCCACTTTACAGAAGCTTAAGAGTGGCACGCGGCTCCGGAGCCGCAGGTTACCGACTCCGCCACAGACAAATGCCTAACAAAACACTTTTACTGCTTCTGCAGAAAGGCAAGCAATTGCAACAGAACGAGCACATTCCAGCAGTAATGCGAAAGGCACGACAGTAGCAAGTGGACGTTAACCATAACAGTACAAAAATGTGATTATGAAATTGGCACGTTTGTCCTGAGTGATGTTGCAAGGAGCAATTTGGCACGTATGAAAGATAGCAGAAAAAAACAGTTGGACAGAAGAAGCATAAGAACACACATACTCAGCACCAGTGTTTTTCCAGAGGCTTCACTAGCAAATGTGAATACAATCTACTTTGATAAAACGGATGAGAATTATGACTAAGTTGTGGCAAAACTATCATCGAAAATACAACCAAGGTCATAAAAATTGTCACACTATGCTAAACTGGTAACACATAAAAATAAGCATTGTTCCACATTACAACTGCAAGAGAGGTTCTGTTTCTACATAACACACAGCGAAGCAAACAAAGACTGCAACAGCATCAACGAAGAGTTCCATACAGGTAAAACAAAACACTGACTGGTTTGACACTTTTGGAGCAGCGTGAATTCCGCCATTGCATGACGGCTTCACCATTCCGTTTTTTCCTAATAGAGATCCAATTTGGTTAAATAAAAAATTGCTTGTTAAATTTACGTCAGACTTCCAGGAAAGATTAAATGTCGCAAAAACATTCGTGTGAAAGTTGGTTGCAAAGGACCATGCATGGGAAGTTAATGCATTCTATGTCAGTGGTCGGCAAACATTTGGCCCAGGCCCAGTGTCGTTTTGTGAATAAATTGTTACCAGTCTGTAAGAAACTAACGCCAAACTGGTCTAAAAGTAACTGGAACGACTGACATAAGGAACACATTGCGGGTACCATTGACTAAGATATCCCTCCATGTCGCAGAATCTCATTGGGGCAAAGCAAGCCCATACCTCTCACGCATCAGTGCCATGACAAATTTAGATTTACATGTGCCAAACATTCAATACTTTTGAGGGCCAGCCCATGAATTAACGCCTGGCTGCGGCCAGTCCGCAGTGCGAAACAATGTTGCCTGACACCTGTTCTATGCGAAACCTTACTCAGCCCACTCAAATTTTCTATGTAAGCCCTTGCTAGCCACGCCCACCAGTCCGACACGTGGTGAACAGAGCTTGATTTAAATATCAATACTCCAAAGGTTTTTGGATGAATTAAACCCAAGCTTTCTGGGAAGATACATAAATGTTGGAACATTCTTGCATGATTTCGTTGCAAAAACGTGGTTTCAGGAAAGTTATAATTCACATAAGAACTACGTAAGTCTTCCGAACAGGACAAAGTTTTGTATCCCACGCGCTGGAGTAGTTCCGATCGGAATGCATCGTACTACCAAGAATCTCGTCAGAATTATCTTACATTTTCAGGAATGATCGCATAAGTATGAAGATTTGTTAAAATTGTCTTTGCAAAAACAAGAGTACAAAAAATTATTCCAGATATATGTTACAATTGTCGGGACCTATGTGTTTTACATAAAGTATTGTAGCATAGGCCTAGCAAAATGTTGCTAGATAACAGAATATCAAACTGCATAACTAAAAAAGCTCTTGCTCATATCACCTAAAATTTTCAAGCGTTATGTGGGCAAGTATGGCGAACATCAATCTGCATTTTCACTGCAAGCCAATTAGTACTAAAAAAATTCTTATTACCACCAAATATTTTTGATGTCTTGTAGCCGAGGCCTAGCAACATGGTGTGATGCAAAACTTTAAACGTAAAATTTCTTATGGTCAGTTTACATGAAATATCCAGGATTAATGTGTCTAGGTATGAAGATCATGTTCTAAAAACCCTAGTACGAAAAACTTTATCGCGATGACAATCTTATGACCAACATACGGGTCAATCTGCACCAAAGATGTTGACGCAAAGGCAGCAGAACACGAAAATTGCAGCAGTAATGCGGAATGCACGACAGTACCAAGTGGCCAATAGAAAGTCCGGCTATAAAATTACCAGGTTTTGTGGTGAGTTTGAGTTATGTTTGCAATAGTAGCAATTTGGCACATTTGAAACGGGGCAGAAAAAAAGCACAATTGGACAGAAGGCATAAGATCACACATATTCAGCATCAGTCTTTCGCAAGATGCTTCTCCAGCAAATATTAACAGAATATACTTTGATAAAACGGAGGTTAATTACGAATTCTTAGCAAAACCATCATCTCAAACAAGCCAAGGCCATAAAAATTAAGTCAGACTATGCTAAACTGGCAACACTGTGCAGCACATAAACCTTGGCATTGTTGCACGTTACAAGAGCGGGTTTGTTCCTACGTATAACACATGGCAAAGCAATGTACACAAATGGATTGTCATCAGTGTTCACGACTAGTGGTAAAGAGCTTAACAAACACTCTCACTGCTTTTACAGAAAGGCAAGCAATTGCAACAGAACACGCAAATTGCAGCATTGAAGTGAAAGGCACAACAGTAAAAAGCAGGCAGTGCCAATAACATTACCAAAAATGTGTTTGAAATTGGCATATTTGTCCTGACTGAAAATTAAACTAACAAATTGGCACGTTCAAAAAGAGCCAATAAAGCACAATTGGAGAAGAGGCAAACAACACACAATCTCCACAAGTGTGTTGCTAGATGCTTCTTGTGGTTTCACTGCGTTGCTTTAGCCATTGAGGATTTTTTCGCCACCAATGCCTGTAACGGGAAATTTGAAAATTACATAAAAAGTGCAAATCAATGTTTTTGAAAAATTTTTATGACGAAGCATTTTCTAAATTGTAGATAAGCACAGCATTAGATAATATAAAAGTAATTTGCTCGGTGAATACATAAATAAAATTAACCACAAGCACTTGTCACTAAAACAAAACATCTTTATGTAACATCTAACTACATGCATTTCTTTTGTTTCAATGCAACAAGTAGCCTACCTTTTTCGTGTAATGCTTCAAATTTTCTCCCAAAACTGCTTCTATTTCAAACGGCTTGTATGATTTGAAATTGAGTGAGCAGACTTCTGCAGAAAACAACTCGTGGCTAGTGCGAAACAACTCGTGTTTAGTGCAACACAAAAAGCTCAGTTAAAGGTGCAAAAGAATCAACTGTTTTATTTTTGAATTTTTAGAGATTCTGTGATGAAACACCCAAACCGTCTGTAACAGAGTGCTCAGTTTACGGTCTACACCAGAAGATTGAGGGGGCTTTTGGGTTGATTGCAGAAAGTGTTGCAATAATCCCAAATACTTTATTAAATTGTCTTGCTGATTGTTGCAATGAGAATGCCATTTTAATGTGATAGCAGAGGCATGATGTTATGAAAAATACTGTAGCCTTGCTGTGTCAGCTAGCACTACTACGGCAGAATATGAACGCTATACGTCACGAAGCGCATGATAATTTACTGAAAAGCACTATATTCTTGACATTAAAATGTTTTATGCATTGCTTACTTCATAAAATCAACGGCCAATGCCATCCAACTATGTTTATGACTTCTCTCAATGCTCAACACTACAGGTGGCCTGCTAACAGTGCATTAGAACCTCACACATTGGACGCCACAGGTGTAGGTTACTTGATGTGCAAAATGCAACGAGCAGTAGCTGATTTCGAACTCTGCCAGGAGTTCCAGTGCTGAGGGGTATAAGCAGAAGAAATACCCAACGCAGTAAAACAAAGGATTGTACGCGGAAACTCCTGGCATTTTCTCAGTCAAGATGAGCTTCAACTGTCATAAGCATGCGCCAAAGTCATGGTCAAAACGGGATAAAATGTGCAACACTGAGCAGGACGAAGAAGCATTTATAAGCAAATTTTTGGCTGTGTCACACCGTGAACGTACTTATGATAACGTTGCAGACAGCCAAATCAATGAGAGCCAGTTTTCCTTTCTTCCCTTTTAAGCTGCACAGGGACTATAGTTGAGGTGTCCCAACAGTGTTGAGGATTCGTAGAATGCATTCTCCCAGATTGCGACTTCCCAAAGAGCTTAAATGGGTCACCTGTGTAATATGTATGGCAAGAGCTTCCAGAGTAAACGCGAGCATACCATTAGTAGGGCCACTTACTGTCATAAGTCAATTTTTCTGTGCTTCAGGAAGCCATGAAACGAATTTTAAAACAAAAATCGCACCCTACGTTGTCTATAACAAAAGTTTTTTGAAGTCAAAAATAGTCATATTTCCCTTCTTAGATCATACAGTCATATTTTGCATATTTTCACCCTAATTCACTACGGAAGCCATGATAACAATTTCAAAACATCACATGAAACTACTGTATCGTTAGGTCTAAGCTCAAGCATACCATACGTCCCGTTATAGCCGGGACAGTCCCGGTTTTAAGGCTTTGTCCCGGCGTCCCGATCAGTCAGCCAAAAAGTCCCCGTTACGCATTAAATCAGCCAGCATAATTCTACACGTGGTACATCAGCTCTCGTTGAGAGAATTTGTTCCATCATGAATCACACGTGGTCTGAAAATAGAAGCAGAATGCGAAAACACTTATCACATGTAATTACAGTAATCCCCGCTGATTAGACCCACGGTTAATAAGCCCACCCGCTTAAGCCCAAAGTTGTCCGGTCCGGAATTACTCCATCTATTCCTGTAATAGAAAAAAAACATTATATCAACCGAAAACTCCGCTTGCTAAGCCCGATTTTCAAACACATTTGCTTAAAATTGGGTGAACGTCGAAATCACTTTTTGTCTTGCTTTCGACGATTTCGCACTTTATGGTGCTGACCAACTGTAGTTCATAATTCAAATCTTTCGTCACAGATCGTTTATTTGTGCCTTAATCGATATGCAAGACAACTGTTGCTATGCAGAATTCATTTTCAAAATAGCGAAGATACAGGGGCGGATCCAGCCAGTCAGTTTAGGGGAACGATTTCAGTAATATACTTTCAGTAATATTTTGCACTGAACTCTCATTACGAGTTCACTACTGTAAGAGACATAAAGTATACTTCACAACACTGTTGTGACAACACAATGGACGGAAAAATGACCTTATAACGCGAATGCTGTTTCCCGCATTGTACAAAATCATGGTGAAAAAAAGTTACTTTCGTAGGCTTTAGGGGGCCCGGGGCGATCGCCCCAATTGTCCCCCTGGATCCACCCCTGCCAAGAGACGTGCAGACTTAACCTTACGAAACTTTAAATTAAAAAAAATGACCCAGCACTGCCAACCAACATGCAGCTAACGTGTTCCGCCGAACAACTCAACACCTCTCGTGCCTGCCTACGAAATATCCTTTGCAACGAAACAGCTCTTTGATGCAAGGACTAAAAAGTTAACGGTTTAGCAACTTTTAACTATAGTACAGTCGACCATGCTCATTTGTGTCCATGAGAGTGGCGAAATTTATCCCCCGGTCAGGGGCAAGGTAGGGGCAAGGAGGAACGATTCCCCTGGCGCCGAATCACTATGGGGGTGCAGAATCACTGCGGAGGGCGCCGAAAGTCCCAACAACGTCACACGTACTGCCTTCAATACAGTACATTTGCTTCCGAAAAAACTCATTGGCGAACATAGGGGCGGCAAACTTGCTTCTTGCCCCTGGCGCCATCTAACCTGGTTACGTCCCTGCTCCCTGGTTCATACAGTAAGTCCAGTTGCGCCCAAAATTTTCCGGCCCCGAGATGGGCTTAATAAGCGGGGACTACTGCATAACACTGACTTTTCCTGCTGCGATCTTTACGAGAAAATAAAATCGAACCAAGACTTCGTGAAAAAGTATATAGCCTACAGTAAAACATGATTGGGCAAATGTGTAAATTTACAAACGTTTGAACATTGTCTGGTTTCTTAGTAAAATACATTATATTTTAGTTTTTCTTGGTGTCCTAACTATAGGAATCCAATATAGCGACATACTCCAAGTAAGGTATAAGAACCACATTTCTCTGATAAGGCTCGTTGTTCTGAAGCGTACCCTTTTTCAAACATAAAAATATGTTATGCCTATAAGCTTCATCCTTTAAATTTAACCCACTTGGGCACCCTGTGAATGTTGGCAAAGACGTAGGTGAACTAAATTGTTTGGATTAAATGTAATGCGCTGCTTAAAAATGCATGTTCTTCCTGCCTACCCCCAGAATAAACGAATGTCCATCCATATCTTAAATTTGTTTCAAACCAAACTATATGTTTTCTCATTTTTTTACTCAGCTGTTTATTTTAGTGGGGCTTCAAAAAATAAAGGGGCTACTATCTTTTATGCCTATTTTCGCTGGTAATGCTTCTTTGTACAGTAGATGTATGTTCTAGCTCAATAATTTTTGTTGGGTAATAGAACGTCATATTTTCTGAAAAATAAAGTCATATTTACCAATTTTGTAGGTCATAAAAACTGGCCCTAACCATTAGTGCTTTCTAAAGACGATAAGCAATTGACAATGCTCTGCTGTAGTGAACACGCAGTAAGGTCGAAAAGTGATTCTTGCCAGTTACTGCAAAACGAGACCTGTAATGAAACGTGGAACTCACCATCTTTTTTATTTGTTCCTTGTTATCACGTCTGTTGCACAACTCTTCAACGTCTACAACCGTTTCAAGTTTTGCAAAGTTTTGAAAAGTCTTGCGCAGAAGTCATCCTCTATTGACGCAGTGTTTCCAAGAAGCTTGGCAAGATGTGACATTATTTGCTGTTTGTTGTCAGAGAAAGTGCGCTGTTGCACAGCCACATTATGCAGATGCGTATCTAAATCACGCAGTTGCGTATCCAAATTACGCAGTTGCATAGAGACATCAGTTTTTAAATCTGAAATGCAGATAAATTGATATTTGAAATCTGTTAGGACTGTAACAACCTTCACAGACCAGGAAAACAAACAAGAATAATGGATGGCCTATGTCGATTTTTACAGAGCATGAAGGAATAAATCCGGATATCAAAAACACTAAAAAAATGCGTTGCTCTCTGAAAAGATTGTCCTCGCATTGAAATATTAGTGGGTTCCAATCGCATTAAAAAATTAGTGGGTTTTTCACAAAGGCTTCCAACATCAACGAGAATGACTATCAAATAAATGTTTTACCCAAGAACACATGAATTAATGCTCATGCACTGACAATGAATGCAGGCATGCTTCAAAAAGGAAAAAAATCAACTTTTGTCTAATGTTTGTTTACCCGTGCTGACAACACAGCTCTCATTGCCGATGTCTCTCATTCCTCCACGCTGAGTTGCAAATACAACAGGATGCAAATCTGAAATACATGCCTAAAAACGCACTTTCACATAACCGTACTGCTACAATCACTTGCAGACACAAAGTGCTATCCGTGAGATTTGTTCATAAAAATGCATCTGTTGAGATATTGAGCAATACATAAAACCGGGAATGTTCAGTATGTCCAACATCACATCGAGCTATAAAATGCAAACGCAGAGCAGAACTTACCTTTTGGTGTGCTGCAATTGAAGAGTGTGGGAGCCTCAGGCAACGTTGTGTTGCCAGAAACTATTGGATTTGATAGTCGCTTTCTCTTCACTTTGTCGTAAGGTATTTCATCTAAACAATATGGTTATAACAAATTACCTTCAAACCATGATAGAAATTTGTGGAAGGATTGAGACAACGTGTTTAACAGGTCTCTTTCGTTGACGCAGTGCTTCAACGTTAATTTGCATGAAATTGCCTACAGTTTGCAACAATAAAATCAACTAAACCAAGGATGGCCAACCTGTGGCACATGCACCATAAGTGGCACATTGGATGCTTAGAAGTGACGCATTGCATCCTTTTGATGACAAGAAAGTAAGCCACTTCTGCTCCTTAATTTTAGTGATTATATTTTTCTTGGACGCCCTTTCTAGCAATGCTATGTTTCTTTCAGATCAATCTGGCTTCACAGTAGTTAACAGTGCAAGTATGGTCTTCCTCGCTGTGAGAATGTAGTCCAGTAACTAGCGCTGTGACGTTTTAACAACCCCAACGTAACGTGATGATTTCAACGTCTTTGAAGAAATTATTGGATTAGAGCAGCCTGCACAACATGCGGCCCGCGAAAGCTTTTCTTGAGGCCCGCGAGAACTTTTTTACTTGTAGAAAATGTTACAAAAGCGTGACTTCGAATAAATAATTGTCGTTCCAGAACTTCTTCCATACTGCAACGAAATCTCTACATCGAAATGAAAAAGGCTTTTGCAGCCCGAGGCAAAGTTATGTTGATAATTTGGCTCTTTGAGTATTCTGAGTTGTGCAGGCCTGGCTTTGAGTCCATCCATGAAAAAACAAGAGGATCATACACATTGGAGAAAATGAAGTCATGTCTAGGAAATCAACAATTAGAATAAGTAAACGTTTAAGTGTATGCACTAGCGGAGCACCGTAAATTATTGGTAAAGCTGCTGGAGCTGTAGCCTTGCTGGAAAGTTTTTTTGGTCGTCCCTCTACTAAAATATCATTGCATTATTCACCAAGATTCTCTGTGTGCAAAAGTTGTGAATTTGCAGCATGTTATGGTACCAATTGTATTGTTCAATTTTCAGGATTTATCTTTGAAATAAAATTTCGTTTTGATTCATCTTCAAATATTTAAACCGAAGATCTACTTTCTATAAATTGGTAATAGCCAGTGATTGTAAACCCATTAATGTGTTTCAGTTACCTGCTTGAAGTTTCGTTAGTTCGATTTTTAATTTAAGGTATGGTGCACATAAACCGTGCAGTAATGGACCAACAGTTTCGTACAGTTCAAAAATTTCGTACAGCATGGTTCGTTGGTCCCTCAAGCTGGTTCATGGGTCCTGACGCATGGGGACCCTTGATCCACTTGGATGACGAATGAAATAATCCATGTAACTTTTAAGGTTGCAGGTAATTGCTCCGTAAATTCCCACAAAGCATGCCACAACCCTAAGACACTTACTGGAAAATTTTGACCAAAGAATATTGCACCGTGTTGTAGCTACGCTCGATATCATAAAAAGTGGCTCGTAGGTGCCGACTTTCCCCTATGTTTTTTTCTCGTTCTCTCGTGCTACTGATATCGCACGTTCATTCAGACTTATAGTGCAACTTCACTGTTAGATCCACATCGGGAAATGGACAAAAAATTTTCGCGAAGTTACTCTTCAAGTCAAATAACCTATGAACTATGTGGAAGCGAAAGCGGTAGAACTTTCGCGCCTCCGCTCCCGCTTCCACAGAAAAAGGACCGCTTCCACTTCCACATCCCTGCCTTAAGTAAACATGCTAAGAAGTCAGTGGGAGAGATCGGGAAGGAGTTAGGAATACCCAAATCCACGGTTTGCCGGGTTGTTAAGAGGAGCAGTGTCAGTGATGACGTCACTATATCCAGCTACAGGGGAGATGCGGCAGAAAAAGAAAAAACGACTGCTCGAGTTGACCAAATGATAATGAGAAACAGCGTTAAAGACCCTAGAAAAACTAGTGAAAACCTTAAAAGAAATTTGTCAGCTGCTGAGGTGAATGTACATTCATCAACTATCAGAAGAAGGTTGATTGAAAGAGGAAGAATAGCCAGGAGGCCCAGGAAAAAGCAACTTTTAACAACAGGTATGAAAAAGAAAAGACTGCATTGGGCAAAAAAAACATGAAAAATGGGATCAACAAACACGGAGACAGTTTATATTCTTTGACGAAAGTCATTTTGAAGTTCAAGGATATCGGTCTCAATATGTACGAAGAAGTGAGGAAGAACCCCTCCAAGGTGGCCATATTGAGCAAGTGCCAAAACACCTCCCGAAAAAGATGTTTTGGGGCTGTTTTACTTTTTAAAGTACGGGAAGACTAATCCCTGTCAAAGGAATGATGAATTCCATCAAATAATAAGAAATTTTGACCAAATATCTACTTCCAACTGTTCGAGTTACTTTTCCTGAAGGAGGCGGCATTTTTCAACAGAATCTGGCGCCGTGCCACACATAAAAAATGATGCAAAATTTTTTTTAAGGAAAGCAAGTTAAGTGTTTTAGAGTGGCCTAGCAATTCCCAGACCTCAATCCGATAGAAAACTTGTGGGCAATAATGAAAAAAAGATCCCTAAGGTATGATTGCACAACCAAATCAAAGCTGATAGAGGGGATAACTCAGATTTGGTAACATGATGAGGAACTGCAAAATCTCAGCTCCAACGTGGTAGATTCAATGCCCACACGTATTGCTATGCTTATTAAATGCCAAAAGAGGACACTTAAATTATTAAATCCATTGGAAATGTTGTTTTTAGAGTACAAAAATAAAAATTCGATTTTCTACAAATTTGTTGAATTTTGTGAAGTGTCCCAATTAATTTCCACACCACTGTATTTCATGGCGAGTGTTGAGCGGGCTGTTCTGTTGTTGTCGTTATTACGTGTTCTAGACGCTGCTCTTTGTTTCTGCAGATGGTAACAGCAATTTTATGTTGATTAAAACCTAGCGTACTAGAGTTGCCTCGCAGGTTTCTTGTCTCACACAGAGAAGTTTGCGGCATTGCCTGCTGTTCACCACATTTTCATGCTCTATTGCTTGCGTTTCACATTAGCTTCATAGATGCTTGTTTTGTAGTTAGATTTGCGTTGTTACCTTTATGATAACACTTCTTTATTTGAGGTGAAAGGAGTTCTTTGCTAGGTTGCAAAATTAATAGAATGATTGCTGAACATGATACAGAATTGACAAATGAAATCATTGGAGGTGGTAGGAAATATCCTTTGTCATAGTTCAGAAGTTCAAGAGCAATATTGAAGGCTGTAAAAAATTATTTTAAAAAATGATATTATTGGCTACGGTATGAAATAACCTTTCTCACAATGTCCCAGACTTTTACGTAGCTCCTCTGGTTTGTACGTTATGATTAAAAGATGAAACCAAAGACACACAGCAGTTTCAGGCAAGACACCAACACCGCTTCGTACACTACGTAACTAATTTCGGCCAGACATCTCGCTTCCTTATGACACCATGTCGCGAATTACGAGACAAGGCACGACCAACAGCACTGCACGGAATGTGTTAATTATTATACTGGCAACTAGCTCATACACTAATAATTTTGGGCTGGAATATAGAAAAACTTAACGAGCATACTTTCATCCTCCCGGCCTGGGTACGATGTACTTCTCGTACCTCCTCTCATAGGCCTTGGACATAACCGTAGCACGGTATTTATCAAACAGATAGATATGTGGATACACACTTTAGTGACCACACACGTATACAACTTTTATGAAGAAAATGTCATTACAATCCATCTAAGTCGGTCAATTGAATGAAAATATAAATGGACCTCAATAACGAATGTAGGGTGTTCCGCGAAGAAAATCCACACACTCATACCTCAGTGATCATGCGTTACTCTGAAACTTCAGTGTTATCAGAATTAGAGCTCGACCGATAAGGTTTTTTTGGGCAGATGCCAATGTTTTTCATTTTTCTTTGCTGATATCCGATGCTGATATTTTTGTATTACTCAAGCACTATCTGCTTTGCCTCATGAGGCAAAATAAACATATCTTGAGCTATTTTGCCTTCAGCTACACATTTTCAAACTACAGCTGAAAGACATTACAGTGCATCTTTTTCATCACGCCACATAAACAAAGAAAATAATTTCACAAGTTACAATTATTTTGTGAGGCAAAATATCCACTTCTATTTTGCCTTGTGAGGCAAAATATACTCTCCTGGAGCTATTTAGCCACCAGTCGAACATGATTGGCTTAATTGGTCGCATGACAAGTTTGGACAGCTTGACCATCTCAGTTGACTGTGACATCTGCAAATGATCAGTCTTATAGGCAAGTAATGTTATGCTTTCAGTGCTGGCAAGTTGTTAACAGCTTTTTGCTTGCATTGTGTGAATTGTGGGCTAAACCTAAACCCTTGTTTCTTTACGTGTTGTACTTGTCACGTGACCATTTCAACCAGCTGTGTCTGACTAAAGGTCAAATGTACTCTGAAAGGATGGTTCACACGTCGTGACTACTGCAGTCCATTGCAATCTCTAGGACTCAGAGTAGTCTAACTCTAAATCAAAAAATCCACAAACAGCAAACATATGTTGTGTATAAGTGGGCTTACTCCTTGTGTAGGCATCTGTGCCTACACTCAGATGTCATAAGTAAAAAAAATGCGTGACGCATTAAAACTACCACTTCACTGCGATGAAAAACCGTACAACATGGAATTCTGTGCAAATCTGGGTCCTGATCGTTGTGACGTAGGCACTTTTTTGATGCACGCTGAACGCAAGACTGTCTAGCCGAGAGAGACTTTGATAAAATAGCCAACCAACACAAAAGCACGTAACCTAGTTTGTTTGCAGACAATCATCTGTTTACAGCGCCAAAACCTATGAGCGAATGTTACGTCATAGAGCGTTTTGTCGGGACTGTTGCACAATGGTCTGTATGCGTGAAGGCTCTGTGCGCTAGGAACAGGACAGAGCATTTGTGTTAATCAATCAGGGTCAGAGACGAAGTAGACAACTTGAGTTTCCGAACGCTCCATGCAGAACAACAGTGCAACACTTTTATGAACAAATATTGCCAATATATATTGGCGAAATTTTACCGATACGATACATCGGTAACATCGTCATATCGGCCAATATATATCGGTGTGCCGATACATCGGTCGAGCTTTAATCAGGATTACTAATAGTTTGATGCAACAGCAATTCCAAGTTCTGGTTAGTCGGTTGTAAAAAAACAGATGTCTGGTAGTTGAAAATACCAAAAAAAATGGGTACTGGGCTTGGGACAACTCGGTTGGAAACACTACTTTATACCACATGCAATCATGTGCAAATAGCCCCACACCTAACTCTGGGAAACTTCTTGTCAATGAAACAAGAAAGTGAAAGCAGCACTGCCACTCACACACTACAGATTTGTGATGAATCATATAGCCGATTTGCCAAGCTTTCTCATGTGTTTAACCGGGTTGTGAGATTATCCGTATCAGACAAACATCGGCAAGTTTACCGCCTTATAGAGTCCTGTGCGGATTTCAGCCTGCTCCCAACCAGCACCATTTTGAGAAATATTACTTCCTCCCACAAACTTCTAACCTGCACCTGCAGGCTTTGAAGCCATATCCACCCAATGCACTTCCAAATTCTGCACCTAGCCAACGCACACTGTTTGGTACATGGTATTCTAGGAAGCTATAAACATGCTTATGAAGATGTTTTTCGAAGACTTTTGAAAGAGAAGGAAAAATTGCAACTGTACGGTAGTTTTGCACAACTGTTTGAGAACCGGTTTTATGAAGTGGAATTACAGTAGCAGTCTTACAAGATGTAGGGCACAGAGGTATGCAGGATCCGGATTTCAGGACTCGAGTCCGGCAGGATTCAGCACATTTTGAACAAACCGGATCGTATCCGGACTACGGTTTTATACAAGTTTCCGGATCAAGATCAGGATTTTCAAATTTCAATGTTATGGGATTTGACGCCAACACAATCACAAAAAGAATTTTTGCAAAGATTAAAAGGATGTAATGTAGTTCACATCAATTACAAATGTGTGAAAGAGACGCTGTTACACCGGACGTGTCATGCACTGAGTGCAGAGCACCAGAGATGAGCGGACTGTGAAATTTTTCAGTCCGAGTCCAGTCCTGATCCGCAAAATTTTTGAAAATCACCAGTCCGATCCAGTCCTGATCCGCCAAGGTAAAATCATGTATTTTTATTTTGCCTCATGAGGTAAAAGGACTACTGGAGCTATTTTGTCTTTAGCCAAATACGATTAGTTGAAGGCAAAATAGTTCAAGCAGAGCTTTTGCCTCATGAGGCAAAAAATAGACACAGCCTTTTGGCATTTACAAAATTTAACAAGGAAGTGTATGTTTGGCATCAGAAGCAAAAGCACTGCTGTAGTTATTTTGCCATTAGGAGAATTTAATTGCTTGGATTGATCAAGCGACAAGGTCGATACACTTGAATTAGCGTAAGGTCCTTGTTACATGACCTAAAACCCTAAATCTAAAACCAAACCCAAATCCAAAACCTAAATCCAAAACCTACTAAACCCAAAACCTAAACCAAAAAACCCAAAACCTAAACCCAAAATTCAAACCTAAACCTAAAAGTTGAAGCCAAAACCTAAACCTGAAACCTAATCCGTAAACCTAAACACTAAAGGTAAACCCCAATCCGAAACTCAAACATACACCCTAAATGTAAACCCTAAACTTTTTGAAAAAGTACATTAAAAGCTCTCCTATTAAAGGTGTAACCTCTACAAGCTAAAGCCAAAGTAATTGGTGAGAGCAGAACCAAGGAACAATTGCACAGAAGGTATAGACACTAACCACTCAACTATGTTCACGTTGCTGCTAGAATCGAACTCAACGTTATATGTGAACAAAGGTGGATAAAGTTCGAATTGAAAAATAGTCCCAGCAGAGTTTTGCATTTTGATATTTTCAGAATATTCACAATAAAACAACAAAAAATTTTTCAGTCCGATCCAGTCTTCATCCGCCAATTTTCAAAAAAATTGCAGTCCGATCCAGTCCTGATCCGGAAAATATTTGGCTTCAGTCCTGATCCGTGCTCATCTCTGCAGAGCACCAGTGTTGAACATGATCCGGTTTCCGGATCGCGATCAAACCGGATTGTGCACTTCAGAACCGGATCCGGTTGGACTGGATTTTGAAAAAACTTAACCGGATCAGATTTGGATATCCAAATTGCATTGCAGAGATGAGCGGACTGTCATATTTTGCGATCCAGATCCAGTCCTAATTTGTAAAAACTTAATCCAAGTCCAACCACAGTCCAAAATATTTTTCTAATGAAGAGTCCAGGTCCAAATGAAGCCCAAAATATTTGAAAAATGCAACCTTGTCACATCAAAAATGCCTCATTTCTTTTCTATTAACTCAGTCCAAACCCGGTCCGGATCCCAAATTTTGAAATGATTTACAGCCCGGATCCAATCCAAATTCACCACAATTTGCTATAGTCCGGTTCCAGTCTGATCCAAGTCCAGCCCAATGCTCATCTCTGCTGCATTGATCAATGCAGTAAAATGCTTTATCAGAGTATTTTTCTTATATAAACCGGATTGGGTTAAATATTTCGACAGCTCTACCGGATTAGGATCGGACCAGATTACTGAAAGAAAATTTTGGACTGGGTTAGGAGTCCAAAAATCTCCGATTTGTTCAACACTACAGAGCACCACTGGTGTACAGATCAGAGATGATTGGATAGCGTTTTTTTACTATCCGATTCTATCCTGTTTTTTAAAAATGATATCCGCATCCGATCCTGTTTTGGTTGAAATCATACTATCCGTATCCGAAAACTACCCGAAAGTGTATTGTGATGCACAACATACATTTTTGTGCGTTGTCTATTTTGCCGCATGAGGCAAAATAGCTTCTGGAGTTATTTTGCCTTCAGCTGAACACGATTGGTTGAAGTATTTACATGACAAGTTTGGAACGCATGTCCTGCTTAGTTGAACATGGCATCTGTAACAGCTCAGTCCCATGCATGTATGATGGTTGTCATGGTTTCAGGGCTGGCAAACCGTTAGTAGCTTTTTGTTTGCATGAAGTGAACTGTAGGCTAAACCCAACTCTAGTCTAAACACTGAACCCCTCAACTTAAAAATTGACCCTACACCCTGACCACAAATCCTGTTCCTAAACCCCAACCTTAGACTTTAAAATCCCAACCAATGTCTCTGCATATTGTACTTGTCACATGACCAGGGTTGTAGTGGGGTGGGAACGTGTGGGAACGACATTCCCATACATTTTTTGGTGTGGGAAAGCATCCCCATACCTTTTTGCACTAGTAACGGTACTTGAAGATGTGAGATCTAAACGATTACATTAAAACAGGCCTGCCCAACCTTTTTAGTGTTGCGGGCCACTTTCATAAGAGGAAATTTATTGCGGGCCGCAAACGTTTTTCGTGACATAACCATAAGCTATTGTGATGTAGCAAATCCCTTTGATTTTTATAAATTTATGTGATAAGACGAAGTGATAATAAGTCCTATAGTTGCACGCAGTGCTGCCAGCTTGTATGGATGTAAACCAAATCTAAAAATTGGCATATTTTCGAAGAGTTTGTCATACAAGTTTTTGGGTGGTAGGCTCATAACAGAAACAACAGATATAATTTTGGTGTGTTTTGATGGGAAATATACTTGAGCCTATCAAAAAGTACTAAAAATTTAAAAAGTGTTCGTACGAACTTATTACATCGCGGGCCACTTAAAAAAACGTCGTGGGCCGCGGGTTGGGCAGCCTTGGATTAAAACATGGCTGCGATCTCACAGATGTGCTCGCGACATGCAGATTCACACTGCTAGTCAAAAGTCTACAGTGAAACAGGAAGCCAATGTAGAAGTTCTTGGAGGCAAATGCTTACTTCATTCGAAATATTTGGTGTAGCCTTTCTCTTTATTTTGTGTGGGAACGGCATTCCCACACTTCTTTTATTCGCACTACACTCTTGCACATGACCACTCAACCAATTGTGTTCAAATGAAGGCAAAATATTCCCAGCCCAGGTTTTGCCTCATGAAGCAGAATAGACACTACGTGAATGCATTGTGCCATTTTGGGCCCTGTCATGCTTATAAGCAGAAAGTTTGACATATCTTGCAAGCTTGACATATCGCATAACCTCAGTACTTTTCCAAGTAAAGCAAACTGAAGTTTTTCCATACAGTCCCATAGCCATGGAGGGTCTTTGATGGGCTTAGCCCCTCCGAAACAAAGCTCCAACACACCACACTCCCCGAATTTAAATATGAAGCGCTACAAAACAGTGATGTTTGTTCAAATTTCAGAATGTCAAGCCCCACTGCACAAGCGTAAATCCCCCTAGCCTATAAAGACTTTCTGGCGACGGTTCTGTTGCCATACTAAGCTTTTCATTTGCCATTTCTTTGGTAACAAGGTAACATTTCTTTGGTTTCTTTGGTTCACATTTCCTCCCCGTGGGTCACGCAACTATTTTTTGTGTATTTTTGCGCGTTTAAGTCGGCCTGCTTGGCGATTGACAAGACGCAGCAAGTAGGTGTCAACTTGCATACTTGTGGGTTTCAGCCTACCTTGGGAGCTGCAGTAACGTTTTCCGGTCGCAACGCAAAACGCGGACGACACCCGGGAAGCGCCACTCTGCACGGCCAGTCCGCAGTGAGCTGTTTTCCATCGGATTGCGAGTCACGACGTGGGATATCTAGCAGTAAAACTCGTACACTGGGAACAAGGGTCCCGTTCTCCCTGCGCGCTTGCACTTGTGGTAACTAAGCCTTGCCCAACCAGCGTCATGAAATTTCGAGTAATCTCGCTGCATAAAAAACGCGAAGAAAATCTCAGGGAAAAAACGGCACAGAAATTAACTCCTCCACAGGCTACAGAGGTTTGCGAAGTGCTAGAGTCCGACAAAGACCCCTATAAGAGTGCGGTGCGCTTGTATAAAATGTATCGCAGGGCAAATAAGTTTTCAAACCGTGTCTTAGACACTCCGAAATTGAATGGTAAACCACAGGATTGCACGCAACCTCGCTCAGTAAGCACGAGCGTCGATAACGCAGCGCTCTCGACCTTACAGTCGCGTCTAGCGAGGCTAGAGCATCAATTATGCCGCGAGCAGTCATCAGCTATCGCCGGCACCTCGCGTGAGGCACCGGTTGCATGGCTAATTGACCTCTCAGGGGAGACCTCAATTCAGGTTACTTCGGGCCTGGCCCACGTTAGTCTGGTGCAGGCTGATGCGACAGTGGCCACCGCGCACTCAAGGGGTCACCCTAGGCCACAGGGCAGTATCGCCCCTCATTCTGTCCCGGGGGACTTTCAAGGTCTAGCTCAACCAAGTGTTACAGCTGCAAGTGTCAAGCACTCTGGATGGTTGCGTAATTCGAACCTCTACGAAGGTTATTCTACTGACGTGACCACATACGCGCCTTTGCCCTCCTTTCTAAAATCTGCACGCAAACCTAGAATATCAACACACATCGAGCGACGATACGGCTTGCCGAGCCTGACCTATCGCAGTTCGTCGGGCTCGAGCTCATTAAGTTCAATCAGCTCCATGGGGAGTGAGGACGATCAGCAAGCAGGTAAAGAACACCATGAAAAAGACAAACAGCAACGTTCAACCACAATTCGGGCAGGGCGTCACTCGTCTGACAAAGTCGCTAAGCAATGCGTAAGATCGCGAGGCGATCGCTGCAAGTCACAGCGTAGCTTGAGCCGTCATCGAATTTAAAACGACCCATCCTCCGATCTGTCCAGCAGTGATTCTGACTCGTCGTCAAGTAGTTCTTCAGGTGGAGATCGCAAACGGGCTAAAAATAAAACAAAACGCTATGAGCGGAAGCCTCGTAAAACACGCTCCGCACCTGTGAAAACCAAGGTTTGTAAACGCAAACCATGCTCATCCAGTTCATTGGACTCCTCAGAGGCAAGTGAAGTCGAGCAAGTCATGACGACCCACGTTTCTGACATTCAGCTACGAGACTTCAACCCCCAAGGGCGTGAAGAATGGCTAACACGCGCAATAAACTATTTGAGAAGCTACCCCGACATCAGTGAGGCAACGCGCGTTAGCTTGTTGTATAAAAAATTGCCGACAGAAGATCGAATTTTACTAGATATGATGCGAGGCACGGCCACGCTCGAGAAGGCTGAAGAAGTCTTACGAAAAAAGTACGCAAGCTCTCAAATGTCTGATGTTCAGGTTGCCTTAAGCGGCATGCATCTCGCTAGCAACGAGCTACCGTCTGAAATGTTGCGCAAAACATTACAAAAGGCGCATCTTTCCGTACCAATAATGAACAAAGGTCTGGACATGTTGGTTAAAGTGTTGTTTCTGCAAGCCTTACCCCCCGAAGGGCGTCTGGTTATTCGGGGACAACACAACAACTAATGAATGAAGCAGATTCTTACATTATTACTCTTCGCCAAGAAAACAACATAAATTGCCAGTTTCTGTTGCTTCCAAGAAGCAAGATCCGGCAGTTAGTGAGCACGGTAACCCCTACGAGATGGGTGCACTGTCAGTGCTTCAAGCTCTTCTCAGCGAGGAGGAGTCAAATATTAATCAAAAACTGCGCTCTGCTACTAATTCTCGCCAAGCGCATTCCGATAATGAAGAACACGGGTCCAGAGCTGAGCATAGCGACGATAACGAACGTTCGTGCCATCAACGTAGGGGATATAGACAGAATGACAGATATAGCTCGTCCAGGCAACATTACTACACACACAAACAAGGTCAAGAGCGGGGGGCAACGGCCACGATACGATAGTCGTCAGACTAGTGGTCAGCACGTGCGTTGTTACGAGTGTCAACGGACGGGGCATGTCGCCAGATTCTGTCCCAGCCATTCTACGCAATCTAATTCTCAGGGCAACCAATGGCACACGCCACAGTGGAAGCAATGTTATGAAGACCAGCAGCGACAACTCTGACAACTGCAATCGCAAGTTGCGCATCAATTCGAAGGGCCACAGGGTGACGTTCCAAATCCGCACGCGCCGCCCTTTCCTCCAGCGCCGCCCACACGTCCGCAAGGTCAAGGGTACATGAAGGGCAACCGATCGGTAATGCAACAACCTGGTCCATGGGACTATGCCTCGTCAAACTTGACGTGCCCTTCGACAAGCCTGTATGTTTAAGGGCAGATTTCGAGAAATGTACAGTCCCGTTTTACGTCGTGCATTGTGTAAATGCCGGCATGAAGTTTTTGATTGACACTGGTGCGGCAATTTTGTTTGCTTCCAGTTCGCAATGTGCCGATCGGAGTGACAGTACAACACTCTGATATCGTCATAGAAGGAATTAGCGGCGCAACCCAGCGCGTTGTTGGCAAAGTCGACCTAAAAATTCAACCGGAATTGTCTGGAAAGGTTTTTAATGTAACCTTCCACATAGTGCCTAAAGCTGTGTTTAATCTGCTTGGCGCAAATTTTACTGATCGTTATGAGCTTGCAAACATTATTGCATTTCAGGCTCATCACCTACGAGCCAAAGACACTCATGTGATAGCACGCACAACGGTGGTAAGTGACTCAACAACCGATAAGCTCACCTTGGATGAAGCGCGTTCGCTTGCTGTCCAGTTCGATCATGGGCTGCCAGCCTTTCCCGAACCGCGAGTGACATTGAATCAAGCGCGAGTGGACGCCATCTGGCAGAAGTTCCCACACATTTCAGACTCTGAGCGTAACTTCAAGCAGGGGCCGCCAATGCCGTTTTTGCAAACACTTGAGTTAAAGCCTGATGCGAATCCACGCATAGCCAAGGTTTATCCACAGTCTCCAGAAGCGTTAACTGCAATGAAAAAAGAGTTCGATAAATTTCGCGAGTACGGGTTTGTAATCGAGGGTTCGTCGACTTGGTCCGCCCCCAGTTTCGCCATCATCAAGAAAGACGGAGGGTACCGCATTGTCACAAACTTTCGCTACCTTAACTCGCAACTCTTTCCCGTGATGTTTCCTTTGCCTCTAATTTCTGATCTAAAGATGGTAGTGGCCAATAAAATGATCTTTTCGAAGTTCGATGTCATTAAAGCATTCTACAGCATCGGGGTGCGAGAAAAGGATTGGCATCTCCTGTGTACAGGAACAAGTTTTGGTTCATTCTTGTACACAGTAGTACCTATGGGGTTGACTACCAGTCCGTCGGTGATGACTCGCTGTATGAATGCATTGTTTATTACGCATATTCGCTCGTTTTATTATGCGTACCACAAGGAGCATATGCCTGAGGGCAATTACGTATTTTGCTATATCGACGACATCATTCTCGCTACGGAATCCGAAGAATTGCATTATAAAATCATCGAAGTAATTTTCTACATTTGCACGCAATATGGACTAATGCTGAAACCCGGAAAGTGTGCCACTGGTTATGATTGTATAGCATACCTCGGCAATATGGTGTCCGGGAAAGCAACGTGGCCAACCCCTCACCGCGTAAAAGTGCTTGTAAACATGGCCTTGCCTACAACAGTTACTGAATTACGAAGCTTTTTAGGCGCTATGGGGTTTGTCCGAATATTTATGCCACACTATTCACAGGTGTCACACGTTTTGGAGTGCCTCACCGGTTGTTTGACAAGACGCGAAGCTCAGCGAACGCCTGTGCAGTGGACTAAAGCAGCTGTCTTGGCCTTTCTCAAGATCAAGCACCAGCTCATCCATTTTCCGTACAATTACATCATCGACCCAGAGGCGCCTCTCATCATTTATACGGACTCGAGCTTAACCACCATAGGAAACGTGCTTGCGCAAGAAATAAAGGGTGTGCTATTGCCGGTAGGATTCATGTCGAAAAGCTTGAATCCAACACAGACTCGCTACCCAATCTTTGACAAAGAGTTGTACTCGTGCTTCATGGCAGTAAAGTATTTTTCTGTGGAGTTAAGCGGTCGACAAGTAAC
>Ga0210059_1003606_pt1 | contig 24829 bp, 13 predicted proteins | sample Ectturendosymbi2_FD_188042 | JGI IMG/M metagenome (GOLD analysis project Ga0210059, IMG submission 188042) | Ecteinascidia turbinata endosymbiont from Florida, USA - Sample 2 (SPAdes) (version 2) | ecosystem: Host-associated > Tunicates > Ascidians > Unclassified | place: Key West, Florida...
TCAAAGAATCAAAAGAAAAGATCTTAATGATCACAAATCGTACATGTATCTTGTGATTGGAAGCATTTTCGTGGTTTTCGCTGAAGTTTCAAAACGTATCGTGTCATTTTTGTGGAGGGGCTGTATCACGTTGTCGATTTATAAAGAATCTAGTCGGTTTCGCTTCATCCATTCTAATTAATCGTGCGGAGCCCGACGGAACCGGTGAGATTATTCAGAATGAATCCAGAGCATTTTTGTGTCATTTCTGTGAAAACGCAAAAATGTTACCATTTTCCATTTTATTATTTGTTTCGTATACTGCGTTTCAAAAGACTTCATGTTTTAATTTTAACGAGGATGTTCTTGAAATTATGATCAAAGCAATAACATACACTTTTATTAAAGTGTAAACAAGGCGAATATCTCTACGTGCATTGCTTTAATTTCTCACGGTGTTTGTGTCGTACATTTGTTAGCCAATTTTTGCCATCCAATGGCCGAACAAGAAAGCACAGTATGCGATTTAAAATTGAGCATTGCATTCAGCAATGACAGCTGCATTTGGTGACTCATTATCAAAATAATGAAGGTTCACCGACATGAAATTACAATTTGGTGAAGATATTAGAAGACATGATTAAAATCAAATCGTGCAATATATGTGTTAATGTGTATCTTAATCAAACATTTATATTTGCTCACACCAATTGCCTTATTGTCGAATACGTCACCTATCTGCGCTAACAACAAGAAATGCAATCAACTGCTAGAGCATTTATTCCTATCAATTATGAACTGCGTGTACCATCTGAGACCTGTGTTTGGACTTTGGATGTTTGTTTTCTTTGACTAACCGGTACTGTAATTGGAACAGGGCGTGAGTTTGACCAAAAAATAATAGAAGATAAGAAATGCACTTATGACCTTAATTTGGAAGCGCAACAGACAGTTTATCCTTACTGTATTGGTGTGCCACTCCAGGTGGGAGATCATTCGGACAGCCACAATGTGTTTCTTACAATACTAGTTATCTTTAACCAAGTAAATCTTGTACTAACATTTCATTCAGACTTCACCTTAACTGGATCCCACATCTTTCGAAAACTGTTGGTGCGTTTTACGATATCATGCTTTGTTAACAAAGCAATCATTATAGGCTAAAATAAACAAAAATATTTTTTATTGAAGTTACCAGTGCAAAGTAAAGGAACAAAAACACAACAAATGAGGATTTGGAGTTAAACCGTGCAGTATATACAAAGAGAAACCTAGAAAAAAGTGAAAAATTAACACGTACAACCACGGTTCAAGCGATTGAAAGGAAAATAGCCATTCCCAATCAATGAGTAAGGTTTTGTGAATATTTTCTTGGTAGTTTTGTGCTTTCATAACTCTGCGAGGATTGCGAGTTCACATATCCACATTTGGAAGTGAAAAATTATCACAAGAGCAACGCAGCTAAATATGCTCACAAAGATTTGCACGATGCATTCGATTTGGAGTTAATTACGCATCTGAAGTCCTGTAAATTGCAAGCAAAAACCTAGGCTCAATGTTGAAACACTAAAGGCAATCATACCAATAGCGCATTTAAACACACTGTAACGCTCTCAGAACCTTTGAAGTCCCTCATCTGCCAAAATTTCGGCGATGGTTTGCAACGTTATAACTAGCTATAACTGGTCAGCCGTTTGGGCTAGAGCGCTGTTCAAACCATCCATGGATTCGGGAACTCTTCTAGTTTCGAAGAAAAAATATTTGAGTTGGGTGTGGTGTTTTCTCTTGGTGACATCACCAAGAGAGCATATTTTTGAATGTTTGACACACTTTAACTGGCCCTGGGCACCAATCCAATGAGCCTTTTTTTGGCTCAAAATTGTTTTGAAAACAAGTCGAGCATCCGCGCTTTGAGACCCCATTTTCTACCATGTTTGCAACCAGGGTGATGGCACTAAAACCCCATTGTGCACAAATGCAGAAATGCAGGAAAGCCAATCAAGGGCTCTAAGGACTCTGATGATAGTCTAGTTTTGAACAAAAATTTGACGGAAAAAATTGGCTCCTTGGATTGGGATCCAGAGCAGCGTAAAGTAGGCCATAAAAACGCAAAAGTGCGTCAGCCAACACATTTGGCGATCGCGGGACTGAAAGATCCCGTCAGGTCATCACTTAAAACCATAAATCGCCAATGGGGATCACTCCAACTCATGTCATTCATTTTAAGTCTTTCATTTGCGTTTCATCATGATCATAATACTTTTAAAATGCACTTTTGTTATCCTGCACCCTTCCCTTCGCCAAGGATCTGTCAAGGTGCTCTCAAAATAAGTTCCTGTACTAGCATTTTATCCTCATGCTGTTGTAAAATTCCCGGGGTTTCCATTCCTTGTTTTGATTTTCGATGATGACGACGTGCCATGTGTCATTTGAGGGGCAACGCCACGCTTTTCCTCTCATCCCTGTTGACTGAGGCCTGAATATTAGAATTTTTTCTGACCTCTTTGTCATATTGAACGAGCTCGGCAGTTTTCTTGTCTTCACAAATTTTTCAACGCCCTTTTTCACAACTTTTTTTCAGTGCTCTCTACAACACGCAATGCTTGAATAGAAGGGTGTTCCGTACAATTTACTTACTGAAAGTCAAGGTGACTTCAAAAGCAGGACAATCATCTGAGGGAGGCGTGTTAAAGGAAAGGTTATGAACCACTGGTCTAGGCTCTATGCATCCCCAATCGTGAAGGTTGCATACCGGACGCTAGCTTCCACATCTTCTAATTGAAACAGAGGTGTCTGAGATAATGGTCGTCGCCTGGGTTTTCGAAACGACGTGTTAATCCCTGGATAATGAATGCTCCCGATAGTAGCTTTGGGTAACGTGACGCCGTAGCACACAGCGCTAATAGGAAGTAATCTAGTAGAGCACTTCAATAGCTACATCTTTTTGTGTGACTTGTAATAGGTGCGATTTTGGTCATCCACGCTCTTCCAGATTTTGCAAGAGAAGGGATTTCGTCACGAGTTCGGATCTGGCAGACACCACCGTAGTATTAGTGTGAGGTGGTGAGGTGCGAATAACCCCACTATATGTTTTATGGGGTAAGCGAATGTAAAAAGCTGAAACTTACTCAGGGCATGCTTCTATGGTCGTGTTAGCAGTATACAAAAGGAGAAGTTGTTTACGTTCATAGTTTTTTTTTATGAGCAATTGAATTTCAAGCATGCCTGACACCCTGGCTATATTTGGTCTACAAACTTTAAATAAAAGATCGTAACATATTAGAGTAAAGTAATTTTATATGTGTTCAAATTGCTCTGTGAGATATTTTCAGTGTATTTTTTGTGATAAACTGCGGTTGAAGGAAAAGGTACATTTTATTTTTGAAAAACGGGTGTGGCAGACCCGACGATTGTATTAACGTGACAAAAACGAAATGATAGTATTTAAGGGTTTAAATACCAAGGTTTTGGCGGCTCAGAAGGATGTCGTTACAGAGCTCATGGCAAAGACTCTGGTGTTGGGAGGACCAACAAGGTGTTGCATTAAAATCCTGCGGATGGATGTTCTCGTCAGTTTTAAAATTTCCCGGTGCGGGATGGGAACCGAAAAAATGAAAATCCACGCAGAACTCCTGTATAAACAGAGGAAATCAATAAAATTGCTTTTTGTTCAGGGACTATGCTCGAAGACAGAAACAATGCACTTGCATAAGGAAGCAAACACATTTGACAACCATGTATATCCTTACAGAAAGTGAGTAATTCTACGGAGATATAAAACTGAGCTACAGACCCCATTCCCTGACTACTTCTGCTTGCTAATGTGTCCATGCTAACTAAAACAATCATTTGCTCAATGTACAACTTTTCTGCAGGGAACACTTAAAATAATTCAAATTCCAGGAGAAGCTAGCAGCAAAAATGTATATTGTGAGTGTGCACGGGGGAATAAACCTCTAGGTGAAGGAGGCGATCTCCATAAACTTTCCTACTTATTGCAAATTAGCAACATCTATAAGCATAGTCATCGCAAGAATGTCCCGGGTGAGAAAACTCTTTTTTTCTCGGTAGGCTAAAACATTCTTCAAGGGGGGTAAATTGTTGAACACGTTGTCACCCACTCGAAAACAAGAAAATGACATTCATTCGATAAAAATGTATTAAGAGAATGTCACATTTCAAAATCTAGATGGGAACCAAATCTCTCTCCTGTATCCTGCCCCCAACAATTGGATCGTCCAAACTTTACCACTGCCGCCGACTCGCTATCACTATGATGCAACTAAAATTGAAAGGACTACAAAGGAGATGAAAATTCCATTTCTACCAGCATCAGAATAATGATTAAGGTTGACACTTCAGTTCCACAACCCTTCAATGCGCGAGCGAAAAACGTTTGGAACAAAATGATGCGACGTTCTGTTTCCTCCCAACATTTCATTGAAGGACGTTTTGAAGCAGGATGAATTTGCACCATACGCTTAGGATGTCTACAGTCTGAGATGGATACAGTTTTGCATTTCTTGATAAAGAGTTTTAAACAACGCTCGTTTAATCCCTCTAAGATATTCGTAACACATTAAAAAAGCTTTTGTTTCGCAAACGTGCTGAAGTTGCTTGAAGTTCTCCCTTTTGTGTCGTATGCTAATTATAAAAATTTCACATGGCTTTTATGCATACATTCAAAAATTGTATAAGGTATGCCGTTGAAATTGCAAAAATATGCAGAAACAGAACCATAAACCACGAAACGTCCGTAGACTGAACGAACAAAATAAATTCACGAATGTGGAAAGCCAATTCCAACACTTGCTTTCCAAACCACGCAGAGCGAGTGTGATCTGCAGTAAACGTCAAGCGAAGAGAACTGCATTGTGGAGACCAGGCGCGGATTTAAGGGAGGTAGATTGTGGTGATCACCTCCCCTTAAAACCTTCTGAAGTAATTTTATTCGCCATGGCGTTGCAGAAATCGGAAAACAGCAATCGCGATATAAATCCATTTTGTTGTCCTTTGTTTTGTCTCGGCCTTGTTGTGAAGATACTTCATCTCTTAACAGTAACGAAGTCGTTATGATATTTGACCAAATGTTACTGAAACCACCCTCCCTCCCCTTACTGCTTGGATCCGCCAGTGGTGGAGGCAAAAGATATTTGAAAAACACAGAGATTGTATGATACTGCCGCTTCCAGTATCATGCTTTCTGCTGGCAGAGTACGGTGTGGGCACCAAAGCTTCAGTCGGAGTGTGAACATAGCGTTTCAAATTGGAAGATGCTTCTGTGGGATGGAAGATGTTATGTTGAATGATGGTTGCGTATTGAATGTTGAATGATCATTTATGTCTATCCAGTGGTGTATGTTGGGTGGCTCGTGCCATGGGCACCACTTTGATGGTTGCGCAAATCTAGGATTACCATACGTCCCGTTTTAGCCGGTGCAGTCCCGGTTTTAAGGGCTTTGTCCCTGCGTCCCTGTCAGTCTACCAAAATGTCCCGGTGAGGCATTTAGTCAGCCAGGATGGACCCCACACTGGCGTACCGAGGCAAAATGGAGGACGGGTCCGGCCAATGTAGTGTCACCCTTTCCACACCTCAAATTTGTTTACAATAATTTAAAATGTATAAAGATCGACGTTTGCTTTGTCAACACTTGTACGAGATCCTCTTAAGATCCGGGAAACATTTAGATAAAATAGGTGAAACAAAGCCTAAAACCGCCTCTTCTTGAGAAGCGTTGGCTTGCAACTCTCATCATGATCTGTAAACTTGGTCTAGTCCAGCGGCGTGCAGAGGTCTTGTGATGCCCCGGCTAACTGCTTGATTGTATTCCTTCTAGTATTGAGGAATGTAAAAATACAAGCACAGGAAAAATGCTTTACTGAACGCTTTCCGCGTGAAAATGCACTACGCCACAATAGCTTCACCTCAAGTGAGAATTAAAAAGCGAAAAAAGTTGGCCGAGTCTCGTATTACGTTACGCAACAAGAGCAAGGTTTTGTAAAATTGTGAAAATAATTTTCCATGGCACTTTTGACGAGAAAAAAGAGAAATAAGTTCCCGGTGCTGAAGTTGTGAGCATGGTATATTTTGAACGGTATCGCACCTCCTTTTCGCCGAAGTGGTTTAATAGCTCCGAACAATGTTCATTCGGACAAATTTTCTGTAATTTTTTCATTTTTTCACAACAATCAAAACCAAAGAATCTATCTATGATTGCATTATTAACAACGTTGCAATAGGCTTTTCTTGAATCAGCAGATAAGGCAGTAGTTACAGTAGCACCTAGCGAAAATTCCGATTCTGAATCTTGTAGGCACATGTCGAAGCTTTTGAAAATACTGTACTGCTTTGGCTTATCAAAGAGTTTTTCTTAACAGACATACCTACGTACCGCCAACGGCGCAACTGAACCAGTTGGACATATATGTGCGGTGGATAAAAATATATCCTACCAATGTAATCTTTCAACGCAACGCTCTCACTAAGCACGTGACAGAAGCAATTTTTCTTCCTAGGAGGAAATTTGTTCCATTCAGGAATTGGGGAGGAAAGTTTTGTTGAAAATCCCTAAAGTTTTGTCATTAGTTCAATCAATATTCAGCACATAAAAACAACTGCACAGGGAGGTTGGTTTATATGGGATTGTCTACAGTACGCACACTGGCGATTCTGAGGGGGGTCTGGGTGGGCCATGTCCTTCCCAGATTTTTGCTTGGGCCCCTTTTTGGTCTCCCCCAGTTTTTGTCATATTTTCCCTTTCAAAATCGTTTGGTTGACATATACAATAGAAAACTTTCGGCCAGCAATATTTTAAACGATAATTTAGAAACCTTCTAACCTGCATTCAATGTTTTCTAAATGCATGATAAGCTGTGTTGTTGTTTTTGACGGCCACGGTCGTGTAACTAGAGTATTTTGGACGATACACACCAGCAGTTGCTCGGGATCCGCGTGAATTTAGTCGGACCGCCGTCATGGTGTTGAAAAATTAATTTCGAAATTTAAGAAACAGTCGCAGAAATGGGAAGACTGATTTTTCGTTTATTTCAGTGTGTGAGATGGAACTGGATCATATCACTTTCAGCAGATTGTTGCTTGTTCCAGTAGTAAAAGGTTTGTGAAAGCATTAAGAATTGGTTTCGGTTAATTTATCCGAATTAATCTTGGCTGCAGTATTGCGTTCTGCTGCCTTGTTTACAGTATGTGACTTCGAAAGATCTTACATAAGTGGTTTGTGACTACACTTTCAAATCTAGCCACACATATCCTGCAAACTCTTAGAATTTCGTACGGCTTTTCTGTAATGATTCAGAAGCAATTCTTTCCCCTCTTTAAGCTTGAAAGGATTCGCAAATTGTATTCATTGGGTGAAAGCGATTTGAAACATGGAATAATTTTAGCAGCGATTTGCTCCGGAAGGAGTCGAAGCTGCCAATATCGCTCGAATATTTTTTTTCATTTGTAGCTATGGCCTACCTAAAATGCTGCATTTGAGTGTTATTGGTAACTCTAAGTCTTGCCGCCACGAGCGCCTCATGCGATAGAAATGTTTCAAAAATGAAATTTGTGAAAACAATTCCCAGAACTTCCATGATCACTGAAACAATGGGTAACATTGATTGATCTACTTTCAGTTTAAAGGTACGAGTTGAAAATTAGACTTAGATGATTTTGTTGATGAATTTGACAATCGACATGACAATCGAAGGTTAAGTCATATTGAGGTGATGATGATATGAATTCTAACGCAGGCTCTGCAAGGATCTGTATGACATTTGTCTGAATCTGTGTTGGTTCTAGTATGTTCCAGAGTTAATGCGTTCAACGCAGGGTTGAAATTCAGCGTTTGAGGATCAGAGGAAAATACAGTGATAATATTAAAATGAACGTTTTTGTTGGGAATATACTGCAAAATACGTTTTAGGTCTGCTGTTATATCTTACTATCAGGTACACACCCTAAAAGCCGATGCACACCTATCTGCGGCGGTGCCATGATACTTTAGGTGCAACTGCTGCCAAAACCTTGCTGCTGTTAACTGCGCACTGCATTGAATAGTCCTCAAGCTGTCCACGCTGCAGATGGGCATTACACTCTTAATAGTAGTTGCGATACATTGTTGTGATTACACCACAATCACAAAATGTCCATCAGCTACCACGAAAACGGATTAGTCAGTGGTCACCAATCCGTTGGCAGACGGCTTATTATTATGTGTTTCGTAGTAGGAATATTTTGACGGAACTAGTTGGCAATCAAAAGCCTACTTGTCTCTGTATCAAGATGGAATTATTTCACGTTAATTGTATTCACTTTCGTGAGGCTGCTTTCATTCATCAGGGGCAGGCGCAATTGTTCACGGGAAATGGTGTTTCGTTCCACATGTGTAGTGCGGTGGAAGTTGCATGATTAGAACAGAATAATCGACATAGCCAGTGCCAGATTAAGGCAGCGCCTGGCTGCAGCATATGAAAAGTGCGGGGCCACAGGTTAAAAATACACTTTAAAAGTTAACAAATGTTAAATCATAAACTTTTGGGCATCCATGTGAGTGCCACTAGGCATATTGAATTTCGAAATTCTTGGTCCTAAATAGCAACTGGTGGACATTGTGGGCATCTCTTTTTTGCCAACGACGTTTAAACGTATCTTTTTGCCAAGAAGTAATATATTACTGTACAACTGACAAGTAAATTACAGAGAGAGTAAATAATGCTTCTGGGTTCATCAAAATTTTTGGTCATTGCTATATCTACAGACAGTGTAGTCTCAATATGTGTCGAAGTTGATTGTCAAAGGCAAAGAACTCACTGCTTACGATTGAATTTCTCTTAAGAATCAGTCTCTTCTGTTTGTTTTGTCTAATGTTGCTCCTTTGTTCATTCTACAATCGTAATATTAGAAAATGAATGTTCGCCACTACGGTTGGTCAATATGGGAGATAAATACGTGCGTAAATCATTGTCCACATTTGCAAAATATGTATAAGCGGGGACGGATATCAGGGGAGGCGAACAACACGGTCACCCTGCACATCCTTTTTCAGATATGCTGCGAGGGCCCCCTATTGTGAGTTTTGCACTTAGGTTTTGCATTGTTTTGATAGTTCATTAATCAGACTTGATCCACATTTAATAAGCTCTGAAGCAAGTCATATGTTTGTCAAAATAAAGCAAAATTTTTGTGCAAATATGCCGCAAGTGGCCCTCAACAATTTGAATGTGCAGACAATGAACAATTCAAAACCAAATGACTTCAAACAATTTACCATGTAAAATGTATTTACACATCGAAGCAAATTCCCAGACAAAATGAAAAATTTACCTTGGTTTCAACGAACAAAGTTTCTGTATAGCATGTTTAGAATATAGGGCCCCTTATTTGAGAATTTTCTTGGGGCACCTTAGTTCTAACGTCCACCATTGCATATCACAAAGACCAAATTTCACACAAACGGCCGCTGGGTCCCCAAACGGGCGGGCCCGTAGCAATTGCTATATTTGGTACCGTTGTTAAAGCTGCCCTGGGCATAGCAGTACACTTGTGTGATAGTTTCTACAGTGGCGTTCAGGGGTCTCTAGTGAATAAAAACGCTAGTTCATACTCAACGATATTCATGAGCTTATGCTGGGTTTGATAACACAAATCATAGTAACTCAATCGTCAAAACAACGAAAAATCACAATGCAAGATAAATATTTATGTTAGCCCCCTACTTTTTCCTTGGCCCCACAGTGTTTTCCTCACTTTGTAAGTTCTAGAATCGCCACTGAGTACGCAAGCACAAGCTGCTTCATCTTCATCGTTTGAGCCAGTTTTCTCAATCCACTGCTTGGCTGCACTAGATCTCGGGGCACGTGTTGAGCAGTCAGTGGATTTTCTCATTATCCAAAACTGTCAGGCCGTGCAATCTACGGCGAGGTCGACGGATTGGACATTAGAAGCAAGCAATATGGTCAACGGTTTGATCTTCTGCGCCACCCACAAGTCGCGGAAGCAGCCATACTCCGTTCGTGCAAACAGGAACCTAAACCTCCGAATCCGGTGCGAAGGCGGTTAATCCGCTTAGCGCACCACATTTCTGTTATTGTAGTCAGATGACCTGATGAGTTGTTGTGCTACGGGTACAAATGGGTGTCTTGATTTGAGATGCGTGCATATCCACTCGATGGACAGGTGAACGATGAGTGGAACAGATGTCTAGGCTCTATGGGGCGCGTGCCTGAGACAGTGTGGCTCTTTGCGACGAAGCTCAGCAGGTTGGATGCCTGCGACGATGGGACGATTGTCCGCTGATGTAGGACGCAGGCATTCAGCCACAGTTCGCAAGGCGTCGTTGATGACAGAGTCAATGAGGCAGGTATGAGAACTGCGGTACCAGGCAGGAGCGCAGTATTCTGCTGTTGAATGAACCCGGGATGAAGTGGTTGGCCGTAATATTGTTGCTACAGCTCCCCAGCCCGAGCCAGCAAGCCGCCTCAAGGAGTGCAAAGTGTGATGTCAACTTTTAGAGAAATGACTCAAGGTGTTGGCGGCACGAGAGTGTCCTGCCCAACGTTACTCCGAGGCGTTTGTGTTTGTAGCAGAGGAGCAGCGTTTTATTGTTGTGGTTGACTTTCAGCTCACGTTTAGCTTCCTTCCTAGTTGTTGAGATGGAAGACTGTCAACACTGCTTTTGCAGTACTGAACTTTAATTTCCACGTCTAGGGGCATTCACCTACCGTTGCCATGTCTATGTTCAGCACCGCTTCCACTGTTTGTCATTCTGCATCAGCATGCGTGATTGCTAGGTCGTCGCCATGGGTGTATGGGTGTACGTTCTGGAGACGGTGGTTGGCAAGGCAGAGATGTAGATGTTTAAGAAAAGGGATGCAAGTGCGATTCCTTGTGCGACGCCATTCCTGAAGCGTCATAATCTACTCCGTTTGCCGTTAGCAGAGCCGTATCAGCCCCACTCCATGCCGCTAATTGGCGGAAGGGTGGCGCAGACATAGGGGGCCCAAAATTCAATTCCGTCACCACTTAGCACCCCAGAGAAAACTTCGATCCCCCAAATTCACATATGACGCACCAGAAATCAGCGAAGTTAGGGGGCTCTTTGAAAGCAAAGTATTTACACACTGATGTCGGAGGCCCCTTTGAAAGCAAAATAGCCGGTTCATACATTACTATTGCTGGTGGGCCTCTTTGAAAGCATGGTAATTTACACATTATAATTGCAAATAGGGACCGGAGGAAAGGGCATCGCTTGCCTTCCCTTAAACGCACTACTGTATTATCCCTGAAAATGATCTTATATGAGAATATGAAATCGATTGAACATATTCTGACTGACTTTTCCTTAAGTGATTTTCACGAGAAATAGAACCGCACAAAGACTTCTTGTAGAAAGTATTGTCTACAGAAAAGTATGATTGGGCGAATATGTAAATTTACAAATGTTTGCACATTGTTTTGTTTCTTAGTAAAGTGCATTTTTTTGTTCTTCTTGGTGCCTCAACCGCAGGAATCCAACATGGCTACATGCTCAGTAAGATATGAACCGAATTTATCTGAATGGTCCCGGTTTTCAATCACAAAAATATGATATGCCTACACAAAAGCTTCTTGGCAAAAATAGACTTTGTGACTTACACTTTATTCATCATCAATTTTGCGCCCTATACAACCAGTGGCTCTAAAATTACATCACACCACAGCGCCCGTGTCTATTGCAATAAATCCGCCATGTTGATTCCAAACCAGTAAGCATTGTGACAAAACTGTGGTATTGTGACAGATTGATTGTTAACCATCGTGGCAGAACAGAAACGATCATCGTATCTACAAGACCTCGTCTATCTCACACTTACGTTATTGGCATTTCTTGATAAAGTGTTTTGAACAACATTCGTTATTTCTGACATAGATATTCGTATCACCGTAAGACATCCCTGTGTTTTTTTCAAAGAAGGTAAGTTGATTAATATGTTCAATTTTCAATTTTATTCAAATTTTGCATCACTGAGAGTTTATTCAGACATTCCAAATTTGTGTAAGATGTGCCGTTGAAATTGCAGAAATATGCAGAAACAGAACGACTAATCCAGAAACTCCAGTAATCCGATAGAACCAAAAATGTCCACGATATTGCAAGCCATTGCCAACACTTGGATTCCAAAACCACACAAGGTTGACGATGATCTTGAGCAAGCGTCGATCCAAGCGAACTGCACCGTGCACCCAAATGATACTTGGCCAACTCAGTGATTGCATGATACTAATACTTCAAGTACCTTGCTTTCTGCTATCATATAATTCACTGTTGTGTTTCCAGAGGCATACTTCATTCATCAATATGTAGGCGAATTTGCTTCTAAACATTTTTGCATTAATCAGTTAATGCTGCCTTCAAAAATTTCAAAAATCATTGCATGCCTATTTTTAAACATATCTATGATTTGCCATAATAAACAATTGTGAGAATGTCGATCACTTTTTGATAAAACTTTGAAAGAAAATTCCATTGACGATCCAATGTTTGACACCTATTTTATTAAGCATTTTATAGGATATTTTAAGGGTACATGCTCATCAGTCGAAATGCTGAAGATATGTATGATCAGAGCAGTGTCGGAAAGACGTGGCTTCAAGGAACAACGAGTTCATCTCAAGATTTTATGAGGATAGCATTGTGACCAGACTAAGCAACGTGCATATTTTCAGTTGCCAAGCGAAATCAATGCTCATTTAAAGGCTGTCATTACTGGATTCTTTGCTTGTTTCATCTTGCAATTATATAGTTAACCTTATTTACAAAAAGAATTCAGTCTGTCATTTGATCAGCACTGGTCTTTTCTCCTGACCAAGCCACTTGACAATTTTGTTGCTTAGTTGAAGCAAGGCAAACAAATGCTGCACGAGTTTATGTTTCATTGGGTATTTCCAGATGTAGTAACACATTACTGTAAAATTTATTTGCTTAAATCTTTGGCTGAGCATCAGATCAACTGTGGCGCATTATCAATGGAGCAACGTGCTCCATACACAACCAGTATCAACTGTCAACTGTCGTGAAGATGTCGAACATAGTCTAATTTGGCAGATGTCAAGCCAACATACATCGAATCAGCATTAGTAATATCAACAACACATGCAGGCAGCGCGCTGTTTGCAAAAATGTATTATGTAGTATATAAGCAAACATCTTTTGTGAAAAAAAGTAAATATTGAAGCGTGAAACTAACGAAAATGAGCATGAAACAGAAACATCCACTCTCTCAGAAATGTCCAGTTCGCAACTAGCCAAATGTGTTAATTAGGAAGTATAGAACGCCACTAGGTGGTTGAGGTTTGACATACTGCATTATCCCTGAAATAAAACAAATGTACTAAATCTTTGCAGCTAACGAAAAAATCTATGACCAATGCAAACTGGAGAAATATAATTCATTGATCAACATCGTCAACAGAAAGTAAACAAAATCAAATTTCTCAGAATCGTATATTAGACCTGATATCCCCTCAAGAAGTGCAGAAGCATAACACGGGACAAAAAGTAAACGGAACAAAAAATAAACGTAACTGAACGTTGGTTTATCACTATATCACGCGCAATTATTTTAATTACGTATCATCGCGACGATCATCTGTCACAGTGTACACTCGCAGTGTACATTGTATGGAAACCTGCGTGCTCGACGTTATTATTTGTGGTCATATCTTCCCGGACACCCAGTGGAGCCGTCATGTAATTCGGTGTAAGAAACCATCCTGTAGAGCAGTGGTTCTCAATCGGGAGCCACTTGACTCACTAAGAGAGGAATTTTTATTTGTTGGGAGGAAATTTGTTCCAGGGAGGAATTGGGGAGGTAAGTTTAGGATGAAAGTACCTTAGTTTTTATCATTAATTTGTTCAATATTGGGCACTTAAAAATAAGTGCACAGAGAGGTTGGTTTAGATGGGATTTTCTATAGTACTCAAGCGTAAGCAGCTTCATCGTCATCGTTTGAGCCAGTTTTCTCAATCCACTGCTTGGCTGCACTAGATCTCGGGGCACGTGTTGAGCAATCAATGGATTGTCTCATCATCCAAAACTGTCAGGCCGTGCAATCTACGGCGAGGTCGACGGATTGGACATTAGAAGAAAACAATATGGTCAACGGTGTGATCTTCTGCGCCACCCACAAGTCGCGGAAGCAGCCACACTCCATAAGTGCAAACAGGAGCGGAAACGTAAGAAACCGGTGCGAAGGCGGTTAATCCACTTAGTGCACCGCATTTCTGTTATTCTAGTAAGATGAGTTATCTTTATATTATTGAATACATTGAATTTGCTGATGAGTATGTCACTTCAAGAAAACACAGATGCCATGAGATTTTTCATAATTCAACGTGAACCCACAGGTCGATTAAAAAACAGATCTTGTTGGAAAAAACCCACAGTGGGATCCCTGGTCACATGCAGCAAGACATTTACTACCGTAAATTGAAAATTTGAAGATTCATTACGGTGTTAATTGATACGCAATAAAGACCAAGAGTGCAATAATCTGTTAGCAAGTTTTGCAACCTGCCTCTGCAGGCAAAGTATCGGGCATGAGCGAGCTGCGCACTTGCGTTAAGCGTTACAGTGGTATCGTGGTCACGACTTTTCCCTGATGGGCCTCGCGTTCATTTGTCGGACTCTGCCTACATGCCTAGTTTTGTACCTCCAGTACTCAGACTTACACTTTGATCAACGTATTTTGTGTAGTGATTGCTGTAAACATTGTAGGCTACTATATGTCTAGCCCAGGAGTCTTTCTCATTTTGTACAGCATAGCAGCAAGCAGGGCCGGCCTTAAGTCTATGAAACCGATACAGCTGCATTTGGTCCTGCGCCTTTGGGGGCCCCGCGCCATGGTGTTTAGGTAGATCATTCTTTTTTGTCAGTTGCATCTTGCGCTTGAGAATTCAGTAGCAACGCCATGTAAATTGCATTGTTCACAAAGAACGCTCTAGCCAGAACTAGCAAATTTCCTCTCGAACGTTAACGAACGTGCTCAATTCTCGTGTTAGTGCTGTACTGCATACCTGCGTTCTACCACGATCGTAACATGGTTGGCTCATCACGTTGACGTCATAAAATCACTGCTCTGAAGGCCCCCGCGCCTAGGTCTTGTATTGGGCCCCGAACCCAGGTCTTGCACTGGGCCCCGCATTTGCTAGGGCCGGCCCTGGCCAGCAAGATATCTTTGGTGCTTAGTGCTTACGACTAAAGTTACACATTTGCACAGCCTGCTGTTCAAACAGACAAATGTGTGATGCAGCCTTTGATGCAGATTTGGCTTTCTGTGAATCGACGAGCTTTCTGCAATGTGGCCGTACACCCACATGGTACTGATTTTCTACAATACTCCCGCCGTGTTCTGCGCTGCATATTTGTGAAGAATCAAATGCACTTGAACCACACTATTGTTGAATATCAGTATAAGTTTTAAATGCGTCTTGGCAGCTACTGTATAGGCCACCATACGACGTCGATCACTCGGCCAAAGAAAGAGTAACTTGGCTTTCTGGCCTTCGCAATGGCGACACGCAGCTGCTTAGATCTCCGAACCGTGTCTTTTACTCACGTTAAATCGGCGTGTAATAAATGTTTATATCTAAAAATTGGAATAACATTTCTAGTGAAACATCCGGTTTGTGTGGCTTAACGGTAGTATTTTTTTCACCTTTGAATGGTTTGAGGTTCTGGAATCTTATGCGAAAACGCTGCGTTTCATCCAGTGGTTGCCAAAGTGGGGTAAATTACCCTCTGGGGTAACATGCGATTTTTGGGGGTACTGCGGAACAAAATGCACTTCTGTATTATGAGCGATCAATTCGAAATATTAAGTGTAATAAAACATAACTGATAACTTTGGTAGGGTAACGGCTCGAACTTGTTTGGGAACGACTGGTTTAACCGATATACAATTGGTCATAGTAATCTGTATTCATTCAGCGCAGTAGTGTGCGGTTGCAAAGCTATGCAGACTGGAACAAAAAAACAAAGAATTTGCAAAGGTTCGCACAAGCCAAGAACAAGCAATCGCAACACATTAAGCAGGCGGGCTTGATTGGGAACATGCATATCCGTGATTGTTGGTAAATCATGTACAATGTCGCAAGAGAAAGCGTTTTTTATCTAATGCTTCAAAATAATGTTGCAGCAAATATTGGCCAAAGTTATCAAACAATCAGTGGTCTATAATTTTGAGTGCAGGGCTCTCTGCAACCTTCCGTGGCGAGCGTGTGTTAGTAGTAATCAGGTTCAATGCAACATTCCTAGCTTGAGGCCTTATTGTGAAAAAATATATCCCACGTTCTTGAACGATGCAGCAATTCTGAACAAGGGCGTACGCAAGGGGGGTGGGGTTACAACCCCCGCTTGAGCTTGATATTTTACGAAAACTTTGTTACCTGCGCAAATGAGATTAACTATTTTCGCATACTTTTAGCTTGTTAATCTGTAGACCTAATGCAAATACGTGGAATAAACTTCCATGCAAATTTCAAGGAACATTGTAACGAGGCCAAAAAGTAATAATTATGTTTCCGTGGAATATGGGGCTATCGTCTGCGTACAAAAACCACCTTACCACTTTTTGCAAACTCTCAATCCACTATTCATCTTTAAGATTGTGTTCCGCGATAGTTCACTTTTACAGAAAAAGTAGTCTTTATTTTGTCTGCTAAGGCCGAGCAGCGTAAGCGCTGAAAGCAATCGCTACATCAGCCATTACTGTAGCATGATAGAACTGTTGCACGAGCTCAGACACAGCTTTTTTCAACATAGAAGCATTCAGGAATTTTATAATGTCTCAGCAGGGAAAAAGGAAAAGTAAAAGTTTGCTGGACTTCTATACATAACGAAAAATTGAAAATTTTCGTTCGTACTTCGCATCCTCATTTCTTGTGTAGTTTTGCAAGATTCGATCTTGCAAACCGGGTGTGCGCCAGGCGGTTCAGCCACACGCTTTCTTTGCACGACTGTTTGTATTGGACATGGCATAAGCGCAGCATCATTTTTCAGTTGTAAATTGCTCGGACGTAGTGATGAGTGTTGTTTTACTGCCCTGTTTTAATGCTCAGCCTGATATTTTTGCAGTTATGAACTGCTATGTCGTAGCGTTGATTGTGTTTTCCTCCTATATTCGAGCTTGGAGGGCTGATAGGTTGTATTCAGCAAGGGGTTGGAGTTAATCCCCCTCTTAAGCTTCATATTTTACCAAAACTGTGTTACCTGGCAAGAGAGATCAATTGTTTTCGCATATATTTTGCTTGTTAAGCTCAGAAACAGCTTTTCTTAACATAGAAGCATTCAGGAATTTTATAATGTCTCAGTAGGGAAGAAGGAAAACTAAACGTTTGCTGGACGTTCAGGCCCGTAACCAGCTTGGGACACAAGGGGGGAGAAAAGGTTTCTAAGATGGGGACATTTTTTAAAAACTATGTCGAATAGTTTCAATATACGTCCAACACATTTTTCCTGTGGGGACGAAAATTTTTCTAGGGGAGGCTTCGCCCCTTCCTGGTTACGGGCCTCTGGACGTCTATACATCACAAAAAACAAACGTTTTCTTGAGTACTTTATGCGCATTCTCAATTCTTATGTAGTTTAATAAAATTCAATCTCCCAAACCAAGGCTGCGCCAGTCAGTCCAGCCGCACATTTTCAATGCTCAACTGCTCGTATTTGACGACAACGTAGCGCATCCTCATTTTGCAGCTGTAAATTGCTCTGAGGTGGTGATGAGTGTGTTTCACTCCCCTGTTTTAACGCACCGCTTTATGTTTCTGCAGTTATGAACTGCTGTGTCGTAGCGTTGAGTTTATTTTCGTTGAATTGGAGCGACGATAGCTTATATTCAGTGCAATGCACATCAAGTAAGAGGAGTGGATGTAGAAAAATATGCAGTATTATGTCAACAAACATCAACAAAACGTTGGTTTGGAAACTTGGAAATGACGTCAAATTGTGACGTCACAAACAGCACACCAAATGCAAATGACCAGCATATGAAAATTTTCTGCGTACGCCACTGATTCTAACAACCTATGGACGCGTCCTTTGATGCAGTCAGATTGTTTATATTCCTCCTAATTCTTTGAACACTACAACCGCATTTTGCTTTGCGATTAATTGCTCGGACGTTGCAGTGTTTTTTCGTCTGAGATTGTGTGCAATGTGCATGCCACAATACTTCCATACTTTACCTGGCCTTGACCTGGGTTGGACTCAGTGTCCTACTCTGGATGTAGTGTCATACCAACTAGGACAACAGTGTTAGGAAAGTGTCTGCAAATCTGTTGTTCTATTTCCAAAATCGCTATGAATTGTTCTGTAGCGTCTGTTTTTACCGATCTGCAGTGTTCACACTAAACGTCTTTGTACTATATGCTCACATTACGTACCCGGTATGGACTTGAAAGGACCAGAATTCTCTGAATTTAGGGACCCGACTTTATTTGAAACTAGGGACCCAATCCTCAAATCTAGGGACCCAAATCGGGCCCCTAAAACGCCTTAACAAAACACTGGACTTAGTGATTGTTACAAAACCTTAAAATTAAACACATTCACCAAGAGATACATTTGTTTTTACAACTTATTTGAAGTAGCGGGGTGTGAACCAAAGGAAAAGTACTTAAGGGGGCGTGATGGAGAAAAGGTTAAGATCCACTGATGTGGTGTGTCGATATTTCCTATGGCTGCTGGCCGTTATGTTTTCCCATGATCAGCAAAACCGATGGAGGAAATACTAGTTTCCTTGCAAGTTTCTTTTTGGCTAGAGAAACAAATAAAGAAACATTAAAAACATGAGGGGAAATCATTATCAAGTCAACGGCCCACAATTCATCTTTCATTCTGTGAAAGAGGTGTTTTCTGGACACTTAGAATATTCCAATCGATATTTGGCTCCCTCCAAGTGAAAATTCGATAAATCAATATCACAATTAAGCAGATGCTGTAATGTCAAGTTATAAACGTTTTGAAGATAAAAAGACGGAGAGATGTTTCGCTACTGTCTTTACTGACCAAGATTATTTCAGGTCAATGCAGCAACATATCGATGTTGAACAGGCTTTGGGATTTAATATCATCTTCAAGACAGCTGACTGCACCTAGTGACGTGGATTTGTTGCGCTTACCTGCCTTCCTATATCAGGCGATAACAACTATCCCCACATTACAGAAATTTATCGAACTTTGTCTTTCAGCATCTAGGAGAATTTCTGTCTGCAAAAGTAATATATCTTCATCGCCAAAAACCAAGAGCAGCCATGAAGAATGTCTGGTGGATCCTGTTTTTTGAAACAGCGATTTCAAGCCTCGTGGACGTTTCTGAAGCAAAGTGTTCAATGACCTCACCTTGTCCTTTTGTAGGTTAGTCAAAAACTTGTACTTATTGATCAACACTACAGATATCTAAGTGATAAGCTACAAAAAATATTCAACAACTTTTTTTTGAGAAGGTATCGCAACTTTTTTCAAAATATTGACCATATGAATGGTCAAGGGCCAAACGTTCCTTCCGGCATTTTCACTGTATGCTCAATTTGCATGGTCCACTCATATTGCGCAGAGTGTTGTGACATTTGTCATATCACGAAATAAGGAAAATACTGGAGAATCACGAGCAGGTGGAAAAAAGCTCTAAATGGAGACGAGAGGAGCGTCCCTTTGGCAAAACCACCTAGTGCAATAAATTTGAACGTAACTATCCAAAACGCAGAAGTACTTCGACATGGCAAGGAGCATAAACACAGTGTAATATGGCTGCAACAATGTCGTGTGAAGCAGAAAGATTCCTTTTCAGGTTTGAAGCGGAAATACTCTTTGCAACGGCTTTATGTTCGGATTGGCTGCAGTCACATGAACATATTACAGGGAACAGCACACAGGAACAACCAAAAATCCGTCTTCAATCATAAACCACGGCGTTCCTTAATAATTGATTGGAGTTCATTGGCGCAAAAATTACACATTTTCATGCAACACAATCTGAAGCCAAAGTGGCGGCTGGTGGACCATAGGAAAACTTCTTGAAACGCACAAACAGGTGATGTGCAACGTGATGAGGCTGCATAACTGCAAATATAACTATGATCAGATGTTTCCATTTCATCTTTTGTGGAATTATAATGCACTGTTGCCTTAGGCTGGCGATTGGGAACGATTGCTTGCTGTCATGCCTGGAAGATGCAAGACAGAGCAAGACTTTCATAGTCTTAGTTGAGCCACTTGCAAAAGTGACGGAATTCCCAAGGGCCGTTACTGTGCTGTGAGGTATCAGAGTTTGGCATAATCCCAATCTACACCAGCTCCTGCCTTCAGTTTCACTGGCAACATCCCATGATATATAGGACTCATGCACACCGAATCGGCTTCTATCCAAAGCACCTGCGCTGATGTTGCGAAATTACCGACTCATTGTTTGTTCGTCTACCTGCATAAGCAAATCATCTTTTCCAAAATTGGTCAAGAACACCGATTATGGTCACACGGGTGGTTTTGACTAATTTGAGAAATAAGCTTTTTTAACATAGCATGTTACCGTAGGTCATATTGGGCACATGTGCCCCCTACTCAAAAAATACGAACGTTATGCCGATTTCGACCTGTAGGGTTTCGCGCTACACTTTTGCTACTCGGCCAAAGAAACTTTGCGGTGTTTTTTTCACCATCGGGAACGTTATGCCCTTGACTGAGGGTGTTATTCTTTCGCGCCCTGCATGCAGCAGCTAGCCGCGCTTCAGCAGACATACTAGCCCGACAGAATGCACAAAACAATCGGTATTGCAAAAATCAGCTTTGAATATGAAATACAAGTAAATCTGCAATTAATGTAAAAAATTGTTTTGACGGCTTGAGCAGAGTTTGGAAGAAGTAGACACTGAACCTTAAGATTTACCTCAGTTCGCTCTAGAACAACACAGACGACACAAGTGCTAAAGACATCTGAACATATTTGTTGAAGGCTGTTTTCTTCAAACAAAATTAATCTATTGAAAGTTGTCCTTAACTCCCCAAAAAACTTCGACTCATTTTATTTGCTTCCTGACCATTGTTATCAACATACCTTTATGCGTTTCATTCTTTACCATCCACAAATGTCGATTCGCGTTTGAGCGTCTGCCTTCGCAGAGGCGAGCATATCGGCATGTGAGATCGTGATTGCCTTTAGGTTTGTCCTTGTGTGTGCGTGTGGAAGTACGTTTGTGCGAAGATGCGTCAGTGTGTCTGTGAAAGTGTCAGAGGAGTAGATTTTGTCCGTGACGGAGAGTTTTTTTTTAGTTATTTAAGTCTTTCACAAATGATACAAATAACGATTCCTTTCACAGGCGATTGCTTTCAGCAATGCAACACTTAAGAATGAAATGACCTCAATCTAGGGTAAAAAAACGGTGAAGTGCATTATTTTAGTTGTTAAAATTGCAAGCAAACCTTGTAGACATTTAGTTGTTTCCGAATTTGTGCAGGGGTGAAAGATTCTTTGCAAACCTGCTGGTTTTCATTTGTTCATCGACGTTCTTCTACACCGTTTTAGGCGTGGCCCTGAAGTCTCCTAGAGTAGAAGCACACTGCCGCTGTCCCCGTTAACCTGCCCAGGTGCGTAGCGCGAACGTGGGGCCTCCACTTGTGGATAGCTGATGGGGCAAACTGTCGCAAATTTTTGAACGGGCCCATCTGCATAAAACATGACCGCGGTCCTTGTTTGCGCGCTCGATGACCGATGCGCGATGGTTTTGATCATTTTTGCGCATTTCATGGTAGTACTGCAGCTGCCAAAATTGCCCAGACGTACTATTGAGGGAATGGTACAAGGACTGATAAAGGTGACGCAGTTCTGTGTGAACTCTACTGATCTGCAGTCACAAAATGGGACCTTTGAAACGCCGCACATCTGTAGCCCTGAATGTTTCACGAAAGACTGGCGAGACCCATCCTACAGGCTTAACAAATAGGAAAGCGGCCCGAAAGTCTTCGAAAATCAGGTAACAACAAACATGCCTATAATTGGTTTTGACTGTGATGTGTTTCGGATCCTCCTAAAGCTGCTGCCCACGCGACTCTCACTGGAGGAAGAGCAGGCATGAAAACGAATAAATGTATTAATGGTCATTGAAACTTGGCATCATTGCCGTTCATTTTTGTAACCCTGACTTTTTTAGTCCCCTAGACCTGACCTGTCTTTACAGGAAAACAAGTGTCTGACCAAGTCACCGGAATATGTTTGCAAAAGCAGGATTTCTCAAGTTACACTGACCGTAGCCTCTCCCTCTTCAGCGGTCATCAAAGTTGCTAAAGAAAAGCATAAGTAATTTTTGTTAGAACCTACGAGTCAACTAACAGACAATCTTCCAAGTTGCTAGCATCGCGCTTACTTTCATTACCAGATCAGCTTTCCGCAACGAGAGATGCATGAGGAAGTTGATTTTAGCAGTCTAGTGTGGCAGTATTGATAAATATTTGAGAAAAATAAAATAGAAATTAAAATCGCTGTCGTATCAAGTCAGCAAGGATATCATTCGTTGCAACGTCTTATTTGACTACAGTTGCTGAAATTATCAATAAAACGTGCGACGAATGATGAAACAAGCGATAATTGCATGATTCGTTTATCTACTTTGCAGGTGGCCTGCCCTTCCGCCAACCCAAGCAACTAGTTTCGTCCAAGGGCTTGCTGGAGGTGACCCTCAACGTAGAAGTTACAGATTTTGTTGTTGACTGGTTGACACTACGCCGTCGGAGTTATAACTCGGAGTTTCCTGGACCGACGTGGAGAATCAAACGCGGTGACACAGTCAAACTTCACGTGGTAAGAGTCATTGGACGTTATGCGGTGATCATCACTTGAAAACAGAGTTGCCAAGATATTGGTTTCTCAGAGCATGTACGTTGCTTAAATGGTTTTTGCATATTTGTGAGAGAAGTATCAAGTTAAGACAATTCCTTCGGATTTATTCAACAAACCTGAAACCACAGTAACACCCACAGGAAATGTCTGAAAACTTTTTCCGCGTTAAACATGATATAGCAGGAATTAACCGGTTAACTCATGACACGCGAATTGCAAATCATACTTCAGCTTGCGAAAAATTTCTCTCATGATAAATGCCGTTAGTGTATAAAATACCAAAAGGCTAGCAGCACTTGTTTAACTTTTTTGTGGCGAAGCGATGGCAATTTCGTTGCTACTATTTAGCAAAGTCGTCAAATTTGTCAAAAATATTTTACAATAAACTGTGAGAAGATGGACAAGGCTGTCAGGATCAGGGGCAAACAGCTTGCGTTAAGACACCAGGGTCATTCGGGGAAAGCGTCCTATCCAATTGTTTGAGTCCGCAAATTGTGATGTGTGAGGTCACAGTTTGCATTATACTGACACCAAAAACAAAATAGTTTCTCCGCAACGCACTTTCCATTCCAAACTTTGAAACAAGACTACGGGCCTGTCACCCAACAAAGTTAAAATGATAATTAAAAACAACGGATGAATCATTTTGATTTCTGTTCTGTGATGGACAAAACAACTATGAATTGATCCACTACTGCAACATTTCATACCGACTAGTTTTTATCTTTGCTCCAAACGACAAGATTACAGTAGCAACCATGATGAAAAGTACCATGTATGATACATATATCACAAGCATTCTCGACAAATTCAAGGATCTCTATGACTGAATTCTGAAGCACTTGAACAACGTGCTTTGTGCATCCATTTAACGCCCGCGCCGGCCACAGCAGAGGCCGGCACTTTTTTGGCCATAAGTCTCCAGCCACTACAGCTAGAGATTTGTTCACACCATTTACGACTTCGGCACGTCTTCCAGTTTCGCTTAAAAAGCTTATAAATCATTTGATTTTGGTTTGGTGTTTTCTGTTGGTGGCGTCAACATAGGGGCATTTTTGCATCTTTGACCATATTTACCTGACACTGGGCACCAATCCAATGAGCCTCTTTTTGCTCAAACATTTGTGGAAACCAGACGATCATCCCCGTCTCTTGTACCCTTGATTGACGTTCTAGCATATGTAGAACCAGAATTATTGCTCTAAAAAGAACATTTTTCACAAAAATCAAAAAATTGAATGAACACCAGGAGTCGCCCACTAACGGCTAGCTCCGTTAGCAATACCTCGGCTGCAGCTTATGCCAGAGAAATGTTCACACCCTCGAAAGACTCGTGAAGCCATGTGGATCAGACTGAAAACAAATCTTTTTGGGCTTTGGTTTGGGGTTTTGATGGATGTCGTTAGGTTTGGGGTATGTTTTGCTTTTTTGGTTTTTCTTTTATAACATCATCGCTCAAAGAATGTGTCGATTTAGTGGCTCAAAATTTGGTTTGATTCTAGGCTGCAATACGAGTATTTACAGCCCTTGATCAAATTCCTAGCGTTTCTGGTGCCAACGTTATGACCAAAAGAACCCAAATTTTCTAAATTCCATAGGCGATTAGTGGGGATTTTCCTAATTCATTTATGATTATTTTGCCAAACCCCTGTACCAGACACGATAGAAAGTCCATCAACCTATCTAAAGAATCTTATTGTAGCCATATGCTACGTTTGATGCGACCTGTTCTGATTTAGTTTTTCTAAAGTTGCAGACACTATTTTGTTTGCGTTTACGATTTAGGCTTTGGGTTTGTGGATTATGTTTGGTGTTAATGAAATTGAAGTTAAAATGTTAACTATGTATCAACAGGAACAACTGAAACTTCCAATGTTGATACGATTAGGACTGCCGGAGTGACTGGAAACGCCACTAATAATTAAAAACAGCCAGGGCCACAATCTTCTGTCCAACCAGTGATCTCAACCCCCCCCCCCC
>Ga0210059_1003607_pt1 | contig 24818 bp, 11 predicted proteins | sample Ectturendosymbi2_FD_188042 | JGI IMG/M metagenome (GOLD analysis project Ga0210059, IMG submission 188042) | Ecteinascidia turbinata endosymbiont from Florida, USA - Sample 2 (SPAdes) (version 2) | ecosystem: Host-associated > Tunicates > Ascidians > Unclassified | place: Key West, Florida...
TGCAAGACCTCGAAACTTTGAGAAAATGAAAAATATTGTGCGATTTCACCGACCTTACTATTCATGAAGCTGTAAAGCAACACGAGGCACGCAGAGCAATGGCTTTGCGGTGAAGTGTAGCCAGACAATAGTTTATGACGTAACTATAAGCGTTTTTGTGACGCAATGCTTTTGGCGGGAACAGTAAGCTAAGAACTTGTGCAGATTGTACATGAAAAGTTTCTTTTTGCCGACTGAATGTAAAGATTTTTTTTGCCGGCACTGTATGTAGAACACATGGAAACACAACAGTTTCTTTTATGGGGAGTGGGCGAAGCTTGTGTCAACCAGCTACGGTCATGTTTATTACTAACAGCATGGTGCTCTGGTGGATATTAGCCAGTGTACCGCCACCACTCGACTTAATCAGGCCGAAAGTTGTAAAGGAAGCTCTGCAATGGAGCGGCGAGCGCAAGTGCAAAGTTACGTCAATCAAATCGAACCGACCAGCTAATTAAACTTACAATGCAATTACTTCGCTCTTGTTGAACGACACTTTCGTTCCAAGAACAAGTGACTTGAAGAAAACTGCTAACATGAACTGATTATCTTTCTCACTTTCGGTAACCACAAACGCAGACGCGTTCTTGCATAAAATAACGTCTGGGTGCATGATCAACTATCCGCTTTATTACGTAATAGACGAAAAAAAACAGACTTCACATGAGAGCAAACCATGCATCCGCCCTAAGTTCCCCAAAAGCCCAAATTTGTAGAACAGGGATTCCCAAAATTTCTCTGACTATGTACCCCTTCAGCATTTCGATAGATGAGCATGTACCCCTAAAAGTTCCTGTGACGAAAAGGCTGAGTAAAATACCAAAAACTACTGAATTTTTAATAGAACCTTTAGAAATTTGGAACTATAAAGGTAGACTCCGTTTTTATGTCTAAAAGTTAATTTGTTGCAAATGTACAATAAATTTACTTCTTCAGCATGGGCGTCGGAAGTGGGGGCAGGGGGGCCTTTTCCCCCCTGGATTTTGAAATTATTAGCATAAAAAGGTTGTTTTTTCAATTTCGAAAGGTGAAAAACAAATTTCACCACTTTTGGCCTATCCCTGGAAAAAATTTTGGGAAAATCCCCTACTGGCCCCCCTGGAAAAAATCCTTCCGACGCCCATGTTCTTCAGATAGGCAAATGTACCCCTAGGGGTTCATGTATCCCAGGTTAGGAACCTCTAATATAGAACTTATTCATTATGCGTCATTATGCATGGACTTGGAATGCAAACTTTTCTTCATGAATAGAAATGTAATGTACACAGATTTTTCAACTATCGCGTCACAATTGTACAAATATTTATCAAATGCAATATATATTGTGCCTGGTTGGTTGATGAAACAGAAGTACATAGCTGCCGCTTCCCAATATATTAATAAACAGGTACGAGTGTGCTGGATGACATTCACAATTTTCACCTTGCCTAGTTAAGGCGCAGAGCAGCTTTGAGTGTCCTTTACGTTGATGAACCTGCATGGACTTTGAAGTAGTGCTTTTTCTACCGATTTATGCTCGCAAATACGCAAATCACAATAGAAGTTTGTTGGGGCGGCAAACGATAAACGCACTTGCACGACCGACAAATAGTGCTGACGAACTATTTTGTGGACAAAGGAAAGGAGGCAAATATTAAGTGCGAACACTTCACAAAATTGTTACCTGGTTTGCATGAGATTTTTGGCCTCTACAGCACCAACCTCTCATTTTTTGTCGTTTGTTCAACGTGGTACAATTAATTTTATTTTGATAAAACATAAAATATCAGGTCTGTGTCAAAATCTTCCATGAAGCAAAACTGCAAGCCTTTGATAAAATGCAGATGACCCGCAACCAACCACAAACTTCCCAAACCAGAAGAATCTTTAGAGAATTGAACAACGTTACGTCAGCAGAACTGCCATCAAAGTTTATATGACAGACACTCGTCTTGAACTGTACAATGCGAGTTGAATCACTATTCACTACACATCTTGTTTGGGGTAGCTGTAGGTCTACGTTAGTCTCAACTGCAGCTTGTAACAACCAAATTCTATCCATAAAGAGTGGGACGTGGTGGAGCACAGAAATAACGCTCAACATGAGAATTGAGCAAGTTTGATATAATGTTCGATACTAATTTGAGGAAATTCATCGTTCATTCAAAGGAGATAATTATTTGCTAACAATGAGATATACAAGCCTTTCTATTATTCTCGTGCGGAAGGAGTATCTGGCAAAAATAAACAACTGCTCCACCACCACGGCGCGGGGCCCCCAGAGGCGCGGGGTCCAATGCAGCCGCATGGGTTGCATCGGCTTAAGGCCGGCCCTGGCTAAATATTTCCAAACATTATCTGGCGAGAAATGCTGATCATTTGCCTACAGTTTGCGTAGCATGCTAAAACTTCGCTCCAAAGTGCATGAAGTTGCTTGGCAATTTAACAATTTGGCCTGCAGTTCTGGACTGATGCTTGTTTGGCCGGGTCATTTCTACAATTGCTTTACCGTCATTATTCACTTCGAATAGGTTATCAAAGAGAACAGAACTATACTGAAAGAGTTCTCAAGCATGTTTTGAACTGAAACGTGTTTCTTGGCATTGCCCCGTTGTCCCCCATAGCTACGCGGCTGGTAGCAACCGTATTCTGATTGCAGGCTACAGACCAGCACAGGAATTCTTGATCGAGCGAAGTTCATGTGCATACCGATTCGGTATTTCAAATTAACTAACACAATTTTCAACAATCATGCCAATTCAGTTTACACAGGTAATCTGTATACTGTGTCTACAGATAATCCAGTGATAACGTTGACTTTCCTCATTTATGCCCTGGTTTTATGCTGGGGAAACGTTTCCAACAGTAATGCAACCATGCAATTTGCACAACTACATTACTTTTCATCACAAAATGTTGGGGGGACAAAAGATATTATGTCCCCCCTGTCCAAAAGGTGGGGGGGCATGTCCTACCAATAAACTCGGTCCCTGCCTATAGGTAAAATCCTGCCCTGCCAGGAACGTATCCTTGGGTGGTCCCACCCCGGTGGGACCTTCGGAACACCCCATAGGGATCGATGGAACAATTCCTTATAGCAAATAATAAACAACAATTATCTCGATGATGCTTGCCAAATTTTTTGGGTATGTTCTTTCGTTGTCAAAAATAACTTATCAGCAAAAATCAGCTCGCATCAGCCAAACTTTTTTTGCTATATATAGGCTATATAAGTTTAACGTACAAATGTGAATTATTTTAGTGTTTTGCCAATGCTATTTCGCTACGTTTAAACAAAATTCTATTCGCATCATTCAAAAACTTTATACTTTTAGATGCAAGTCATATTTTATGTGTAAAATAAGATAAAGTCACAATTTCTATTAAAACCTGCGTAAAAACACCACAAAAACGAAACAAAAGTTTACAAATTTTTAGGTTTTCTGCCTCCGGAACCAATGTTTAGGCTATATTACAGTACATTTATATTCAATGCATGTAGAAAATATCTGCAAAGTTTGCCCCAGATTCAACTAAATTCCAGATTATTTCCAATGAAGCTTCAGGGCGATTGTGTAAGGTTTTCAAATTGTTAAAAAAAATTTAAATTATGAGGATTAAATGCCATAGTTCGTGTTAAGCTTCTTGATTCTACTTTTCTGAGGCTGAGACCCCCACGTTGCTTTCGAAATTCTCTCAGCTAATCCTGTGCTGCTGTTTGTTTCCACGCCCATTATTTTTGAATGTTGTTATTCTCAACTTTAGCACATTTTAATGCAAATAGACACGCTTGCTGTTTGCTCAGTGAGTACATTAATTTTGATAAAAATGGTCTTTCGGAGCACATTCCTCTTCTCTAGTAACACAGACACTTGCACAATATATACTTTATGTTAACCTTACCTTAAAGCTAAAACGTTAAAAACTGAAAATTAGTTATCTAAATTGCGACCACGGACTTCCTTGAAATCGTCTCCCCATTACTCTGCGTAAACGTTTTAGGTTTTTGACCGGCTGTAAAGATGAAGAGCGGCCAGTATAATATCTAATGTTTGCTACTTGTCTCAAGTTCAATGTATTGGATTTTTTGACATCATAAAACACTTTATTTAGGTTGTTCGCAGTAAATAAACCTCTGTTGGACTTTCTTTTGTGCAACAAACTTTTGCAAAATCAAGGAATTATGAATTGGGGGACCAATGGAACACCCGCATTCGATAGGTCCCTCCAACACCCATTTTTGAAAGTGCACGATTTTACACTGCACCATAGCATCCCCATTTTCTCTGAGATATTTTTTAACTCCCAACCTATCCTGGGAAACATTTGGAACTTTCTACATTGAAATTATGGTAGACAAAGAAATCGCTAAACGATTGCAAAATATTTTACTTTGATGCCTCAAAAACGAAAAAAGTGCTTAAATTTTTTTCAGATCGACACAGATTCTTCCTGTTAACGGACAAAACTGTTGTCCATAAATACAATATTCACAACCACATACCAAGAGAATATGGTCACCAGCAGGGGGAGTAATTTAAATGTTTCTTCGGTCCCCGTGTTCCATGGGTCCCGCACTTCCCCTACTGCTTTCTTGGCAAAAATAATCACAAATGTGTAAACAGAAGTTTCTTCGTCTTCTGACCACTTTAAAGAACCTTCACTTCAACTTTCATACTTTCGGGTGGAGAATGTCGTATCGATGTCATTACTTCTTCATAAACGTAAAGTCTGTATAAGCATTACTTTTTACGCGCTTTTTCAATTTTTTCCCATCACAATTGTCGATGCACATTACTGCATTGTATTCATTCCACATTCCCATGAAAGCCGTGTAGTTTCATGCATTGCTGTACCTTAGCTTTTGATTCGCAAGCAACAGCAGTGCTGCCACTCTCTTTTGCTGCACTGCGTTGAAGCGTTAACACCGCGGCAGTCGCCGTATCCCGAGATCTCCTCTTCATGTCGCGACGCGAATGTCAGTGGTGTGTTTAAGGGGAGGCGAGCGAGGCACTTGCCTCGGGACCCCCTTGAAGCGTTACGCGCGTAAATTTTCCTTATTTTTGTGAAAAACTTATTATCCACTCATATAATGTACTACAAAGCTGATCATCAGTACAGTAAGTACCTTGCTTTCAAAGGGGCCCCCAACAGGAATTGTAATGTGTAAGTACCTTGTTTTCAAAGGGCCCTCAACTGCAACTTTAATGTATAAGTACCTTGCTTTCAAAGGGGCCACCAACAGCAACGTAAAAAGTTTTATGCTTTCAAAGGGGACCCAAACACCATCTTCATTGTGTAAGTACCTTGCTTTTGAAAGGGCCACCAACAGCAACTGCAATGTGTACCTTCCTTTCAAAGGGACCCCTGACAGCAACTGTAATGTGTAAGTACTATGCCCTCAAAGGGGCCCCACCATCTCCAATGTGCAAATAAAAAAAGCTTTAAACCAACCTCTATACCTATAAAAATTGTGGTTAAAAATTTCTTCCAAAAACTTCTGAAAAGATCATGTCAAATAAGAGCAAGTACCAAATGGTAACTTTTTACACCAAACGATAGGTTGAAGTATTTGGTATATTGGTAATTTTATAAAAATGTCACAGAATAGAAAGCAGTTAAAGGATAAAATTTAACACAAACATACTTTTTTAAATCTTCTTGGTTGTTGTTTATAGTTTCGTGGATTCTCATGAAGCCATAAATGTGAACAAATTCAGGATACCAACTACCAAGCATTTTTTAAAAGGGGGAAGTGTGAAACTTTCAAAGGGATAAACTTTGTAGTTTATTGATGGTGAATGCGGAGAAACGGGGCGCGAAAATAAAGTGGGGACGATGTCAATGCTATTGCCTAACTTTTATGTGTTGCCAGCCTTGTCTTCCAAACTCTGTGTTTTCAAAGTTGTGCATCATGAACACCATTTACATTTTCTCCTTCTGCTATATCAGTCATGCCGTAGTCTCAGGAACGTATCCTTCGGTGGCTATGTCTTAGGCTTGATCAATAGTGTTTATCACGGTTGGCTGAGTATGATGACGTCATCAGAGGGCCCCTTTTTGGTCTTGCCTCGGGCACCCCCAACCCCAAACCCACCACTGGCGAACGTGTAAACCAGTGGTACTCAATCGTTTTTGGCCGATGGACCACCCTTTCAATAAAATATTGCGGGCCTGGTTGTAGCCATTGGACGCAATTCTTAACTTCAACGTCAGCAATGGCTTCTTAATTTTATTTTCTCTTTACAGACGGTTCTTCCTATTTTTAGCCATAGCGTGTTTTATTATTTCATTAGAATTTAATCCGGATGAAAAATTCGCCGGAAATTTAAGTTAGCACAAACAGCAGGATTCAACCCTTTGCTATGCATGACGCGAATCATATTTTCAAATACCGTTTCTTGACTGATTGTTATCTGAATATTTGATATATTTAAAAGAATTTGAATGAGCCCAATTTCAAGAATTGACATTAATATTACGAAAAACACGCGCGGAAGATCTAAACTGGAAAACTTGCGCGTGACCTAATGACATTTCAAACCACTTGGACGTCATCGGGCAAAAGAAAGCACAGCAACGCACACAACATCGCTGCTGCACGTTGTTTCGCTTCACAGTTCAAAGTAAACCTGTGGGTGAGTTTAGCAAGATTAGCCCTGCAGCAAAAATAGGCAATCGCCTTGTTCGTTAACCGAACCACATACTAAACTATTTTTCGACCTCCAGTTTAATTCATAAGCAAATACCGACGACGCCAAATTGCACAGTGGTGCTCTCAAGTTAGACCTGTAGTGCTACACGACAACATGGCTGCTTTTCACAACGGTAGAAAGTTTATCTGTTACTTTACACAACAGTTCACAAACGTCGCTGCAATCAGCCAATCAGCCAACGATTCAAGAAAAGACGGCGTACAAGAATGGAGTTAAGTAAGGATGTCCTTCGCTTTCTGAGCGATTGTACCTTCCATAGAATTGACATCGGCACACCAACTCTCCAGCTTTTCTTTCATTTTCGCAATCTGCACAGCAAGCGCAAAAAAACACACATAGTCACCGGTTCTTTCACCAGATGCAGAAGCTACACAAAGCAGCTGTAATAACTTACCAAAATGATCAGGAGACCGAACTACACGAAATAAGCTTTTCCTAAGAGATTTGAGAGATTGCACTTTTACAATCCACCTCTACGTTAGGGGGGAAAGATTGTTTATGTTCAAATCAACGTTTTCAGGGCACAACAAAATTTGGGGGGCATTGCTCCCGAATGCCTCCCCGTGGCTACGGGCCTGACATCAGTGGATAAATATGAACAGAGTTATTTACTCCACAACATCTCATGCGAATATCCCGAAAAGCAGGAAACGCTTCATGAATTAAAAACAATTAAATCGTGAGAGTAGCATGACAAACGACCAAATACACTTATCGCCCGAATGGAATACGTCAAACTAGAGAACACGCGTCATTTGATCAGAAAAAAAAACGGAAGGTGATAGCTCTAGAAACCGAAGCTGCCCTTTGCAGTCAAGAAAACCTTTTCACAAACATAGCCAACGTTTTTTTTTACCGGAAAAGGCAGGTACACAGAAACCACCGTGTGCTGATGTGCAGCACATGCACCGGCAGCATAAAAGAGATTTGATAAAAGCCATGGGAGCTTAAACGTAAGCACAGTACAGCCATATCAGTGGAAAAACAAATGAAGTTTCTACGCAATTGACAGCAAAAACACTAGCAGCAGAGAAGCTCGTCACTGTTTTCATGGTCTCAGTCGATAGAGCTTCGATTAATGTGCAAAATCATGGATATCAAAGTTAAATAACCTCGCTGGTATGTCTGTTAAACCAATTCAATTCCAAGATAAAGACGTCAGAAACAAGAGCGTATGTTGCTGGCGCAAGTCGACGAACGTTACTTTTCATGAACCGTACTAATAATACATATTTTTTTCGCACATTAACGGCTTACCAAGCGTTGATACTTGATAATTCACAGTTTCGCGCATGTCAAAACGTAGCATTCCAGTTGTTTGCACATAACGCTGTGAGCTAAAAATTTCACTGGAAGCTTAGTAAAAGGGTTTGCGCTAAACGCTTTGACGGCAGCAAAGCCCACGTAAGCATTACCTTCCTTCAGCATTTCTGGTATCGTACTTTCTGTGGTTAAACGCCGTGACCGCTTTATTTTTCTACTTTTCTTGCAACAGCAACGAATCTCTTATTGCAAAAGAGTAAAGCTTTTCATCCTCGAAGTATTCGACGTTATGTTTTTGGGCTTGGCGAACTAACAGCCACTAAAATATTTCAACTTTACAAATATTGGAGTGGCTGGGAAACTGTTGATTGTTGACCTTAAAATCAATTTACCTGGAGTAGTCGGCTTGTTAGTGCGAATAATTTTTCCAACAAAAAATGTTCTCATTAAAGTGTCTGCACAACGGCTTTGTGGAATCATACTTCTACGGAAAATTCGCAATTTAACGGATGGCGGTGCTCAACTGTTATTTTTTTGCTTTTCGTCAATCAGGAACTTCTTTGTTGAAGTTTCTCTTGTGATTTAAAAAACCTTGTAAGTTTATTAACGATGAAAGCGATTACACTCCACAGCTCAACAGTCAACTGACTTCATTAAAAGCTTTTGGGACATATACTATTTTTTAGAGCAAACAAACAAATTACGAACCTGCTCGGTGTCCAGCACTCGCGGTTGCACCCAGGTCATGTGCACCTTCTCCTCCACCTGCCACATAAATTGGATGACAAGTCACACGACATAAAAGTGATACGAAGCCTCTGCAAATTGACGGCAACTTCTACGTCTTTTCCCACAAAAGTTTCAGTTTTAACAAGTTCATGGAATAAACAAACCATGTTCGATCGATAGTGCGTGACGCAGCTGCTGTTTTCGGCATAGACTTAACGACAAGCATAACACAGAACCCTCAGGCTGCATATATTATGCTTACGTTGATGATATGACTATTATGAAGCACATATCAGTCTCTTTTTTCCCTCTTCCTGACAAATTTTAAGAAGTTTTGTCGGTCAGTATCTCTGCCATACTTCAACCAAATGGATTGTCAGTTTGGATCAATCGCCTTGTTTGAGCATAGTAAGCTGCTCGGCACTTAATTTGCGTAAAATAAATTGCTCTGAAGAACCATCACTTTTTGAGTGTAGTAGTTACCAGAATCGGATCAATCACATGATTTTCGTTGGCTGAGCACGCGCCACCAAAGCTGGTAGGCTGGGTTCGATTCCCGGCCAGAGATAACTCGTGACACTCCTTTAGGAGTACAAAAGCGAGTATAGAAAATAAAATGATGAAATCAAAAACTAAAAGTCCTCCAGATTTTTCAATTACATAACAATAACACAAAAACAAAAAGTTTAAATTACGAGTACTATCACATGAAATGTGCAGTAAATTATATTCAGCTCAATTTCAAACTGTAGTTCGTCCAACATTTGTTTGCCGTTCAAACCAAACGCACAGCGCATCTGCGATATTTTGCCGCTCACTCCGCAAAACTGCAGGTTACCAGGCGTTTGACTTGTATGTTTATGCGTTTGTTCGAGCTTTGCGAAGTGGCTGGAAGCGAAATATGATTGAAACCATAAAGCGAAAATTTATAGGAACTTATGATTACGCAGAAAACACGGTCTCCACTACAATTTAATTACAATTACACGAAAATGTATGATTAATTACATTCAGCTCGATCACAAATTGTATGATCCATCTCTGGCTGGTAGCCGCTACGTGATAACTTTGATGACGGGTATCACTCACGTAAATTGTTATGAACTTACTGTCAATTCAGCTGCACACAATCGTTTCCAACGTTCGCTAAATGCGTTGCCCAATACTAGTTTCTTGATGGATAAAGCTAACTGGGCTAACATTATGTGAAAACAATTTTGATTTGAAGTTTGCTATCCCCGTTTGGTTCTTGTGTCTTGCATTCACTAGCATCGCTATAACAGCAGACATCACTTTTACCTGATCGATTTTCCCGCGTAGTAAACCAAGCGACATGGCTTTCATGGTTAAAATTTCGACTTCATTCATAGGAATTCCTGTCTTCTTTGCAATTTCATCGAAGGTAATGTGCCTGTTGTGAGCTGGTCTAGCAAATGTCATCTGCCAAGTAAAAAAAAAAAAAACGTGAAAATCACCATCGCCTAAACAAGGGGTTCCAAATTTTATCTGACCAGGTACCCCACGGCTGTCCAATCCGCGGCCCCCGAGGTTGTTTCAAGTGGCCCGCGATGTAATAAGCTCGTAAACAGACTTTTTAAATTTTTAGTATTTTTATAGGCTCAAGTATATTTGCTATCAAAGCACACCAAAATTATACCTGTTCTTTCTGTTATGGGCCTACCACCCAAAAACTTTTATGACAAACGCTTCGAAAATGTTTCATTTTTTAGATTTGGTTTACATCCATACAAGCTGGCAACACTGCGTGCAACTATAGGACTCATTATCACCTCGTGTTATCGCACAAAACTGATCAAAATCAAGGGATTTGTTACGTCACAAAAATGTTTGTGGCCCGCAATAAATTTCCTCATGTGAAAGTGACCCGCGACACTAAGAAGGCTGGGCAGGCCTGATGTACCCCTTCTGCGTTTCGATAGATGACCATGTACCCCTAAAAGTTCGTAGGGCAAAAAGACTGAGTAAAGTAACAAAGACCCACTGAATTTTAAATATACCTTTTAGGTTTTTAGAACTATAAGGATGGACTCCGTTTTTATGTCTCAAAGTTAATTTGTTGCGGCTGTACAATAAGCGTACCCCTTCATAGAGGCAAATACATGTCCTCCAGGTTGGGAACCCTTGGCCTAAACCTTCAAAACAGCTCCGATCTCACTTCGAGATATTTGCCTTCGGATGAGAACACTGGTTCTTTGTCGGATTGACAATAAGGCAAAATAACCTTTTGCCTATAAGGCAAAATAACCTTTACCTATCACTCAAATAACGCTGAGCGACATTGTGGTGGTTCTATTTTATCATTTCGTTCAACCTGTATTATGGTTTAAAAAAATCGGTGACGAACGTGAACATGAAACGTAAATCCTGTCTTTAACTGCTAACTACAATATTATTCACGATGAAGTCAAGATTCAGTCACACAGTTGTGCGACTTAATAAGTATAGATCCAATTCGACAATAATCTTGCAATGAGAAAATTCTTGAATGATTGATTGCAGGGCTACATTAAACCAAGCCATAATATCTCGAACTGATAGTGCGTAAAGAGCTTTTCATTTCTGACTCCCAACCGAATAATTCCCAAGTATGAATGTGACTCGCTAATTCCAGATCTGCTAGTAAATGCTTAAGCACTAACACGAGTACATATATGTTGCATAAAACAATACAACAGAAATCTGGGTGGGTTTGAGAGAGCAACGGCAATTTTAAGCAGTAACACGCATGACTGTTATGAAAAACTATTGGGAGCAAAAAGTTAAAATTTATGTGTGCAGATCATATATGAAATACCATGCTTGAAAAATAAACAACAAAAACATTGCAAATGTCCATTCGAAAATCCTGACGATAACTATCTTGATCTGGTGCGTCGCCAAAGCCTTGGTTGCTATGGGCCAAAAAGAAAAATGGCGGAAACGTTCACAAATAACTAAAAACGACTGTCGCTTTTTTCAAATGTGGGGCATCGCATGCAATTGGGGGAAGATCGCATGCCTCACCGGCGACGACGCTCTTAATCCGAATTAACGTTTTGCTGCTCATGAAGAATGCACTTTGCCCAGAATACGAGCGTCAACTTCAAGCTCATAACCCAACGAAGAATTTAGTTAAAAGTAATGGTTAAGCTCAAGCACGTTAAGCGTTCATAGAAATCACGTAGCCCAGAAGAAAAACTCCTTTCACTCGAGTAGTCTCCACTTTAAACAAGTCAATGAGTTAAAAGTGGTATCAGCAAACTTGAGGATACTCTGTCTAAGTGGCTTTGTGATATACAAAGCAAAACACAAGTCAAAACTTGTTTCGTGAAATGAACGTGTTGCATAATGCGGATACATTACAAATATAGTTCGAGTGGAAATAGTCACACCTTTGGTGCAATTGCCACTTTAAATTAATCCCAGTTATTACCCGCTTGCTTACGACGAAGTAGCAAAGTTCAAAAATTCAAAACAATATATCCAGCATGCATTACCTCCATTAAGCACAGCAGCATGATCTTCTGTCTGAGCTTCAGTTCGCTGGAAACTAAGTCCGGCTAAACGACAAAAAACGCTTTTTTGTGTGTAAGGACAAGTTTGAGGTCTCTAAACGTATAGGCACGACGTTGCAACAAAAATTGCGAAAATTTAACTACAATAATATTTATGCATTCACTCTGTCTCCAGAACCAAGAGATTGACCCAAATAACCTGCATGGATTACTCAATTCGTCTTATGCTTCTTAAAGTTCAACCGCTTTTTTTCTGGAAAACCTGACGATTTCGAAACCAAAAATTATTTGTTCTTTGACTGCCCTGATGCAAAAGTTGCGTACGTGCAGCCAGGTCTTGTCAGGAAGAAGTAGTTGACAAAACTTATATTTTCCAGTCTTTTTTTACCAATTCAAGTACCGGCCTATACTTGTTCCACTGCGCATGTGCTGTGACAGCATAAATGGTTTAGCACCGACGAGACACGTCATCAAACCGGTGCAAGGACTTTGATAAACCAGTGAAGTGCCGATGAGGAGGCTGCCGTTGCGCATTCATTAAATCTGACAATAGGCTGATTATTTTCATTGGCCGGCAGCTTGTGAGACTAACTGAAATAATTTACAGAATGATATCAAGCGGTAGCGCTATCACTAATTTATAACAGGGTTGCGGACTCGGAGGCAAAATATCCGACTCATACATTCCAAAATTTTCCAACTCGACCTTTCCAAAAGATTTGATCACGAGGAAGAACAGTCAATAACTTCAAAATCTTAAAACTATCTTTAGATTTTATATAAAACCTTTATAGTTAACTTCTAATTAGCAGATGATGGGGAATGAATGATAAAGCAATCCACTGCCGATGTATACACGGCAACTAGTAGCACATTTCAAGTGCTTGCAAAAACCTTGCACACTTTTTACAATTCCTAACTCCTCCCGATGTACAACCAGCTCGTATCGCTAATTCTAATTTTAAATCTTTATTTTTCACAGCACAGCATACGTACGTTTAAAAATAACACCAGCCGATTGCAAGCTAACTCAGTGCAACGACTGCGTTAAATAAACTTGAAAGCAAGGGTGTTTCAGCACCTGCGAGCCCCAATATTGTTTCAAACTGTTCATTTTTTCGATGTTTCCACTATTGAAAGCAAACAGGAGATCCACCAGCCACTGACGCGGAGTGTTCTTCAACGATTCCAACACAGGATGTTGAAGCTAAGGACGAAAATGATACAAACTCATCGATTACGAACGTACAGGAGAAAAAACATTCGTCGAAACCTTACCAGTTCACCGAAGTTAAAAACCTTGTCACCCAACAAGCTGGCAAGACCAAGATTAAACGCTCTTTCTTGTTGCTCGGGCACTGTTTGAAATATGCAATGTTTTACTGAAATACGCAAAATAGGAGGGTTCATACAACAACCACGTTGCTTTCAGCATACGGTACCTGGTATTTGATCGATTTCCATACATCCTAAATAACGAAGAGCATCTTTGTAATACTCGTTATGATTGCACAAAACTTGATGGTAGTTGCTACACAGTTCATAGAACCGACTGTGAACTGATGTTACACCAGGCAATTCGTCTAATAATTTTTCGGTGTCTTCTATGATTTTCTGTAAAAAAAACGCAATGCTGTCTTAAAAGCTGAACAAACGGAACCTTAAAAAGCTGAACAAACAGAACCCACTTGATCTGCAGTTGCTGATTGCCAACGTCAAAAAGATGATTGCGTTTTAAGTGGAACAGTCAGGGCAGAAGTATTTCAAAATCAAGGTGATTTTCAGCTTTTCTAAAATTTCTATGCAATCTCACTATTTGACATATGTCAGAGTCCTCTTGTGTTGGCTAACCTGTCCTTTAATACATTATAGATGACATAACATAAACTAACATGACATGACGGAAATCCAAATGAAAGCTTTAATGTTTCCCAAAATTTCCATAAAAAGTGTTTCTCCCTTGAAAAATAACCTCCCCACACTTTTTAGCAGCATTGGGTCTTGCAGTAACTTAAAATCACCCCAAAAAATAAAAAATGTTTTTTCAAAAATCTTTTAGCAAAAATTGATTGTAGCTGTTACTCCAATAAAAACAACGTAGCAAACACATTTGCGGCGGGCCAAAATGGCAAAAAGATAATTTACGAGTGACAAATTGAGCAAAGAGCGTAACAATTGAAAGACGTAGCGTAGATGACGCATCGATATATAATCCCTGTCTATATTTGTTTGTAACGAGTGACTCCAGTGTAACTACATGTATCATTTAGACCCATACTGCGCGTAATTCTTTTATTTTGTTTTGTTTTTTATTCAATATTTGGGTTCGACTCAACGGTTCTTAGTAAGTTCTCTCAATGTCAATGGTCGTTCCACCATCAATGACGAGCAATTGTTGAAGCCTTTTCATGTCTGCTACTGTTCGCACATTTTGTGGTGTAACTCTTCGTTCTTTGAATTCAGTTGGCGTTTAAGACAACGGTTTTCAAAATGTCCAACATGGTCTTATTCAAATCGTTGTTTGCGTGGTTGTTTTTAACACGAAATTGCAAATATTCAAGGATTTCCGAGTTTTATTCTCTTACCCGAGTTTCTTTGTATAGCGGAAGGAACTTTCACACATTTGCGAACGAACTACAATGCATATACAGTAAGTTAGCACAGTGCCACGTAAAAAGATGTGCAAAACTTACTTTAGTTGCACTGAAATTATTAGACAGTAGGTGTATATTTCCCATAGCTGTGGAACAAAGGATGGTTGCTTCGTCACTCCCTTTAGTCTTTTCTTGTAACTTTGTTAAGAAATCTAAAGCTTCCTGCGAATCTGCAGTTTCAATAACAGTACAGAGGTAGACGGTGGTGGTGCACAACCAGGGTGTCAGTAAATGCTGTAACTATTGCGGAAACATGGAGCAAACTATGCTCTGGCATATGCCAGAATGGCAACACATCAAATAGTGGTGAGAAAAATATACACTTGCTGTAGAGCATGTCACAGACATATAAACTAAGACTTCATCAGGCCAATCAAATATAAGCAGTAAGTTTCAGGATGATTACAGTATATCGGGTTTTCAAAACGAAGTGAACTGTGTCAAGATGGAATGTACTTTTACAAGGTTTGCACCTTTTGATGAAGTCACCCAGCTCGACTTGAGTCAGCTGCAGACTAACTTAGTCTTGAACCTGCACTCTCAAAAGAGCAAGACTAGTACATAGGTTTCTCCCTTGCATTTGGGGAAGTGATAGGCTTAGTTTGGGACGTCCACTTGCTTTAGAAATGTCCATCAGCCTTTTAACTTTAATATCAACAAGTCCTCCTGGCCAGTGGGATTCGCTCATCAAATCAACCTATTTGCTGGACAAGCACTGATGAACATCCCAGCCTTAACCTGGTCAGCCATCACAGGAGCAGAGAAGTTTCCACCCATGTTGTTTATAAATGTTTAGTTTTCCAGTTTGCAAATGCAGACACTCTTTGGACTGATTCACCTTCACAGATGCATAGCATGTGCATGGAAGAAATCCATGTGCAAACACCGGTGAAAATTGTTCAATCTTTTTTAATGCTGTTCCTATCACGCATGGGATGACCAATGCATTTGAAACAATAATTTCACGAACATGTGAACAAATTGATACTTCTGCAAAGTAAGTAGCTCTGGCTTGGGCCGACTACTGAAAAAAAAAACGGTTCCATTGCTGAAAAAGTGTTATGTGCTTATTGTGGCTAGTCCTTACATGCTTGTTACTTCTAGTCTCGGTTCTTTTTTCAGTCATAAACCGAAATCTTTTTTTTTTAATGACTGAAAAAAATTAAGTCAATTCTGTCATAATGCCTGAAGATATACGCTGGTGAATACTGTTATGGCAAGTTTTCGTATTATTATGGGACAAGTGACTGAAATGTCTCAGCAAAAAAACAGCTTCTAATGTAGTCCAAGGGTGGCAGATGTTTTGAAACACAGGGTGCATTGAATTCCAGAACATAACAGCAATTTCGATCAAGAGCTGATGGATGGGATTGTTTATGTTAGCTAATACAAATGAGATGAAAAATGAATTGACTTCATTAATATAGTTTGGCCTAGTTTAGCAGGCTAATTAAATAGCTGAACTACTGTATGTGGTGCACTAAAAACTATGTGGTTTTACTATATTTTGTCCATGCCTGTTCTTATCCTTTAAAGGTTATAGCATTATATGATACTATTCAACACTGAAAGTTATAACTTCTTTAACTACCAGTTAGGCAACAACTGAAGTTACATTACTGTTATCACATACCTGACAATTGTCGAATGACAAATGGACACAAAATTTCAACGAGAGATAATGGATTAATTTTGTTTTCAAAATCAGTGATGAAACTTCTGTAAAATTCCACTAGATCACTTCCCTGAAAAAGGTAGTAATAACATGATTATTTATACAATATGTGAGGTGAGACAACAAAGTTACTTGAACATCTCAACCCGGTAAAGTGTTTTGCTACATGCTTGCAGGATACACCAATGTGGGTTTCTATTTCAGTCTTTTTTATTTTGATTCTAGCTGCATCACACAGTTGTAAAATATAATCAAACACATGTTGGAGACCTGTTCAGAAGATGCAAGCAGTACCAAATCATTCGCAAAGGACAAGTTGATCTTGCAGCTTCCAACAATGACACCCTTGTGGATATGGCTGTGACTACCTACCCATTTCACCATAGGCTGTCCAGTGGTGACAGTAAACATCCCTGCTGGAGTGCAACATGGAAAATGTCTTGACTTAATGATGCTGGGAGACACAAACTTATAAGCAGGATTACAATGGATCGACAGCCAGTAGTAAGTAGTTGTAAACATTGTGTTTAAGCACAACTCCCAAAATTCATTTTAAGGGACCCAGTCAATTGCTTTTTGAAGTTGACAAAGTGGGGTCCATGGGGAATTACCAGCTAGGTGTTACAGTGAGTTGAACACACACCACTCGCAGCTGGTGGCTTGGGTTCAATTCTCAGTAATATCATACCATAAGCCTAACATTCCCTATGAAAAGAGTTGTGTGGTTCCTAGCACAAAGCAATGAGGAGTAGGTGCTAACAGACCAAATGTGACACTACCAAGGAACTACAAAGCAAGTATAATGAAACTTTTTTCTTACACAAAACAGTGCAGAAATGCTATAAACATGAAATTGTTCTAATTGCCATCTAGAAGAATTTCACTCAATTTTGAGGCCAATCGAAAGAAGTGAACAATTGAAATTATAACACAGCCAGTGTGATTGGCTATTTTCAGAAACACTTTCATGATTTGCAAAGCAGTGACTTTTTAATGACAGTACAGTGCTGAAACTTTTCAGAATGTGTTTTCATTGTGAAGTAGATCAGTATATTGTCAATTACATATATACAATATATCTTACCACAAAAATTTCACTTGACCACTACTCTTCTTATTTGATAAATTTTTAACCTTAAACTGTTTTGTTAAAGTCTTGCATGACTACAATACAACTCAATTGAGTCACCTGCAAAATTTTGTTTGAGCTTTTCCACAGCTACGTTAACACATTGTGTTAACTGTTAATAACACAGTGCGCAACGGTGAACTGTTTTTCATTTTTCCCTTGTTGAAAATTTGCAACAATGTGCCAGGCTCAGCAAAAGACAGGATAAATTTGTCATTCGCCAAAGAATACCTTTTTGTTTCTGCAGTGTTTTTCCTAAATATTGTGCACTACCAAAACTTTACTTGCAATACAGTTACAACAAAAAATTACATCTGACCTGGATATTTTACACTTCTTAAACTGCTTTCAAAGCATGCTCACCATCACCAAGAACAGATCTTTTGTTCAAACTACACTGATAATACTACAAATGTATACAACATCAATCAGTGTAATCACTAACCATAATTGTTACAGTAATAGTCGTACATGAATTCTTTATAAAAATAACAAAAACTTTTTCCAACACCACACCACATGGTCCTTGGAGAAACTCTGGGCTGCTTTCATGACGGGCGTACCTAGCAGGACATGACTTGCCAATATTTCTAGGGACATTCTGCACACATAGTGGAACTAATGTAGCTGATATACTGTATTCAAAGATGTGGTTCAACATTCAGGGCTTTACAAATTTCACAGCTGTTCGCCTTGTTGCAAAGTGTCACACTGTGAACTCTCTGCAACATCCTATCTCTGCTGCTTGTACTTGAGATATCACTCTTTTAGCCATTACTGGGGTTGGATTATCCGGAAAACAGTTAACCGATTAAGCAAGAGTTTTTTTGCTATACAATATCTATCCGGATATAATTCTATCAGTTAACACTTTGAGAGCCGGCGTACAATATATTCGTACTACGATTTCGGCCTAAAAAACACAGTTTTCAGTTGCCTTACCAACGCCCTAGCCACTCTGCCGATTGCGCTAAAGAGCTGTTCAAGGGCTCAAACGGATCGGCAGTCTAGTAGATTGCACTTGAAAAAAAAATTTTTTGGTTGGGGATGCGGATTTTTTGTGACTGACGTCATAAGTGAAGTAGTTTTGGGGTCATTTTGGCTCATGTTGTCTGGCCTAGGGCTCAATCGCTGGGCCAAAGTGTTTTGCTAAAGTTTTCATTGGAAACTAGGCTTGAGTCCGAGTCTTTTGAGCCTTTGATCGACTTTCTAGCGTTTCTGGTTCAAAAGTTATCATCTAAAATAAGCAAATAAATTAATTAACTAATTAGCTAATTAGTCAAATATTTTTACGAACTTATATCATAACTTTTGAACCCGAAACCGCAGCAGGTCATCCAAAGTATCAAAAGACTCGGATTGTAGCCTAGTTTCCAGTAAAACTTCAGCAAAATACTACCACCTAACGGTTGGCACCAAGGGCCAGGCAAAGTGGGCCTAAAAGCCCTCCACTTATGACGTCACTCACAAAAAACCCGCACCTCCCAAGCAAAAATTTTTTTTTCGAGTGCAGACTAGAAGACTTGCCGCATCTTTTGACGCTTCGACCAGGCCGTAACCCGAACAGGAGCCGAGATATACTCACGCAAAGCCACGTCCGTTTAGGCGTTTTTTTTTTCGAAAATCCCCGAAAGCAGCCGGAAGCCAAAGAGTTAATTGGATAAAAAAGTAGTGTTACAAATGCATTTTATACCTTTTCAGTAGGTTTAGACATTCTTAGTTTCAAAATACGGGTAACCTAAGTTCTACTAAAACCCTGTAATTATTATTTTTACTGAAGTGTGCTTTTGCATTGTAAGGTGAAGTCTGCATTGTGTTTCATGACAAACGTGTTGCAGAAGCTGTAATATTAAAATTGCATGATTTTCTTCATATACACTCAGAGAGTGCATGTGTGTATATTTACAAGGAAACTATGCCATGATTTTACAACATCAATTTATCATGCAAATCTCGTGAATTCCATTGTCTGACAATTAGCACTTATCCAGTTAGTTAAAATACAAATATGCGGATATATCCGTTATGTGGATAGCAAAAATTATTGATATCTGAACTAAACTTAGTCATTACCCAAGATCATGACCATGGTGAGAATTGGAACAAGACCGATTTAAAAACTAACAGCTTTGCTGTGTTTGAAACGCCCATTTTGTGACCATGGGATGATAAAGCTCATGGACACGGTGACCCAAAAAAATAGAATCCATAAATCTTTGCATAAGAATTTTAATTTTAGTTATTCCTCTTTTCTTTTTCAGATTGCAGAATACATGAAATATTGCAACAATAGCTTTTCCCACCATGTCTTGGTCAACCAAAGAGAAGGCATTTTGTGTGGAGGCCTCTTTCACTAACAATTCATAAAAAGTAATGGAAGCAACCTTTCAGAAAAAGTTTCAGTGTTGTCATGCTCCATCAAAAAGCAGATTTTTTGACTGGATTCAGAAGTTTAGTGAGTATGGGACTGCGCGAAATCTTAATTCAAAAGGTCTGAGGAATACCTATTTTGGTCGAATGGTGAGTGCTAGGACACAAAGAAACATGCAAACATTGACAATTTTGCATGATGATTGCAAGTTTGCCTCCAACGCCGTGGAGGCCATTTGGAGCATACTTCGGAAAGAACATGACTTTTATGTGAAGGGACGTCAACGACTGAAACTTTGGGGAACGATTGTACACTGACTGAAGTTCAAAACCTGCAAAGTTCTTGAAGTTTATTGGATGTTTGTAGGATCTCATGAAATTTTTATGAGTTCTGTGTTAGTTGGGGTCACCCTGTGAAACTGTGTTTCCTTTATCAATCTATGTATCAAACTGTTTGTTCTCTTTTCTGTCATTCATGAATACTTCACCAAGGTACTTGACCTTCACCTGCTGCAGTGTATTGCCACAGATTTGTGGCGTACACTCCCTAGGTCTCTGGAGAAACACAATACCTAAATCTTTTTAGGGCTAATTTTCATTCCCATAGTTAGCAATTTGAATTCTAGAAGTAATCTCACTGTTTGAGAACCAAGTAAATGTGAAATAACTACTATATACATTGGATAAAAATAAAAATTGAAACGGAAGATTCACATCTGAACCTTCAGTACCATTGCTTCAAAAACAAAATCATAAACTAAATTCAAGAAAGCTTCTATAGCATTAGCAAGAAACCTTACTGCTTTGTTAATGTGTAGAACACTGTTTGTTTACCTGCTTAAAATGTTCATGTTTCACATATCTCTGCAGAACAGCAGTAAGTTGATGCCACAACCTAAAAAAGAAACCAATTGGTAGGTGAAGACATCAACCTCACGTTTTTCATGTTCAGTCCACAAAAGCTTTAACTAAGATTTTGTTTTCCAATCTCAATGTTGCCAGTTCATAATGTTACAAAACTAACAAATTGCACAAGGTTTCAGTTACAACCCTAAATCAATCCTTGCCAGCACAAGCAATGTTTGCAAGAGTCTTCTTGCAAATGGAAACATTTTCACATGTTAACAATTTTGTGCTGAATGTTTTTCTTGAAAAAATGGTCTTTGAGATTTAACATGTTTAGTTTTTGAGATTTAACATGTTTATGCGTGTTCAACAAATAACCTTGTAACTGAAGCCCAAACGAGTGGGTAAATTGTTAAATCTGCTATTTCTCTTCATAGTGTTTGCTTGTGAATGTACATAATTTCAAGAGAAAAAGATCGCAGAGTATCCATCAGATGCCAGATCCATGTTAGTATATGTACACAGATGTAAAAATACATAGCCTAGTATAGACAGTGTTAAAGCAAAATTGAGCTCAGAGATACTCTTTTCTCTTAACACTTTGAGAGCTGATGTACGATATAATCGTACTTTGATTTCGGCCTAAAAAACAGCAGTTTTCAGTTGCCTTACCAACACCCTAGCTACTCTGTCGATTGCGCTAGAGAGCTGTTCAAGGGCTCAAATGGATCTACAGCGAACCATACGTTGTTAGACTTTCTACATCTTTCAAGAAAGTAAGTGGCTGCAGGTCTGTCGGCGAGGACACAGTTCGAATGAAATGCTGAGTTTGTCACTGTAGCGGCACCATCATGGTAGTTGAACAGTCGAGTCTATGTCTACTATGTGAACGATTTTGAGTTCAGCTCTCAACATGGCACCCGTCATGTTTTTCAAAAATTCATTTTCAAAAATGAAGGTCTGCTGACAGACCTATAATCACTGCCTTCAAGAAACAGATACACAATTTTTCTCAATAAGGCCTCAAAGGTAGGAATGTTCCACTGAAATTGATGACTACTAACACTTGCTTGCCACGGCAGATTACATGGAGCCCTACACCAAAAATTGTAAGCCACACGCAATCTCTGCATACATGCCTTCCTGAAATTACACCATAATTGTGATGCATATGTATCTGTCATATGGACATACAGCAGGAACAAAGAAGTACATTTTTACTACTATGAACATTGGAAAAAAGAAGCTTGGGGCTTGTTTGCTGCACAATATAGGTATCGCAGTTGTCTCTGAATGTCTTTGTTATCTGGGAGCTTAGTATATATTGCAATCCCCAAATATATGTAGTGTTTGACAGATTTTACTTGGTCCACCCTGTGTCAGCAACAGGATGACCATGCTATTTGAGCTCTTAGCCTAAAATGTCAAACAAACAGTTTTCATGGAGTTGAAAATAATTCAATGCAATTCTGCATAGGCAATGTCTATTTTGCCACCAGGATGGCAGCAGCAAAAGGCTTGGTAGAAAGGAAGTAAATATAACTAAAAGATAAACCTACAACCTAACCCTAACCTAACAACACTAACGCATAAAGGGAACACCTAAGCGGAGCCTGGAAAAAAGCAAAAAAAAACAAAAGAAATTCAAGAGTCGAACCGGCAACCATTGGCATAATATTATTAGTAGCCGCATCACCTAACCATTACTCCACAAGCACTGAGCAGGACAGCGTGTTCCTGACAAAGTGACCTTTTTCTTTGTATTGCACCATGCCATGAGATCGAATGTTCGACTGGCGGCACAATAGCTCCAGCCGATCCGTTGCCGCCAGCATCTTGGCAGTAAAATAAACACTACCTTCTGCATAATCCTGACACATATCTAGTATACTTTGCAACCCACACACAATTGGACAAAACACAAATCATCAGCAAACATCAAGTGGTTCAATAAAACTTCACCAATATAACACCCAGCTTTAGGGTGTTTAGTATAGACCTCAACTTAAAAGAAGCAAATACTTTATAAAGTACAAGTGCTGACCAGTACGAAACTGCAGTACACAGTACTCTACCAAAATTGTTATCGAACTTACTTTTTGCTGTGAAGCTCTCTAATTGAGTCCAACTCTTGTGCTAATTCAGATGGAATCTTTGCTTGCAATGTCTTTAAATATTCTTCAGCACTCACCATCATGAATATACAGTGCGGTAAACAAATCAGTTTTTGTTTGGATGGCAAGTGAAATATATTATATGTATGTTCTATACTACTGTGTGTATGTTCACACTAATCTCCTAAAAATTTCCTGTGACAAAAATGTAGGGTCAAGTTTTAGCTGAACACCAAATCAGAAAATGATAAGAAACATGTTGGTAGACTCATTCATGTCGATGCACTGACAATGATCATATGTAGGAAACCCGTCAGAGGTGAATATTTACCAAGTTATGTGCAATGAAAATCTTACCTGATACAAGTTACGCCCATGGGTGCAATTAATTAGGGGACATAGGGGACATGCCCCTCACTTTTCAGATAGTGGGGATATAATATGCCATGTCCACCCAAAATTTTTTCACTTTAGGTTTTGTATTTGGACAAGTTTCAAAAATAAAAGTGATGTTTGTCATGTTTGGTGTGAAGAGCTTTTTATGTTAGGTGTTACATATAGCCAAGCTGATGTTGAAACAGAGTTTGGTGTGTTATCACTGATTCTGATATTTTTACAAATTTTGGCTTCGATAAAATGATTTTAGTATTTTTCAAGTTTCTAGAGACCGTAAAAGATTGTTAACTGCTTCAGTCGGATGTTTTACCCTGTGCGTATATGGTATATACTGTAAAAAAGGTCATTGTCTTAAAACAATAAGAGTTGAACACTAGCATGTGTGAGAGACTTGACTACAGTACAGTCATGGTTAATTTCATGCAGAAATGTAACTAGCTTTGCTGTAACATTAATTGTCACCTATTCAGAAACCGACAACGTAAAATTTAAAGATGCAAGTTTGTAATGTTAGGAAGTTGCATTAGCAGGCACATTGCTGTGAAGTATAACTATTTGCCAACAAAAAGCAGCACTACTGTGGAGACGGTGGGCAAATTTGCAAAAGACTGTCTTCAACCATTAGTAGTAAACAGGATTTCAATCAAAATGTTGGAAAAGTGAATGAATGAATTTATTTTGCCAGCAGACAGAGACATAAATCCACAGTACAAACACACACTGTCTGCACAACGTAGTTTGATAAAAGCACCACTTGACACTTATTAGCACAGAGTTTGTTGAAGACATATGGTGGCAACATAAAAAAAAACTGTGAACACTGATTAGTAACATAGGCAGTTAGTAATATTAGGATAACAATGAAGACTGTTTGGTTACACGGGATATCAACCACATGGGATGGATTGCCACAAGCCACACCAACCATGGTCTGTTACAAGCCATCTTACTATGATACACTCATACAGCACCCATAAACAGGTATACGCACACGCACGACTTGGTCTGCACAAAGGCAAGCACAATCGTGACATTCACATTGCCTTATATATTTCACTACACAACACAAGACAAGGTCAGGTGAAACGCACACACAGAGGACAAGACTTTCAAAAATTGAAAAAAGGTTTACTGTACACCGTGTTGTCGTTGACAGTTTAGCCTTAAAACAACGACATATTTCCAAAAACGGCCAACAGAAAAAATTTTCGGCCAAACGACTTTCAAAATCGCCAAAAAAAAGCCAAACGGCTATCCCAAATATCGTATGGCCAACCAGCTTGAAACACGGCCAAATTTATTTGGCATTTGGCCGCAGCTGTAAAACGTCCAATCATGCAGCCGCAACCCTGGCTTGAAAGCAGAGATGGCCGGAGTCACTTTTTCAGACTCC
>Ga0210059_1003608_pt1 | contig 24816 bp, 22 predicted proteins | sample Ectturendosymbi2_FD_188042 | JGI IMG/M metagenome (GOLD analysis project Ga0210059, IMG submission 188042) | Ecteinascidia turbinata endosymbiont from Florida, USA - Sample 2 (SPAdes) (version 2) | ecosystem: Host-associated > Tunicates > Ascidians > Unclassified | place: Key West, Florida...
AAGCCATCTGCTTCAGGTTGTCAACTGGGTGGCTATTCTATTTTCACCACTGCCCAGCGAAACTCGTTCATTGCCGCGTTGTTTTCACAATATTTCTAGTTTGGCTTTCGGTGTGTGCCGAATCTTTCGTGGGCCCTAATTAACGTGATTGGTTTCCTACAATTCACCAACTGTTTCTCGTTCTTATCGCATGTTTTTTCCAATATCGTACGTGTGCAGTCTGCCTGTTCATGTTGGAGAGTTAGTATTACGTTGTAGATGCAGCTTTGTATCAGGCGTGTGTTGCGTTTCTCTGTCGAGATATGCAGGGTATTATTTACTAAGTACAGCCTAGCCAACTGCCATGAGGGTTAATGTTGATAGATTTCCTCTCTGACAACTTATCTAACGAAAAAACACCTTTTATGTTCATCGTTCACTGGTTAGTTTCCCCCGTTTCTTGTGGAAAAACGGCGGTGGTGAGACCAACGAGAAAAAGTTAGTTTTCGACCAATGAGAAAAAGTTAGTTTCCGCCTGTATCAGTCCATTGCCTGATTTTGTGTCGATAGTGCTGCTGGCACTGATCTCATAAAAAACGAATTTGGAGAAAGCCAAATAGTTACTTTATTTTGTTGGTAACATCAGTTATTTTGGTGGATGTCGATAAATGAGCACATGCCAAAGGGCAGGAGTCAAACAAAACCTAAAACTTGACCGTCGTTTGTATAACTAAACACTCAAACGGGTATCCTCTACGCACCGATGCAGAGCTCGTATTGAAAAGACGAGTTCACTTCTGATTTGGGCTTCTGGATAAAATGCCTCGCATATTTAAAAATGTTTTTCCTCGCTAATGCAGTTCCAAAGTAATGATTGAATGTCGGTTTTTACTAAATGTCAGAAGCGTCCCATAATTCAAATGGTTTAATATGACTAGCGACACACCCAAAGGGGGATTGCAGACGTTGCACATACCTCCTTTCAATCAAGTTTCGTAGCTCCACCAACTCTATCATGAGAAAATTTCACCTGTGCATGCAGGATCGTAGTTTTGAAGAACTTAGAACCTTTTACCGCTGGTTAATTGCAAATGTTGTGATCATTGTGGTAGTGCAATCGTTGTTTCTGTCCGTCGTCGTTTCAATGCATTTTGAAATGTTCGTTAAATGAACAGTCTCTATATCAGTAGTGCGCCAACCATGTTACCCCGTAATGAATAATGCTGTAGAACGTTCTCAACTAATAGACATCATACTACTAGTCTACTACAGTACTACACCATACTTGTCTCTGCAAGTGTGTCAAACGGAGTTGAGCAAACGCGATTATGTGAAAAACACCCCATCTGTTGTGAATTTGCTTTGGTACGATCTTTCTGGTTATTCTAGTGACATCTGTCACAGGAGGAGAACATTCTTTTGGTTTCGTTGCTGATGGCAGAATCGGGCGTGCACTCGATCGCGTATGCCTTTCCTGACGTGAAGATGGTTACTACAGCTATTGACAAAGAGTTAAGCGAAGACTTTCACATTGTTCCAGGATTTGGTGAGCAGTTGCTGTCTGTTACGTTATAATGAGAAGCTTGCACTTTGATAAATTTTAGCCTCTCATGTTGCCGATTGCGATTGCAGGAAATTTTGGTGATCGTTATTTTGGCACCGCGTGATGTGCGAAGCCAGACTGTGGTTGACGTGGCAATTGTCGACGCGAGTTTGGAGGACAATGCCTGGCGCGACGCTGCAGAACAAACGGCGTGTCGTTTTCACGTGAACAATTAAAGTTGCTGTGTTATGATGTTCCTTTTATTTAATCTCGGGGTCCATGTTGTTTTCACGCTTCGCCTTACTATTCGTCTCAATTTAACTGTTTTGTGAAAAAAGCACCGAGATCGTCCAGCTTCGGAACCGGAAAATAACTCTATTTAATTAATTTGAAAGTTGTATGCAACGCTTCAACGGCTCATAATCTCAAAAACATTTGACGACCATGAGAGAGGAGTCGTTTGATCACCGCTTACGGGCAGTGTAGTATGTCGTTCGTGTCTTGCCACATAAATGTTTTTTTCGAAAGTGGTGCCTTAAGATCATACTTTTATGGTCAGTGTTACTAACACTGTGTTAGTAACAATCGGATGAAAAGAATATTGTTGAATATTATGTTATCTTTCTTACTGATAGTTTGTCCGAAGCATGTATGGTTTCACTGCCACCTCTGGAACATGGTTTATCCATCCCCTTCCTATTTAAGCCTCAACCGTGGAAGTATGAATGGTAACGATTTTTGCGACAACGTATAATAAGTTCAAATGGCATTCGATTATTGCATTAAATGTACGGTTTAACGAAATGGCACAACTGTCAACAGTAGGGTGTAGACAAGTTTGACTTAATTGTTGGTAGTACTTTCGGTTGTTTAAAACTGAAACAATGTGAATGCTAACGTTAACATCATTTCGGAGAAATCCACATTATTTCCACCTTCAACTTCGAGTGGGTCACATTTGGAAACCCTTCTCTCGGGACCACGTTCCACATCTGGACATCTCAGACTTGTTAGACCGTTGACCCGTTAACGTAGTCCTTGATTTTCATCAACCTCCAGTACAATAGCGCAGCCAATGATGTTGTTCGGGAGGGGCCAGTCACTGACGTTGTTTTGAGTCCGGCTGTTTCTTCCGTTTATTTTTTAACAATTGACAATTGATATAAAGCACCAGTCAAAGTCTTAGCAAATTTCTTCTTCGGTGGGGGGAGTATAGCCTCTTCGGCCTCATTAAATTTTTCGCAAGGTGGGAAGGATTATATTAAATTTTTTTGTTGTATTCGTGCAAACAAAACCTAAGAAGGCATTTTAACACTGCATTAAAACAGAACAGTTAAGAACCTTAAGTCTTAAGTAGTTCCGTCGACCGCTTTAATGGCCGTTGTTGTAGAACAGTGTTCCACAACACTTTTTAACATGCAGTACACTGTAAATAAGTCTGTTCAGGTGACAATTTTACAGGAATCGTCTCACGGCACAACGATTGCGGAGCACTGTTTAAGGCTTCTTTTTCATTATTTCAAAAAAGCAGAGAACTACGTTTAGTTCGTTAGTATTTGTGGTGGTATTGCCAAGAAAATAATTTTGTGGTGGAAAATAATTTTTTTGTGAACACCTTGTGGTGGTGTTCCACAATCGTCTGTGTACAAGTCAAAATTATTCTTGCCACTGGACGAAACATTGGCTTGTTTCGGTGTTGCTTTTACACGTGCTGTGTTTACTGTAATTGTGCAAACATGGTACGTAGCTTGCCGCTCCCGATACGCATGTAACGTGCAATGGTTCAGTTCGCGTGTAATTCGTAAAAATACCGTAGTATCTACGTTTTTCAGCTGATTCCTCCGTAATTTGCGCGCTGTTGTTGAAGTTGCATTTCTTTGCTCTTTTATTTACATGATTACATGCATGATTACTTCGCTGTGTTTGAGGGGCACTGCTTTCTCTGTGCGATTCAGGCTCGTAGCTTGAATGAGTGCGTTTATAGCTTCGGGGGTCAAAATGATTGTAACTTGTTGTTGTACCTAACTGTAGCCTATTGTTACATAACCTTCTTAGTGGTAATGACAAATGCACAACCACTCGCCTTCCATCATTCATACTCGTTTAATGTCACATTGATCACAAACCATCAGTGACGCAAATCATTCGCTTCAGCGAAGCAGTCACGATTTTTTCTAAAATCACAGCACCATTGACTTTATCTTACGAGCAGGCCTTGTGCCTTTGCAATAAGTTTTCACCGGAAAAAGAATTGGCCTTATGCCTTTACACAGCAAAAAACAGTAAATCGGCCTTGTACCATTACACAGTAAATCAACCTTGTGCCTCTTTGGCAAAGTGACTGAACTACTTTCAGTCATTGAGTCGCGAGTAGGGTTGTTTTATCCGGATTACGGTTAAACGGCTAACCGAGAGTATTTTTGCCATCCGATATCCGGATATTTATCTGCCGGTTAACCGGATAAAGAAAAGTACCGCTACTGATGCGTTTTACGCTTTTTAAAACGGTCTACCAATCTTTAAACTCTCTGTGAAGTTCTGCTTGCTATCCAACCAACACCTGTGGAAGCAGAAAGGACATTCAATGCATGTTGACTAACTATGGTCTCGTTCACACGACTCCACCATCCATACATTGTGCTCAGTGGCGTAGCGCCGCTAAGTGTCGCCCGGGGTTGACCGTGAAATCGCCTTTTTCATCCCTCCAATTTGCTTGCAGTAATTTAAAATGAACGAAAAACATGTTTTGTGCATAGTAAATATGTAAGAAATATTAACACATCGTGAACATCACAATCAAGCACTCTGAAACTGATTGGGTCTTGTTCTTCATTCTCAATCATAGGTCTTGCCTTTTCTGCCCGTTCACCAGCTTTCTCATCATTGCTCTTCCTAGTTTTTTTGCTTTCTTTTCATATGCATCTATGGATCCGCCATATTTCGTTAAAGTTACTTCCCTGCTGGTTTTCAGTCTGCGGTAAGCTGCACCACTTAGCTTCAATCGTTTATTCATTCTAGGCTAGGGGATAAAAACACAAAACTATTATAGCGGGGCCCACTTAGAGAAGTGATATGGGAATAACTACTATACATTGAGCATTTATGTATGTTTACATTTCGTGTAGTATCCCATCTTATACGAAAACATATATGCAAATAGTATGCTGTATATATATGCAGTATATATGCAAATAGTATGCTGAAATAACAAATTTTATGTTCCAGTCTCACTAAAGTAAATTCATTTGATTGCCTAACGTTTGAATAATGGTTTATTTCTCTTAGAATATATAAAAGACTTCAAACGTTACTTCTGTCGCGGCGCGAATTTAGATAAAATTTGTCAAATAGACTTACAGCGGCTGTCGTTGAGATGTGTTGCGTTGGAGCCTCTATCGTGACCTATAAACTGGGCCAAGCTGTTGTACTGGGCTTCTTCCAATTACGTGTATAGTTTTACTCTTTACGTTTATTCCGTTAGCAATAGACGCACACAGTAGGCTATTTCGAAAACTGTGTTGCCAAACTCTGCCACGTAAAACATCCGCCTTTTTAATGATCAGACATGACTACAACAGTTCGACGGCGATCAATCGCACTTTTATGTCTCTTCGCCTCTCCCCTGGCTGTTCGGCCAAAGGAAGCTCCCGATGGCTTTTCACCAACGGGGATATTTATAGCTAGAATCGCTCACATGCAGCAGCCGCGCTAGGTGTGCTGCTACAGCACTGAATAACTTGATTCAGTATAGCCATTACGAAGTTGTGCAACTGTTTCGGCTAAAGTCACTTCTTATAAAAGCCCCCACCGCAATCATAACTAAATGTCATTCGTCATAACCAAATATCCTTTGCCCTTATTAACATATGGTTGCCCCTACGTTAAGTTTTCAGACTAAGGATCGTAGCCTCTAATTAATCAAAATCAGAGGAACACCTTTTCTAAGGTGCTGTTGTTGAAATGACATTTACTACGACTGCAGATGTTGATTGTACCATTGAACAATGAAGTCAAATCTTTTACGAAACCTGCCGACTGGCACTGATTCACTCTACATGTAGTTCAAGCCTACAATCTAAGCTCTAAATTACCCACGCAAACATACCAACTGCACTATCGCTCTTCAAGCACGTGATTTTCCGACACCATGACGTACAGGAAACGTCATACAGAAAAACACCAGTTTTATTGAAACTAACATTTGCAGAGATCTTCACGTCACCCGCTAAAATTTAATGTTGGTAAGTCCACCTAATGAGTTGGCTTGCTGTACTTGTTTATTGAAAACCTTCAACAAAATAGTGAACAATAGCATGAGACGCGCCAAGAAATGTTTGTCGCCAGTGCAAATGAGTGTCAGGTGATGTGCCGCTAGGGCGTTGCTGAAGATCGAACGATTTGAGAAAAGAGATTACGACAGATTTCACTATTATAATGATTTCAAGCAGGGCTTGTTTATCCGATTTTGACTGGAGAGAGTCAATTTCAACATTGAACTACTGAACCAGTGATGTTTGCTAGCCTGTGGCCAAATGTCATCTCCATCCTTTGTTCACAGTGCATTTGACTGGGGACAGGGGAAAAGGTGCAGGGATTGGAGGGCAATTGTCATCCAAGTAAGTTGTAAGAACCCTGATTTCAATACACACGCAGGGGCAATTTAGCACCCTGGATTTAAATCAGGTTTTTGAGGAATTTTTTCATTAATTTGTTCACTACACAACCACATTTTCAAGTTCTTCAGGGCTAAGCACAAAACTGGAAGAATTTGAACCACTTTCAAAAACTAACTTTTAATCAACAACTTAACGCGCCAGTGGTTGTGCTTTGTAAGAAATGCGTTGCAGAATCAGCAAATGCATGAATTCCTTCATATCTGCACGCACATTGCATGTGTGTAAATTTGCAATAAAACTGTCATAAATGTTGTCAAAACAATTGTCTGACTATTAGCTGGTACTATCCGGTTAGTTAAAATGCAATTATCTGGATATATTCGTCATCCGGATAGTAAAAATTAATTGATATCCAAACTAACCCTAGCCGCGCCTAATTACACCAACAGGCGACGAAGCCTACAGCAATCCCAAAAATCTGTAGGTGACCGAACCCTAACAACTAAACATGTTTTTGTCAATTTCGGGGGAGGCAATTGCTCAGTTGCCTCCCCCCCAGTATACCTAATTTCAACGTACTGTACATTAAAATTGATGGAGGCTTGTGCTTGTGCACCGCGCGGTAGCGAGCTCCTGCCCTTCTGCAAGGCTCTGCTGCGGAAATTTTTATTGAGATGTTTCTGTTACCAAGCAGTTGTCCACCCTATATTTACGTTGCTGGATAAAAATGTTAGTGGAAAATGATTACTGGATTGTAATGTTCACTGGATTGTGTCGTGACGCAGTGCAAATAAACAGCTGGGTGAATGCCATGAGTTGTCTTCCCGGCTTCGTTTTGAAATGCAATATCTGCTCCATTCAAGGTTGCCTATGCGCTTAAAAGCACCGAAAAATTCACGCGGGAGAGCAGCTTCACGCTTGAAGCTTTGTATCGAACTGCTGCTCGTAGTTTATGAGATCAACATCAACAGGCGAGTTTTAAGTCAAAATTGCGAGTACGAGAGGCATTGAAGCGAAGCAGAATAGTCATACATGATGAATGTATTTATACAAACTTCTGCAAAATGTCACCACGCCGTAAAAAAATGCAGGTGAGGTAGAGCGCAGAAAACGACAACAAAAACAACTGCGGTCTGCAGAATAAACTTAAAGCACATTGAAAGACAATATTAGTCTTTAGTCTGACACAAAACACTGTAAAACTCGAAACGGGAAGAACTTTGTTACGTTTCCCTTAAATTTCAGCGTGATATAACGTTAAATCAAATGTTCTGTCAAGAAACATTTAATTTCATTTTTGCATTCTGGCTTGAAATACAGTACATATTAAAATTAATTGATATAACAAAGTAGCAAATACGTATATCGTACAGTATGTATTCGCGTTCAAGCCTCCCCTTTTCACTCTCAAATCTGCCAATATGTTGCACAATTCTTTTGAACTTACTGAAGAAAGAATGCAAACAGGAAATCCATGTCCAATGCGTTTTCACTAAGCCTACATCCTCAAGGTTGGAAGACATGGTGGAAATTCCACAATAAAACAACACAAGCGTCTCGGCTTATTGTGCTAGCAATTTAAACGCAATTGGATTTGGCAGGTCAGTCAGCTCTGCACCCTTTGTTTTGTGTCTGTTGTGGTCATTTTATTATGGAAAATTACACGTGCACACGAGTATGCATATGCACATATATCATTCTTCAAAAATTTTGCAGTTAAAGCTTTCAAGAACATTCTTAACGGCGAGAATCGGCAACCACCGGTCCACACAGAAGGAACAAATTGACCAAAACGAAACTTTTTGTGAAGCGCGATTTTCTGTAGTGACAGCAACCAGGACAAAATCACGAAGCAGACTGGACGAGAGGATACGCTGCAGATCTCGTTGCCAAGATGGGGCCATCTCGTCATAGAGAAATAAGCTCAAGGCCCCCCCAAACTGATTCACCATTATGGAACATTGAATTTACATGAATATAAAATACGTCGTTCCACGTTTGATGTACTTAGTGTCTTTGTGCAAGACAAAATTATTTTTTGGCTTAATTATAGCTACACGTTGAAGACCGGTTCGTGGAAATGATGCCACCTTACCAGTCCGTAGGGCAAACCAGGTTGTCGACCACTTATTCAGGGGCATACATTTCTGCAATATTTTCTGTTTTGCCCTTTGGTAACATAAATTTTCCAAGTTTGAAATTTACATAAAATAAATACAATGGTTTTAAACGATGTATGATTTAAGAGTTTGTGGTTTGTTATGAACGTGGCCTGCTTATGTAACGATCCTCACCAAACACCACCAAGAAACGGAATTCTTCGTTCGGAAATTTGAAACTATAGGCTCGAAGCATTGAAACACGACCTCGAGTCGATTGATCGATTTTGCTAGTTTTTCGCCACCCAAAATATTCCTAGCAGCTCATATTATTTTGAACTAATTGCTACAAAAACAGCTAGAACGAACGAGTTTCGATGTTTTAGACACACTAGTTTGAGGGTTGCTTGCTGTCGAGGGGGGCGAGCTTTGCGGTCTTCTTTTCAAGGCACTAGGAAGCTGCGACCTTAATGCGCCTTGGTCACGATCAATATCGAGGGGAGGGTCATACTTGGTTGTTAAAACAATGCCATCCTCCCCCGGGATCAAACTGGTTCTGGCTGTTGCACCACAGCCAGCAATGTTTGATCGTTGCAAGGGACGTCGTGCTTGTGATGAATGTAAAGATGTAGGCGTTGGCAGAACTTTGTACTTGACCACACGTCTGTCTTTGTCTGCGCCAGAATACGATGCAAAATCCGAATGGACGAAACTGCCGACGTCGGATACGTGAGATAACTTTTGCCCATGGTAACCCAATCCACTTCTTTCCGTTTGTGACCGGCCATCCGCAGTAAGCGGTTGCACAAGTCCATCTCCGCGCACTCCGAGTGGTTTGGTGTCACTCCAACCAAGACTTTGCATAATCTTGCGGCCAACACCTTTCGTATGCTTTTCGAAGTCCCCCAGTCTCGTTTCATTAGCTGCCACACCCGCTTCAGCAAGCTGAGGCACAGCTTGGCTTGAGGTCAGCACGCCGTAGTGGTAGCGATCACGCCCATCACGGAGCCTGAAAAAAACACGAGTACTTGACCGGCAAAACCTTTGTATAACAATCAAGCAGCAAAGGCAGTTTCGTTCAAGGCAGGCCAAGTTAACGAGTTTGCGTCGACGAAACACTAGTTGCAACTAAATTTCCGGTTGCTTAGCGGAAACGTCCGGTATAAATACATTCCACTTCGAGCAGCGCCTATCGATTGCCTTGCTTGCATGCGGCAACTAAGGTAAGACTCCCACTGCTTTCAAGATATCTTATCGTCAAGAAAAGCATTTGACAACCATACACCAAAGCAACTTCACTTCCTTCTAATGAAATAGCCGCATACTGTAGTTAAGTGCGAGGAATAGCAGCCTTAGAGCCAAGCATGCTAAAGCATGTAACTGCGCCACACTAGTCAGATGCTAAAGCTGCGAGATAAGGGAGCAATTGCAAGTAACATACACAAAACATTGCAACATAGCTAAGCAAGAGGTACGCTTATAACGAGTTGGACGTCGACTTGACATGGTGTCAAAAAAACAACCTGCTTTGAAAATGAACGTCCACCTTCACAGTGTGAGTCCTCAAAGCTTACTCATTGACCCAGCCACCTCACACCAACTTTAAAATAACATTCTTTGGCATTAAACGTTCCAAACATTCGCTACCAAACCTCTTCTCTCTGCATATTTCAGCGAAATCTCTCGCATCTCTGTCACCAAGTTCTCCGTAGAACTCATTCATGTCCACATCCCAATCATCTGTGTTTTGCTCGTCGAAGTCTCCTTCTTGTTCAGCCCAATACTGGGCATCTGTGCACAGACCACTTAATCACTTTAACTGGTGACCGGTCAAAGATAAGTTTCCGGAACTTAAAACGCCACTTCAAATAAACGAGTCTTTTTCAAAAGATGCGTTGCTCTCGTGATACGCGTCGGAAGGGGGGAGGGTCAAGGCATCCTGAATTTTGAAATTTTCCCATTCAACTTTTAGCAAAAAAGGTCGTTTTTTTAGTTTCGAGTGGGTAAATCGAAGTTTCACCATTTTTGCCCCCCTGGAAAAAAACTTCCGACGCCCATGACTGCCGATACGAAGAAATACTTCATCAACAAAAATGTGCGAACTGCGAACACGTATCACTGCACCGTTCATCTTGCGCCCGCGTTTGTCAATTGTGCAACAAAACCTTTTGACTTTTCAAATCTCTGCTTTGCAAAGACATCACAGTGGTGTCAATCGCCAAAATGCGACTAATGCCGTTTCTCGTAACGACAGTTTTATGGCACCACAGTTTCTTAATTCACCTCAGATGCAGGTACGCACCTGTGTAAAACACCAATCCGCTTCCACCCTTTTCCCATTTTAATTCTATCTCTTCTTCAAACAGCCGCTCTTTTGTCCGTTCTTGAGAAGTGACGTCATTGTGCAACGCCTCATGTCTTTCCCAGTCTTCACAACCATCAGAATCGGAGTCTGACTGGTTCTCTGTACACCAGTTAACGTAAGCATGAACAAAGATGCGCCATAAACATTTTTTTGCGAAAAAAATTCGGCGATGTACACTTCCAAACACTTCCTGATTGACAGAATGTTGTAGTAGAGTAATATAGGCAACTGTAAACGCTAAATTGCATACACTACAATTTTTCATACCGGTTTTTGCTCTGCAGAGAGTTGCAGGAGTAGCAAACCTCCGAAGATTCGAAATAACTCATAGTTTTCAGCAATTCCAGATACTGTAGTTCTCTCTATTTGGAGAAATGGCTCGACATGAAGGGCTTTAAGAATTTCACAGCTGCGCACTTGGTCACGCCGTGAACTCTTCACAAAAATCCCATCTCTGCCGCTTGTTCCTGAGATAGCACTCTCAGTCATTACCCAAGATTTATGACCGTGGATGAGGATCGGAACAAAGACCGATTTAAAAACTGACAGCTTTGCGGTGTTTAAAAGCTCCCGATCTGTGGCCACAGAGCCATAAAGCTCACGCAAAACTCTTTAGAAAATGCAAGCAGTACCAAATCGTCTGAAAAAAACAGACGATCCGGCTCTGCTTCAGAGTTCGATTATTGTTGTGCCTTCCATTCTACCGTACAGTGATTGCCTACAGGGTGCCGTGGCATAAAAGAATGCTACCGGTTTTGAATTGGAGTGCCTCAGCATTTCGCAGGAAGACAAACTACATAAAACCCTGCAGAGACGAAAAGAGCACCTCGAACTGAAAATGTCTCGTAATTATTGTTCCTGTGTTACTACGACAGATTACTGGAAGTGATCGAGACCAGGGGTGGGTTTTTTTCGAGTCCATCTGGGTGTGTAGTTTAATTATGAAAAACCCGGTTAAATCTGTGTTTTTTTTAAGATATAAATTGGGAAATTTCCTACAGTAAATCTAATGCTGTAGTTTAATAAATATATCTTCCGGTCATTACAGTGATCGCATGCGATCATCAGGTAAAAGTGCTCATATCGATGAAACAAAACGTGTTCAGTCGGTTTCACACCCTCGCAATAGTTTCAATATCAAATACTGCAGGTTGCTTGCGATCCGGTACAGTCAATCCTGCAGCTGGGCATACAACAAAAGTAACATGAATAACTAGCCAACGGTTACATAAACAAGGGAAAGATTTGCATTTGGGCGAACGATGTATTGATTCAGGCCATTGACTCAGGCGCCAGCTGAACAAATTCACGAAACAGTGAAGACTGAATGTTTAAATTCGTTGGTTGCCCTATGCATGCAAATTGAAAAACGATTTCCATTGGAGGGGGAATTTGTTACCAACTTAGGGATTTCAGATTCCGTTGCAGCTGAAGATCTCTCGAAAAATTCAATAACAAATGCGGCCTTACATTTCACCCATCAAGTGCCTGATGATCAACTGGAGGCCATATCGACAGTATAAAGATGTGTCATTGTTCAATGAATCCATACCTGATTTCTGGTATTATCTGCGTAACACCGAATACTTGATGATTTAATGACCAGATAACTCGCTACTGCCGAGTCTGTTAAGGAAAAGTTGTTGGCAAAACAAGCATTGTCAAGAAACCAGCAAAACGGCTATTGGACACCTAAGCCTGACTTAGTGAGAGATGTCATTAATAGAGACATGGAGTGTGTCACCAGCGTTACATAAAATGTCTTGAACAACGGATAATTAATCCACATGTTGATGTTCATGCCGCAGAAGAAAATTTGGAAGAGGAACTATAAGTAAATCAGTAACGGTTTCACATCATGCATTTGCATTCATGTACTTTTGCAAATTAAGATGTTTTTTTGGTAGAAATTTCCTCATGTACAATCTGGGTTTATTAGAAATTACTGAATGATTGAGACTATCATGCCTTTTAAACTACGCGAAAACGGTGCTAAAATCTCCCTAATTGCACATAAAGTTAACGAACTAAAATCAGCATCTATCGAGCTCTGGGATAATCTAACATGTTAATCATTTACTGGAAGTAAAAAGTGAAATGCGCTGAAGATCAGCGATTGCTAACGATTACCGGTGATGGAGTCTCGAGACCCATTTTTGCGAGTCTCGGTCTCGAAGGTTTCAGGTCTCGTCTCGGTCTCGAAGGTTTCAGGTCTCGAGACTTTGAATATTGCAAAGAAATGGTTTATTAAAATGTCTATAATTCAATGATTTTTTTGTTTGTTGTATTTGCAGGCAAGAAACAACCAAAACACGTCGGAAAAATGCCAGAAATTTGAAAAAAATTCAAGCCAGAAGTGATGACGACATTTTTTCAAAAAATTTCGACAAAATGCACAAATTTTATGTCTCGAGTCTCGGTTTCGAACTTCAAGTCTCGAGTCTCGGAGTTTTTGATGAAGTCTCGGTCTCGTCTCGGAATTTTAACCAGGTCTCGGTTTCGGTCTCGACTACATCACTGACGATTACCTCCGACAAGGTGCGGGGATTGCGCTCCATGAGGCGGTGCAGGCGATACTTCTGTTTCGGCGTAGACATACGGCACATTTCCATACCTTCTGTTGCTTCCAGTCGAGGGAAAAACCAGTCCAAGCTTTTTAATAACACTGAGAACAGACCAGATTTGCAACCATCAAACATTCAGGCCATTTGAAAAACAGAAATAGATTGCACATCACAACTTTGCGCACAGGCATAGGCTTGCAATTTATGTAAAACCACAAAGCAGAATGATATCTGGTCAGCGAAATTCGACGTTCTAGTTGTTAGTATGATCGTTTTGTGATCAAAACATCATTTTTTGAACATTGAGACTTACTTTCAGAAAATGGACTCTTCACGAAAATCACCTATTTTACGAGTTACGACTGTGGTCAACCTGAGACCCAAACTCTCGGTGGTTCATGAAAATATCACTTTTCAACAGAGCGTGACGCTGATTTGTGATTTGAAGCTGTTTCGACAGATCTCAGCAAAATGCTGAGGCACTCCAAGTACTGACGCGCAAAGCGTACACAGTTTTAAGGATTTTAATGCCTACTTGTGTTTAATATAGTATCTTCAAGTTTTTATTGGCTGTGTTATATTTTCGCAAAAAAAGAATGATTGACTGAAAACGTTTTACAATAAAACACCACACTCTTGTGACGTAGCTAGGTAATAACGTGTTGATAGTAGAGCTTTGTAAAATATCTTGTTTCTATACATTTATCGCACATCCGCTTCTGATGCTACTGTTAGTGTTACTAGCACATAACGCATACCTCGCTGGAAGCTGACATTGCTGAATAAATTGAAGAAAAACAGAAACTGGAGTTCCAACATTACCAAATGGCATAATGTGAACAGGAGGATTCATTTCGGACAAAGAAACCAAATCACTGAGTTGAAAATCTTCTGACTTGGCATGGCGTTGAAAATACTTCCTTTCACTGCGTGTGGCATATTCACATGACCTGCACAAAGGCATTCTCAAAAACACTGTATGGTAGTATGTCTGCATTGCACACAATTGCAAAATCATTTTAACATGTCGCCACAAAAAAATGGCTTAACTGATACACACAGCAGGATTAAGATAATTATTAACTGCAAAAGTTTCGAGAAACTTATATTAAAACGAATTGTCTACAGTCCTCTTTGTCCACGTGTTGTGCAGCATGGTATTGGGATCATGCTGAGTTATTTAACCTGGTGTGTTACCAAACAGCTGCACACACTTGCATACACTGCTATTACAATTCACACAGTAGCTAACCTGTATGAGGTTTATTTTGTGATAATGGAGAATCTCCAAAATGAAACTTTCATGTTACAAAGATGAACTGAGAAGGTCACAAAAGATATGAAATGTTTTCATCATTACCAAACCAACAGGATTTTTATATTCCTAATGAAAAGTCATCACCAACCTTGTTCTAATATAAAACACATTTTATTGCTTCAATTAGTTGTAATGATGTGAGAACCTTTGTGAGGTTTTCAATCACAACTGTTGGGCAGTGTTTTGGCATTAAACTGCAGTGGACATTGTCTGTCGTAAAAGACTACACAAACGAACTGCCAATGAATACCAAACAACATGCAAAAACTATGGTTGAGGGATATATCATCACAACCATTTTAGCAAAATTTGAAACTTGCAAGGTATGCATTAAAGTACCCAGGGCCGGTTACAAGCATAGGGATAATAGGGGAAAATATAACATGAACTGATTAAGGAATATTTAATGCAGTTCAGCATAGTAGTGGAGCAGGGCCAGGTTGTGCTTGAGATCTGAGGATCTGCTTAGCTTTTCCAAATTTCTATTGATTGAGAGTTCCATAAATTGTTGATGAAACATTTCCTGACTGATGTGCAATACAGTTTCGACTAGTTGTTCATGAGGTTTCAGCATAGCAAAGCGGTCCATCAGATGTTGTTCTAAAAAAGATGGTCTATAGGCCAAAAAAGGTTGAGAACCACTGCCCCAGATCTTCCATGTTCTTGGGCAGTGGCGATTCAAGAATGAAAAAAGTGGGGGACCACAGCGGGTCCAACATAAATGTCTCCCCTGCATGGTGACTTTCCATTGTAATGAAGATTTGCTACATATGATTAACCCTATCAAACCCAACATAGGCTTGGGAATATCATCAGAACCGTCACTAGAAAGTCTTCAATAGGGGGCTTCAGGGATGCTGGAACATCGGTAGGGCAGGAGGAGCAGTAAAACTTGGGCAAACAAAAAAATCTTTACCAATTATGCTTGTTACTATAGTGGACACATTAGTGCTTTACTGTTTTGTGCATTCTTACTGCGTAATTCCCAATAATATTCCATTGGTGATTCAACGTGATGTACTTGTTTGCGAACAGTCCGACCGCCAACATGATAGCCTGCAAACCTAGATAACTGCAGTTGCTCGCTGTTTCCTGTGGCGCATTCGAATGCCCAACGCTTTTGTTCGTCGTCATTCTAATTCCGACTCTACATCAAACCGTTACGTAACGTGTTTCTGACTTCACGTGCAAGTGTATCAGCGTTTTTTGTTGTATATCTGAATATAATCGAAAGAAGCAGTTAACTTAGACTACTACTGGAGAGTTATTAGCGAACAAAGTGGTGAGAACCTTTTAAATCGCCTTGCTTCGGCTTGGCAACTTCAAGACGTCAGGTTGCTTAGTTGGGATACAGACCTGTGCTCCTGCAACAACTAGTTTGACCCTCATCCAGTAGGGACCTCTACAATAACCTACAACCCCAGGCCCTACACTACTATTCAACAACAATGTTGACCTCAAAAATAATGAAAGAAACTATAGAAAATTTGTTTCAATTTAATCTTGATACACCATAAAATTACCTATGATGCTGTTATGAAAAAGACACTCCTGCTCCCAATGCCCCCCTTTTGATAGGTCAGCGGGACAATGTCCCACTCTCCAGGTTCCTGCTTGCCACTATCAGTAATCACTGTCTCACTGCATTACCTGCCAAGATGTCTGTGTTCAACAGTCACATGCGGCAAAACGCATAATATTGTAACTTGAACTGAACTACATCAGAACATTTGTTGCCATGTTATTTTTACACAATAAAGACCAACAGTAAAACAATCTGCTTGCAAGTTTGGCAACTTACCTCTGCAGGCAGAGGAGCGGACATGAGTGAACTGCAAGCTCATCACTGCATGGCACCAGAACAGTGAACCTGGCTCCTGTGCAGTGTGAGTGTTATAGCAGCAAATAAAAGCTGACGTCAAGTTTTCGACAAAGTTTTGGTTCTTAGACCCAATTTCCAGGGTGAGGCAAATGCCCGTTTTTCCAGCATGTGGACGCCCATGGTTTTTACGTACAATGAGTTCAAAACTGATTGCTTGAGTTCAGTGTGTAAAAGCGCACCCATCAATAATAGTCATTCTTTTTGCATTTACATGTTCAGCAACAATGTTGACCTCAAAAATAATAACAGAAATTTTAGAAAACTTTTGGAATTTTGTGTGTGCACGAATAACTGCAATGAATTTGTTTCAAGTTGATCTTGATAAATCATGAAATTATTTATGATACTGTTATGTAAGGGCACTTGTTCCCCCATTCCCCCCCCCTTTCAAAGGGCAGGTGGAGCAGTGCCCTTACATATGCACCCCTGTTCTGGCATCCCTGAGGGGCTGTGCGTTTGTGCAGGGTTGCTTGACATTCTAAAAATTGACAAGAACTCAACTGATTTACAGTGTTTCATATTTCAATTTAGGGATTTTGGCGCTTTGTTTGGGGAGGCTAAGCCCACCAAAGCCCCCCCATGGCAACGGGACTGAATATCATTAAATATGCGTTATTATTCACTGGAGACACCTAAGCACCACTAGATGAAATTGCACACTTGTACTACTATGTCGGGTTACAGCAGGCCGATCTTATTTCCGCACTTGGCGAAACGCGTGCGTGACTGCAGGCAAAACCACCATGGCTGCAGGCAAAATAAACTATGGTTGCGTTGAAATGCTTTCCTGACCACACCGTACATCAAATAACATTATAAATGTATGTTTCTGGTTGCTAGAGACTTGTACGAAATGCTCGTACTTTATAGAAAAAAAACATGCAACTACGAGCTCAACGTTTGGCATTTGAAGTGAAGTTCGAGTATATCGCGCACTGATCCACGAATATACCGTGGGCCGGCGGTCTACAGTTGGGCAAGTTTCCAGAAAACCGGTGCTTGATATATTAGAACTACCACTGTTCTTGGGTCAGAAATTCATTCACTGCAGCTAAAATGTATGCTCTAGTCTACACTAACACTGCACAATAATGACAATTAGACAAAATAGGGCAAAAGCAGAAAAGCTTCAGTTGCTAACTAACTACATGACTGATAACATTTTTGCCATACAGGTTCATTGTTTTGCTGCAGGCCTACATGTGCTGGATATAATATAATCATTATATCCACAATCAGCTGGGACCAAGGAAAATTCATTAAGTGAGGTCTGCCGTAACATCAACAGTGCAAGACTTCTTTGACTTACCTTGTATCTACCAATGGGTTCGTTCTCACAGTAACTTTGAAAATAGAACATTTCTGTTTAAGGTAGCTTCCATCAGCATTTGTCCAATTGGTCCCACTGTAGTCATTCACAACTTTATCTCTGGCATGTTTTCCAGCAAATGATACCACACACATGTAGGTGTCAGGAGAACTATGTCCTTTCTGACCACCTTCAAAACATGAGAGCAAGAAATTGTGTCAATGAAGTTGCAAATGAAGTGATAACGTAGAAAAATATTTGAAACATTTGATTTACTTCTAAACATTACTAAATATAAAAATTAAAAATTATATCAAGAAATCCATTGAAAATTGAAGAGCTGTAGCAGGTGCTGGATTTGCTAATGGTGGGGCTTCATTACTGAACATTACAAACTTAAACCCAACAATTTTTCAAATAAAATTTTTTCTCCCCATTAACTTCTACCGACAGCACAGGGCCACACAAAACATACCAGTATTTATGTGTACGTACATCACTTCTTAATTAGTTCTTTTTATAATGATTTACTAAAACATTGTTCTAGTTCAATTTCTTGTCATAGGGTTTGTATTTACCAACACAAAACCAAACATAACTTACAAAAAATCATAATTAGATACAAATCACGATAGTCTGAGCCACAAGAAAGCACAAATCATTGCATCAGCTTCGTTAAAAAATGTAACATTTATTGGCATCATATAGAAGTTAGCAATTCAAATGTCAGAATTTTAGGAGACAAATGTTATGCACATAAGCCTTTCAAATGCTCTCCTCTCCTTTTCAAGCCAAAGATTCACTTCACACAATATTTTCTATTCTAAATGTTTGGTGTGCAATCAGTATACTAATAGCATTATAATGCAAAAAACTAAGATCATGCACAAAAATCTTCCTACTCATTTTACAAATGTGTGTCAGTAGATTAACAGCAGTCAAGCATAAGCTGAAACAAGTTGGGTAGAATTTGGTGAAATTTTAGTTGAACACCAACTCAGAAAGAAAGTGGCTATAGGTTTGCCGGCAGTGACACAGTTCAAATAAAACACTAAGTTTCTCAGTCTAACGCAGGGTTGGGGAACTTATATACTATCAACGGCCGCATGAATTTTGTATTATCATTGGCGGGCTGCAAAATTAATTAATTTTATACTAAAATTCTACCATTATCTAACAATGAGGAAGAGTGACTTCTGTATCTAAGTACCTTCTTATCATGGAGCTTCATTTTGATGTGATGTTGTACTGCAACTTGGGTAACAAAAATTCTGATGCGAGCCGTATCTAATGTTCACATGGGTCGCATTTGGCTCGCGGGCTACAGGTTGCTCACCCTGGTCTAACGGCACCGTCAGTCGAGTGGAGGCATGTATGTCTGCTGTACAAATAGTTTTTGGTTTGGCTTTCACCATGGTGTCTTTGGTTTTGGTAGCAGTGGTTGCAGTTTTTCTTTACTTTTTTCAAAACTTTCCAAACTTTTGTGTTCAGATTTATTGTTTAGGTTTGGTGTTTAGGTTCAGGTTTAAGGTTTAGGTTTAAGTTTAGTACGTTTCTACCAAGCATAGTGCAGTCTACTGCACACTCATTGTGCATTACTGTCACGTTACAGGCAGCGGATGAATAAGTTCTCAAAAATTAAGGTCCATTGGTGGACCTATAGCCACTGCCAATCAGAAAATTTAATGTTAATAATCAATGCACTACGGTGCACTGACAATGAATATATGCCCAAAAGCCATTGCTGGCACATGCTATCAATATTTCACCTTGTATAACGTATCTTTGTTTTGTCCACATGTACTTTGAAAAAGTTTTGGGTTTTTAGGGTTTCTTAGTAGGTTTTAACTTTTAGGCTTAGGTTTAGGGTTTTTAGGTCATGTGGCAAAGACCATCTGCTAAACCAAGAGTATTGTCCTTGTCACACTAACAATTCAATCTATTGTTGGGTTTACCTAATGGCAAAATAGCTGCAGCAGTGCATTTGCTTCTAACCAATGGCAAAGAAAAGAAACACCGCCTTATTTAATTTACGGTAGTGTTTATTTTACCAGTGATATTCTGGCAACAACAGATTGGCTGGAGCTATTGTGCCGCCAGTCGAAGATTCGGTCTCGTGGCATGACGCAATACCAAGAAAAAGGTCACTTTGTCAGGAAAACGCCATCCTGCTCGTGGTGTAACGGTTATGTGTTACGGCTGCTATGCCTAAATGTTTCGGTTCGACTCTCACCTTGACGACTATAGTTTTGTTTTTTTTAGTTGCTTTTTTTCAGGCTCTGCTTAGGTGTTATGTTTAGGGGTTAGTGTTGTTAGGTTAGGGTTAGGTTAGGATTAGGGTTAGGATAGGGTTAGGTTAGCGTTAGCTTAGTCAGTGTTAGCTTAGCGTTACCTTATCATTAGCTTAGTGTTAGGTTAGTGTTAGCTTAGTGTTTGTTAGGTTAGGGTTAGGTTAGTGTTAGCTTAACATTAGGTCAGGGTTAGGTTAGGGCTACGCCACAGTTAGGGTTAAGGTTAGGGTTAGATTGTAGGTTTATCTTTTAGTTACATTTACTTCGTTTCTACCAAGCCTTTTGCTGCTGACATCCTCCTGGTGGCAAAATACACACTGCCTTAATTTATTTGTTTGTGAGCTGAGCAGACACAAAAAGTCCATAGATAGATACACTACAGTACTTAGTATAATAAACACACAAAATCTGTATAACGCAGGTAGATAAAAACAGACAAAACAGAATTTTTACAAATACAAGGCATTAATTGGAGCCAGCAGAATCACAGAGTTACAGACATATTTTGCGACTGTGTAGAAGGCTTATCTACTTAGCAGATCAACTGTATCTACTACTACAGTACTGTAGCTTTATTATTGGAAAGCTATGACACATAGTATACCGATACACTTACGCTTATTGACTTAAGCAAATAGAACAATCTGTGAAAATATATAGAAAACAAAAGGGCTTACCTTCTGGTCGATGTTTATAATGAAAACAAGAGAATACATTTTCTTCAATCACCCGACTGAAGAAACGCCGCAAATCAGCTGAATGGTAAGTCTTTGGAATATTTCGCACCACAGCAAAATACCTGGAACCTTGATCCTCAACCATCTTTCATATCATAATAATATTTCAGTGTTGCCAAGTCCACAAAGACAAAATGTGCCAAATTCTGTTTCAGCAACGTCGCCTAGCTGCAGTAGTCGATAAAGAAGCAACAGGGGTAGAAATCGTTTTTCTCACCGAATGTGAGAGTTCGCACTCTGGCAGGTGAGAGTTCTCACTTTGGCTACTTTGGCGGGTGAGAGTTCTCACCGTGTTGAGTGAGAGTTATCACTAGGGCAAGTTTTTGCAACTTTTGCAACTTTTTTTTACAGCTTCCAACAGTTGCTTAAATGCTCAAAATATCTGTGTTTCAATGTTTTGAGCTGTTTCCAGGAATTTTATATTGCAACTTTTTGCAAATTTTTCGATTTTTGCGTACAACTTTTTACTGCAATTTTTATCAAGTATTGCGCAAAATGTAAAAGCGTAAATAAAAAAAATGCTACAAAACTATTTCAGTTTAGTTCTATTCTCTTTGATTGCGTGAAAAAGAGCTATATGACGGAATAGCTGGTCTTGGTGTTATCTATGACGAAACAGTTGGATTGCAAGCTAGAAGTTTTACAAACCCAGTCAACTAAGTCAAGTACGACAGTGCCCGAACTCAATTAGAGGTGGAATTGCGGAAAATCTTGGCTTTTGGCCAAGTCCGCGCAAACGAAAATAGGTTGTGTCAAGTCCTTCGTAGTCAAACGTGCGCATAAATGCAACTTCCTGCGCATAAATGCAACTTTCGTTGAAAATAAATGCAACTTTCTCACTTTTTTACTGCAACAAAAGCTTGCCGTGGTTATCACCGTATTAGCTGAGAGTTTTCAATGTGGTGAGTGAAAGTTCGGATTCGCGGGTGAGAGTCTCACTGTGGTAGGTGAAACGTGGGTGAAAGTTCTCACTCTTTGGGGTGATGTTTTCCACTGGAGTATGTGAGAGTCTCACTCACTGTGGTAGGTGAACGTTGTCGGTCGTGGGTGAAAGTTGTCACTCTTTGGGGTGACGTTTTCCACTGGAATATGTGGGAGTTTTCACTAGTGTATGTATGACGAGTGACAGTTCTCACCGTATTGGGTGAGAGTTTTCAATGCGGTGAGTGGAAGTTCGGATTCGCGGGTGAGAGTCTCACTGTGGTTGGTGAAAGTTGTCAGTCTGGGTGAAAGTTCTCACTCCTTGGGATGACGTTTTCCACGGGTGTATGTGGGTGTTATCACTAGTGTATTACAGTATGCATGACCAGTGGGACTTCTCACTGTAATGGGTGAGACTTACTTATGGTGAGCTTACCAGTGAGGTATGCTATGAAAGTTAAGAGATTTTTTATTGTGAGGGTTGAGGTTTCTGTCATGTTGAGCACCTTTACCATGATGCCTTACATGAAAGTTTCATTAGAAATTGCAGTAAGTAAACTTTCACTAATACAGTACTAGGCTACTGTAGGCCATAGGTGAAGTCTGACTTTCACTTGAGTAGAATAGAATGTTTTCAGTTTCACTCAACTTTCCCAGATCTTATTTCATAATCTTTTTCAAAGGCCAACTCTTAGGTTTTACTTGGTGGTTTTTGGAAGCCCTTCCGTTCCGGAGATTTTATGTTGTTGTGTGTTGACTTTAGTCTTTGAGTTTGTTGGTGTTACAGAAAATGCAATTGGTTAAACTGAGCCATGCTTATGGTACAAAACATGGAATCTTGTGACAAGTTGAAAGATGGTAGCCTACAGTCAGTTGCTTATGCAAGTTGGATAGACTGCTCGAACCCAAACATCTGCAGGATGACATTTTGAAGATCCATTTCAAGAAAGCTGTTTTTATGAAATGTCTGGACAACAAGGTTAGATGTGCTTTGGTCATTAAGATAGTGCAAGATGTGTGATACTGATAGTATTGTACTGTAGCATAGTGTCTATTTAGGTAAAGTTTAACAGTAGACATGACCTTGTAAATTTAACAATGTAACACCTGTAACTTGTGTTCATGTTTGCATGAAGATCAATTGAAGAACAGCGTAAAACATACTCAAACGAAAATTCATTTGGGATCAATTCAATTTAAAGTGCAGCATATGCAGCACTGTAATAATTTGTAAGAGATCAACTTTGACTATATTGTCAAGATCCAAAGTAGTAAGTATTGTTGCAATGTAGGAAATTTTGGGAGGGCCATCTTGCTGACAAGAGAAAGTGTAAGTGTATATTTAAAAATAATGGTCTACAGTATGCTACAACATAGCATAAATATGCATTTCATTTTCTGCTAAATAATGGTTTGTTTTGCTAATGAAGTTGCAGATAAATGTTACTAGTATCAAGTACAATAGCAGTGGTAATCAGTCAGTAAAAAAATATTTATATACTGAATGAATTACATTGTCATGGATATGAATTACATTGTCAAGGATACTAATGTGAATGAATTACATTGTCATGGAGTGACGGACACTAATGTGTCCACTGAAGACGTTACACACAATGCAATACATTGATTGAGCTTTGATATGGTTTTGGTGCATGCATGAGTGGTATTACTTATGGTTAGCGTACTTTCACTTATACCTGAATAGCTTGTCGAAAGAAAATAATGTGCTTGACTACTTTGATGATTTGCTTACATAGAAAGTGCACCAGTTAATGCTTGTATTTGACAAATGCAGTTAATACTTGTATTTGACAAATGACATTTGCTAATGATGAGCATTAGTGATGGTTGTATCCAGTCTTTCCTTTTACAACATTTTTTTGCTTACGATGGAGGTTGGTATTGCAAAGTTTGAAAAGGTTGTTTCTCCGTTCCTTTTACCGAAACAGTTTTGTTGTGCCCAACATAACTGGTATGATACATAACTCACTTTATGTTTTCACTAGTTTTGAAAGTACTTATTTCAGTATTGTAAAAGTTCTATGCATGGTACTTTATCACTGAGTATTTGTTAACGCTTTGAGTTGTTTTAGTTGTTGTTAGTTGTACTTGAGTATATTTGTTTTTGAATGACGATGCAGTATATGCCTTTACTTGAGTAAGTCATGTACCTACTCCCACCACCACTGGCAAATGTCAGGGATTTGCAAATGTTAATGCATTGAAATCAGGGTTGATAAAAATCACGATTTATTCCAAAAAATTTAGAAACTAGGATTTTTTTATTCAACTCTGATTTTTTTGATGAAATGCGCAGAGGATGGCCACGCAACAAGTAGTAATGTTTGAAAAGTTTGTTTTAATATAACTTTTTTGTGCTTTTTTTCTAGTACAGCAACTAGAATTCAGCTGAGCTTTCATTCAAAAATACTTTGCACTTATTCACCACGCTTAAAGCAAGTCAGCTGATAACACCAGTACCAGTGTATAAACCGAAAAATTTATTGGAATGACAATACTCAAACCATCAGTTCATCGACTTCATTAACGCTTAAGGAGCTTGTACAAAAATACAAGCTTGCCAGCCTTTTTGGTGCAAAGTGTTTTGTTAAAATTAATTATTATAACGCAGCTTTCACTAGTTCAGCTTTATATAACTTGCATGCATAAAATGGTAAAAACCTATAATACATCTGTATTCTGAAACTGAATAAAAAATTTTTTATATGACTACTATTTCTACAGTCAACAGCCTCATATTTGCTGGAATTTAGATGAAAGTTTTACTTTAAGCCAGGCCTGTAGCCATGGGAGCATTTAGGAGCGGTGTCTCTAAATTTTTTGTCCCCCCAAATATTGTTGTGCCTAGATAAGCTTGTTTTAAACATATACCGTAATAAAAACAAATCTTGCCCCCTTAACACTTTCGCTGCCGGGTTAATTCAAGCGGTTCGCAAAAAGCAGCTGTTTCGAACGTGGCTTTGCGGATGAATATCTCCGCTCCTGTTCGCTCTAGCGACTCGGCGAAAATCTCAAAAAACGTGGTCAGTCTAGTAGATTAGACTCGAAAAAAAATTTTTTGCTTGGGGGGTGCAGGTTGTCTGTGAGTGACGTCATAAGTGGAGGACTTTTAGGCCACCTTGGCCCACTTTGCCTGGCCCTGGAGGCCAACCGTTAGGTGGTAGTATT
>Ga0210059_1003609_pt1 | contig 24815 bp, 14 predicted proteins | sample Ectturendosymbi2_FD_188042 | JGI IMG/M metagenome (GOLD analysis project Ga0210059, IMG submission 188042) | Ecteinascidia turbinata endosymbiont from Florida, USA - Sample 2 (SPAdes) (version 2) | ecosystem: Host-associated > Tunicates > Ascidians > Unclassified | place: Key West, Florida...
CATGTACTCTAGGACTCTTCTTGACATATTATTTCTGATTTGAGGACAAACAGTTGCAGATTATAAAATGTTATCTTTTCACCTTTCAATAAATGTAATCATCATTGTGGTATCATTTAAGATCCTGGATTTGTGCCCAATCGCTTTGTTTCAACAATTGTGAAACACCCTGTATAGGCTAAGAAACACTGTTACGATGATTTTTAATCAGGGTTGATTTATTTAAATAATTTGATTTAAATCAAGCAATAAAAATCATGATTTAAATGAAGTAATAAAAATGAAAAAAATCAAGCAAAAAATCATGTCGTTTAAGGGTTTTGTGTGATGTTTATGACACATTTAAATTAGCTTTCTAATAGATTTTCATTCTAACAGGCTTGTACAGTATTAGTGTAGAAGGCAAAGAGTTCTTATGATGACCCACCTTAGAACCACTTGAAATTTTATCAATCATAGAATCTGTGACCTCACAGATTCAATGTCATTTAACTGCAACAATGACATGTGGACTGAAATCACTAACCCTTGCAGATTCAGAAGTCACTGTTAGAATGTCACAAGTTTGAAAGTGCAGACTGGCAGAAAGTGAAAGTTGCATTTAAATTCCATCAAATATGAAGGCTGTTGACTATAAACATAGTTATAGAACATATTTTTGATTCATGAAACAGATATATCATTATAGTTTTTTAACATTTTATGCATGTATGCCATGAGTGTCAATGAAATTACTAAACTGGCAGTTTTAGTATTGGCATTTCAATAAATATTTCACTTCGTACACCAGTATTGGTGTTATGACCTTATTTGCATTAATGTTATTGCATAAGCGCAAAAAAGTTTGAATGAAAGTTCACCTATTTCTAGTCAGGTTTGATCGATTTAAATAATTTCATTTAAATCAGCGATAAACTTTAAAAAATCAAGCAAAAATCATTTGCAGTTTTGAAGCTTTCTGTAATGTGTATGACACATTTATTTGGTTTTCTAATCGGTTTCACATATATGAAAGAAGGCAGAGACTTCTTCTGACAACACAAGTTATAAAAGCAATTTAAGTTTTAGCAATCGTAGCAACTGTGAAGTTACAGATTCCATGTCAACTAACTGGAAAAATGATATGTGGACTGAAATCACTAACATTTGCAAGCTCAGAAGTCAGAACTGTCAGAATGCCACACGTCTGAAAGTATAGGCTGGCATAAAGTAGGCCTGTAGCCAGGTTTTGAGGTTTGGAGGGCAAAATAAACTGTTAGGGGTGCAAGATTTTTGTTTTCATTACGGTATATGTTGAAAACAACTTTTCTGGGCACATCGAATTTGGGGGACACAAAAAAATTTTAGGACACTGCCCCTGAATGTTCACATGGCTACGGGCCTGGCATAAAGTAAAAGTTACATCTAAAATCCAGCAAATATGTTGGCTGTTGACTGTAGATATAGTAGTTTTGGAACATTTTTGGTTCAGATTCATAATAACACATATATTATAGGTTTTTACCACTTGATGCATGTAAGTTATACTTTTCAGGAAGCTGAACTAGTAAAAGCTGCTTTACAATAATCAATTTTAACAAAAGACTTCGCACCAAAAAGGCTGGCAAGCTTTTTAACATGCCATAAGTGTTAATGTAGTGGATGAACCGATAGTTTGAGTATTGTCATTCCAAAATATTTCATTTTGTACACCGGTACTGGTGTTATGAACTGATTTGCCTTAAGCGTGATGCATATGCATAAGTGCAAAGTAAGTTTGAAAGAAAGTTCAGCTGAATTCTAATTGTAACGTTGTACTAGAAGAAACAAAGCACAAAAAGGTTATCAAAACAAACTTTTTGAATTTAAAAATTACTGCTTGTTAGGTGGCCACTCTCTGCACATTAAATCATAAAATTCAAAAAAATCTGATTTAAATTTAAAAAATCTTGATTAAAATTTAAAAAGTTCCAATTTTTTGAAAAAATCATGATTTTTATCAACCCTGGCTTTAATACAAGTGTGAGACAAACGACCAAAATGTTTCAGTGACCAAAATGTCTCACCAAAAAATGACCGAAATGTCTCAGAGAAAAAAACAGGATTCCAAATTACGGTAATACATGCGATGCGAATTGTAGGAACTAATGAAACTGCAAAACTAGGCAAAAGTTCCCTGATTATCTGCATCAATTTTAATGACATAATCTTATGGGAACAAATATCTTCTGATAGCGCAACATAAAATTGGCAAGAGTTGCACCTTGTTTTCTAAAGCACGGGTTTGTCAGAGCCTTTTGAAGATCCTGAATGTAGCGTACCTTAATTGCTTTGCTAATTTCTCGAAATGCCATGCAATGTCAACAAGATGGTTTAAAAGAACACTGAGTTAAATGTATCGTCATCACTTAAAGCTGCTGATTGCAGAAAAACGTGAAGCGAATTTCTTTTTTGTATCATAGCGACTTATCCAAGGAACTAACAAGTGAAAAGGTAGTATATGGCAAAGTAATTACAGCTTGTGTGTAAAGCTTGAAAAACTAAAGGGCTACAAAACTCCAGTTTTGTCTCAAAACAATATTTTTTCTTTTCTGAATGGAAACTGACGAGCTAACCCACTTGGCTGGAAACCTGGGGTTGTGTCACTGAAAAGTCAGCGTGTTGAGTTCTGTACAGTTGGGTAGCTGTACAGAAGGACGAGTACAAGCAAGCCGGAGTCATGATACTTGGTTTTCCAGCGCACGTGTTGCCTTAAAAAAGTGACCTAACCATGCTCCTAAAACGCGTGCAGCAACCGCCGTCATTGTGTTGTTGCTCATCTTCAACCAAAGTTTTTTTGCAATTATGCTGCAGCAAAAACACTGGATTATGAAAACTGTTTTGTGGGCGCAAAACTATACGAGATATTGAAAGATTTCAGTAGCAACGTTAATGAAATCTAAGACTGAAAAACAAACGAATTTTAGTTCATTTTAAGGCTGATTTGTTTACCTATGAGAGGCCTTCCGGTTGAAACAGCAGGATTTTCGATCAAGCAACACCTGCTCAAAAGTTGACGTTTAGCAAAATCTTTCTCCTTTCACAACCCAGCAGATTTAAGTTTCACAGCTGCAGAAAACTATGTCAGGTAACGACGTAAGCATGTCAAATCAGCTGCCTAACATTGGCGCAAAGCTTAAAATGCGTTATTCTCCAGCTACGCGCTAGACTAGCTGAAGCCTGACTCTAAATACTTTGATTAAACAACTTCTTTAAAGCACTGAAGGCAATAGAAATAGAGATTCACGTTCAAGAAATCCGCGATGACATTTGTTGCTTTTGTCTGATAAACAAATAAATGACTGGTGGGCCGGCGAAAAAATGTAAAAACAAATCCAAGGTTAAAAAATTATAAAAGCAAACCCGAAATAGCCATATCAGACTTCAGAAGGTTTACAACCTTGTGTTAAGAATGTAAATATTTAACTAACACACTTGCTTCTCAGAGTAAGAAAACCTCCAGCTTACAGTACGTCAGAAAAAATTGGGTATGTTGGGAATTTTGAAAAAAATAAACCTGAAGTACAAATGAGCGCAACATTACAGTCGATCATATCTGTTTTCTCCACAACAAAAAATATGATCGTGCAACGTCCATTAAGACAAAAGAGTTGTACCTCTTGACACACAGAAGTGTTGACAGGTACCTCCCAAGAATCACCAACCAAACCCTCTTGCACAATCAACATGGCATAACGCTAGTTGCATGTTTCGTTGCTGTTTACGCCTGATGCTTCTACACATCAATTATAGCGATGTTTGTTGTGAATGCATATTCCAAGCGCTGTAAGTAACAGACTCGTGGAATCGGAGGTATTTTTCAAATTGAATTCAAAGCAAATAATAAAGCAGTATCAAGGTGTTGTTGATGATGCAACGTTAACGGGAAAAACATTGAGAATCCCAAAAATAGTTTTTCTTTCTGAACAAGGTCCAGTGCATTCACGGTCTTCTTTTGAAGATTTAACAGCTGCGATAAGAGGTTTTATTTTCGCTGAGGAAAACTTTAAACCTTAAAAGGGTAAATACAGTAACGCAATACGGAAAAAACAATCTCCCCTAGTTGTGCGGGTATATCCTTTCAAAAACTTGTGAAGGCCCATCGATACTCAAATGTCACACCCACCAGCACCACAGAAATGTTTTAACTGTCGGTCGCTGTATGTCAAAACAGCTTGCGAATGTGTCACGAAAGTTAGCAATGAAATCTTACGGTTAGAGCCAGAAGGAAATCAGTTTGCTTTTCACACAACAATGAATCATCACACAAAATACACTTCTAACGCGAAAAAAAAATTAGCAATTGGAATATCAGACCGAAAAACAAAAAGTTTTATGAATTTCAAAAAATGGTTTTATCTTCATAAACTTTTCATCGATAGCACTTCCTGGCACATAACCATTGATTAATACCACTATGGAGAATAATCACCAATAAACTCATACATCATACTTTACGAAGAACCAGGTTTCTAGGCATTTCAAAGGGGAGCGTTAAGTAAAATGGATCTCCATTTTCAACTATACCACACGCATGGACCTTCAACTTTTGGTGTGGTTGACTATAAAATATGTAGGTTTTGCCACCACTTACAATAGAACAAACAACAGTGGTTGGGTCATTACCTCAATTTCGTTCAGTGCTGCATTTTTCCTCATCTTGCTGCTTTCTGACACGCAAATGACATCGAGCGCTGGGTCGAGGCGATGCATTAAGCCTCGAAATGACGTTTCAATATCTTTAGATTGCCCAGGATCAGTAATAACGTGAAGAGTTACTCTTCTTGATTCATCCAATTTCGATGTGAACTCATCGCCTGGATACAAACGATTTTAAAACTTTTACTCATTGGTTAGGGTTCAATCGTCATGCTTTCAAACTTTTCGCCGTACTACACGTTAAGGTACGGCGTGCTTCGAGGATCGGTATTGGAGCCAATGCCGTATTCGCGCCATACAGCAAATAGATTGCGAATATCTTTCATAAGAACAGCATGTCATGTCATAACTCTATGCCAACGACACACAACGGTATCTAGTTGTTAGTTCTCGTGATGACTTGGCTGACCGCATCGCAATTATTGGATGGTTTGCAACCAGGCCCGTAACCTGCTACAAAATTTTTTGCGCCCCCTGGAAAAATGTGTTGGACATAATTTAAAAGCATTGGACAAAGTTTGAAACATTTGGGCCCCTCTCAGAAAACTCTTCGCTCCCCTGGTGTCCCAAGCTGATTACGGGCCTGTTTGCAACATGCTCAATGTTGAATCTACAAAGGAGTAAATTCACCATTTTATCGCCAGCGCGTTCTGTGGTTCTGTTAAAGGTCCTTCATACAGAGGAGTTGACATCCTCTTCAAGTGTCGAACTGCATCAAACTTTTGGGTGTTACGCTTGATCAAACTTTGTACTGCGCGACCAAGTGGAAACGACTTGCAAAATTTGCTACAACATAGGAACGAATAAGGACGATACGAAGCTACTTGTCGAGAACAGTTTGTGAGACACTTGTTGATGCCTTGGTGACTGCGCGTCTTTTGACTATTGAAACTCTGTTCTTTGAAGGTTCACAGCGTCTATCTCGCTTGAAGATGTGCAGAATACTGTTGACCGGTTGGTTCCCCGCCTTAGGAAAATAGAGCACCACACTTTCTCGCGCCTCCCTTCACTGATCGCCTGTAGAATCCAAACCGCGCTTCAAAATTCTCATGCTGACGTTCAAAAGGCTCTGCGTGGGATTGGGCCGCGATACTTGAACGAACTAGTCGAACACTAACCCCGTCCGAACGCATTCGATCGCAATCAGAAAGAAAGTTCCAGTCTTTCGAACTGTGACGCACGGTTCCAGACGTTTTGCTGCAGCTGAGCCAGTCGCGTATGCAGAAAATTTTCATGGGGAGGGCTTCATTCAGTGGCATATGGTGGTGATTTGTATTTGGTGTGCGCTGTTTGTGACGTCACAATTTGACGTGATAGCCATGTTTCCAAATCAACGTTTTGGCGAAGTTTGTTGGCATAATATGCACATTTTTTACATCCACTATCCTTATTTTATGTGTCATTGCATTGAATATAACCTATCAGCGCTTCAAGTTAGGATATCGGAGGAAAATAAACTCAGCACTACGGCACAGCAGTGCATAACTGCAAAAGTATCAGGCTAAGCGTTAAAACAGGGAAATAAAACACACTCATCAATGCGTCAGAGCAATTTACAACTGCAAACTGAGGCTGCGCAAATGTCTCATCGAATACGAGCAGTCGAGCATAAAAAGTGTGTGGCTGGTTTGTCTGGCGCACACCCCGGTTTACAAGATCGAATCTTGCTAAACTATACAAGTGAGAATACGTATAAAGTACGCAAGAAAACTTTAGATTTTTTTTTATAAATCCAGCAAACTTTTAGTTTTCCTTTTTCCTTGCTGAGACACTATCAAATGCCTGAATGCTTCAATGTTATCAACTGCTGTTTGAGCTCGTGCAGTAGTTCTATCATGTTACAAAAATTGGTAATGTAGCCAATGCGGTCAGCGCTTGCGCTGATCAGCCTTAGCAGACAAAATAAAGGCAATTATTTCGGATAAAGTGAACTACCGCGGAACACAATCTCAACCATGGTTGTGGAAGAAAGGTCTGCAAAAAGTGGTGAGATGGTTTCTGGACGCAGACGATAACCCATATTCCCACCGAAACCTCATTATTAGTTTTGGCCCATTCACATTGTTCCTTGAAATTTGCATGCAATTTCATTCCGTGGTATTAGCAATAAGTCGACAAATTAACAAGCAAAGACATGCGAAAACAATCAATCCCCTTTGCGCAGGTAATAAAGTTTTGTATATTATCAAGTTTGCGTACGCCCTTGAGCTGAGCTTTGGCACAATCTTCCGGGCAATATACGGGATTCCGACAAACTTGCTTCAAGCCTGATCGCAAAACGCGTTTTTAGCTGTGCCTTTCCGGCGTGAAATACTTTGTTGTTCTATTTTATTTTTTCTTGCGCCTTCCACTTAATTTGACCTAGCTATCTGCATTTGTGCCTTGTTTGCTGCCCTGCTGTTTTCCTGTACGCGCTGTATTGTCTGGCTTTTATAGGTTGTGTTTGTAGTAGTGTTTGTAGTAAAGTCCGTTGAGCAGTTTTTATCGGATTAGGCGCTCAATTAGTCTCATCATTTTGATTTAATTATTATGTGCAGGAAGCCGTTGAAGTTTGCTTGGGCAAAGCTGGTTTCCTAGCCTGCCTACTGTAACTTAGTTTATCGCATGAAATTGTACAACAGAAGGATACAAGCAGGGGTGTAGTGCTAAAAAAATAGGTGTGGGAACGCCGTTCCCGCTACACCCCTGGATACAACCAATCACACCTTGGATGTGGTGAGGATGCTACGCTTTATACCAGTGTTTCCCAATCTTTTTTTGGCTAGCGCCCCCTTTTCTGACAAACAAATTTCTATCGCCCTCTTACCATCCCTAACACACATATCAACACATTTTTTTCTATATTTGGGTTGTTTGAAAATGATTGGAACAGGAATGAGTGCAAAGATGCATTTCACTATAAAACTTAATTTGGTAAACTAACTCATTTAGCAGTAGGAAACTGTTGGAGTTCATGAAGGGCTCGATTTCATTTGAACAGCATTCAACTTGGACAAGAAGGTGAAGATTGCTGATTTGGCTGTAACGATTGACCCTGTGATTCCACCGGCTTCAATGCCTTGTGCTACGTTCTTTTTTGTCTGTTTTTATCAACCTGCGTTCTGCAGAGTGTGTGTGTTCATACTATTGACTTCGTGTCTGCTCACAAACAAATAAATTAATGAAGTTAACACCATTCCCCTGCAATTGCAAATTAGCTTCATTGAACTTCGTGAAGATATCCGTGGACTGTGACAGCCAAGATACTGTATTTATGACACCCTTTGACAGTCACCTTCTGTGTGCAGCAACAGGCGTACAAACTCTTTTCATCATTATCCAAGTGTACCACATTGCCTAAACTTAGCAGAACATTTTTAAACACTTTGGTGTCCTTTGATCAATCAATCCATTAATACTCTGCCACATTTTTAGTAAATTTTGAGTTCGGAGCAGTGCAGGGTTGAATTTAATCTGCATATTTTTCAAGTTTTTGAACTTAGCTGTTACACTTGCAGTCATCCACTGGCTCTACCATCTCTTTCTCCCCATGGACTTCCTTGGCGCTGCTAAAGCGAAAGTGCGTTCTGAAACATACTTCTCTTTTCCGGAATCTTTTCGATTCCCTTTAGGTAACTTATTCTTATTGGCACCTAACACTATCTGTAAAAAATATGAATTGCCTTTCTACTTTCGAATGAACTCGTACAAGGTTATTACTATCTTTGTGATCATTAAACCACTCCATCCGAAATTAGCTCACGCTTTTGGTTACAGGCTGAGTCTAAGTGCAAGCGTGCATTCTCAAACCTGACCGGTGATAGTCACTATAACGAAACGGGCATTATTAAGTAGCAGTTCACCCGTGCCAAAAAGTACAGCTGACGAAAATCCCAATCATAATCATTTCATTATAGAGGAGGACAGTTTTGCTGCGCAGCTTACCTTTAGTGATGGAAACTGCAGTTCATCAATTTATCTCCTAGCATTTCACCTCTGCTTTGTTTCCAAAACGCTAAGTTTTTGTTTACGAATTACATGCATACATGTTTGTTGATCATACTGTTTTTTTATGACATTTGGTCACTGAAAGTTAGTAAGACAACAGAAATGTAATTATAAACTGCATCTCCAATCGCCCCCCAACCGCCCATTTCTGCTTCACCGCCCCCCTAGAGTTTCTCAACGCCCCTAGGGGGGCGGTACCGCCCACTTTGGGAACCACTGCTTTATACGAATACGTCTGCATCACACTTCCGATGCTTTTGCATGAAAGGAAGGTAGTTTTACACTTAAATTATAAATGCCGGTAGTCACAATTTGAAATCCATTCATAGATGTTTTGAATCAACGTTTTCTTCGCCGTTTTGCTAAAACTTTGTAACCCCATGGATAAGGTTTTATCATTGTCACAAAATACAAATAAGCAAACATTTACAAAAGGATAGACAAGCATTCTTTGCATCTACAGGCAATGATTTATCAATGCTATCAACAAATACATGGCAGTGGCAAGTGTTCTACGTTAGCAGACGACAAACTTTGCTCGACCCTCGTCACACGAACAATGCCTTTGACGCCAAAAGCAAACTCGACCACAAACGACATTTTACGATGTGCACACAGAACGAGCGTGTGTGCTTTGAAAAACAGGCAGATAATCATCTTTTTTATGTCTGAAGACAATCGAAGGAAACATTGCTGCATTTGTGTATGAAGGTAGGAAATTAATATACTTTTGACACAAAAAAGAAGCAATGCAGTGCGCTTGAACAAGTTTGTATTAAAAATCCGTACTTGCAAACAACGCTTTAGTTTCACATAACGTACATTCCGTGCGACTACATTTCGTAACGGCAAAGCAACAACCATTGTCTAAGCGCAAATTTGATGCAAGGCAAGTAAGAGCGAGAAAGCAATTTTTGCTCAGTCGATATGTTTTGTCCAAACCAGCGCAAGACTTACTTCGCAACAGCAATATGAACATGAAAAACTGTTAGCATTAATAATTATATTATCAGTCTTTCATATGTGACTGAAAAGTTCTTTAACGTTTATGATCCTTTAAGTCAGTGGTACTCAAACGGTGGCCCGCGAAGCAATTTTCATTGGAAAGAAAACTTAACACTTTAATCAGTCAAGAGAATTTTTTAGAGAATTTTTATAGAGATTATTAATTCTTGTGGCCTGCGAAGGGTTTCTGAAAGACAAATGTGGCCCACGAGCCAAAAAGTTTTAGCACCACTGCTTTAAGTGATGTAGTAGTTGAAAACACTTGCGTTAAAATGTGGAACATAATGCACTTTTATCACGACAAATATTATTCCCACTTTCCTGCATCACCATGTATCAAAATACATTTCAAAACCAATAATTATAATGGTTATTGTGTTCACAGAGTAAAGAGTAAAGGAAGTGAGCTTAGATTTACACACAGCCGTTATGGCTCACCTTTGTATGTACAATCTAGTTGCTGAAGGATCCTGAAAATGATCGGTAAGCTATCACGCTTAAACATACAATGTTACTCAAAAAAATTATCACAAAATTTGGCAGCTGGGTGGCTACGAACATTGGTATGTCAGATGTTTACGTATCTATTAGTTAAACCCGGTAAACTAAACTGGCGAAATACTGTAGAGTTACACTCAAGATAACATCTGCAAATAAAATTTAGGTTTGAAAATTTTGGGGGTTCTTTTGCCCATGTCGGAATCGATTTTGATTTTCGTTACAACCATAGTAATTATGTTCCCACCAGCGCAATCAAGCGAACGCATGAACATTGAGAAACAAGGGTGTTCTGTGGGGCGCGAAATTTTCAGCTAAAGCTAAGCGAAAAGTACATCAAATGCACACGCAAACTTACTGTCCGTTGAGCTTGGAGTTGGAAAATTGGCTCCAGCGTGGGCAAGTGGTGTTTTAGATCTTTTCCTGAAACAGTCGGAATGTGTTTTATTAACTAGTTACTCCACTTGACCGACAGACTTTACATACTGCACTGAAAGAAAAAAAATTACGGAAAAATATAAAAATGTCCAACACGCAGGGTGTAGTGGGGCGGGCGGGAACGCGTGGGAACGGCGGTCCCACACCTTTATGAAGTTTTACTTTAGAATTAGTTTGAAGTTGCTTAAAAATGGCTAGTTTTTTTCAGTGCGTTCCCACACCTTTTTGTTAGCGCTACATCCCTACCAACACGCATTGTCACAACTTTTCAGTTAAGGAAACCCAGAGTATTTGCAAGCCAACATGACATTAAGTACACAACTACCAGCATGGAGCGTTTTGAATGTTTTCATCAAATCATACGACTTGAAACACTCAAAGTCCTCTTTGAAATTTCATTTCCCTTTGCATCATTCATTTTGGTGCGTTTACGAACGGACGTTGCACGATAAGCTAACGTAGCTCTATCGTTTCCGATGACTAACAATCCTGATCGTCAAAGCGCAGCGATTATTATCGATTTGCTCCGACCGAGTTCGGTGCCAACCACTCTCATACCATTTTGCGAGATAAGCGAGCGACGCTGCGAGCTTCAAGGGCTTTTAAAACCTATTTGAAATGAGGCGCGCCTTGCTAATGGACCTTTGACGTAAATCAAGTCTTTGGCAGTGGAGAAAATCAGCATCACACCATTTTGCAAGTGTGACTTAATTTGTTATCTCACGTACAATTTAAGGTCTTGCACAACACAGGATTGGACTGTACGCGTCCTTTTTTATCCTTGGCGTAAACAGCAGCTACTAAAAGCGGTTCAGCTTATGACTTGTAATTGGATCAATGTTGCAATAGTTCAGAGCTGAATATTTCGTAACATTCTACTCTCACGCAGGTTTCCATCGCATGATACCCTGTACAAGGAACTTTTTTCAAATAGTTTTCAACGATGTTAGTCACGAAAACGTAAACAAGTATGCTGCTGCTTCCTTTAACTTTTGGACTTTTCTTTTACGATGTAGCAAACAGTAGCTCTAACTGCAATTCTATCAAGCCACTTCATGAGTTTTATCTAGTTTTGCTAGTCCGTTGATGACTTGGCATGCCGAATGGTGACTGTGCCTCTAATCCAAGGATAAAACATCACGATAATAACCAGGCCGAACGATAACATCCATTTTAATGGCCGCATTGTCGATTTTTCCAAATGCTGAGTCTGCAAAAATGCAGATCGGAAACACAGGAAAGTCCACAAAAATTGGCTATTTCATCTGACAAAACACTTAGGAGCTGAAGCTTGTTTTTTTCAAATTTGTTGAGTGAGGAAACAACAGTTTCCTTCAACCACCCCGCATTATAATCGCCGAAACAAATCATGTTCTGCAAGCTTATACAGCGGTTCCTCTCGTGCAGTTCAACAACGTTCTGCCTGTCATAAAACAAGCGATTATAGCCAGCAATAAGTTCAGCTGATTTTTTGACCTCCATAAAAACACACACGGCAGGACACGGAAGTTTCTACATATAGCTGTTGTCTTAAGTAATTCTACCGGACCTTAAAAATGTTAAACGCCCTCATTCATTTGAATGCCGTACGTACAGAACGCCTACCTGAAGTAGTACTTGTTGGATGTAGTCATGTCCTTCGTGTAGAGCGCAGCATCAAACACACAAATAAAACTATGCGGCACATTGCACGCGCAGCAATACTGAACAATAACCAAGAACAGGGCTGGAAGCTAAGTTCGACCACAACCCTTCGCGGAGAACGCAGAGAAATCCGACTGTCATCTTAAAACCCTTAGGCGAACATTTATCAACAACATTTCCCTGGCACAGTTACTGACTGCGACAACACTCTGAAGAGATTTGAGTTTCTCAACAAACAAACGACGTCGCAAAGAAAACACGAACAGTGTTCACAAATACAAGTCTCTCGTTATGCGCATGCCTAATGGTACAGCGTCTCTGGATACATTCACTATTTCGTTCGTTAATAGTTCGAGAGTGCGCACTGCCATTGTGACGTCATATCGCACAAAGAAAGACAAGATCGCCCTAACAATTGCTTTAGCGCAACATTTGTAGCGTGTTGGTGCGCCGAACCATTATCACGAGTGAGATGCCATCTCACAGCAGTCTATTGTCATTTGCCAATTGTTATGACGCGATTCAGGGGTAATGTTCCACAACAGAGCTGTTCAAGAATTTTCCCACTGGAGCTATGGGAGTGAGAAATCACACCTCTGGCATCTGTCATGTCAGCGCAGGGCGACCTAAAAACCATCGAGAGCTGCATTCAAAAATAAAAACCAAACCAAATTTCGACTTCCGTGACTTTGAGCAGTATATTTAAAAGGTTTGGAGTCTGACATTAAAAATATTTGCCTTCGGATACGTTTGTGAGAGGTGCTTTATGTAGGCCTAATAAATATAACGGAACCCCTGGTGCTAATCAACGAAAAGCTGGAAAGTTTTCGTGATTTTTTGATGTCGTTGAGCAATAGTTTCGTAAAGCAACAGCTCAGCTTTGTTACGAAATACACCCTTGCGTATTTTCCAGCAGTGATGTTTCGCGCCAGATTCTGGCACAGTGCACTTGCGTGTACCAAAAAAGGGTGATGTGCAAATGAGGTACCACTGCCCTTTGCTCATAAATTTTAATAACAGGTTTACATCGATTTAACTTCACAAAATTTAAAATCAAATAACCGCGTCTTGCAAGCAAAGTGTTCAAAGTACATCCCGGTTTGGGTAAAATTGGAGTTGTTACCTTTCTGACATGATAGTTGATCATATGCCATCACTGGGAATACATCGCTCCAAAACTACTTCTGCCGTTTCACGTACGAGCAGACATTGTATGTGCAAGGGTGTGGTGCTAAAAGAAGATGTGTGGGAACGCTGTTCCTACGCGTTCCCACCCCAGTACACCCTTGATTTAGGTTAAAGCCAAACTCTAAACACCAAATATCGCTCAAATGCCCTCACATGCAAAAAGCTCCTTTAGTTGTCGCAATCCACTCATTGGTGATGTCACAAACAGTAATTACACAACAATGCTACGGTGCTATACAATAGATCACTTGTCATTTATTCATTTATGCTGCTCCAAGCGCTACACGTAGAAATTAAAATGAAGAATCTTAACCTTCAAGTAACGTTACCAGTGCAAAGAGGTGTGGGGACGCGTTCCCACGCCAAAAAAATAGTCTGGGAACGCTGTATACACGCGTTTCCACCCTACTGCACCCCGCGATATGTGTCGTTTGCCTTGCACCTCCCATTCTAAACCACCACTTCGTAAGGTTTTTCAACTCCCCGAAAACCTCCAGCAAGGATATTCATATTAACTACGAACTCCCACAATGTGAAAAGCACACATATGTACAATTTTTCTAAACAAAACAGTTTAAAACACATGTTTACATAACCACACCTAATGCTAGGGGCTTGATCAATACAAAAGCAGTTCAAACACTAATGAACATATGGTAGAGCAAAGTTCACAAGCATCTTTCCGAGGTGTTGCTTTAATTATTCTCTAGTTGGTTCATCACTGTACGTTCAATAAAAACACGTTATATTAATTCTTTCAAGCAAATGCAAAGCACTGCCCAAGTTTCACCAACTTTTTGACCTGATGGCTCAAGTCTTGTTTTAAATGCGGGTCATTACTCTGTGCTTAGGTTTCTAAAACTGGACTACTGTAACGTTTTTCTTATGCATCCCTTCCGTCGTACTGACTTGTAGAAAAACGTTACCATGCAATTAACTGTGAACCTTCGAAACACCAGAACTTTTGAGAGCAATCTCTTATGATGAACTGCTTGACAAGCCAAGACAAAGCTGTTGATAGTCATAAGTTGGACTGGTGAAGATCAGACCAATTAAAAAATGCTTTTAATCGCAATTTGTCAGTGAGGGAATATTATTTCTTTTCCGGTAACTTAAAACAAAATACTTTGTAAATATTCATAAGATGAGCGCTGTCTGAAATCCAGTCACATTTCCGCCACTGGTGATTCAAAATCATTAACACTGGATGATATGAGTTGACCGCAATAAGCTTTGCATGCTGAAGAATGATAAGAAAAAAAAACGCAAATTATTGGCGTTGACGCTAGATCAGGCCCGATCTTCAATGAGCATTGTTTCAAACGGAGTCAATCAACTAAAAGAGATTTTATTCAAACGTCTATCCTTCCACTTTCAGCAAGTTAATAACCATCCATTTTCTGATCAATTAAACATACAGTGCGTGACATTAAACGCAACCCGTTAGTGCAGTGGACTAACAAAGCTTCTCAGTTAGTGTATGCAAAAAAATGCAATAGGATATGTGAAGACGTTTTTAGTTGTATTATGCAGTAATGTCAGTAAACGTTTTTATGCCAAAAATCATTTACACGTAAAAGGAAACCATTTGTCATTAAAAATAAACCACGAATAATTCCAAAAGTTTCGAAAACGAACCAGGGACAGCTTTTAAAAGTCAGGTTCATTGACGATGAAATTTTTATCCAAGCTTTGAGAAGGTTTTAGAATTACTACAAATGCTGTTAATGCTTACAGTTTATAGCGCTTCGCTTGCAATACTGGAGTGTGCACTACACAGAAATGTGGAAAAACGTTTTGTTCACTCTGAAAACTTGTTTTTAAATGGAGCCAACATGGTTACGTGCCAATGATCAAGTATCAACATGTCATACCTGTAGTAGTTCATAGCAGATGCTAGAAGTAAAGTTCCGGCAAAAGTCCCGACTTGTTCCTTGTCAAATGTTGGAACACTGATCCGGCGTTCTTCATCAGAAAATCTTTGCAGAAAGCAAATTACTCATGAGGCTGGTGCTAACGCATTACGGTCATAAAAAACGTTTCACCACAAAGGCAGCTTTTGCACTAGAATACCAATTAGTCAATTGTACACGAAGCAGATCGATATTCTACGTAAGCGGGTTAGTATAAGTAAAAGAAACGCCTGCTTACCGCATCAGAGTGTGCTTGGCGAGCCAATGCACCCTTGAGTGCTTCATTACTGGGCAAACGTCTTCTTCGCAATGGGAAAGCGTTGGTGGTGAAGAGCTTAAGATTTATTGTTCAGAAATGTAAAGTGGAATGAAGTAGCTTGGCTGGTTGAGAGTTGCTTGGCTGTCTTCGTGATGTCATGCAGCCAGGGCGCCCTTTCTGTGGATACAAGAAAGCACAACCAAAAGCGAGCGAAACGAACAAGCTGGCCAAGGGCATTTGCGCATCTACACTTATAACAGTGCTGGAATGCAGCCATTTTGGATGTTTTCAATCATTATCAACCTTTGTTGGTACTCATGTCATAGAGATGAAATCGAAGAGTGCTTGATGCGCACTTCACAAGTTATTTAGCAGGCGACTTGATCCATCAACTTCAGTGAAGCCAAGCTTGCTGTCTGCAATCGATCAGCTAAACGCATTTCTCACACGCAAGTAACCGGAAGCAAATTCCAACTGCTTCGAATGAGTTGGAATTAAAGCTGTAGCTGTGCAAGTAAGTACTCACATAATAGTAATAAAATAATGAAGCATTTCCGCCGAGAGATGCTGCTGGCAGTCTGTTCCTGCAAATAACAGCAGATCCTGTATTGGAAATGATTGACTAAGAGCAAACCAATGGCATAAAGTACGCTAAGCAGAATTATGCACTGTACACTTCAAAAATCTACAGTTTCGTGACCTAGAAAAGTGCAGTTAATGCATAAAACTACTCCACACGTGTTAATGGTTTAAGGGTATTGTGTCAACTGTCTCACACTAACTGCGAATAAATGCCGATAAATAAGGAAAAGTTGTTGGTAATTCTGCAGGAACCATTTTTTCTTTTTCCCTTTGCAAAAACCAACATGCCGATCCACGACAAAAGAAAACAAAAAACGTTGGAACATGGCCTTAATCTGGAAGATATACGTTCAATAGCTTCATGCTGAAAAAATAGAAAACAATTAACTGCAAACCGTGACTGTTGATTCTTAGCAATAACCAAGCGTTATAGCCTTGGAAAAAGAAATTAATTGGCGATATTGCTGGAGTTAGCTGAGAAGCTTAGCTAACGATGTCGACATTGCAAAAGGACCACTCAATGCAAAAACTAAAGTCACTCCTCGTCTTCTTGTAGCGTGTAAGAATAGCATACATTTGTTTAGATGAAAAAATCAGTTTGTACCAATGAAAAATGGAGCTGATTGTTTTTCTCTGTTCTTAATGTGGAAGAAAGTAAATGTGATTTTTTCCACTTCGTACTGATTTTGCCAACAATCCTACTGCGAAGGCTATTATATGAAGTAATCAAAGTACGAGGTTTAAATGCCATCTCATCCATGTTTTTGCACATCAGAGCGACAACTAGCACAGACGTGCGAAAAATACAAACAAATGCATGTCCCGAACTTGCTGCCAAACTTACAGTGCAATCCTCGCCAAAGGTTCACACAGCGATCGGGCTTTTAGTACTTGCGCAAAGCATCAAAATAAATAATAGATTCCTGGAGAAGCTGCTGACATGCTAACAACAAACATTAAGAATCTGCAGCGAAGCTGGTCATCTGATAAAGAATAGAAAAATGTACTTGTGTGAAGTTCGCAACTTTTTGCTTCAGATTACATTTGTAAGGTTGGATGTTAGCTTTTGTGGTGCGGAATGATATGTCAACGAAGCGATGCTCCGTTAAACTACTTCTCCAGGGAAGTACAAAAGAAATATTTTGCCATCAGCTGGTCAACATCAGTGAGTGGTCAGTACTTGGGAAGAACGTGTTAGTTAGGCGCCTTTAATGCGGGATGCCGTTTGTCTGGTGCTCTTGCGAGTAAGCAACGGGGAAGTTGCAGTTGGTTTGTTGAATAAACAAGTTTTGAATTGATGAGCTAATGAAGCGCGGAAATGGCTTGTATCTTTCAAAGTATTTTAGTTGATGTAAACGGAACAGTGGTTTATTCTTTCTATTTTTATCTACAATGTAAGCTTTTCAACGTTTCTTTAGCCTTTTTCAGCTACTCTTCTGACTTTTTTAGCCTTTTTAGCCTTTCCCTTGCCTTTCTTTAGCCTTTCTTTAGCCTTTCTTTAGCCTTTCAAGTTTCACCCGTAAGCACTGCGTGCAGCGTTCAGGACTGAGGATGCGTAGGATTACGTGGAATCCACGTCCCAAAATTTGCTGAATCATTCCTTGTTTATCCCCCTTGTAGAGAGTAGTTACTTGCAGAGCTTGATCATGAAACAGTGCATTTACGACTTTAAAGTAAAACGTTGTCCATAAAGTTCCTATCCATAAAGTTAACTGCCATCTGTCACTGCCTATTTGCTTTTTTATTTATTAAAGGTGTGCTGCAGGGAGTAACTGCTTGATAACTGGCCTCGTCTGCATGTACTCATTTACAGTTTCGCGCAACACCACAGCAACGCTAAAATTTTTGTGAATATGCAAGGTAAGTGTGCCACACAAGGTTGTTTCCGTCCAAAAACTAGAATAAAAACAAATAAATAGTAATACAGTATATAAAAACATGTTTTCCTAAATTTTACCCCAATAATCTGATTTCCAGAAAGAGTGTCAAAGAATTAGTCTTCCAATTTTAATTTTCTTTTTGCTCATAATTCAATTTTTAAGCATTGCATTTAAATTTTTGCTTTTACCATCTATTTCTAGACAGTTATCAAAATCTATATATGTTTAATCAAGATTTGTCATACGTTGCAGTCTTTGTGGCAAGAAATAAGATTCAAATCATGACAGTGTCCAACAACCGTTTTTCGGATTAGTTGAAAGTTTTTAGCTATATCTAAAAAACGAACCGCTCTTTGGAGTGATGGTTTAAAAGCAGAGCATGCAACTGACACAAAGCTGCAAGTATCGTTTTTCAAAAATGCATTCTAATACATTCCGTGTTCTTAGTGCGTAAGATTACGACGAAGTTTGAAAGAATGGCACGATCTGATGTTGATGATGATGACTGGCCGATACACTGGGAATCGCAGCAAAATCTCACTCGTCCAAAAACAAGCGCTAAGACTACATTGCCTACATCAGCACGATGCGGTATGTCAAGGTATACTTTTGCAGGTAAGTTTAAGAATTTTATGCTATATTTCTCGCCAGGCATAGCCATGTCAAAAAGTGAAAGATACAAGCAAGAAGAATGTGCTCGTGGTAACAACAGTGCTATTTACAGTTTTTTGACTCTTTGGTACCAATAAAAATTAAGGGCCACGAATCAAACTTCATATCTAACTGGTATTTCTAAGAAGATAGCAAACAGCTGTGAAAATACATGTGCCAATGCATTGCATAGCTAGAGCATAGATGGTATCAGAACATCAAATTGAATTTTTTTCAAGTTTTCAATCATCTTTGTTGCAGTACTGATGAAACCGTCTCAAATAACGCAAGTAAGGAATAGTACCAAACGCTACTGTTACTATTAATAACTCCAACCAAACAAATGTGTTGCAGTTGGCTAGGCGGCTACATTAAAAATAATTACAACACTTTGGAAAGGAAGCTATTCTTAATCTCTTGCCAAAATCATTTTAACTGTTTTTGTCGCAAATGTTTTTTGTGTTGTTCTCAATTTGAAGAAACTGTTCAAGGGTACCACCAAAAATAACATGTCCAAGGGGCGGAACTCTTATGACAATAAAAGAAGATAAATTGCATTATGATGTTGGAATGACGTATTTCTCTGTAACGAAGCTGGTGACCAATCTTCCAACAATAGATTATTGGAAAAATAAACAGCTTAGATTTTGCACAATTTTTGTAGTGTGTTGATTTTTTGTTCTTTCACATTTACATTATTTTGGCAAAACAATTATGCCCTTAAATAACAAAACCTACCTGCTTGTTAGATTGTTACGTTGACTAGGCATACATTGCAAAATGATTGTATTTGAAATGATGAATATCACTCAGTGGAGTGAGTCAAAGCCAATGCCAGCTTGTTAAAAACAGCCACTAGAACTGACATCAGATGAGCAACGGACAACGAAGAAGGTGGCCCTCCTGTCAAACCCTTTAGCCAGTGTTTAGCAAACTTTTCTTGTTCGTGGAGCCCCAAGTCACTTATTTAATTTTTGCGGACCCCCGAACTCAAACCCTGCTCAGGAAACCTTCAAACGCTATACGAGTCGGTGAATGAAGGCGTAATACAACCCTAAATTTGATTACGTTTTCCTGGGACATGTGACATCCGTTATTTCCGGACCAGCTGTTTTTGACTTCTGACGTCCATTTTTATCACTTTGACGACAAAATCTTATCTGCGCAGCGAAACACACATAACATACAAATTTTGCACATTGCATCACCAAATAACTGCTTTTTCAGAGGGAATATGTAATTGTGCGTAGAAAACATCATGCGCGTTTTAGATCCGTTTTTTCTTCATATCAAGTCATGGTGTAGATCTACTCTTCACGAAATCGATCTCCGATGTCGTATCTTCCGCAAAACGTTTTGCACTTAAAATCAATTTGAAATTTTAAGGTAGTATCGTGGACAAAATTTACTACACATCAGGCAACCCAGGGTAGTATAGTGCCCCAATTTTGTATTTATAGGTTTTCGGGGACATTTTTTGTAAAATAACTCTCGCATCATTCCATTTGTCTCTGAAAATCAGGAAAAGTCAAGGAAACACAGGTTTCTAACATTTTTCTAAGTATATGAAGTCAACAAAAACAAGCCCCAGGTTAGTGGACCACCCAGTTATCCTGAGCAGGGCTATAATGACCCAAATGGGCGGATAAAAGCTAGCGGATTTTCTTGATTGGATTTTGGTTTACGGACCCCCTAAAACACATTCATGGACCCTGACGGGTTCACGGTCCCATGTTAGGAACACTTAATTTAAAGTAACAGGCCACAAACATGTTTCCAAGAGGTTATGAGGACACCGTAGTACAATTCTCCCCTTTCTTTTATGGAGATATATACGCTTCGCGTAACAAACTATAGCAAGCTTTTTCTAGGACGTTTCCATGTCTATGGTTGGCGTTGATTTTTGAAAATACAGACATTTCAAACAGCTTTTCTTTAGAGTTCTCTTGAAGTACGCTCCTAATTAAAAAAAATCCTTCGCAGCGTCATTATTTGGCCACGATAATGTAAAGTTTATAAAGCAATAGGCTTACCGGGAACGGATGTTTAGCAAACTCCTAAACGCAATGTCTTTTCAACCACATCATTCACTCTACTCGTAAGCCTCTATACGCAATGTGCAGGAGCTTGTCTTATCCAGTGTGAATGAAAATAAAACTTGGGAAAAAATGTATGAAAAGGCTGGGCCTAACCTGCGTGCGTCAAAGGCATTTTGGAGGTAAAATCTGTCATCAGCCGTGTTCGAAAAAATTTATGAAATCCAAGGCCGCGTGAAAGAAAATAATTTACTATTTTTCGTAGCCTATTTGTCTTAAAACAGAGACAATTACCACAATAGTCATCAGTTATGAAATTAGTACTCCGAATGGGTTTTTAAACGTCTGAGGAAATCAAGGCAAATTGACAAGCTGGTGATTGATGTCTGATTAGTCTAAGACAGGGGTTTCCAACCTTTCTCTGACCACGTACCCCATCAGCATTTCGACGGATGATCATGTAGAAGACCTACCCCTAAAAGTTAAAGAAGACGAGGCGAGTACAAGTCCGTACCAAACTAGAACATGCTTGATACTCGTTTGATTGACTCTTTTCCATATACTTTATCATGACTAATCACAGACATATAAACAATAATCATTTTATGCTATTTCAAAATAATATTCACTGATATACGTATAAATATTTTCAAATAATAAGATATCAATATATTCGCCCCTTCTATTGCTAACCTTAAATTTACCAGTTCAGATAGTAAAATGTACCCTTGGCGGTACATGTACCACAGATTGGGAACCCCTGGTCTAAAATATCAAGGAAGATTTTGAAATGTTTAACTTATTTGCCACAATTTTATCAGCACTTTCCAACTTGCAAACTTTTAAGTTAAGGGGTAAATTGCCCTCGTTGCCTTCTCATCTGTTATGTAAATCAACCATGTACAGTATTGGGACTCTACTCACGCATTTGAAATTTCTGTCAACAACATACGCTGAAATGCCAGAAACAGATAACGAAATAACCGGCTTTATGAAGCTCAGCTTACGCAGAAATCATGCGACATTCTATCATTAGTGAACGCAAAGCTCATTCTGAGCGCTTATGACTTATGAATTCCAAATAACCGTTATTTTAAAAACTAGCAGAAATTATCTTGCAACGCTGGCCCCTCACTTATGACTTAATTATGATTATCACTCAGCACAGACAATCGTGGAAAGTGCTTAACTACTTACAAATGGATCAGATTTTGCAAACTGGTTCTTCTGTCGTATACACACAGCTGACAGGTGGTAGGACTATGTAGTTAGGTCTAAAAGGAAGAATTGCGAAGATATTCAATCAGGTCTTCGTTGGTGGTTTGGTGATACTGCATGGAGAGGCCATAACAGTACAGCGATGGAGGGTATGGCTGGCAGATTGGATGTCGCCGCACACACAGTTTTTATTATCAGCCCATCCCATTCTGTAGAGGTTTGCGTTAAACCGGCCGTGTCCTGTACGTAAGCGTTGAAGTTGCACCCATGCTTTGCGCGGCATGTAGCACCCTGGTGGAGAGATAGTGAAACTAGAGATATATGCTTCAACGACTCTGGTACTGGAGGGGGAGTAGTCTTGGTTATTGAGTTCTCCATGAACGGTCATAAGCGTCTCGAGCGAAGTCTATTGGGAGTGCGCCGTACGTGCAGGTTTCAAGCAGCAAGTGATCAGGACTTTGTGATGCAAACTGCTGTTGTTGCTGTTGTAACTGGTAAACTACGTGCACTGTGAAGATCAATATAATTATGCATTTCGATTTTAGACTCTTGTAGATGTTCTCCAACCTGCTCTTTCACCGCAATTAAAATATTTTGCAAGTAAAGGAAGAATTATCTATTGAAAGCTCCCTACTGACTACTGTTGATATTGCTCGATGAATAGATGCAACTACCGCTTTCAAAAAGGTAGCTTGCTGAAGTATAGGCCTGAGGCCCACCTCCACTAACTGATGATGTTGTTTTTGAAGTTTCTCTGAAAAAGACAATCTTTGAAAGGATTTCGGGTATACGATGAAAAACCAGCGGTTGATATCACATTCCACAACAGCATGAAACAAATCAAAACAAGTAAACGAATAGTTTAGGGAATCTTGCCATGCTGTCAGACATAAGCACAGGAATTCTAAGCATTTTTCGTATTGAATTTATAGTAGATATTAGAAGAGGTTTTTGTTATTCTTTTTTGCGTTGTTGTTCTTAGAATCAGGAGCATATACAGTATGCCTTTGTTTTCGTTCATAAAAAGTTTGTGTGTGTAGGGTTTATCGACTACAGAAAGTGTAAAAACTACTTCAGCAACTGATTTGAAGTATTTCATTGATATTGCCATCTTCTTACAGAAAGTATTCAAAAAGCATTCCTGAGTTGTCGACACGATGTTGCTTGCTCCAGTACCAATGAAGACTCAGTGGATGGACATCACGCAAGCAACGAAGTTCAAAGTATAAACAGCATATCTGCTGCGATCCAAGCTGAGTTCATGCGAAAAGTTAGCGACCCTATGCAACTTCACAAAATACAAGAACGTAAAGCTCATGCAGACCGGCATTCACTCAAAAAAATTGACAAAATCTTTCAAACCAATGAGGTAGTGGATGGAAAACAAGCGAAGAACTCCGGTGAAGCAATGCTCGAAGACTTTGTCTACACAGAAGTTGAAGCTGACTACACAGATATGGAAGTTGTGCATTCTGCTCCACCTTCGGCTGAGGATTCAAACGTAACAGAACGCAATATACAGTCGGGTTCTTCCATGGTGATGGCAAATCAACACGGATTGAAAACTGTCCCTTCAACCAGTTCAGATTTTCGTGCTGCGACTGCGGGTCTGCATGAGATTGCACTGGTCCGTTTCTGTGGCAGCGCGCAGATGAAAGCCTTCGAGCTACGAGATATGGATGTGTCAAGAGCATTAAGCACCCTGTGCTTCTCACCAAACAGAGAAAGGTTCTTTGCCCTGCTGCGAGTGCGCAGCAGCTGTTTCACTGTTTCCAAATGTGATCTTGGCGTTGACAACACAAACAGCTACGGCGATGATGGAAAAACTGCGAAATACCAGCGGCAAAAGGTGATGAAGGTGACCAAGGAAGATACAAATTTTTGCAGAGCTTTCGACCGAAGCAACGACGAAAGTCAAATGCGAGTAAATAATACCGGCTTGCTATCATGCATCAGGAAAAGTAATGACTCCTCCAGTTACCATCGACTGCACCACAATGACTCAATAAAACTGAAAGCATACGCTGGACTAAAGAAAACAAAACAAATTTTTGAGTATCTCTACTCAGGAGTGATTTTTTGTGGAAGTCAAATGGCTGGTGTTCCGGAAAACATGCTCTTTTGGATATACCACACTTCCGATCGCGATTGGGCGACTGCGGAATGTTGCGCTGCGGAGTGCGACGATCAACAACACGCAGCGCACCTTTCGCGGTTAATTTGCCAAAACATATTAAAATCAAGAAGGTAACAATTCTCAAGTCAGTAAATCAGCAATTCCGCCGAAGGTGACCCAAATACACGCAGAAAACTCTGCCTTGCGCTGACTGTGGAAACCTTCAATGCATATCAGAAAACGTCTTGCTTGTTTAGTTTGGCATGGGCGACGATTCAATGAGATACTGCAGTAAATTTCATTTTCTTTGGCACAAGGCAGTGCGCATACTTCTCTGAGTAATTTTACTGCATGTATAAACTCCATTGAATGATCGTTAGTTGATGTCTTCGACTCTGATAGCGTAACCCCAAAACTCTGTGAAGTGCAAATAATATCTTTACAATCCATCATATGATAAGCAGAAATTCATTAATGTAACTGCGTGATTACTGTTGGGGTGTGTTTCAAGCCACAATTGCGCGTTTGGTTTATACAGGGTGTTTCACAATTGTTGAAACAAAGCGATTGGGCACAAATCCAGGATTTTAAATGATACCACAATGATGATTACATTTATTGAAAGGTGAAAAGGTAACATTTTATAATCTGCAACTGTTTGTCCTCAAATCAGAAATAATATGTCAAGAAGAGTCCTAGAGTACATGCTCCTTGGCTCCTTCG